>OUNJ010000164.1_pt2 | contig 29448 bp, 18 predicted proteins | sample 1755361 | NCBI WGS metagenome assembly OUNJ01 (sample SAMEA3914825, study PRJEB12502) | metagenome | biome: forest; material: soil | place: USA | collected 2012-03-12 | depth 0.1 m
AGGAACGACTTGGCGATGTCGCACGATTGCAGGAACTTCTGCTTGCCGACCGGGTCGAACTGCACGGCGCAGGCGGCGGGATCGGCGACCACGGTGACGGGCGAAGCGGCCTGGGCCTTTTCCAGCGCCGGATTGACGGCGGCGGTCAGCTGGTGGAACAGCGGCAGGTAACCGACGGCGGCCAGCAGCAGGCCGGCCAGTATGATCGGCTTGCGTCCGATCTTGTCCGACAGCCAGCCGAAGACGACGAAGAACGGCGTGGCGATGGCCAGCGCCACCCCGACCAGCAGGTAGGCCGTGTTGGCTTCGACGTGCAGCAGGTTCTGCAGGAAGAACAGGGCGTAGAACTGGCCGCCGTACCACACCACGCCCTGGCCCGCGACCAGGCCGAACAGGGCCAGGAGGACCAGCTTGAGGTTGTCCCACTTGAGGAAGGCCTCGGCGAACGGCGCCTTCGACAGCTTGCCTTCGGTCTTCGCCGCCTCGAACAGCGGGCTTTCCTGGATCTGCAGGCGGATCCATACCGACACGACCAGAAGCACGATCGAGCACAGGAACGGCACGCGCCAGCCCCAGGCCTTGAAGGCGTCCTCGCCGAGGTGCGTGCGCGTCACGGCGATGATGGCCAGCGACAGCAGGAGACCCAGCGTCGCCGTGGTCTGGATCCACGCCGTCAGCTGTCCGCGCCGTTGCGGCGAGGTATGCTCGGCGACGTAGGTGGCGGCGCCGCCGTATTCACCGCCCAGGGCCAGGCCCTGGACCAGGCGCAGGCCAATCAGCGCCCACGGCGCCAGAAGACCGATCTGCGAATAGTCGGGCAGGAGGCCGACGGCGAAGGTCGACAGGCCCATCAGGATCATGGTGACGAGAAAGGTCGTCTTGCGGCCGATGCGGTCACCGATGCGGCCGAAGATGAAGGCGCCCAGCGGCCGCACCACGAAGCCGGCGGCGAAGGCCAGCAGGGCGAAGATGAAGGCGGTCGTCGGGTTGATGCCCTTGACCTCGAAGAAGTGCGTGCCGATGATCGCCGTCAGCGTGCCGAAGATGTAGAAATCGAACCATTCGAAGATGGTGCCGAGGCTGGATGCGCCGATGACCAGGCCGATATTGGCCTTGCGCGCACCCTGGGTGTCGCCGCTCATTGTCTGTCTCCCTGTTGACCCGGAGGCTTATGAACCTTGCCTCTCTGTTAACGCTATCAATGCCACAGGGGCCGGACCCCCGCAAGGCGTATCCCGTTGCAGGCGACGACAGGGCTCGCAGCCAGCAAAAAAGGGAGCCGGCGCGAACCGGCTCCCTTCGTTGTCGCTGCGGCGACGGCGCTTACTGGCCGGCGTCCGTGAAGGCCTTGTTGATTTCGGCGGCGCGCGCGTCCTTGAGGACGCCGCAGTCGCGGATGCCTTCCAGCATGCGCTGGAACGGCAGGACGCCGCGGTTCGACGCCATCACCTTCGGTCCCAGGAAGGCCTCGACCTCGTCGGCCTTCTCGGCCGAGCAGTAGCCGCCGGGGCTCGACGCCAGGCGGCCGGCCGAGAAGATGCCGGCGCCCTTGGTCATGGCGTCGTAATTGGTCTTCAGCCATTCGAAGGTCATGTCGCGCGTCTTGGTCTGGCCCATCAGGCCGCCGATCAGGCCCAGCTTGTCCGACTGGCGCAGGCGCTTGTCGTCGAGGATGCCGAAGACCCAGGTGGCGGTGTCCGGCGTGGCGCCCGCCAGCACCGAGCGCAGTTCGGGCGAACGCACGGCCTCGTCGGAGGCATTCAGCGCGCGATCGAACATCGCCTTGGCGGTATCCAGGCCGCCGTCCTCGACATAGATGGCCAGGGCCAGGCCGAGATAGGTCTGGTCGACGGCGGTCTGGTCGCCATTGATCCAGGCGGCGGCGGCGTCCGACAACTGCTTGCGCACTGCCGGATCGTGGGCGTCATCCGCCACGAGGCCGACCAGGTTGCGGCGCAGCTGCTGCTTGTCCGGATCCTCAGAGGCATAGGCGCCGGCCTTGGGATCGAAGCCCATGGCGGCCAGTTTCGGGCCGTAGGTGTCGCTGAACACCTTGCGATAGGCCGGCAGGGTGGCGTCGTCGATGAAGCCGCGCGCCTTGAAGGCCGACAGGTATTCACCGGGCAGGGTGGCCACGCCGGAGTCCGGGTTATTGGCCATGACCCTGGCCGCCTCGATCATCTGGGCCGCGGTGCCCTTGCCCTGGCTGAACTGGCCGGACAGGCTGTCGACCATGGCCAGGCCTTCCGGACCCGACAGCTTGTCGCCGCTCTGGATCAGGGCTTCCCAGTCTTCGGGCGACAGGGTGAAGCGGTAATAGCCGGTGCCGCCGGCATTGGGCATGATAACATCATTTCCGTCTTTGGCACCGGGGGCCGAAACCTCCTGCGTCGTCTGGTCCATCAGGGTGCAGGTGCGGGTATCGCCGTGGCGGATGCACAGCGGGATGGTCCAGGTCTGCGGGTCGAGCGTCGAGCCCAGGCGGGCATAGCGCGTCTGGGTGGCGATCAGCTTGTCACCATCGCGGCGGATGTCGACGGTCGGGAAACCTTGCTGGTTGACGAAGCTCTTCATGGCGTCGAGCACCTTCGGGTCGCCGGCCGCGTCGGCCAGGGCGCCGAAGAAGTCATCCGAGTCGGCGTTGCCGTAAGGATGGCGCGACATGTGCAGCCGCACGCCGTCGCGGAACTTCTCGTCGCCGAGATAGCCCGCCACCATCGCGATGACCTGGCCGCCCTTGCCGTAGGTGATGCCGTCGAAGGCCGAGTCGATGTCGCCGTTGTCGGTGATCGCCTGGTGGATCGGCCGGCCGACCTTCAGCGCGTCCTGACCCATGGCGCCGAAGCCTTCATCGACCGCGCCCTCGCCGATGTTCAGTTCCGGACGCCACTCGTTGCCGATGCGGTAGCCCATCCAGTTGGCGAAGCTTTCGTTGAGCCAGATGTCGCTCCACCACTTCGGCGTGACGTAGTCGCCGAACCACTGGTGCGACAGCTCGTGCGACACCACCATGCCGAACTCCTTGCGCTGGGAGGTCGGGGCGCCTTGGTCGAGCATGATGATCTCGTCGGCATAGGTGTCGGCGCCGGCGTTCTCCATCGCGCCCGGCATGACCGGCGAGGCGATCTGGTCGAGCTTGGGATAGGGGAAGGGCTGGTTGAAATAGGCTTCGAGGTGCTCGACGATCGACGGCGTCTCGGCGATGACGTAGTCGAGCTTGTCGGCATTGGGCTTGGTCGCCACGGTGCGGATCGGCAGCGGATAGGACCGCTGCGGCGTCGGCGGGACGACGCCGTCCTTGGTGACGAACGGACCGGCCATCAGGGCGACGAGGTAGGTCGGCAGGGGCTTGGTCTCGGCGAAGACGTGCTTGACCAGGTCGCCTTCGGGCTTCGAACTCATTTCCGGCGCGTTTGAGACGGCGGTCGAGCCCTTGTCCGTGGTGATCGTCACCTTGAACGGCGTCTTGTAGCCCGGCTGGTCGAACGACGGGAAGGCATCGCGGGCGTCGATCGATTCGAACTGCGTCCAGGCGTACCAGTCGTCGCCGACCTTGATGTGGTAAAGGCCGGCCGGACCGTCGCCGAAGCTGGCGGAATAGTCGAACTTCAGCGTGACCTTGCCCTTCTTCAGCGGTTTGGCGAAGGTGATCTGCGACACGCCCATGTCGTCGGTCTTGGCGTCGAGCTGGGTCCAGGTGATGGCGACGACCCGGCCGTTCTGGACGGCCTCGGCCTTGGTCACGGTCAGGTCGCGGCCGTGGATGTAAAGCTGCGACGTGGCGTCCTTCAGGTCGACGTCGATCTCGGTATGGCCCGAGAAGGTGTCCTTCGTCGGCTGGATGGTCAGGTCGAGGCGATAGGCCAGCGGCATGGCGGCATCAGGCAGCTGGGCGTGCGGATAGTCGGCGGGGGCGGTGTCGGCATAGGCGGCCGGGGCGGCGATCGTCAGGGCGAGGGCCGAAGCCGCTAGGAGCAGGTGGCGCATTGGGGGTCCATTCCGGATCATTTGAAACCAAGCGTCAGGCATAGCATGTGGCCAAATAAGGGCACCATTAAGTTTTTGTAAGACTTCGCCGGCAGGTCATCCGCTCAAAGTGCGCAAAAGCGACCCGCATAAAACAAACCTTAACGGAATCGGGTGAAAACGAAAAATGCAAACGTTTGCATTCCCAGGAGCCCTCATGCCGGTCACTTTCCGGACCCTTGCCGGGGTCGGCCTCTGCGCCGGTTTCGCCTGCGCCAGCCATGCCGGGGCCCAGTCGCTGACCGGCAGCGGCAAGCTTCTGCTGACCGGCGGGGTCAATACCGTCGAAGGCAGCGCCGGCGGCGGACTGACGCCGTGGGCGGTCATCGGCGGCTACGGCGCCGATACCCAGGTCGGCGGCAATGCCTACGCTACCGAGGTCCGCACGCAGGACTACGCCGTCAAGTCCTACGGCGTCGTGGCCGGCCTGTTCAACCGCGTCGAGCTGTCCTACGCGCGCCAGGACTTCGACACGCGCAAGGTCGGCGCGGCGCTGGGTCTCGGTTACGGCTACACCATCAGCCAGGACACCGCCGGGGTGAAGATCCGCCTGCTGGGGGACGCCGTCCTCGACCAGGACCGCTGGTGGCCGCAGGTGTCGGCCGGCGTGCAGGTCAAGTCGAACAGCCGCTCGGCGCTGGTCAAGGCGCTGGGCGCGCGCTCGGGCAACGGTACCGACTGGTATGTCTCGGCGACCAAGCTCTATCTGGCCCACAGCCTGCTGGTCAACGCCACGCTGCGCGAAACGAAGGCCAACCAGTACGGCATACTGGGTTTCGGCGGCGTGGATAACAGATACCACACCCAGATCGAAGGCTCGGTCGCCTGGCTTATCAATCGCAAGCTGGCCATCGGCGCCGAGGTGCGCACCAAGCCCGACAACCTGGCCGTGGCGAAAGAAGGCTCGGCCATGGACGCCTTTGTCGCCTACGCGCCGTGCAAGCACCTGTCCGTCACCGTCGCCTATGCCGACCTCGGCAATATCGTCACGCGCCGCCAGTCGGGGCTCTACGCCTCGCTGCAAGTGGGATTCTGAAGATGAAGATCACTCTCCTCGCCCTCGCCTCGTGCCTGATCGCCGCGCCCGTCATGGCGGAAGATTCGCCGCCGGTGGCGCCGGTCGTTTCTCCGGATGGCTCGCTCTACAAGGCGTTCGGCGGCCATGACGGCCTGGTCCGGATCACCGACGACCTGTTCGTCAATATCGAGGCCGACCCGCGCATCTCGTCCTTCTTCGAGCAACAGAAGATCCCGCATATCAAGGACATGCTGGTCGAGCAGTTCTGCGAGATCACCGGCGGCGGCTGCGTCTATTCCGGCAAGGACATGAAGACGGCGCACAAGGACCTCGGCATCACCCAGGACAGCTTCTTCGCCCTGGTCGAGGACCTGCAGAAGGCGATGGACAAGAACGGCGTACCCTTCGCGGCGCAGAACCAGCTGCTGGCCGCCCTGGCACCGCAAAGCCGCGACATGGTCGGGCCGCCGGCAGGCTAAGACGATGCGTCCTAATGGCTTCCGGTCTGCTGAGACCCTGCGTTGACCATCACCGGCGTGTCGACCAGGGTGGTCGGGAACGGCGCCAGGTTGTCGGCCTTGATCGTCACCTTGAGCAATGACAATTGCTGCGTCGCCGTGCCGGCCAGCGGCAGGGTGAAGACCAGCGTGTGCCCGGCCAGCACCACCGTACCCGCCGGCACGACATAGGGCAGGGTGCCGCCGAAGGCGACCGTCTGGCCGGTCACCGAGACCGCCTGCACCGCCGTCACCGTCACATTCTTCGCCCGCGCGAAGGCCGAGGCATTCTTCACGGCGATATAGAACGGCCCTTTGGTCTGCGGCCCCATGACATATACGGCGGCGCCCATCTGCCCTTCCGTCAGCTTGCTTGCGGTCAGCCTGCCGGTGGTTTTCGCGCCGTCCTGCTGCGTGTTCGTGGTTCCCGTCGATGACTGCGTCGCCACCATGCCACCTTCCGCCAGCCTGGCAGCCTCGGCGCCAGTGAGTTTACCCTGCACCGCCATGCCGCCCGAGGTACCCGGATCGGCGGGTGGCGGTGTCGCCGACAGTGTCACCGACAGGCTGGGCGGCGGCGTTGGAATGACCATGGCGACCTGGGTGTTGGAGCCGACGTCGACAGCCTGGCTTACCGCACCGGCGAAAAGCGTGCCCGGGCCGCTGACATTGCCGTCATTGGATCGGGCCGGGATTTCGAACGTGCCGTTGGTATGCGAGAAGCCGCCATAGGTCCTGTTGCCGACCGTCAGCGTCAATGGCTGGTGCGGCACCTGATCGCCGTCCGCATCCTTGACCGTGCCGATCGAAAGCTTGCGGCCGAGGTGGTCGGACAGGCCGAACATGAAGGTGCCGTAGAGATTGTCGTAGTAGACGGCGACGTCGTAGAGGCCCTGGCCGTTGCCGGTCCAGCCGGCCGATGGACAATAGACATCGGCCGTCGCCTTCTCGCTGTGCTCGGTCATCTTCTCGTGCGTCGTCTTATTGGTAAAGGTCATTTCCTGGGTCAGGGTGACATCGACGTCGCCCATGTCCGGCTCTATGGCCATCGACGCCTTGTAGGCCTGCTCTTCCGTGTTGGACAGCGTATCGGTCGAATCGTCATTGATCTCGTGCTCCTGCTTCGGGCAGGTCTTGCCGTCCGGGCCGCCCGGCGGGGAATAGTCGAAATTCATCGACTGGCGCTCATATCGTCCCGTCAGGTTCGCCGGGATCACCAGGTCCTGGTAAATCCCCGCATTCCAGAAGGGGTCCTGCGACAGGATCTGTTTGTAGTCGTCATAGGTAAGGCCCGGCAGGAAGCCGTTCGGCCCGCTGGCGTCCTCGTTGGGCGCCCCGGTCATCCACAGGTGCGGGTTAGTCTGGCACGACCCGGTGGGATCGTAGTTGGTACCGTCGTTGACGCCGGTGTTGGACGCACCGCCGGGACGCGGCCCGACCCCCGCCAACGCGCAGCGCAGCTGCGCCACCTCTACCCGGCGCGGCACGGCCGGCGCGCCGTTTTTCGTGCCCAGCGACCACTGGGCGTGGTTCTGGCCGGTGACGGGATCGTGCCAGCCGCTGACGGCGACCGACGGATTGACGATCAGGTAGAAGATATCGAAATCGTGATTGACCCCGTCGCCGCCGACCGAACCGGAGCCTGGATAATCCAACGAGGCCGACGAGGTTTTCTTGACCTCCACCTCATCCTCGTTGGTCGAGGTTTCATCGTAGCCGAGGCTGGTGGTTATCGGCTCGTACTTGGCCTCCAGCTCCGTGTTCGATTCCAGGCTGTTCTCGATGGTCGTCGTGGTGCCATTGGTGCTGTCGCTGCCGTAGCTGATGGAACTCTGGCTGCCGCAGTCGTAACCCGGGTCGGGCGCCGGCGTACATCCGGGCGGAGCATAGATCAGGGTGAAGATGTAATAGGCCGGAAATACGTGTCCCGTCGGCGCGAAGCAGGAGCCCGGATAGCCGTACTGCGCGGCAGTGGTGGCCCGGCCGCTGTCCTCCCAGCCATGGGAGCCCTCCTTGTCGTGCGCCGTCACCGTGCCGCCATTGGCGGCAAAGAAGACATGGCACATGTGGCCATGGTCTTTCAGGTAGTCGCTCATGGCGTTGCCTGCGGTGTTCTCGCACGCAACCTGATAGGACGAAGCGTTGGGCAGATAGGCGGTATAGCTGTCGACCACACCGTCGTTGCCGAGCGAAGCCAGTTCATGGCCGCCCGAATCCTGGATATCGGCCCAGCAATGCGCCGTCGATTTCGCTGAAATCGCCGCCGCCGGTACGGTGATGCCGAACTGGCAGACCGCAAGGGCCAGAATGACAATCAGAAAAGCACGAATAAACCGAACAGCCCGAATAGTCATGTGACGCCCCCGTCCTTGATCTATTTTGCCCAATATTCCGGATACAGATTTACCTGTCGTTAACCTTACACCTTTTCGTTCGACTTGCCAAACGGCGCACGAAATCCGTTGTTACTTGCCGAAAACGCCCTTGTGCACTTCGGCCACGATCTTCGGATCGATCTGGTAGCCCAGCACCTGCGCCAAGCCCGACGCCAGCAGGGCCGCCGCCAGGATGAAGGTCAGGGTCCGCCACACGCCGGCCTCGTTGCGCGCCCACCACGAATGCTTCTTCGAGAAGTCGGGCTCGGCGCCATAGGCCCCGGTTTCCAGCTTGAACGCCATCTCGAAGCCGTCCTGGAAGCGGTCCCGCGGGTCGGGCGCGATGGCCTGCAGGATCAGGCTTTCCAGCCAGGCCGGCAGGTCGCGCCGCTTGGCGGTCAGCCGCGCCGGCTTGGTGAACTTCGGCGTCTGGCCGGTCTCGATCTCGCCATAGGGATAGAGGCCGCCGGTGAACATGCGGTAGAGGGTGACGCCCAGGGCGAAGATGTCGGTGCGCTCGTTGCCGTGGCGCGCCGTCGATCCGCGCGGCGCGTCGAACTGTTCGGGCGCCTTGTAGCTGGGCGTGCCCGGCACGAAGACGCTGTCGAGGCGATCGTAACCGGGGATGAAGGCGACGCCCAGGTCGACCAGTTTCAGGCCGCCGTCGGGCAGCAGGATGATGTTCTCGGGCTTGACGTCGCGGTGGATGATGCCGGCGCGGTGCAGGCTGCCCAGGGCCTTGGCCAGCTTGGTGGCGATGGCCACGCCTTCGTTGAGGCTGACGCGGGGGCTGCGCAGCAGGCGGTGTTCCAGGGTTTCGCCCTGATAGAAGGGCTGGGCGATATAGAGGCAGGTCTGCCGGCCGGGCGCCAGGGTCAGGACGGCGCCGATCCAGATATGCTGCACGCGGCTGGCCACCCAGGCCTCGCGCGCGAAGGCCGAGCGCGCCGTCGCCTCCGAACCGATGGTGTGCGGGTTGGGGAATTTCAACAGCACGTTGGCGGCCGCGCTCTGGGTCGGCTCCTTCAGGTCGCGGGCGCGGAAGACGCGGCTGTAAAGCCCGTCGGCCAGTTGCTTCTCCAGCCGGAAACCGTCGATGACATCGCCGACATCGGGCAGTTCGATCAGGGGCAGTTGCGCGATGGCCGCGTCGATGTCCTCCAGCGTCGCCGGCGCCAGGTCGACGACGTCGATGACCAGGGCCGTCGTATTGTCGTCGCCCCTGGCCGACAGGGCGGTGGTGACCAGCGCCTGAGCCGCGTCGTCGGGCGAGGTGCGGCCGTCGAGTATGGCCAGGATCTGGGCATCGGACAGCATCTGGTGAACGCCGTCGCAGCACAGCATCAGCCGGTCGTGCGGGAAGATGTCGTGGACCTGGTAGTCGATGCGAATGGCCTCTTCCAGGCCGACGGCGCGGGTGATGACGGGACCGCGCTCCTCGCCCTCGGGCTTGTGGTCGCGCGTCAGCTGGGTCAGCTGGCCCTCGCGGAGACGATAAAGCCGCGTGTCGCCGGCATGGAAGCTGTAGAGCCGGCGGCCCTTTATGACGATGCCGGTGAAGGCGCAGCACATGCCCTTCAGGGTCTCGTTCTTCTGTCCCTCGCGATAGAGCCAGTAATTGATGCTTTCCAGGGCGCGCGCCGCTGTCTTGCGCGGCGACAGGAGATCCGACTGGCCGAGATAGTCATCGATGAAGGTGCGCACGGCCAGTTCCGCCGCCACGCGCCCGCCCTTCTTGCCGCCGACGCCATCGGCCAGGGCGGCGACTGCGCCGTGGTTGCGGCGGCCTTCTTCCATCACCACGGCGGCGAAATCCTGATTCTCTTCGCGCTGGCCGATATCGGTGGCGAAACCGGTGGCGAGCTGGAGGCGCGGATCTGACGGATTTTGGGCCATGACGCCTTTGTGCCTCAGGATTCCCGCGCCGTCCATGGCAGGCTTAACGCAGGCGCGAAAGCGTGACGTTTATGCAAATGGTTACAAATGCACCGAGCCATGTCGCGGCCTGTAAATCCGACTGATTATTTACAGCGGAGGCCGGTAAACTCAAATCCTGTCCGGCGACCAACCGCCGCCAGCCACGAAAAGGCACCCATATCGATGCACGGCGGCCGATCCCGATGACAACGGCCATTCTCTACGACGCCGCCGGCCGCGACCGGGAGATCGACCTGGCCGGCTTCGACATTTCCACCCTGGGCGCCGAGCAGTTGCTGTGGGTCGACGGGCGGCGCCAGGACATGGCTTCGTTGCCACACCTGCCCGCGCCGATGAAAGACGCCGTCCGCGCCGGCGAAGGCCATTCGGGCGTCGAAATCTTCGATACGTTCTACCGCTTCCACGTCGCCACCTGGACCCAGCACGCGAGCGAAGCGCCGGTCATCACCTTCGTGGTCGCCAAGTCCTGGCTCCTGACCCTGTCGGATCCCCGCCCCGATTTCATGGACAGGTTCGTCGAGACCGACCGCGGCGAAACGCTCAAGGGCAGGATGACGCCGTCGGCCCTGGCCGCGGCCCTCCTGTCCGAACACATGGTCGGATACCGGACGGAAATCGCCGGCCTGGACAAGGCCGTCGACGCGCTTGACGACACGATCCTGCGCGCGCGGGAAAAGCATGCGCCGCTGCGCACCCTGGCCGTCCTGCGCCGACGCATCGCCAACCTGCGTTCGTCGCTCGACGATCTCGGCGCCACTATCCACGCGCTGACGCGGCCGGATTTTTTCGCCCACATCGACGAGACCGACCGGGCGCATTTCGAGACTCTCGGCCGTACTCACGATCGCCTCGAAGACATGGTGGTGCGGGCGCGCGAAACGATCTTCGGCAGTTTCGACCTCTACGCCACCCGCGTGGCCCAGGACACCAACCAGCTGGTCAAGGCGCTGACCATCGTTACCGTTGTCACCGGCATCATCGGGGCCGCCGCCGGCGTCTTCGGCATGAATTTCGACACCCCGTTCAGCCATTCCGGCGTGGCTGGTTTCTATCTGGTGACGGCCGGGATGGTGCTGAGTTCGTTCGGCATTCTGGCGGTGGCCTACTGGCGGCGCTGGCTGTAGCGCCGTTTATCCGCCCGTCGCGAACATGCCGCGCGCCGGACGGTGCACCCGTTCCGGCGCCGGCAGGCCGGAAGCGATATGGAAGCCGTGCCGTTCGGGTTTACTCGCCAGGGCCCTGTCCAGGACTTCGTCAAGCGATCCCCGGCCACGCAGCGGGCCGCGCAGGTCGACATGATCGTCCTGCCCCAGGCACATGTACATCCGTCCGGTGCAGGTCACCCGCACCCGGTTGCAGGTGTCGCAGAAATTATGGCTCAGAGGCGTGATCAGGCCCAGCCGCCCTGCCGTTTCCGCCACACGATAATAGCGCGCCGGACCGGCCGTCGTCTCCGCCACCGGCTCGACGCGCCAGAAGCTGCGCAGGTCGGCCAAAACCTCGGCCAGCGACACGAACTGCGCTTCGCGATCCTGAACCTCATCGCCCATGGGCATGGTCTCGATCAGGGAAACAGCCATGCCGCGCCCGTGGGCGAAGGCGATGATGCCGGGCAGGTCGGCGCGATTGTCCTGTTCCAGCGCCACGACATTGAGCTTGACCGCGATGCCGGCTTCCCGCGCCGCTTCGATGCCCGCCAGCACCTTCGGGAGATCGCCGCCGCGCGTGATGCGGCGAAAAACCTCCGGCCTGAGGCTGTCGCATGACACATTGATGCGGCGGACGCCGGCCTCGACCAGCGCCGGAACCGCGGCTTCCAGCAAGGTGCCGTTGGTCGTCAGGGTTAGTTCCCTCAGGCCTTCGATGCCGCCCAGGCGCTGCAGGAAATCGAGTACGCCCCGGCGCACCAGCGGTTCGCCGCCGGTAACCCGGATGCGCTTGACACCGCGCGCGACGAGGAACCGCGCCAGTCGCTCCATCTCGTCCCAGGTCAGCAGATCACTCTTCGGCAGGAAATCGGGATGCTCACCCATGCAGTAGGTGCAGCGCAGGTCGCAGCGGTCGGTCACCGACAGGCGGACATAGTCTATACGGCGGCCGAAGCCATCGATGAGCGCGGGTGACATGCCGCCAATCTAAGGCTTGCGCGCCAGGGCCACAAGGCGCATTCTGGGTGCCTATCCCAAAACAGGAAATGCCCATGAACCGCCGCCAGGCCCTGTCAGCCCTTTCCGCCGCCGCGATTATGACACCGGTATCATCGCGCGCGCAAACCCGGCCGCCGATCGTGGCCACGACGCTCGGACCGGTCAGCGGCCAGGTTAAAGGCGGCGTCTCCGTCTTCCTCGGCATCCGCTATGGTCGGGCCGGGCGTTTCATGCCGCCCGTCGCGCCGGAGGTTTCAGGGGACATCTTCGCCGCCGATCGTTACGGCGCCGCTTGTCCGCAATCGCACCTCGACGAATCGCAATCCGAAGACTGCCTGTTCCTGAACGTATGGACGCCGGAAGCCAACGCCAAAAAGGCCCGGCCGGTGATGGTCTATATCCATGGCGGCGCCTATTCGTCGGGTTCGGGATCGGACCCGCTCTACGACGGCACCAACCTCGCCAAGCGCGGCGACGTCGTGGTGGTGACGCTCAACCATCGGCTCAATGTCTTCGGGTATTTATATTTGGCGCGGATCGAGAAGGCGCTGGGTGATTCGACACTGGCCTTTTCCGGCAATGCCGGCCAGATGGATTTGCATCTGGCGCTGAGTTGGGTGCGCGACAATATCGCGGCCTTCGGCGGCGATCCCGGCTGCGTCACGGTGTTCGGCCAGTCGGGCGGCGGCGCGAAGATCGCCACCCTAATGGCGACGCCGGCCGCGAAAGGCCTGTTCCATCGCGCCGCCACCATGTCGGGCCAGCAGGTGACGGTCTCGGGTCCCGGCAACGCCACCCTACGCGCGACAGTGTTCCTGAAGACGCTCGGTCTCGATCCGGACACGAACGGCCTGACGAAGATACAAACCTTGCCCGTCGACGATCTGGTCGCGGCACTGAAGACAATCGATCCGGTCATCGGTTCTGGCGGAATCTACATGGGGCCGGTGCTCGACGAGGCGGTTCTGTTCCGCCATCCCTTCTATCCCGACGCGGCGCCGCAGTGCCTGCCGATCCCGATGATGATCGGCAATACGCACGATGAGACGCGCAACTTCCTCGGCAACGACCCGCACAATTTCGCACTGAGCTGGGATGAGCTGCCGGCGAAACTGCCGAAAGAGTATCGCGTCGACATCGACCCGTACCTGGTCATCGACACCTATCGCCGGCTTTACCCGGACATGTCGCCGTCCGACGTCTTCTTCGCCGCCACCACCGCCGGCCGGTCGTGGCGCGGCGCGATCATCGAGGACGAGGAGCGCGCCCGGGCTGGCGCTCCCGCCCATGCGTACCAGGTCGATTTCCGCGCGCCGACCGATCCGGCGAAATACGGCGCGCCACACACCATCGACATCCCGCTCGTCTTCCGCAACACCAGCGTACCCTATACCTACATGTCGGATACGCCTGAAGCACGCGCCATGGCCGACATCCTGTCCGACGCCTTTGTCGCCTTCGCGCGAAGCGGCTCGCCCCAGACTCCGAACCTTCCGGAGTGGACGCCCTATTCGCTCGCCAATCGTGAGACCATGATCATGGACGTGACGCCACGCCTTGAGAACGACCCGCGCGGCGAAGAGCGCAAACTGTTCGCCACGGTGCCGTTCATCCAGCAGGGAACGTGATCAGTGCTTGGGGTACGAATGCGCATACAGTGACGCCCAGCCGGCCTTGGGCGACATGTCGTCGAGGTTCCAGTCGTCCGGATTGAACGGCGCCGAGGTCGGTTTATACTGCGGATAGCCGTAATAGTTCTGGGCTTCGGAATCGATGATCTGGCCGCGTCCTTCGGCGACATCCGACAGGATCTTGAAGTCGACATCGTCGCGGTCCCACGGCCGCGCCCCGACCGATTCGTAGATCTCGTCCTCGATCCTGTCGGCCGGGATGATCCTGATGTCGTCGGGTACGTAGGGCGCCTTCGCCGTCAGGATGCGCGCCGAGCCGGTGGTGTAGCGGCCGGTCTGAGCGACCGGGTGGTCGTACTGGTCGACGGCGATATTGTCCTTCAGGTACAGCGACACGTCGCCGTCGCCGCCCAGGGCGAACAGCGGCGTATCCTTTACCGTATCCGGCCCCTGGCGATAGACATTGCCGATCAGGGTGATGATGCCGGTCTCGAAGGGATGCGTCTCCCATTCGTGGGCGATCAGGTTGTAATGGATCGCCTTCTGGCCCGGATTGTAGATCATGTTGTTGATCTCGGCGGCATGAACCCCGCCCTTGAACAGGCCGTTGCGCTCCATGTTCGAGGCATAGAGGTTGCCGTAGAGCAGGATGCCGGTGGTGTTGTCGTGGTACAGCCCGCCCTTGGAATGCTCGCCCTTGCCGTGGGTCGAGTTGCGCAGACCCTCATAGACCAGATCATGGCTGTAGGTGATGTTGTGCGAGGTGTTCTGGCGCCACTCGTCGACATTGGCGCCGTTGAAGCGCGGCCCCGACGCCGACAGGTTCTCGTCCGTCGCCCACGACATCGAACAGTGGTCGACGATGACGTTATAGCTGGCATTGGCCGAGAAGGCGTCGACCTCCCAGCCGCTCTTCTTGGCATGGCCGGCTTCGCCCGGCCGGAACATCATGTGCTGGATGATGACGTCGTGCGCCTTGTCGAGGTGTGTCTCGCCGCGGATCAGCGTGATGCCGGGCGAAGGGGCGGTCTGGCCGGCGATGGTCAGGTAGGGATTCTTGATGACCAGGTCGCGGCTGTCCAGATCGATGACCCCGCCGACCTCGAAGACGACGATGCGCGGGCCGTCCGCCTCGACCGCTTCGCGCAGCGAGCCCGGCCCGTCGCCATTGAGATTGGTGACGCGGATGATGCGGCCGCCGCGGCCGCCCTTGGTGTCCTTCGCCCAGCCGAGGATATCGTAGGTCGAGCGGTTGAGCACGTAGGCCGGCGCCGGGGCAGGTTTGGCATCCAGGGCAGCGGGCATGACGGCGCCCAGCATTGCCGTGCTCAGGACAAGCAAAAGTTTCCCGGTCTTCATCGATCACTCCCTGCAAATTATCTGGACTCGGATGGCGTTTTCGCCTTAGGTAACCGGTGTCATAAATCCAAATCGGGTGAATTGGCAAGATGGCCGGCAAAAAAACGCACTTTGCGAACCGCGCGAACCTGATTACCAAGGATGGCAGGCCCGCGGCCCGCGCCGCCTGCCTTAGCGTTGTATCCAGCCCGGGGAAGCGATGAACGACCGCGCCAGCGACCAGCGGATCGAGGATTTTCTCAAACGCCGCCGCAAGGCGACGATCAACGACGTCGCCAGCTTGGCCCAGGTGTCGAAGAAGACGGTCTCGCGCGTCATCAACAATTCGCCGTCGGTGCGCGAGGAAACCCGCGATCAGGTCAACGACATCATCGCCCGCATCGGCTTCCGGCCCGATCCGCAAGCGCGCGGCCTGGCCTTTCGCCGCGCCTTTCTGCTGGGCCTGATCTACGACAACCCCAACGCCCAGTATATCGTCAACATGCAGATGGGCGCGCTCGACGCCCTGCGCGGTTCGGGGATCGAGCTGGTCGTGCACCCCTGTGACCGCCATTCGGACCAGTTCCTGCACGATATCCGCGATTTCATCGAGCGCCAGCGCCTGTCGGGCGTCATCCTGCTGCCGCCGATCGCCGAGGACCGCCGCCTGCTGGCCCTGATGGAGGAGCTGGACGTTCCCTTCATCCGCGTCACGGCCCGCCCGGGCGAGGCCAACGACCCGCCGATTCACAGCCGTGAGATCGTCTCGCGCGACGAGGTCGGCTGCCGTGAGGCGGGCGAGCTGATCGGCCGGCTGGGCCACACGCGCGTCGGCTTCATCAACGGCAATCCGGCCTATCCGTCAGCCCATGTCCGCCGCGCCGGCTATCTCGACGGCCTGGCGCAACACGGCGTTGCTGTCACGCCGGAGTTCGACCTGCCCGGCGACTACACCTTCGATACCGGCTACGCCATGGCGCAGCGAGTCCTCGCCAACCCGTCACCGCCCACCGCCCTCATCTGCTGCAACGACCAGATGGCCGCCGGTGCCTACCACGCCGCCTACGACGCCGGCCTGACCATACCGGGCGACATCACCATCATCGGCTTCGACGACGCCGATGTCGCCACGCGCATCTGGCCGCCCCTGACCACCGTCCGGCTGCCGACGCGCGACATGGCGAAGATGGCCGCCGAAATCCTGATGGCGCCGAACAGTCCGCGCAGCCAGAGCCTGGTCTTCGACGCCGTGCTGATCGAACGCGGTTCATCGGGCCCCGCCAAACGCTGACGGACAGGGAACCCACTGCAAGAATGTGCCTTGTCAAATGCCATGACACCGGTTACCTATAGGGTCGGACCTGACATTTTTTCACTGATGAAAAGGCCATGCTGAAAACCCTGCCGCCGGCGAAACCGCTTCTGCTGCATGAAGACCGACTGTTCCCGGCCGAGCCGGCGCAGCGGGCCATGGCGCGCGAGCTGTATCGTCTGGTGCGCGACTTGCCGATCCTGTCGCCGCACGGCCACACCGACCCGGAATGGTTCGCCACCGACGCGCCGTTTTCCAACGCCACCGCCCTGTTCCTGGCGCCCGACCACTACATCTATCGCATGCTCTATTCCCAGGGCATCGCCATGGACGAGCTGGGCGTAGCGTCGAAGGCCGGTCCTTCCGCCGCCGATCCGCGCCAGGCCTGGCGCCTCTTCGCCGCCAACCAGCATCTTTTCCGCGGCACGCCGACGGCCCTGTGGATGAGCCATGTCTTCGGCGCCGTCATGGGCTTCGAGATCGCCCTGACCGCCGACACCGCCGACTTTTATTTCGATCGTATCGGTGAGCTTCTGGCTTCGGACGCCTACCGTCCGCGCGCCCTGTTCGAGCGTTTCAACATCGAGCTTCTGGCCACCACCGAAGGACCGACCGATACGCTGGAACACCATCAGGCGATCCGCGAATCGGGCTGGCAGGGCCGCGTCGTCACCGCCTACCGTCCGGACAGCGTCATCGACCCCGAGCACGAAAACTTTCATTCGAGCCTCGATCGCTTCGCCGAGCTGACCGGCGAAGATGTCCGCGACTGGAAAGGCTATCTGCGCGCCCATCGCCAGCGCCGCGCCTTTTTCATGAGCCATGGCGCCACCTCGACCGACCACGGCCACCCGACCGCCGCCACCGCCGACCTGTCGCCGTCGGAGGCCGAGGCCCTGTTTCAACGTGTTCTCAAGCCCGCGCTTTCGACCAGCGATGCGGAACTGTTCCGCGCCCAGATGCTGACCGAGATGGCGCGCATGTCGCTCGACGACGGCCTGGTGATGCAGATTCATCCGGGTTCGTTCCGCAACCACAATGCCAGGGTCTTCGAAACCTATGGCCGCGACAAGGGCTGCGACATTCCGATGCCGACCGATTACGTCCGCGCGCTGAAGCCGCTGCTAGACGCCTTCGGCAACGAGAAGGACCTGACGGTCATCGTCTTCACGCTCGACGAAACGGCCTATGCCCGCGAACTGGCGCCGCTGGCCGGTCACTATCCGGTCCTGAAACTCGGCCCGTCATGGTGGTTCCACGACTCACCCGAAGGCATGCGCCGCTTCCGCGAGCAGGTGACCGAGACCGCCGGCTTCTACAATACCGTCGGCTTCAACGACGACACCCGCGCCTTCCTGTCCATCCCCGCCCGCCACGATGTCGCCCGCCGCGTCGACGCCGGTTTCCTGGCGCGGCTGGTCAGCGAACACCGCATGACCCTGGATGATGCCGCCGACGTCATCCGGGACCTGACCTACAACCTGCCCAAGGCCGCCTACAGGCTCTGAAAAAACGACATGTGCCAGACTTCACTCTACCGCAAGATCTATCACGCCACCCATCCCGACATGATGGCCGGCGCCAGCAATGAGTCCCTGCGCGAAAAATACCTGCTGACCGGCCTGTTCGAGGCCGACGCCGTGGTGCTCAACTATACCCATTTCGAGCGCTTCGTCATCGGTGGCGCGGCTCCGGTTTACACCTCCGTGCGACTGCCCGACCAGGTCGAGCCGGCCTCGGCGGCGGGCCATCCGTTCCTTGAACGGCGCGAACTGGGCATCATCAATGTCGGCGTCGGCGCCGGCACGGTGGCGGTCGACGGCACGGTTTACGAGCTTAACACAAAGGACGGCCTTTACGTCCCCATGGGCACGAAGGACGTCGTCTTCGCCTCGAAGGACGCCACAAGGCCAGCCCTGTTCTACCTGAGCTCGACGCCGGCCCACGCGGCTTACGAAACCGTCAAGATCTCCATCGACCAGGCCGTGCCGCTGGAACGCGGCAGCCTGGAAACCTCTAACCAGCGGGTGATCTATCAATACATCGTGCCGGCGACAGCCAGGTCGTGCCAGCTGCTGCTGGGCCTGACCGTCCTGTCGCCCGGCAGCGTATGGAACACCATGCCGCCGCACCTGCATGACCGCCGCTCCGAAGTCTATTTCTACTTCAACCTCGGCGACAACGAGCGCGTCTTCCATTTCATGGGTGAACCCTCCGCCGCGCGCCACATCGTCATGCGCAACAACGAAGCCGTCGTCTCGCCGCCGTGGTCGATCCACATGGGCGCGGGCACATCCAACTATGCCTTCATCTGGGCCATGGGCGGGGAAAACCTCGACTATACCGACATGAAGGTGCTCGATATCTGCCAGTTAGCGTAAACCGTGGAGCGGACGCCATGAACATCCAGGTCAAGACCAAGGCTGCGGCCGCCAACCTTGCCGCCTTCGACCTTACCGGCAAGGTGGCACTGATCACCGGCGGCAATACCGGCCTGGGCCAGGGCATCGCGCTGGCCCTGGCCGAGGCCGGCGCCGACATCGCCACGGCGGGCATACTGCCGGCCGAGGATACCGGTCGGCGCGTGACGGCGCTCGGACGCCGCTTCCTCAATATCGAGGCCAACCTGATGACGGTCGAGCCGATCGAGCGCATCATGGCCGAAGCCATCGAAGGCCTGGGCGCGGTCGACATCCTGGTCAACAATGCCGGCCTGATCCGTCGCGACGACGCGGTGTCGTTTTCGGAAAAGGACTGGGACGACGTGATGAACGTCAATATCAAGGGCGCCTTCTTCATGGCTCAGGCCGCCGGCCGGCACATGATCGAGAGAGGTTCGGGCAAGATCATCAATATCGCCTCGATGCTCAGCTTCCAGGGCGGCATCCGCGTGCCCAGCTATACGGCTTCGAAGTCAGGCATCGCTGGCATCACCCGCCTCCTGGCCAACGAATGGGCCGACAAGGGTGTCAACTGCAACGCCATAGCACCCGGCTACATGGCGACCGACAACACCGCCCCCCTGCGCGCCGACGAGGACCGGTCGAAGGCCATCCTCGACCGCATCCCGGCCGGTCGCTGGGGCACGCCGGCCGATCTCGCCGGCACGGCGGTGTTCCTGGCCTCGCGCGCTTCGGACTACGTCAACGGCGCGGTCATTCCGGTGGACGGCGGCTGGCTGGCGCGCTGATGACGGCCGACACGGACGCCATTGCCGAAGCCTTCGTCGCCGCACGCCATCAAGCGCGCGCCCTGCCGGATTATCCGGGCGTTGTTCCGGCACGTCTTGAGCAGTCCTACGCCATCCAGGACCGCGCCATCGCCCTGTGGAACAGGCCGGTCATCGGCTGGAAGATCGGCCGGCTGCATCCCGACAAACAGGCCGAACACGGCACCGAACGCCTGGCCGGACCGATCTTCGCGCCGACGTTCAAGGCCTATGCCGAACCGGCGACCGTGCCGGTCTTCTCCGGCGGCTTCGCGGCGGTCGAGGCCGAGTTCGTCTTCCGCGTCGACCACGACGCCGACCCGTCAAAGACCGACTATACCGAGGAAGAGGCCCTGCGCCTGATCGACACCATGTTTGCCGGCGTCGAAATGGCCGGCTCACCGCTGAAGACCATCAACGCCTTAGGCCCCACCGTGGTGGCGTCCGACTTCGGCAATAATTTCGGCCTGATCCTGGGCGAGCGCCTGGCTGAGTTCGACAGCGACGCCACCGTGGCGACGCTGGGCTCCGACGCGGTCAGCGCCTATGCCGCCCGCACCGGCATCGACGGCACAACTGTTGGCGAAGGCGGACTTCACACCATGCCGGGCGGCCCTCTGAAGGCCATAGCCTGGCTGGCCGGCCATCTGGCGGCGCGTGGCCGCCCGCTGACCAAAGGCCAGTTGATCTCGTCGGGCGCCACGACCGGCATCCACGATATCGCACCCGGCCAGTCGGCCACCGTCACCTTCGCCAGGCCGCACGGCGGCCCAATTATCCTTGAACTCAGGACCGCAGCCCTCACCGAAGGCGCGCCGGAAATAGGCTAGAGCATCATACCAAAAAATGGACGCCACTTTTTGGAAAAACATGATGCGTAAACAAAAGCTTAGAGCGGAATGACGATTCCATCTAAAGTCATTCTGCTCTAAGGTCCGCGTCGCTGTCAGCGACTATGGCAAAAATAACGCAGGTCGCCGGCCAAATACCGAAACCATGCTACCGGTGTCATGACGAGCTTGTCATACTTTTAAATCTGTGTCTAACTTCGCGGGTATCGATGCCGAATGACATGGACCTGCTCATGACACCGGTGTCAAAGCGAAACGGATCAGCCGCTCAAGCGGTGGCCACATGGGGAGTAAACCGATGACATCGAAGTCCGCCGACGCCCGCCGTGCGTCCAAATTCAGTCTCAACGCGATGCGCGCCGGCGTGTCCCTGGCCGCCCTGACCGCGGTGGCGGCCTTCGCCGCTCCGGCCATGGCGCAGGATGCGACACCGGCCGCCGCGCCTGCGCCCGCCGCCGACGACAACACCATCGTCGTCATCACCGGCTTCCGCGGTTCGCTGCAAAGCGCGCTCAACGCCAAGAAGCACGCCGACAACATCGTCGACGTCATCAAGGCCGAGGACATCGCCCAGTTCCCCGACAACAACCTGGCCGACGCCCTGCAACGCATACCGGGCGTCGCCATCGACCGCGACGGCGGCGAGGGACGCACCATCACCGTGCGCGGCCTGGGTCCCGACTTCACCCGCGTCCGCCTCAACGGCATGGAGGCCCTGGCCACCACCGGCGGCAAGGATTCGTCCGGCGGCACCAATCGCGGCCGCGGCTTCGATTTCTCGGTCTTCGCCGCCGAGCTGTTCCAGTCGGTCAGCGTGTCGAAGTCGCCGGAAGCGGCGACCGAAGAAGGCGCGCTGGGCGCCACGGTCGACCTGCAGGCGCCACATCCTTTCGATTACAAGGGCTTCACCATGGCCGCCTCGCTGCAGGCCGGCTATAACGACCTCAGCAAGGACAAGGGCCCGCGCGGCTCGTTCCTGGTGTCGAACCGCTGGGCGGACGGCAAGCTGGGCGCCCTGTTCTCGGTCTCCTATTCCGACAAGACCGAATTCGAGGAGGGCCCGTCGACCACGCGCTGGGAAAATGCCTACAGCGCCTCGTCGGTGACGCGCTTCGCCGGCTATTCGACCAACGGCGGCCAGACCTTCACCGCCATTCCGGAATGCACCAAGTCGAGCTGCACGGACGGCAAGCCGGTCCTGACCGACCAGAACGCCATCGACCTGTCCAACGCGCTGCATCCGCGCATTCCACGTTACGGCCGCCTGACCTATCATCAGAAGCGTCTCGGCATGACCGGCTCGTTCCAGATGAAGCCGACCCCGGACACCACCATCACCCTGGACGCCCTGACCTCCGACTTCACCGCCGACCGCGACGAACAGTATCTGGAGGCGATCTCGTTCAGCCGCGCCGGCGCCGGCCTGCCCAAGACCACGGTCTACGACTACACCATCAACAGCGTGGGCGACCTGATCAAGGGCAGCTTCAACAATGTCGACATCCGGACGGAAAACCGCCACGACGCGCTCGACACCAAGTTCGCCGAACTGAACCTGACCTGGGACCAGAACATCGGCGACCACCTCAAACTGAAGGGTTTCCTCGGCACGTCGGGCTCGACCCAGTTCAACCCCGAACAGACGACCCTGTCCTTCGACGCCTATGACGTCCAGGGCTATTCCTACGACTTCACCGACGAGAAGCACCCGTCCTTCACCTACGGCACCAGCAACGGCTGCACCGTCAACCAGGCCTGCTACTGGACGATGTCGGACTCGACGGCCAAGGGCGACGCCTCGCTGGTTCGCCTGCGCCCCAACACCACGCACAACGACTTCAATACCGCCTCGCTGAACGGCATCTACGACTTCGGGGACAGCCTGAAGCTGGAGGCCGGCGTGCAGGCCAAGCAATACAAGTTCAGCACCAACCAGTACTGGCGCCTCGATTCGACCGAAGCCCTGCCGGCGGACAGCGGCCACGCCGCCCAGACCCTGATCGATTCCAACCTGGCGCAGTACAGCCAGCCGATCACCGCCTTCGGCGTCACCTGGCTGATGCCGAGCCTCAGCGCCATCGACGGCGCCATCCATTATAACTGCAACTGCATCAATTCGTTCGGCGACTTCCGCCTGCTCAACAACACTGCCAAGGCGGCGCCGCAGAACCAGGCGGCGGTCGAGGACGACAAGTCGAGCTTCATCCAGGTCGACTTCAACCACCCCGTCTTCGGCATGGACGTGCGCGGCAATCTCGGCATCCGCTACGTCACCACCGACCAGACGGTCAGCGGCGTGCAGGTCAACAAGGCCGGCACCACCTTCACCCCGGTCAGCATCGAGCAGAAGTACAGCAACACCCTGCCGGCCCTGAACCTGATCGTCGAGCCGGCCCAGAACCTGCTGGTCCGCTTCGCCGCCTCGAAGGTGATGGCGCGGCCGACCATGCAGTCGCTGGTGCCCAACGGCACGCTCGACCTGACCGCCGGCACGCCGACCTGGTCGGGCGGCAACCCGTACCTCAAGCCGGAACTGGCCACCGACTACGACCTGAACGCCGAATGGTACTGGTCGAAGGACGCCCTGATCTCGGGCGGCGTCTTCTACAAGGACATCAATTCCTACATCCAGACCGTGTCCTATACCGGCACCCTGGCCGATGTCGGCGTCACGCAGGACCAGTTGAACGCCCAGGGCTACACCTCCCTGACGCCGGACACCCAGGTCTCGATCAAGAACCCGGTCAACAGCCCGGGCGGCATACTGCGCGGCTGGGAGTTCAACATCCAGGACAGCTTCACCTTCCTGCCCGGCCCGCTCAAGAACCTCGGCGGCCTCTTCAACTACACCCACGTCGGCTCGCGGATCAGCTATTACACCTCGGCCTCGACGACGACCGGCGTGATCAAGGCCAACCTGCTCGGCATGTCGCCCAATTCGTGGAACGCGACGCTGTACTACCAGACCGACAGCTTCGAGGCGCGCTTGTCCGCCTCGCATCGCAGCCGTTACCTGCAGTTGCTGACGCCGGGGTCCAGCGCCGCCTTCCAGGGCAAGAACGGCCTGACCGACCTCGACGCCCAGATCACCTACAACCTCAACAAGCACATGACGATCACCTTCCAGGCGATCAACCTGACCAATGTGCCGGACAGCGATTCCTTCGACTACTACAGCACGGCCCAGGGCAATACCGATCCCAACGCCATGCTGGAATACTTGAAGGACGGCCGCCAGTATTACCTGGGCGTGCGCTACAAGTACTGAGTTTCCTTTCCTCCCGACTTTCGATCCGGGCGCCGGCACCACCGGCGCCCGTTTTTTGTGAGACGCTCCCGCCGCAAACCGGTAAGGTCGCGTCGCGAGTCGTTACCACGTCCAACAGCACCTGAATCATGCCCGATACCTCCGCCCCCTTCGTCGCCTTCGGAGAACTGCTGGTCCGCCTGACCACCACGGGCGGGCGGCTGCTCGATGCCCTGCCGCCGCTGGAGCCGTTCGTCGGCGGCGCCGAGGCCAATGTCGCGGTGGGCCTGTCCCGCCTCGGTCACGCCGCCCGTATGGTCAGTGTCGTGCCGGACAATGCGCTGAGCCAGGCGGCGGTGCAGGAACTGCGCCGGTGGGGCGTCGATACCTCGGCCGTCACGACCGGTCCGGGCCGCATGGGACTCTATTTCCTGACGCCCGGCGCCATCCATCGCCCGTCCGACATCCTTTACGATCGCCAGGGCTCGGCCTTCGCCACGGCCAGGTTCAGCCGCCTGGCGTGGACCCGGCTGCTCAGGGGCGCCGGCTGGCTGCACGTTTCCGGCGTTACCGCCGCCCTGGGCGCCAGTTGCGTCACCGCCGCGCTGAAAGCCATGCGCACGGCGCGAAGCCTGGGCGTCAGGGTATCCTACGACTGCAATTACCGGCCCAGGCTGTGGGAAGCGTGGGGTGGCGATGCACCCGGCCTGATCCGTGAGTTGATGGCCGAGGCCGACCTGATCTTCGGCGGCCGCCGCGACATCGAGCTGGTGTTCGGCCAGACTTTCGCCGACGAGCGCGCCGCCGCCGACCATGCCTTCACGGCCTTCTCACACCTTCAGCGCCTCCTGTCGACCCGCCGTACCCAGGTCAACGCCGATCACAACCGCCTGGCCGGGCTGATGTTCACGCGGAGTGAAAGCCTGGAGACGGCGACCTACGACATCGCGGGCATCGTCGACCGCATCGGCGGCGGCGACGCGTTCGCGGCGGGGGTATTCCACGGGATTCTCACCGGCACGGACGACCGTCAGGCGCTCGACTACGGCATCGCCTGCGCCTGCCTGAAACACGCCCAGCCCGGCGACGCCAGCCTGGCCCTGGCCTCCGACCTTGACGGCTTCCTGAGCGACGACGGCTTCGACGTCCGGCGGTAGAATCTATGCCGCCGCCTCGTCCTCGACCAGTCCGACCTGCCAGGCCTGGGCGGCGTGGCTGGCCAGGGCGGAGACCAGCTGCTCCGGATCGATCGGCTTGGTCAGCACGGTCTGCACGCCGATGTCCGACCACGCCTGGCGGTGCGATTCGAGGGCATTGGCGGTCAGGGCCACCACCGGCGTCGCCCGGTTCAGCCCGTCGGTACCGCGGATATGGCGCGTTGCGGCAATGCCGTCCATGCCGGGCATCTGCATGTCCATCAGGATGACGTCGAAAGCCTGTTCGCGGCACAACCGCACCGCCTCGGCGCCATTGTCAGCCATGGTCCATGCCCAGCCGAACGGCTGGATGAACAGCGAGACGATGCGGCGGTTGACCTCGTGATCGTCGACGATCAGCACATGCAGCGGCGCCTCGGGCATGGCCGGCGCCGCCGGCGCGGCGACCGGCGCCGCGGTTTCAACCGCAGCCTCGCACGGCAGGGTGAGATAGAAACACGAACCTTCGTTGCGGCGCGAACGCACACTGAGTTCGCCGCCCATCAATTGGGCCAGACGACGCGATATGGCCAGACCCAGTCCGGTGCCGCCATAACGCCGCGTCGTCGCGGCCTCGGCCTGCTCGAAGCTGGTGAAGATGCGTTCCAGGTCGCCTTCGGCGATGCCGATACCCTGGTCCTCGACCTCGAAGCTCAGGGAGTCTCCGGCCTGGCGCACCCTCAGACTGATCAAACCATGGTCGGTGAACTTGACGGCATTGGAGACCAGGTTGAACAGGATCTGGCGCAGGCGCAGGGGGTCGGTGACGATGCGCGCCGGCGCTTCGGGCGCGATGGAAACGCGCAGAGTCAGCCCCTTTTCGCGCACCTGCGCCCGGAACAGGGCCTCCAGTCCGCGCAGCATCTCGGCGACATCGACCGGCTGGCGCTCGAAGCTCATCTTGCCGGCCTCGATGCGCGACAGGTCAAGCACGTCGTTGAGCAGGCCCAGGAGCACGTCGGACGCGCTTTCCAGCATGTTGATGTGCGCCTTCTGCTCCTCGTTGAGCGGGGTGCGGCGCAGGAAGTTGAGCGAGGACACGACCGCGTTCATCGGCGTGCGGATTTCGTGGGTGATGACGGCCAGGAAGTTCGACTTGGCGGCATTGGCCTGTTCGGCGACGTTGCGGGCGGCCTGGGCCTCGTCCTTGGCGGCGATCAGGGCCATCATGCTGGCGTTGAGCTGGCGGACGGCGACCATGGCGTAGGCCACGAAGGTGACGATGCTGACCGTGACGACGGCCATCGGCCAGTTGCTGAGGCGCGGCTGGCCGACCAGGCTGATCAGTGGCAGGCTGAGCAGGTAGAGCGCGTGCGGCACGAAGGCGGCGAACAGATAGCGCTTCCTGTAATACATGGTCAGGGTGACGCTGATCAGCGAGCAGCAGATGGTGATGGCGGCGAAGATCTTGCCTTCCATGCCGCCCAGGCACCAGTTGTAGACCGACAGGCTGGAGAAGATGACGACGTTGGCGATGATGCTGGCGATCAGCGGCGTCTGATGCGGGCGTTCGTCCTGGCCCTGGGCGCGTGTGAAGAGGTGGCGGTCGACGAGCTGCGCGGCGACATAGGCGCCCAGCCAGGCCAGCGGCCACGGCGACGGGTGCAGCAACCAGGCGATGCAGGCGGCGAGCGCGGCCTGCGCCAGCCGCGTCCCCATGCCGGCCAGCCGCGTCCGCACTATGGTTTCAAAACCGTTTTCGGTCATCAAGATCCCAAACCCCTGTGGGATCGATCCTAGGCCGAAATGCTTAAGAAACCCTCGCCAACTCGCCGCAAGGTTGTGCGATACCCGTAAACTTGGTGTTACCTGACGATCTTGTCGAGGCGCGCCCGCACCAGCTCATGATAACCCGGCCTTGCCTCGGCATAGAGGCGCTTGGCCATGTCCGGGCCCCAGCCGGCCTGAGCCATCAGTGCGCTGAACAGGGGCTCGACGAACTTGCCGCGGCCTTCCTGGGTCAGGAAATCGTGCAGGGCCGGCATGGCGGGCTGGTAATGGTGCTTCACCGCCTGCATCAGCCAGGCGAACAGGATCTCGTCGTTATGGCTGCGCGACAGGGTATAGGCGTTGTCGAGCGCCGCCATCTGGTCGGTGGTCAGGCTGTCGGGCAGGGCGTTGAGGAAATAGACCCATTGCGGATAGCTGTAATCGGTGACGGCCAGGGTCGTGGCATCGGCGCCGCCGGCAAGGGCGCGCGCCTGGGCCGCAGCCTGGTCGAGCAGCGGCGAGGTCGGCGCGACGAAATTGTCGGGCAGGCCTTCACCATAGAGCCATTCGTGGATCTTCAGCTGGCTTTCCAGGTCGCTGTCGTTGTGCAGCAGGTTCTGGCGCAGGTCGGCCAGGAAGGCTTCGGTGGTCATGCTGTGGAAGGCATAACGCTGGAAATAGCCGCTGAGATAGGCATCGAGCTTGCGCCGGCCGAAATGGGCTTCCAGCATGCGCAGGAAGGCCGCGCCCTTTTCGTAGGGCACGGTGGTGAAATAGTCATCCGGGTCTATGCCCTTGAGGTCTGGATGCAGGCGCGTGTAGCCGGGATGGCCGGCCGCATCCAGATCCTTGATGTCGCTCTGCAGGTCGTTATAGCCCAGCACCTTCAGCATGTCGGCGCGGTCCTTGCCGTAGACCTGCTCCATGATGCGGTTCTCGAAATAGACGGTGAAGCCTTCGTTGAGCCAGAAGTCCTCCCACGTCGCATTGGTGACCAGGTTGCCCGACCACGAGTGCGCCAGTTCGTGCGCCACCAATGACACCAGCGAGCGGTCGCCGGCCAGAACGGTCGGCGTGGCGAAGGTCAGGGTCGGGTTCTCCTGGCCGCCATAGGGGAAGGAGGGCGGCAGGACCAGCACGTCGTAGCGGCCCCACTGGTAGGGGCCGTAGAGCTTCTCGGCGGCGTCGACCATCTTGCCCATGTCGGCGAATTCGTAGGCCGCCTTGTCCAGCACCGCCTTCTCGGCATAGACGCCGGTGCGCGCGTCCTCGGCCTTGAAGCCCAGGTCGCCGATGCCGATGGCGATCAGGTAGGGCGCGATCGGATGCTCCATGTCGAAGCGATAGGCGCGCTGGTCGGCATGGCCGGGCACGGCCTCGCCCTTCGGCGTCAGCTTGTCGGCGCTCATCACCGCCATCAGGCTGGACGGCACGACGATGCGGGCGGTGTAGGTCTGGCGGATGGCGGGCGAATCCTGGGTCGGTATCCAGGTGCGGGTGTTGATCTCCTCGCCCTGGCTGAACAGGAAGGGCAGTTTCTTGCCCGCCGTCTGGGACGGATCGAGCCATTGCAGCGCCGTGCCGTCGCCGGTGGTGGCATAATGGACGACGATCTTCTGAGCGCCCTGCGGCAGTTCGACGGTCAGGGCCTGGCCCATCATCGGATCGTTGGGCCCAAGCGTATATTTCAGCGGCAGGCCTGAGGCGTCGGTCACCGCCTGGATGTCGAGCGCCTTGACGTCGAGCACGACCTGACGGGCATTGGCCTGGGTCGACAAGGTCAGGGCGGCGGTACCCTTCAGCACCTTGCGCACGAAGTCGGCGGTCAGGTCGAGGTCGACGTGGGTGACGCGCGCCACCTGGGGCTGGGCGTAGGAATGGTCGTCGACCGTGTGGGCCACGATGGCCAGGGGGCTGGTCGCCTGCGACTTGGGCTGGCAGGCGGGCAGGGCCGCGACCGCCGCCAGCATCGCCGTGGCGACGGCAAGCCGGCTTACCCAACGCAATCCCGCCCTTATGGTCATGGCCAGGCCCTCAAGGTTCTGAATCTCGGATGAAAATCCGCACCCACGGCCATTTAAGGGCAAAACGGTTACTCACACAACCGTGAAAATTGTACGGACCGGGAAGCACAAACCCCTCCGCCGCGCGCCGTCTTGAGGCGCGTGGCGGAGGGGTTTGTGGCCTTGACCTACGACTTGGCCTTGCGCTTGAACTGCTCGCCTTCGTGGCGCGGACGCGGCGCTTCGGAAGCGTGGGCGCGGTTCTGACCGCCAAAGCCAGCCTTGCCGCCCTTGAAGCCGGGTTTTCCGCCCGGCTTGCCGAAGCGTTTGCCGAACGGCTTGCCGGCGGGCTTTGCACCCGAACGGTCGTCCGTGCGTGCTTCCCGCGCATCGCTTCTGGGGCGATCATGCGGGCGATCGTCGCGCTTGCGGTCGAAGGGACGCTTGTCTTCGCGCGGTTCAGCGGCCTTGAACGGGTCCTGGCCGAACTTGCGCGCCGGCTTGTCAGCGCCCTTGAAGGCAATCGGCGTGGTCGAGGCCATCGGGCCGCGCTCGGCCTTCATCGGATCGTAGCGTTCGGGACGGGCATTGTCGCCGCCGGCCCGCGCCCCATTTTGACGCTCCCTGGCCCGGTCCTTTTGGCCCAAATCTTTACCGGCATGGCGGTTGCGCTGGCGCTTGTGGACGAATTCGGCGTCGCCGTCGATGTGGCGCGGCGTGCGGCCGGGACGGGGATCGCCCTTCTTGCGATGTTCCGGCAGGCGCTCGGGCGTCGCCGGCTTTTCGGTGTTGCCCGAGGCCAGGATGGCTTCGTCGAGCAGCTTCAAGCCCTGGTCCTTGCGGCGGTCGAACGACGGGATGCGCTGGCGGGTAACGCGCTCGATGTCCTTCAGCAGGCGGCGTTCGTCGTCCGAGCACAGGGTCATGGCGATGCCCGAGGCGCCGGCGCGC
>OUNJ010000046.1_pt1 | contig 28633 bp, 31 predicted proteins | sample 1755361 | NCBI WGS metagenome assembly OUNJ01 (sample SAMEA3914825, study PRJEB12502) | metagenome | biome: forest; material: soil | place: USA | collected 2012-03-12 | depth 0.1 m
GTGCTGCCGCCGTCGGTGACGCATCTGGATACTGCGCTGGCCAGCACCGGCGATGCGACGCTGCCGATCTACATCGTCGTGCCGCCCGACACCGCCGAATCCATGAAACCCGGCAGCACCCCCTTCATCCCACTCACCTGCGGCTACGACGACCCAGCCTGCTGGAATAAACACTTCCGGGAGTAAGCGCGGGCGCGGGTACTCGTTTTGACGTGATGCGATTTATTCTTTTCCAACGGATAGAAATTGCATGTGGCTTGAGATCCCGGGTCGAGCCCGAGATGACGCCAGTGGATAGGTTTGTAGCCAAACTTTCAGGCAGCCAGGTGCGCAGTCAGGCGCTTCGCGCTTTTATACCATCAATGTAACCATCACCGGCGCGTGGTCGGAAGGTTTTTCCTCGGCGCGGGGGGCTTCGTCGATGATGCAGCCACGCAATGTGTCGGCGGCAGAGGGCGAGAGGAGCAGGTGGTCGATGCGCATGCCGTGGCCGCGTTCGTAGCCGTTCATGCGGTAATCCCACCAGCTGAATTGTTGTTTATCGGGATGGGCGATACGGAAGGCGTCGTAAAAACCCAGATGCATGAGGGCGCGCAGGCGCTCGCGCTCGAGGGGGTGGTAGCAGACGGTGCCGTCGAGGGCTTTGGGGTCATACACGTCGAGCGGGGCGGGGGCGCAGTTGAAATCGCCGCCGAGGACGGCGAGTTCGCGGTAGGTGAGGCGTTCGGCCCAATGGGCGCGCAGGCGCTCGAAGAATTTCAGCTTATAGGGGAATTTGTCGGAGGACACATCCTGCCCGTTGGGCACATAAGCGGAGGCGACGCGCAGTGCGCCGCCGGGGATGCTGGCGACCGCTTCGATGTAGCGGGCCTGCTCGTCGGTATCATCGCCCGCGAGGCCGCGGGTCACATCGTCGAGCGGGAATTTGCTGAGGATGGCGACGCCGTTATAGGTTTTCTGGCCGTGGGTGGCGATGTTGTAGCCGCGTTCCTCGATCTCCATCGCGGGGAAAGTGTCGTCGGTGCATTTGAGCTCCTGCAGCAGCACGATGTCGGGCCGCGCGGCGTCGAGCCAGCACAGGAGGTTGGTGAGGCGGGCTTTGATGGAGTTGACGTTGAAGGTGGCGATGGTGATGGGCTGCATGCGGTTTCCTGTGCGCAATCGCGATTCTTCACGCAATTGTCACATTTCTTTTAGGGGAAATAGCGTAGAGGGGGCAACGAAAATGGAGATGGTATGAATTTTGATGTTTCTTTTAGTAAGGCGCTGCCGGTGATTATCAGTGAGCACGGGCTTTGCGTGGCGCGTGATTTACGCCGCCGCAATCCGGAGCACCAGACAGTGAAACAGGTATATGTCACGCCGGAAATCGCGCTGGCTTTGAAAGGCTGGGGCATTCAGGCGACAGCAATGGATATGGGGGAAAAGCAGTCCTTCAAGGCGCATGAGATGACCCAATTCACGCACAAACTTACGCCAGCGCAGATGCTGCCGTTTTTCGGGGGTAACTCCCTGGCCATGGCCGCTGCGTTTGCGGAGGCGCTTAAAGCGCCGATCGGCGCGACTAGGCAGCCGCAGGCACCGATGCGTTAGATTCTCGCAGGTAGCGCGCGGGGCAGGGATTTGCTAGGCTCGTGCCTATGAATAGCGAGCGCGCAGAAGAACTGACCTCATTGCTGCAGCAATTGATGGCGACGCATGCGTTGCGGTTTTTGGGCCCCGCGCCGGTGGTTTCGACGAAGGAAAATATTTGCCGCTATAGCTGGGACCGCAACCGGCTTTGCGTCAAGAGCGGGCTGAACCTGCAGCTTCAGGAATGTAAGGTGCATAGCGCGAACGGCTTTTATTTCCAGAATGAGTATTGGTACGAAGTGGATAAGGACGATATCGCGCGCATCCTCGGTGGGGAGGAGAAGGCGAAGGAAGTGCTGGCGCCGCTGCTGAGCGTGGCAGTGAAACCGGGGAAACCGTTTAAGCCTTATGGCTGGTACTCGCCGTAAATCGTGACGAAGCCCTGCGCGTGGAGCTTTGCGGCGTCGCTGGCCGGGGTGCCGTAGGGGATGGATTTCACGGGTGCTGCGGCTTCGGCGGGCAGTTGGTCGAGCATTTCGTTGATATAGAGCGTGAAGCCGACGGCCGGTTCGCCGCTGCCGGTGGTGTAGCAGCCGCCGCGGCCGACTTCGATGCCCGCCTGGTTCCAGAACATGGCGTAACCGACGCCGACATAATAGCCGTAGCCGGAGAGGTCGAGCATATCAACGGTCAGCGTGGCGGCGACCTGCTGCTGCTTGAGCGCGGCGACAAGTTCGGCGAGTTCGGCAGTGGCGCGGGTGACGGCGGGGTGGGCGATGGCTTGCAGTTTTTTCAGCGCGCTATCGGCGGGCCCGGCGGTTTCGAGCAATTGCACGATGAGGTCGGCTTTGAGGCGCTTCAGTTGCGCGATGTCTTTCAGGCGCACGGCTTCGCGGATGGCAGCGGCATCGTTGGCGGATGTGTCGGTGAACAATGCTTCGAGCACGGCGGGGAAATGCAGGTCGATGGTGAGACCGGAAACGCCGCTGCTGTCGAGCGCGTGGGCGGCGATGGCGAGCACTTCGGCGACGGATTCGGGCGCGAGATCGCCGAACCGCTCGATGCCGATCTGCGTGTGCTGGCGGCGGGTTTTCAGCGCTTCGGGCGCGGTGCGCAGCGTGTAACCGGCATAGCACAGGCGCAAGGGGCGGGGCAGGGCGGCAAGCGCCGAACCGGCGATGCGGGCGACTTGCCCGGTCATATCGGCGCGCAGGGCGAGCATTTCGGGCGCGAGCGTATCCGCCATGCGGAACACATGGTGGCTGGTGGCTTCGCCCTGGCCCGCAAGCATGCTGCCCGCATATTCCGCGAGCGGGGGGATGACGGGCTGGTAGCCGAAGGCCATGAAGTTTTTCAGGAAATGGTGCAGCAGGCGGAACTCACCGGCGGCGAGTGGCGGCAGCACATCCATGAGGCCGGAGGGGAGCAAGGTCGGGGTGGTGCTCATGCGCGGCTATTTCGGCTCGTCGCAATAGAGCACGCCGCCGACGGAATAATCGTGGTGGGCCATGTCGGACAGGATGACGCGGACTTTCTCGGGCTTGCTGCCAAGGGTTTCGCAGACGGTTTCGGTAATGCGCTTGACGAGCAGGCGCTTTTTCTCGAGGTCACGGCCTTCGAGCAGGTGGATTTGGACGATGGGCATGGGAAGCTCCTTGGTTATGTGGCTTGTTTACTGCGTGAATTGCTTGGGTGCAACGGATTCTAGCGTTTTTTGGCGTAGGCCTTTCCACGGGCGTCATTGCGAGGCCCTTGGGCCGCGGCAATCCATCTTCCTTTATCTAGTCAAGGTGGATTGCTTCGCTTTGCTCGCAATGACGGAGTTTGGGACGCGCTATTTCTTGAAAATGAAAAATGCCGCCAGCACGAGGAAGCCAAAGCCGATCAGCTGGTTCAGGCGGATTTCCTGCCCGAGATAAAGGGTCGAGAACACGGCGAAGACGATGAGCGTGATGATTTCCTGAATGGCTTTGAGCTGGGCGGGGTTGAAATAATTACTGCCATAGCGGTTGGCGGGGACCTGGAAGCAATACTCGAACAAGGCGATGCCCCAGCTCACGACGATGACGAGCAGCAGCGGGGAATCCTTGTATTTCAGGTGGCCGTACCACGCGAAGGTCATGAAGATGTTCGAGATCAGCAGCAGGCCGATGGTGAGCAGGGGGATGGGGATCATGCGCGGCGCTCCGGCGAAGGTGGCAAGAAAAAGCCCCGCGATCCTAGCGGATGGCGGGGCTTTTGGCTATCAGGCAACGATGTGGTTTACATCGCGCGGACGGTGCGCAGGAATTCATCGACCTTGTCGCTCAGCGCCACGGATTGGCTGCTGAGGGCTTTGGCGGAATCGAGCACTTGGCGTGAGGAAACGCCGGTTTCATCGGCACCTTTTTCCACCGACACGATGCTGCGCGAAATTTCGCTCGTGCCCGCGGCGGTGTGGGTGATGTTGCGCGAGATTTCATTCGTCGCCGCGCTTTGCTCCTCGACCGCAGCAGCGACACCGGCCGTGCTGGCGCTGATTTCGCTGATGATGCTGATGATGGAGCCGACGGAATGCACCGCGTCTTTCGTTGCATCCTGCATCGACTGCACTTGCTGGACGATTTCTTCGGTGGCTTTCGCGGTCTGGTTGGCGAGGTTTTTCACTTCGCTGGCGACGACCGCAAAGCCGCGCCCGGCCTCACCCGCACGCGCCGACTCGATGGTGGCGTTGAGCGCGAGCAGGTTGATCTGGCTTGCGATATTGGTGATGAACTGGATCACCTCGCCGACACGGTTGGATTTATCAACCAGCAAATGCATCGACTGGTTAATGTTTTCCGCCTGCTGGCTGGCCTGATTCGCGACACTGCTCGATTTTTGGACCTGCGAGCTGATTTCGGCGATGGCGGCGGTGAGTTCCTCGGCCGCGGCGGCGACTTGGGTTGCCGTTTGTGCAGCCGCGGTGGCGGAGGTCGAAACCTGGCCGGAGGTGGATTTGGTTTCATCCGCCAGTTTGTTCAGGCGCTCGGCATTGCCGCGCATCTGATCCGCGGAGGCGGAGACTTCGGTGACAACGGTTTTCACGCTCGACTCGAAATCGTTGGCCATTTTGGAGAGGGTTTGCTTTTTCTCGCGCTCGCTATCGGCTTTCAGGCGCTCCTGTTCCTCGCGCAGATGCTCGGTCTGGATCATGTTCTCTTTGAACACGAGCACGGTGCGGGCCATGGCGCCGACTTCGTCCTTGTTCTCGGTCGAGGGCACGGGGATGGCGGTATTGCCGTCCGCCAACTGCTTCATCGTATCCGTCATGTTCTTGATCGGGCGGGAAATGCTGTTGGCGATGACGAAGAACAGCGCAAAGGCGAGCAGCACGATCGAAGCCGCGCCACCGATGATGCGCAGGCGCGCATGGCGCAGGTCAACGAGGCGGATCTCGATCATTTTCTTCGCTTCGGCGAGCACGGTTTGCGACAGTTCCATGCTGCTGTTATGCAGCAGGTCGATCATATCGACGTAATCGTCCGGCTTCATTTCGTAGCCTTTGTTCGAAATGTTATGGACGGTTTCCACCACTTTTTTGCCGTTCTCGTCGAACAGGGTGAGTTTCGGCGGCACGTTTGCCTGGAAGGTTTCGCTGATGCCGTTGAAGTTCGCGTCTTCATGCAGGGCGGTGCTCAAATCGTTGTGGATTTGCGGCAAATATTGGCTTTCGACGTTGACGGCCATGTTGTCGAGGTCGTTCTGCGCTTTTGCGTCGAACTTGTTGGCGTTGGCTTTCAGCACGAGGAAGCCTTGCTGTTGCAGCTCGGTCAGCGTGTTGATGAGGGCCGGGAACTGGTTGAAGGTGATGGCGGTGTAATACACGTCGAGGTCGTTATCGAGCACGAGGCCGCTGGCATCCGCCGTGTGGGTGACCATCGCCGCGATGTCATCCATGATGGCTTTGTAGGCGGGCGCGGAATAGGTCGAGGAAGTCTTGATCGCTTCCCATTTTTTCTTGAGGTTGGTGATGGTCAGGCTTTCCGGGCGGCCGTGCTTTTTCAGGCCCTCGGGCGTGAGGTCGATGTCGGCGCCGAAGGCGGCTTCCATCGTGCTCAGTTCGGCGAGTTTTTTGTCGATCTCATCGCCGGTTTCCGCGATATTTTTGTCCTGGTTGGTATCGCCCGCCTGTTTCTGGATGAGCGACATCTGGTGGTCGGAGAACAGGTTCAGCAGGCGGATCAGGGGGCTCACCACTTGCACGCCTTTGGTTTCGCCGATCGAAGTGTCGATCTGTTCCTGCAGCTTGGAGTTCACGTCAAACCCCAGCGTGAAAATCGGGATCATGAACGTGACCAGGATGGCCAGCATGCGGGTGCGGATGTTCAGGCGGTAGAGCGGATTTTTCATGGATGACAGTCCCTGTACGAATAAATGGAAGATTATTTTTATAATTGGAAATGACTCTACTGGTAGTAGCAACGATTTCCAACAAAATTCTGAAGGTGGCGTCCAGAAAAATGCTTAAAAGTTGCTTAATTTTTATTAACTTACAAGCTATGGCGCGTGGCGAACTTGCAACAGTAGCGGCGGCGTTTTACCGGCGGCGTCCTTAGCGCTTTCAGCCGCAGGCTGTGGCAGCGGGTAGGGGATTTTGTCGAGCCATGCGGGTAGTTTCTTGCCGTCGATATACGCGCCGAACAGGTTGCCCTCCACCGGCTCGATGTTCGGGCAGAGCAGCAGTGTATCGATATGGCGGGCGGCGAGGGTAGTGCGCAGCGTGTGCTCGCGGGTGATCTTCTCCGCGTCCCAGACATATTTCACGCCCGTGCCCTCGCGGTGGTAGTTCGAGGCGACGATGCGGTAGGGGGTGAAGAACAGGATTTCGGTGCCAAGGTCGGTCGGCAGCAGCAGGGTGTGCTCGCCTTTGGGCATGGCCTTAACGAGTGCGCCGCTGCGGATCAATTCGCGCGCGGTTTCGTAGCAGGTGTCACGGGCGGCGAAGCGCTCGTCATCCGCGGCGTCGGTGTTGCTGCGCGGCTGGTGGAAAAAGTCGGCGATTTTTTCGCGGTGGTTGTTGGCGAGCATCAGCAGCACGGGGAAGGCGAATAGCATCAACGCGAGCGGCAGGCGGCGCTGCATTTGTTCGTTCTCCGGCAGGGTGGCGAGCAGGTTCGCAGGCCAGTGGCCACGCACGAGCGGATGTTCCGGCGTGAACAAGGCAGCGAGTAGCGGTGCAACCGCGATGATGGATAGCGGCAGCAGGTAATAGTTCCAGCGCTGCTGGCAGAAATAAAGGATGAGGGTGGCGGTGAGGAAAAAAGCGAGCGCGCGCGAATGGTGTGGGGCGAGGAAACGGCATTCGCGTTTGATGAGGCTGAGCGCGTTCAGCGTGAGTCCGGCGACGGGGAGCATGATGAAGGCGAACAATAGCAAATGCCGCATTTTATAGGCGGGCCGCGCCTCGCTGATGCGGGGCAGGAAATCGGTGCGGATGAAGGGATCAACGCCCGCCATCGGCCCCGCGAAAAGCTGCGGGTAGGTGCTGGCGATGGCGAGGACGAGCAGGCTGAGGCCGAACAGGGCGGTGACGGCGCGCTCGGGCAGCGTGCGGGCGGGCGAGAGGTTGAGCATCAGCGCGTAGAGGCAGCAGAAGCCGAGGGTGGCGGCTTGCATGATGCTGATGCTGTCGGGAATCGGGGTGAGCCAGGCGGAGGGCGGGCGCTCGATGAGGATGGCCGCGAAAGCCATGAGCGCGGCGCCGAACGCGAGCCAGCAGAGCGCGCGCATGCTGTCGCGGTTGCCCATCAACCAGCTTGCGCCGTACCACGCATAGACGAGGGCGATGAGGATCATGGCTTCGACGGAAATCCAGAGTTGCAGGCCGAACAGCAGGCCGGTGACGAACATTAGCCGGGCGGAGGGGCGCTCGGTGAGCACGCCGCCGATGATCCAGACGAACAGGGCGGCGAGCGGGGCGTGGTGGTCGGCATTGCCGAGGGAGAAATAATTCCACATCGGCTGGAGGGTGATGGCGAGCAGCGCGACCATGACGGCGGCGGAAGGAATCGGCATCAGCACGCGCATGCAGCGCATCATCCCCGCGACGAGCAGGCCCATCCATAGCACGGGGGCGAGGAGGCCCGCGCGGATGAGGCGCAGGGAGAGATCGGTGTCATGCGGTTGCGCCCAAGCGAGCGCGGCGAGCACGAGGTCGAGCGGTCGTGTCCACGGGCTCGGCACGGGGGCGAAGGGCGCGTTGCTGCGGTGGACGAGGTGGTCGTACCAGCCGCCGCCCATGATCCAGTCGCGCACGAGGGTGAGGCGCAGCCATGTATCCGGGTCGGTCTGGCCGGTGGGAAGCCCCGCATCCATCGGCACGTGGTGCCATTTGCTGAGGACGAAAATCAGGTGGCCGAGGATGAAGAGGCCGAGCGCGTAGGCGGCGATGGGGATGCGTTTCAGGTGGGTCATGGCAGTTGCTCGCGCGCAAAGGCGAAGCGGCGGTTCGCCCAGTAATTGAAGCCCATGGCGATGGCGGTGGCGGTGACGAGCGCGATCATCCGCGAGGCGCGCGGGTCATGGGCAAGATCGGCGGCGAGCACGGCGAGGAAGATACCGTAATTGATCGCGGCACCGATGAGGTTGCTTGCCATGAAGCGCAGCCAGCTTTTTTTGCTGAAACCGCGATGGTTGCGGTAGGTGAAGATACCGTGCAGCGCGTAGGATACTTGCAGCGCGAGGGCGATGGAAAAGATGCGGGCGATCGCGGGCGCGAAACCGATGCGCACGAACAGTTCGAGCAGCGTCGCATCCACACAGAAGCCGAAGAAACCGACCATGCCGAAGCGCAGCAGCTCGCCGGCGCGGGCAGCGCTAACCACGGGAGGAAACATTGAGGTAACGCAGATGGCGCGTTTCACGGTAGGTGCGGGCCAAGCTATCGAGCATCATGCCGCCGAGGAAGGTGAGGGCGGAGAGGACGGCAAGGCCGGTACATAAAATCAGCGTCGGCTGGCGGGCGATGACGCCGGTTTCTTCCCACGTAATGATGACGGGAATGGCGAGCGCGACACTGACGATGGCGAGGCACGCTGCGATCAGCGAGAAGAAGGCGAAGGGCCGCGATTCCTTGAACAGGCGCAGGATGGTCATGAGGATACGGAAGCCGTCGCGGTAGGTGCTGAGCTTGCTGAAGGAGCCCTCGGGCCGCTTGCCGTAATGCATCGGGATTTCGAGCAGGGGGATGCGTTGCTCGAGCATGAAGATGCTCATTTCGGTTTCGATCTCGAAGCCCTCGCTGTGGGCGGGGAAGGATTTTACGAAGCGGCGGGAGAAGGAGCGGTAGCCGGAGAAAATATCCTGCAGGCCGCGCCCGAACAGGCGCTGGACGATGAGGTTGAACAATTTGTTGCCGAAAATATGGGCGGAAGGGAAGGCGGATTTTTCGCCCTCGCGCGTGGCGACGACGGCATCCACCTCGCCGCTTAAAATCGGGGTGATGAGTTCGCGCGCGCGGGCGGCGTCATAGGTGCAGTCGGCATCCGCCATGATGTAGACGTCGGCGTCGATGTCGGCGAACATGCGGCGCACGACATTGCCTTTGCCTTGGAACGGCACGCGGATGACGGTGGCCCCGGCGGCGGCGGCGAGGCCCGCGGAATCGTCCTTCGAGTTATTGTCGAACAGGTAAATGGTGGCTTCCGGCAGGCTCGTGCGGAATTGCTCGATCACGCGGGTGACGGTGAGCGCTTCGTTATAGCAGGGTAGCAGGACCGCGATGCGGGGCGTGGTGCTTGGCATGGATGTATGTAGGGCGATTTCTCGGGCAATGGCAAGGGTTGCGGCGCGTGGGTGCGGCGATTCGCGGGCGGTTGTGGCGGCTTGTGGCGGAAAAGCTATGGGATGTGGTGCCACAACCCCCGTCATTCCCCGAATTTGCTCTTGAGGCAAATTCTAGGGGAATCCATCTCTTTATAAAATAGCAAAATAGGAAACTAAGAAAAAATAAGCCAGTGATGGATTCCCCTAGAATTTCTATTTCGCTCATTGAGCAAAATAGAAATTCGGGGAATGACAGCGCCTAGCCGCGCCGCTATCGCCAGTACTTATCCCATCTCCACCAGCAGCGCATCGACGTAGATGCGGGCTTGGTCGAATTCTTCGGTGAGGGTGTCGAGGAGTGCGGCTTTTTCATCGTAGGTGGCGGATTTGTGCCGCTCGGCCTCAAGGCAGCATTGCGAGAGGGCGCGCAGGCCCATCGACGCGGCGGAACCTTTGAGGTAATGCGCGGCGCTGGCCCAGGCGGCTTCCTCACCCTCGCGGCGGTTCAGGCGCATCTCCTCGATTTTCTGGCCGCCCAAAGTGAAGAACAGCTCGACGATATGGCGCATTTCGGCGGGGCTGTCGCACAGTTCGCGCAGCATGCTGCTATCGACCGGGGCATCGGCGCGGCCTTCGGCGATCTCGAGCGCGTGGCGGTGGGCTTTCGAGAGGAACCGCTGGCTGAGGAATTGCTCGAGCTTTTGCGGCTCGAGCGGTTTGGTGAGGTAATCGTCCATACCCGCCGCAGCGCAGATCTGATGGTCTTCGCTGGTGGCGTTCGCGGTCATGGCGACGATGTGGTGGCGCGCGGCGAGTTGGCCCTCGGCCTCCATGCGGCGGATGGCGCGGGTGGCTTCGTAGCCGTCCATCACCGGCATCTGGCAGTCCATGAAAATGATGTGGTAGGGCGGTTGGGTGGTGATGTGCTCGAGCGCGGCTTCGCCGTCGGCGGCGACATCGATGGTGGCGATGCCGAATTTGGCGAGGAGCTTGCGCAGCAGCAGTTGGTTGACGGGGTGATCCTCGACAACGAGGGCTCGGGCGAGGGCGGCGTCGATGCGGTCGGCGTTTTGCGGCGCGCTGGCGCTGGATTCGGCTTGTGCGGGTTCATAGAGCGGCATGGGCAGGCTGAAATAGAAGGTGGAGCCCGCGCCCTCGATGCTCTCGAAGCCGATGGTGCCGCCCATGAGCCCGATGAGCCGTTTGATGATGGAAAGGCCGAGGCCCGTGCCGCCATATTTGCGGGTGATGGTGGCGTCGCCTTGGGTGAATTTCTCGAAAATCGAATCCTGTTTCTCACGCGCGATGCCGATGCCGCTGTCTTTCACGGTGCAATGGATGGTCTGGTTCGGTGCGTCCCAAATGAGGGAGGCGCGGACATAGCCGCGCTCGGTGAACTTCACGGCGTTGCCGATCAGGTTGGCAAGGATTTGCCCGAAGCGCACGGGGTCGCCGGTCAGCATGCGCGGCAGGTCTTCGCTCACGGCGTAGGTGAGGGCGAGCGCGCGGTCATTGGCGAGGGGCTGGAAGAGGTTGATGGTTTCGACGAAGGCATTGCGGATATCGAAGCCGATATGTTCGAGGCGCAGCTGGTCGGCCTCGATTTTCGAGAGGTCGAGCACGTCATTGACGATGAGCAGTAGGTTGCGTGCCGAATGGTCGATGGTTTTGATGTATTGTAGTTGTTGTGGGTTCGGGCGGGTGTCGAGCAGCAGGTGCGTCATGCCGATGATGCCGTTCATCGGCGTGCGGATTTCGTGGCTCATATTGGCGAGGAACTGCGATTTGGCGTGGGTGCTGGCTTCGGCTTTTTCCTTCGCGGCGGCGAGTGCGGCGTTGAGCACCTGCAGTTTTTCCTCCTCCTCGAGCAGGGTGCGCTGGCGCAGGAGCACGAGCTTATAGATCACGGCGGCGATGATGGTGGCGAGTAGCACGCCGAGGACGAACACACTCCACATATGGCGCAGGAGGGAGTAGAAACCCTGGATGTCCATATCCGCGCCGACGATGGCGACGAGGCGATGGTCATGGTCGAAAATTGGGGCGTAGGCGCTCATGAAGGTGCCCCATTCGTCGCTGTAGGGCGCGTCTTCGACCTGCTCCCGCCCGGTCGCGAAAGTTTTGGTGATGCCGGGGGAGATGTCGGTATAGGCTTCGCCGATGGCAGCGACATGCTGCTGGTCTTTGGGTTTGGCGGAGTGCTCGAGCGGCGTATCGACGATGAAGGTGATCGCGTCACCGGTTTTGCGGAATGTGTAGAGGTAGGCGAGCTCGGGGTTCGCGCGCAGGATTTTGCGATAGGTGTTCTGGATGGCGAGGTAGCTGGCGGTTGCTTGCTGCGTGGGGCGGGTGAGGGTGGCGAGCGCGTCGCCATCCGTCAGCACGGCGGCGGTGTGGGCGTAGGTGGAAAGTTCGTGGACGGTGCGGTGGTAGAGCGCTTTGTAAGCGAGCAGGGTGATGCCGAGCGCGCTCAACACCAGCACGAGGAACACGGCGGTTGCCGCCGTCCACGCGTCGCGCCGGGGCGACTGGGCGCGGCGGGCGGCGTGGTGCGGTGATGCGTTGGGTGGCTGCATGCTGCCATGCTTTTCTGAGGAAGGGCTACGTTGTCAACCAGATGCGCTTTACAACCTATAGATGTAGCATGATTCGCGCGGGCTGTCACCCGAAGGCTGCAATTAAGGGCGGTGATGGAGGCAATGGTGGTGCCGTCATTGCGAGCAAAGCGAAGCAATCCAGTTTTTTAAAAGAGCTTTATAGTGGCGAAGACTCACCACGCTGGATTGCCGCGGCCCTAAAGGGCCTCGCAATGACGGAGTTTGTGGGACCAGCAGTCAGCTATCTAACTAACCCAGTGTAATCACCAGATACGTCGCATACAGCGCGCCGCAGACGGCGAGGGCGGGAATGCGCAGGCCCGCTTTCGAGGCGTTGAGGCGCAGCCACGCGGCGGAAACCATGGTGATAACCATGCCGGGCAGCACTTCGCGGCTGGGCTGCCAAGGGGTGAGGAGAATACCGAGGGCGGGCAGCAGCGTGCCTTGGAACACCATCGCCCCGGTGATGTTGCCGAAGGCGAGCGTGTCCTTCCCGCGGCGGACCCAGAGGATGCTGTTGATTTTTTCCGGCAGCTCGGTCGCAATCGGGATGATGAGCAGCGAGAGGATCAGCGGCGAAATGCCGATGGCTTGCGACACGCCCTCGATGCCGTTGATGAAGCCTTTCGCGCCGAAGACGAGCAGGGCGAGGCCGCAGGCGAGCTGGATGCAGAGGGTGAAGGTGGTTTCTTTCAGGCCGATACGGGTAAACAGCATCGGGTGTTCGGCCTCGGTGCCGTGGCCGTCCTCGACGAGGCTTTTGCTGGCGCGCACGGTGGTGACGACATAAAGCACGTAGAGGCCGACGAGGGCGATGCTGAGCACAATGCGTGCGAGCGAGGCTTGCGGCAGGAACATGGCGATGGCGGCAAGCGAAAAAGCGAGCAGGAAGAAATTCATGTCACGCGTGAAGCCGCTCACTTCGGGCGTGATGCGGCCGGTGAGGCCACGGGTTTTAAACGCGGTTGCGGCCATGAGGAAGGTGGTCAGTGTGCTGAGCATCAGCGGTGCGCCGAGGATCGCGCCGACGCCGATCTGTTCGTTGATGTTTTTATCCGGCGTGCCCGCGACGATGGCGAGGATGGGCACGAGGGTTTCGGGCAGCGCGGTGCCGATGGCGGCGAACAGCGAGCCGGTGACGCCCTCGGAGATGCCCATGCGGTCGCCGAGATGTTCGAGCGCGTTGGTGAAGATTTCGGCAGCCGCCAAAATCACCACGAGCATCAGTAAAAGTTCGATTCCGAATCCGGTCATGCGGGTGGCTTTAGCGGTTATTCGGCAATAGCGCAATGCATTGCGCGCTTACGCCCGGCAAATAAAATGCCGATGCCGATGAGCGAACTCACGGCGAGGATGAGGATGATCGGGAAGCTGTCATGCGGCGGGGCGGCGCTGATGAAAGTGGAGACAATCGCGCCGAGGCCAAGCTGGATGAAGCCGAGCAAAGCCGAGGCGCTGCCTGCGTTTTTGGTGAAGGGCGTGATCGCGAGCGCCGCAGCGTTCGGGTAGGTGATGCCCGCGCAACTGAGGTAGAGGTAGAAGAGGATCAGCGTCGCGATGAGGCCGTAAAGCTGCAGGTAAGTGCCGAGGGCGAAGATAATGCCGGTGAGCACTTGCAGGGTGAGCACGCGCTGGAAAAGCGTTTCGCTGCTATGGCGCTTCAGCAGCGCGACATTCAGCTGGCTGCCGCCGATGAAGCCGGTCGCGAGCAGGGCGAAAATGCCGCTATAGATGCGGGCGCTGAGGTGGAAATTCTCCATGAAGATGATCGGCGAACCGGCGACGTAGGTGAACAGGCCCGCGAAGGAAAATGCGCCGGAAAGCGCGTAGGTGATGAAGCGCGGGTGGCGGATGATCGCGCCGTATTCGCGCAGGATGGGGCCGGGTTTGAGGGAGATCGTCGTATCCGGCACATGGCCCTCGGGCAGGAGGAAAAAGATCAGCGCGGCGATGGCGGTGACGATGAGGGCAAGGAGGATGAACACCATTTTCCAGCCAAACGCGAGGGCGATCAACCCGCCCGTGCTCGGCGCGAGCAGTGGGGAGATGGCGATGAACAGGAACAGGCGCGAGAGGATGCGCGGGGCGTCGGCGGCCGGGAAAAAGTCGCGCACCATGGCGAGCGAAGCGACGCCTGCGACGCAGCCACCGAAGGCCTGGATGAAGCGTAAGCCGATCAGCGCGTGGATGGTGGGGGCGAAGGCACCGCCGACGGAGGCGAGGATGAACAGCATCAACCCGCCGAGCAGCGGGCGCTTGCGGCCGAACCGGTCGAGCAGCGGGCCGTAGAACACCTGGCCCATCGCCATGCCGATGAAGTAGCTCGAGAGGGTGAGGGCGACGACGGTGTTGGCTACGTTAAAGCTCGCCGCGACCTGCTGGTAGGCGGGTAAATACAGATCGATCGCGAACGGGCTGATGACGCTAAGCGCGCCAAGGAGCGAGATGAGGAAGAGGGGCGAGCGGGTGGTTTGCATGGCGGGCTTTCGATGGGTGAAGGCGACTTGCTACAGCAGATGCATAAGTTTGCAAGCAGGATGGCGCATCAGCGATGCGGACAACCGGGCCAGCAACAGGGGCGGCGCTTGCCGTCGCGCAGGTTTTCGCAGCCCCAGGCGATGCGCTTGCTCCGCGTTTCGGATTTTTTAGCGGATTCGATCCAGCAAATCCATTCGTTGCGGGCGAGCGGGGTGATGTCTTCCCATGTCGCAAGCGCGGCAGCATCGGCGATGAGGGCGTCGCGCCAATCGGCGGGGAGGGGATGGACGGTGCCGGTGGCGATGGTTTTTTTCGCGGGCATACGTTCGTTGCCCTTATTTTTCCTGCGGAATCGGCAGCACGGGCATCACTTCCACCGACTCGCCGGGGAAAACGGTGAAATGTGGGTGGTTCTCGAACATTTTTGCTGCCTCCTCATGCGAATTGGCGCGCACGATGCTAAAGCCGGTGAGGGCGTTGCTGATGTCGGTGACGCCATTGGCAGCGATGCTTTTCGTTTTGCCGAGTGGCCCGCCCAGCTCGATGATGGCGGCTTTGTGCTTTTCCGCCCAGGCATGCCACGCGGCGAGGCCTTGCTTCATTTTTGCCTGTTGCTCGGCTTCGGGCAGTGCTTGCCATGCTTTCATGCGCTCGTTGTTTTTGTCACCGAGATAGACGGCGAGGAAATGCTGGGTGCTCATAAAACTCTCGTTCGTGGGGTGGAATGCATGCCCGCATCCATGGTGTTGCGGATGCGGGCAGTGCGGTTATAGACCGAATGCGGAAATTATGCAGCGCATTTCTTGATGGCGCCGATATCGATCGCGTTGCCGGTTTCGAGGAAGGATTTCAGGCTCGATAGCACGAGCGGCCAGCCTTGCGACACTTTGCCGGCCATGACGGAGCCCGGGACGAAATCACCGTGGATGACATTGAGGCGCACCATGTTGCCCGCCGGTTCGATCTCGAACGTGACGAGGGAGGCATCCGCGCCGTCCGTATCGGCGGGGTCGGCCCAGCTCAGCACGAGGCGCTTGTTGGGCAGGCTTTCGATGACATTGCCGACGACGCAGGTTTTTTCGGCGGAGGCGTGCTGCCATTTCGAGCCTTTTTTCCAGTCGGAAAGATTGGCGTTGCCGCCCCAGTACTGGCGGGAAAATTCGGGATTAGTGATGGCATTCCAGAGCTTCTCCGGCGTGGTGCGGATATAGGTGGTGTAGACGAAATCGGGGGTTGCGTTAGTCATGGTCTTCTCCTTTGGGGTTGAGTGCTTGTTTGAGGGTGGTGAGCGCCTGAAGCCGCTCGCGCTCGAACTTGCCGATCCAGCGGGCGGAAATTTCCTGAATCGGGGCCGGGTTGAGGTAATGCAGCTTCTCGCGCCCCCGCTTCACCGTGACGACAAGGTTCGCCGCTTCGAGTAACGCGAGGTGTTTGGTCACTGCCTGACGGCTCATCGCGTGGCCGGTGCAGAGGTCGCCCAGCGTCAGCCCGCTTTTTTTGCGCAAGCGGTCGAGCAGCTGGCGGCGGCTGGCATCGGCAAGGGCTTTGAACAATGTGTCTTCGTCAGTGGCCATGGGTGCATTATGCAACTAATTGGTTGCATGTCAAGGGTGAGTTTTTTTAGGATGGCCGTGCCACGGGTGTCATTCCCCGAATTTCATGAAGGATAAATTCGGGGAATGACGGAGTTGGTGGCTTCTACGGGATGGGATTGACGAATGTCTCCTGACATTCGCCCTTCGGGTTCGCGCTCAAGGGCGCGAATCCAAAAGCGCTACTGCGCTTTTGTCGAACCGGCGAATTCTCTGCTGTAACCATCCCCTCCTCCATAAAAAAAGCCCGCGCGAAGCGGGCTTTTTTTATGGAGGAGGGGATGGGATTCGAACCCACGATACGGAGTTAACCGTATAACGATTTAGCAAACCGTCGCCTTCAGCCACTCGGCCACCCCTCCGTATCGTCGCATTCCGGCTTTAGGAAATGCTGGAGTTCGCGCGGGTTAACCGTTGCCGGTGCCGCACGAGGTGGGCAGATGTAGCAACTGCTTGCATGAATCTCAACCCAATTCTTTGCGGCACGGCGGATCAAATAATTTAGCCACTTAAGCGTGCCTTAAGTTGTGTGGTATTATTGCTGCGTGCAAATCCTTATGGAAAGTTTATAGTGCAACTCAGGGGAGAGCGCATGCATCGGTGGTGGATTCGGTCGGTTCTGGCGGTGACTGCGGGATGCGCGGTATTTGCGGCCTATATCGGCCTTGAGATTTATTCCGGGAATATGCATGAAGTGCGCGCGGGCGAGCTGTACCGTTCCGCCCAGCCGAGCGCGCAGGATATTGCGCGTTACCAGCGCGATTACGGCATTAAATCCATCATCAATTTGCGCGGGGGCAACCCGAACGATCAATGGTATCAGGAAGAAATCGCGGCGAGCGCGGCGGCGGGCATCAAGCACTATGATTTCCGCATGAAAGGCAGCCATGAACTGACGGACGAGCAGGCGCTGGCGCTGATCGACCTGATGCGCAATGCGCCCAAGCCCGTGCTCATCCATTGCCATTCCGGCGCCGACCGTACGGGCCTTGCCGCGGCGATGTATTTGGCCGCGATCTCGAAGCAAAGCGAATGGACGGCGGAGCGCCAAATGTGGCTGATGTATGGCCATATTCCCTACAGCATGGGCGCGGCGGTGGCAATGAACCGCACGTTCGAGCGCATGGAACCGCGCTTCGGCTTCGGGGATAATACCTAGGCTTAGAGCGTGCTGCCAGTGACGGTGTCGCTGCTGCCCGCATCCGCCGTGCCGCCGGTCGTGGTATCCGTCCCGCCGCTGACGCTGTCATTCACTGTGGTAGAAATTTGCGACCATTGATCGGCGACTTGTTTCATGAAGGCGGTTTCCTGCGTCATAATGTCCGAGCTGCTGCCGATGGTGCCAACGCTGCCGCTGCCGCCGTTCAGCGCATCGAGCAGCATGAGGGTCGGGTTCACGGCGCGCATTTGTGCCTGTGCGGCGAGGCTATCCGCGCCGATGCCGGCGGCGGACATATCGTTCTGGATTTGCTGGAAGGTCGCGTCGGTATAAGGCGCGTCCTTGTATTTTTGCAGGATGGCGGTGAGCGTGTTCTGCTGCTGGAAGTTGAGCACCACGGCGGCGCCGTTACTGCTGCTGGTGCTGTTATTGCTGCTCGAGCCGCTGTAATTTTGCAAATAGGCCTGCGCCGAGGGGCTGAGGTCGAGCAGGTAAGAATTGCCGTTATTGGTGTTGGTCGGGTCGTCGCTCGAACCATCCACCGCGGCGAACGCGTCGAGGATGCTGGGGTCGGTGGCGGCGCTGGTCGAACTATCCGAACCGGTTGAAGTAGTTGAGGAATTCAGCGTGCTGGCCAGGGTATAATACTGGCTGATATTCGGGTTAATCGTGGTCATGGGGCACTCCTGTTGCCGGTTGCTTCGCGCGAGGTGATGCAAGGGGCGTGCCGATCCGCCCACCGCTTGCATCGCAGGCCATCCTGTGCTCTAAGGCGCGGCTCATTCACGAGGGCAACCATGGCTAAAACCGCCACAAGCAGAAAAACGAGCAAACCATCCGCCGCACCGCGCGTCGGATTCGTGTCGCTCGGCTGCGCGAAGGCGCTGGTCGATTCCGAGCGGATTTTGACGAAGCTGCGCTCGGAGGGTTACGAACTCGCACCGGATTATCAGGGCTCGGACCTGGTGATCGTCAACACTTGCGGCTTCCTCGATTCCGCGCGCGAGGAATCGCTCGCGGCGATTGGCGATGCGCTGAACGATAACGGCAAGGTGATCGTGACGGGTTGCTTGGGCGCGGAGCCGGAAGTGATTACGGCGAAATATCCGAATGTGCTCGCCGTCACCGGCCCGCAGCATTACGAGGCGGTGATGGAGGCGGTGCACCAGGCGCTGCCAGCGGCGCACGAGCCGTTCATGGATTTGCTGCCGCCCGGTGGCATCAAGCTGACGCCGCGGCATTATGCGTACCTGAAAATTTCGGAAGGCTGCAATAACCGCTGCTCGTTCTGCATTATTCCGAGCATGCGGGGCGACCTCGTTTCGCGGCCGGTGAGCGAGGTGCTGAAAGAAGCGGAAACGCTCGCGAAAGCGGGGGTGAAAGAGCTGCTGGTGATTTCGCAGGACACGAGCGCTTACGGTGTGGATGTGAAATATGCCGCCGATACATGGCGTGACGAGGAAGTAAAAACCAGCATGCTGGGCCTCGCCGAGGCGCTGTCGAAACTCGGTATCTGGGTGCGGCTGCAATATGTTTATCCGTATCCGAGTGTGGACCATGTGCTGTCGCTGATGGCCGAGGGGAAGATTCTGCCTTACCTCGATATCCCCTTCCAGCATGCAAGCCCTAAGGTGCTCAAAGCCATGCGCCGCCCGGCGAATCAGGAGAAAACGGCTGAACGTATAGCCAAGTGGCGGGGGATAGTTCCGGAGCTGACCATCCGCTCGACATTCATTGTCGGCTTCCCCGGTGAGACGGAGGAGGACTTCCAGTTCCTGCTCGACTGGCTCGAGGAAGTGCAGCTCGACCGGGTCGGATGCTTCAAATACGAGAACGTCACGGGCGCGACGGCGCAGGCGTTGCCTGAGCATGTTAGTGAAGAAGTAAAAGAAGAACGCTACCACCGCTTCATGGTGAAGGCGCAGGAGATTTCCGCGGCACGGCTGCAGAAGAAAATCGGCACCGTCCAGCGCGCGATTGTCGATGGTGTGCGCGACGGGCAGTTGGTGTGCCGCACCGCTGCCGACGCGCCGGAGGTGGATGGGCTGGCTTACGCCCCCGTCGTCAAAGGCGTGCGGGTGGGGGATTTCGTAGACCTCGAAATCCTCGATGCGGATGCTTATGATTTGTATGGCGCGGTGGTGAAGTAGGAAAAAGAAAAGGCACCTTTTGAGGGGTGCCTTTTTAGAAATTAATTAGAGGGATTATAATCATCCCATCTAATTTCTTTGGTGGGGGTCATTTCTATATGTCCCTTGTAAGCTCTAGGAGTTTTTTCCATTAGTTCGTGGAAATCGGCCTCGAACTGCTTTGCATCGGGATCTTTTTTAGGATCCCAACTCTTTGCAGGTATGATTGGGTTGTCCGTAAAGCCCCTAATGATTTCTTCAGTAGTTCCCCAGTCTTGATAAATAGGAACTCCTTTTGAAAAAACTCTGTAATCACCGATATTTTCTGCCTCAATTGTCAAATGGATGCCTCGGTAATAAGCGTTTATTGTTTGATCCCAGAAAGACCAGAAAGGGGTATCAGGCAATTTTACTCTTATATCCATTGCATTCATTTTTTCGACTAGCTGGTGCCAATCAACTAAGAACTGAGAAAGATTTGTGATTTGTCGGGTTTCACCCATGTTGTGCTCCTTCATTGATTGCACAAACAAAACAAACAGTACGCGTTACGCTTACTAAATATTACGCCGATGCCTTTTGAGGGGGCATGAAAGACGTAAGAGTGGAACTGCCAGTTTAATCCGGCTTTGTGACAGTTCGATGACGGTTTCATGACGGTTTCGTGATAATCCGCTGGATTCGTGGCGCTGGATTTGAGCACATACGGTGCAGTTGGGCTCCCCGCTCCCCCCTTGCGGGGGAGCCAAATCACTCTTGGGTGATTTGGTGGGGGGCAAATTTATTATAGATTCAGGTAATCGTGTTCGCAAAATTATCCCCCCACCAAAATCGTGAAGAACGATTTTGACTCCCCCGCAAGGGGGGAGTAGGGAGTTTGTGGCAACATTACTGTTTATTAGCATCAACGTGTGCCTATTGAGAGAGTCCATGAACAAGAATACGAACACTGCTAAACCGAAACCCGAAGTGAAAAAAGAAACGCCCGGCGAGGTACTGCGCTCGTTTCTGTTCATGGTGTTCCTCGCGCTGGTGTTCCGCAGCGTGGCGTATGAGCCGTTCCACATCCCTTCGGGGTCGATGCTCAGCACGCTCTATGAGGGCGATTATATTTTCGTGAGCAAATTGTCGTACGGCTATTCGCGGTTTTCGTTCCCGTTCTCGCCGAAATTGTTCGACGGGCGGATTCTTGCGACCGAGCCTAAACGCGGGGATGTGGTGGTGTTCCGCCCGCCGGGCCAGCTCAATGACGATTTCATCAAGCGCGTGATCGGCCTGCCGGGCGACACGATCCAGATGAAGCATGGCCGCCTCTATATCAACGGCGAAATGGTCGAGCAGACGCGCGACGGCGAAGCGAAAGTGCCGGATGAAAACGGCGAGTGGCGCAGCGTTGCGCGCTATAACGAAACGCTGCCTGATGGCGGGCCGACGCATATCGTGCTCGACGATATCCGCGAGGGCCCGGCGGATAACACGCCGGTGTACCATGTGCCCGAAGGGCATTATTTCATGATGGGCGATAACCGCGACCACTCGCAGGACAGCCGGTTTGCGGACCCCGTGGGCTATGTGCCGTTCGAGAACATCATCGGCCGGGCAGAAGTGATCGCGTTTTCGATGAAGGGCGTCGGCGGGCGCTGGCTGAAGGCGATTCATTGATGCGCTGACCTTTAGGGGATCATGATGGAACTCGGCCCGTTGCAAATCACGCTTGGTTACACGTTCAAGGATAACGCCTTGCTCGAACGCGCGCTCACTCACCGTTCGCTGGTGCGCGAGGGCTCGACCGCGAGCAACCAGCGGCTGGAATTCCTCGGCGATGCGGTGCTCGGGCTGGTCGTCGCCGATATGCTGTACCGGCTTTTCCCGAACGAAGCGGAGGGGGACCTCAGCAAGCGCTCGGTATCGCTGGTCAACGGCGAACAGCTCGCCGAGATCGCGCGGACGATCGGGCTTGGCGCCTATTTGCAGATGAGCGGCGGCGAGGAGGAGCAGGGCGGGCGTGAGAACCCATCCAACCTCGAGGATGCATGCGAGGCGCTGCTCGGCGCGCTGTACCTCGATGGCGGGCTGGCAGCGGCGCAGGGCGTGGTCGAGAAATTCTGGGCGCATTACGCGACCGAGATGAAAGCCCCGCCGAAAGACCCGAAAACGAGCTTGCAGGAATGGGCGCAGGCGCGCGGGCTGAAGCTGCCGGAATACACGCTCATCAGCGCCGAGGGGCCGAGCCATGCGCCGCTGTTCGTGATCGAGCTGGTGGTGCAGGGGCAGACCGTGCGCGCCGAAGCGGGCGTGAAGAAGCAGGCGGAGCGCTTGGCGGCGGAGAAGATGCTGGCGGCGTTAAACGCTTAATGCTTCCCGCAGACCTTCACCGCAGCGATCACACGCGCGATATCCGCATCGCCCATGCTGGAGCCGCTCGGCAGGCAGAGTCCGTCGCGGAAGAAGCGCTCGCTGACGCTACCGCCGATCATTGCCGCGTCGTGGAAGACAGGTTGGAGATGCATGGGTTTCCAGACTGGGCGGGCTTCGATATTGGCGGCTTCGAGCGCGAGGCGGATGGTTTCGCGGTCGGCGCCGAATGACGCAGCATCGATGAGGCAGACGCTGAGCCAGCGGTTGCTTTGGCCGTAGGGTGTTTCGGGCATGAAAGTGATGCCGGGGATGCTGCCGAGTTCGCGCTGGTAGGTGGCAAAAATTTCGCGGCGGCGGGTGACGCGGTCCGCCAGCACTTCAAGCTGGCCGCAGCCGATGGCGGCGACGATGTTGCTCATGCGGTAATTGTAGCCATACGTCGTGTGTTCGTAATGCGGGGCGGGGTCGCGCGCTTGCTGGCTGAGGAAGCGTGCTTCGTCGATGAGGTTTTTGTCGTGGCTGGCGAGCATGCCGCCGCCGCTCGTCGTGATGATTTTATTGCCGTTGAAGGAGAAGGCGGCGGCATCCGCACCGTAGCCGGCATGCTGGCCGTGGTAGGTGGCGCCGACGGATTCGGCGGCATCGACAATCAGCTTCACGCCATATTCGTCGCACAGTGTGCGGATGGGGTTAAGGTCGCAGCTTTGGCCGTACAGGTCGGTCGGGATGATAGCTTTGGGCAGTTGGTTTTTGCGTTTGAGGTCGGCCAGCGTTTGCGCGAGCAGGTTCACGTCCATGTTCCAGGTCGCCGGATCGGCGTCGATGAAGATCGGTGTCGCGTTCTGGTAGAGGATGGGGGCGATGGAGCCGATGAAGGTGAGCGAGGAGGCGATGACGGAGTCGCCGCTGCCGATGCCGAGCACGCGCAAGGCGAGGTGCAACGCCGCGGTGCCGCTGGTCAACGCGACGCAATGGGGGATGCCGGTGAGGGCGGAAAACTCGCGCTCGAAACGGTCCACCATCGGCCCCAAGGGTGCGATGTAGTTGCTCGCGAAGGCTTCCGCGACATAGCGTTCTTCGTTGCCACCCAGATGCGGCGGGGAAAGGAAAATGCGGGGGTGATCGGTCATGCGTTTCCTGCTCGTTCGACATCGAGGCGCTGCATGGTGGCTTGGCCATCGGCGCTGATGCCCTCGCGTTTTAGCACGATGGCGACGGTGCGCCACAAAATCCCGAGGTCGCGGGTGAAACGAAATGTTTCAACATATTTCGCATCGAGTTCGAGGCGGTCGTTCCAGCCGAGCGCGTTGCGGCCGCTGACTTGCGCAAGGCCGGTGATGCCGGGGCGCATGGCGTGGCGCGTACGCTCGCGCGGCGTGTAGAACGGAAGGTACTCGGGCAGCAGCGGGCGCGGACCAACGAGGCTCATGCGGCCGGTGAGGATGTTGAGGAGTTCGGGCAGTTCGTCGAGGCTCGTCGCGCGCAGGAACTGGCCGAAGGCGGTGAGGCGGGCGGCGTCATCGAGCAGGGTGCCATTGGCGGCGCGGGCATCCGTCATGGTGCGGAATTTGATGAGGCGGAAGGGCCGTTCGCCGCGCCCAATGCGGGTCTGGCGGAAAAAAACCGGCGCGCCGAGTTTGAGCCGCACGAGCAGGATCAGCAGCAGGAATAGTGGCGCCAGCACCAGCAGCAGTGTGGCCGCGACGACGACATCCAGCGCGCGTTTGAGGAAATGGTTCATGCAATTGGGTTTAACGCTGCATCACTAATTGTCAATGCATGCCCGTTCTTGTAGAACCACCCGATGCAAACGAAAGATTTAGTCATTATCGGCGGCGGCGGCCATACGCGCGTGCTGATCGGCATGGCGGTGGCGGCAGGCCTGCGCTTACGCGGCATCGTGACGAGCAATGTGGCGCTGCTGGGCACGTCCGTGCTCGACGTGCCGGTGCTCGGGCTTGAGGATGACATCGCGCTCAACCCGGCAGAGGTGACACTGGTGAATGGGGTGGGCAACCTCGCGAGCCGCAGCGGGCCGGGGCTCGACGGGCGGTTGCAGCTGTATCGCCGCTACCGCGCGCGCGGGTTTGATTTTTTGCCACTTATCAGCAGCAGCGCGGTGGTGCAGCCGCATGTGATAATGGGCGAGGCGGTGCAGGTCATGCCGGGCGCGGTTATCCAGCCGGGGGCGATCATCGGCGAGAATGTGATTATCAACACGCGCGCGTCGATCGACCATGATGTGGTGATTTACCCGCATGCGCATATCGCGCCGGGTGCCGTGCTGTGCGGGCATGCGCAGGTGGGCGAGGAAACGCATATCGGCGCGGGGGCGGTGGTGATCCAGGGGATTCGCATCGGCAGCCATGCGGTGATCGGTGCGGGCGCGGTGGTGACGCATCATGTGCCGGACGGGGCGATGGTGCGCGCGGCGGCGAGTGAGCAGACGAAGCTGCTTGGCGTGTCTTCTCTCAAAAATATTTAGCGGTATGCGATTGCTTATCGTTTCGGTGGGATGTGCCGTATGACCGCGACGCAGGCTTTATCCGAAGCGGAAATCCTCGCGCGAGTGCTGCATCGCGACGCGCTGATGCTGGTGATCGACAAGCCTGCGGGCATCGCGGTGCATGTGACGGGTCATGATAAAATCGCGCTCGACCAGTCTTTCAAGCATTTGCAGTTCGGTTTGCCGAACCCGCCGCAACTGGCGCACCGGCTCGATCGTGGGACGTCGGGTTGCCTCGTGCTCGGACGGCACCGGCAGGCGCTGATTAAGCTCGGCAAGCTGTTCGAGAACCAGAAAGTGGTGAAAACCTACCGGGCTATCTGTGTGGGTGTTCCGGCGGAAGCTTCGGGGGTCATCGATCGCGCGATTCTGAAATCCGGGGTGGGCAGCAAGTGGAAAATGTCGCTGGATGAGGCGGGGCAGCGGGCGGTGACGGAGTACCGGGTGCTCAGGACTTTCAGTATTGAGAATATGGGTGCAGTTGGTGCTCCGCTTCAACTTTCCGAAATCGAGTTCAGCCCCAAAACGGGCCGCACGCACCAGATTCGGCTGCATGCGGCGCTGGCGCTCGGTTGCCCGGTGGTCGGCGATCCGTTCTATGGGCCGGATGATGGCGATTTTTCTGCTGCGAACTTACCGATGATGCTGCATGCCGAACGCGTCGAAATTCCGCTCTCGCACAACAAGCCGCCGGTGGTCGTCAGCGCGCCGTTGCCGGGGCATATGGTGGAGTTTTTGAAGAAGATGGATGCTGAAACAAGTTCAGCATGACGGAGTTCGTTGCGCGAACGGTGCCCCATCGTCATCCCGAACTTGTTTTAGCATCCATCCAAAACTAATTTTCTGCTAGCGCTTTTTCTTCCCGTGCAGCCCCATCGCCCGCCGGGCGGAGTGCTGAAGAACGCAGCCACTGGGGGCGAGATTGTCGTCCCAGGCATTGTGGGGAAGGACATCCTTATAGCCCGTGTCTTTGTTGCGGTACGCGCAAGATGCTTCGGTGCGGCGCAGCCATGCGGCTTGCGATTTGCGTAAGCTTGGGCGTTGGCGGAAGGCCAGCTCGTCCCATGCGGCGGCTTCCTCACGGTTGCAGGTCGGCTCATCCAGATGGCAAAAAGCTTTGGTGATGCCGATGCAGCTTTCGCGCTCCGCCCCTTTGTGTTGGCCGAGACATTCCTGAATCATGCCGATATTGGCGTTGAGCGTTTCCGGATCGCTGTCCGCCACAAAGGCAAAACCGGCAGCGGGGAGACACGCCAGCGCGAGCAGCAAGGCGGAGCAAAAGCGCATGACTTACTCGCCCTGTGACGAGCTAAATCCGTTTTTCCCATCGAACGTGTAGAGCGTTTCGATTTTGAGGTAATCGACGCCCTTGTCGGCCGCAGCGGAAAGCAGGTTGGAAATTTCCTTCAGCGTGATGGCGGTGCCCTTGGTTTCCGGCAGGAAGCGCGCGCGGAAGCGGTCCGTCACGTCCATTTCGGTGACGATGTTCGGCCAGACTTTTAGGCCTTTGCAGGAGAGCAATTGCAGCTTGAGGTTCGGCGTCGAGAGCGAATCGAGCAGGGTGCCAAGCTCGTTCACGTCCTTGCCGTACCAATGCACGAACAGGTCCATGCCGACGAGTTTGCGCTCCTCGGTTTCCTTCGCCATCACGGCGTGGCTGGCCATCGAACTGCCTTCCTTCTGCGGCGCGTATTTCACGATGCGGTAGGTGGTCGGCTCCTGACCTAAACGGGCGATGACGGCATCCGCGAATTCCTTGGTGCCGAGTTTGGCTTTGGACATTTCGTTATAGATATCGACCGTGTGCTGGCCGTCTTCGATGGTTTTGAGCCAAGCGTTGTGGATGAGCGAAGCTTGCTCGTTGAGGCCGAGATGCACCAGCATCATGATCGCGCCATGCAGGAGACCCGATGGGTTCGCGATGTTTTTGCCGGCAATATCCGGCGCGGAGCCGTGGATGGCCTCGAACATGGCGTAGTTCGCACCGATGTTGGAGGAACCGGCGAGGCCGACCGAGCCCGACACTTCCGCCGCGATGTCAGAAATAATGTCACCGAAGAGGTTCTCGGTCACGATCACGTCGAAGATGTGCGGTTTCGATGCAATGCGCGCCGAGCCGATATCGATGATGTAGTGATCCGATTCAATCTGCGGGTATTCTTTCGCGACCATGGTGAACATGTCATGGAACGCACCGTCAGTGAGTTTCATGATGTTGTCTTTCGACATACAGGTCACTTTTTTGCGGTTATTGGCGACCGCATATTCGAACGCATAGCGCATGATGCGTTCCGAGCCCGAACGGGTGATGATTTTCACCGACTGGAAGGCGTCCTGCGTCTGGCGGTATTCGATGCCGGCGTAGAGGTCTTCCTCGTTCTCGCGGATGATGACCATGTTCATGTTGGCATGCATGGATTTGATATAGGGATGGTAGCTCACGCAGGGGCGCACGTTGGAATAGAGGCCGAGCGATTTGCGCATGGTGACGTTGAGCGATTTGTAACCGCCGCCTTGCGGGGTGGTAATGGGGGCTTTCAGCAGCACTTTGGTGCGGCGGATGGAATCCCACGCCGCGGGGGGGATGCCGGTGGTGACGCCTTTTTCGTAGAATTTCTGGCCGACCTCGATCGTGTCGATCTCGAGCGGGCAGCGGGCCTCGGCGAGGATTTTCAGCACCGCTTCCATGATCTCAGGGCCGATCCCGTCGCCATAAGCAACCGTGATGGGGTGGGGTTTCAGGCCTTTGTTGAGCTGGACGACGGATGACATGTGCGAGGACTCCCTGTTCTTTTACTGTTGGTTTGAGGCGTTTTTTATCAGAAAACCTACCCTTCTTACAGGAGAAGGGGTTAAGGAAGTGTGAATGCGTGGACGATTGCCGGTTGCGGTGGCGGATTTGTGACAATTCGTCATGAAATTGTCATCTGGTGCTGCTATAGGCTAATCATGAGCACAATGATTAGTAAACGCTTGGTGGAGGGCATTCTCGACGCGCTCCTTACGCATCCCGATGCAGTGAGTGCTCGAGATGGCTGGCTGTTCGTTTCCCTTCACCCAACAAAGGGCAACTACCGTGAGGTCGCGCCAGTGATGCAGGCCGTGGCGGAACGGGCGGGTGTTGCAATGACCTATCGGGGGATGGAAAAAACCGAGCTGCCGAGAATTCACAGCTATCACTATAGCTATTATCTCTCTTACGACACCGATCATTCGCCGGAAGAAGCTTGTACGGCGCTGATGGATGCGGCGCGCGGCGCCAAGGAAAATCTTGAAACCTTCAGGCTGCGTACCCGCCAATGTTTCGACACACCGGCACGGGAGGAGGTGCGCGAGCAGCGCTTGGCGCGTCGTGAGAAGATCAAGCTACGCCGTGAGAGCGGCTTTTACCGCGACTAGCGCCGCTTCGAGCTGGTCGCCGTTCGGGCCGCCGCCTTGGGCGAAGTCGGGTTTGCCGCCGCCGCCCTGGCCGCCAAGCGCCGCGACGCCCGCTTTGACGAGCGTCGGGGCATCGACTTTCCCGGCAAGTTCTTTGCCCACCGCGACGATGATGCTGCCTTTGCCTTCGGCACTCGCGAGCAGCACGCTGACCGCATCCGCATTTTTTTGCTGCATGCTGGTTGCGATATCGCGCAGGGATTTGGCGTCGAGCTCACCGAAGATGCGGGCGGCGAGTTTGATGCTACCGACGGTTTCGATCACATCCTCCCCACCGGCGCTGAGGGCAGCTTGTTTTTTCGCTTCGGCGAGTTCTTTGCCGAGCTTTTTGTTTTCCTCCGCGAGCATGTCGATGGTGCGGGTGGCTTTGGCGGCTTCGGCTTCGTAGCGGCTGATTACCTCGGCCAGCGGGGTGGCGGTGAGGGCGTCGCGCGACGGGGTTTCGATGTTGGTGCTCGCGGGTTTTTTGAGTTCGCCGAGCAGTCGGGTGTTTTCTTTCGCGCTGGCTTGCAGTTGGTCGCCGAGTTTGGCCAGTTGCTCGGTGAGGTAGGCGCGCACGCCTTCGCCCGTTACGGCCTCGATGCGGCGGACGCCGGAGCTGACGGAGCCTTCCGACACGATTTTGAACAGGCCGATCTCGCTGGTGTTGGCAACATGCGTGCCGCCGCAAAGTTCGACGGAGAAATCCTTGCCCTCTGCCGTTTTACCCATGGCGAGCACGCGCACTTCCGCGCCGTATTTCTCGCCGAACAGGGCCATGGCTCCGGCGGCGATGGCGTCTTGCTGGCTCATGAGCTTGGTGGTGGCGGGGGAGTGTTGCGCGACGTAGCGGTTCACTTCGGCCTCGACGCTTGCGAGTTCCTCGCGGCTGATGGCTTTGGGGTTGGTGATGTCGAACCGCAGGCGCTGCTCATCCACCAGCGAGCCTTTTTGCGTGATGTGTTCGCCAAGCTGCGCGCGTAAAGCGGCGTGGAGCAGGTGGGTCGCGGAGTGGTTGGCGCGGATGCGGTTGCGGCGGG
>OUNJ010000060.1_pt2 | contig 27637 bp, 22 predicted proteins | sample 1755361 | NCBI WGS metagenome assembly OUNJ01 (sample SAMEA3914825, study PRJEB12502) | metagenome | biome: forest; material: soil | place: USA | collected 2012-03-12 | depth 0.1 m
GAGATCATCAAGGCCGTCCGCCCGGCCGACCAGGTGGTCAAGATCGTCTATGACGGCCTGATCGACATGCTGGGCGGCGAGACGCCGGAGCCGCTCAACCTCAACGCCGTTCCCCCCGCCGTTATCCTGATGGCCGGTCTTCAGGGCTCCGGCAAGACCACGACTTCGGCCAAGCTGGCGCTTCGCCTGCGCACCTTCGATCGCAAGAAGGTGATGATGGCCTCGCTCGACACGCGACGCCCGGCCGCCATGGAGCAGCTCCAGACCCTGGCCAGGCAGGTCGAGGTCGAGTTCCTGCCCATCGTGGCCGGCCAGTCGGCGGTCGACATCACCCGCCGCGCCCTGCAGGCGGCCAGGCTTCAGGGCTTCGACGTCCTGATCCTCGACACCGCCGGCCGCACCACGCTCGACGAAGCCCTGATGAACGAGGCGGCCGAGATCGCACGTGTCTCGAACCCAGTCGAAACCTTCCTCGTTGCTGACAGTCTGACCGGCCAGGACGCCGTCCGCACGGCCACCGCCTTCCATGAGCGCCTGCCGCTGACCGGCCTGATCCTGACCCGCGCCGACGGCGACGGTCGCGGCGGTGCGATGCTCAGCATGCGCGCCGTCACCGGCCTGCCGATCAAGTTCCTCGGCGCCGGCGAAAAGATCGAGGCGCTCGACGTCTTCGACGCCCGCCGCATCGCCGGCCGTATCCTGGGCCAGGGCGACGTCGTGGCCCTGGTCGAAAAGGCCGCCCAGGAACTGGACGCGTCGAAGGCCGCGGCCATGGCCAAGAAGATGGCCAAGGGTCAGTTCGACCTCAACGACCTGTCGGACCAGCTTCAGCAGATGAAGCGCATGGGCGGCATGTCGGGCATCATGGGCCTTTTGCCCGGCGTGCAGAAGGTCAAGAAGCAGATCGACGAACTGAACATTTCCGACAAGACCTTTGACCGCCAGATCGCCATCGTCTCATCGATGACCAAGATCGAGCGCAAGAAGCCCGACCTGCTCAACGCCTCACGCAAGCGCCGCATCGCCGCCGGCGCCGGCGTCGAGGTGTCGGAGATCAATCGCCTGCTGAAGCAGCACCGCCAGATGGCCGACACCTTCAAGGCCATGGCGCGCAATACCGGCCGTGGCCCGATGGCGCAGATGGCCAAGATGTTCGGCATGGGCCCGGGTGCAGTCCCGCCCGATGCGGAAAAAATGGCCGACATGGCCAAGCAGATGGGCATCGACCCCAATGCGCTCGGCGCGGGCGGAATGCCCGATCTCGACAAGCTGAAATTGCCGAGCGCGCCCGGCGGATTGCCTGGACTGCCAGGCGCCAAACCCTCTTCGGGCCTGTTCGGTGGCCTGCCGGGACTTCCCGGCTCAAAACCGTTCGACCCGACCCGTAAATAAACTCAAGGAACTCAAGATCATGTTGAAAATTCGCCTTTCCCGCGGTGGCTCCAAGAAGCGCCCCTACTACACCGTCGTCGTCGCCGACAGCGCCGCCCCCCGCGACGGCAAGTTCATCGAAAAGGTCGGCACCTATAACCCGATGCTGCCGAAGGACGGCCCGACCCCGCGCGTCTCGCTCAAGGTCGAGCGCATCGCGGACTGGCTGAAGAAGGGCGCCCAGCCGACCGATCGTGTCGCGCGCTTCCTCGCCAATGAAGGCCTGGTCAAGTGGGAACACGGCAACAACCCGCAAAAGGGCCAGCCGCACAAGAAGGCGCAGGAGCGCGTCGCCGAACGCGAACAGCGCGAAAAGGACCGCCTGGAAGCTGAAGCGGCCGCCAAGGCAGAGGCCGAAGCCGCCCGGGAAGCGGCCCGCGCCGAAGCGGAAGCTGCCAAGAACGCGCCGGCTCCGGAGCCTGAACCCGTTGCCGAAGAGGCGCCGGCCGCTGAAGAGGCCCCTGCCGCGGAAGAAGCCGCCGCCGAGGTCGCGGACGAAACGCCTGCTTCGGAATAAGCCGCGGTACGATTGCCAAAACGGAAGGGTCAGGATATGCGTCCTGACCCTTTTCTTTGTTTGCAAAAGCCCTTCCGGTGCTGACGCTTCACCTCAGGCGGGGCAAATCTTCATACCTCCCCGCTTGCGGGGAGGGGGACCGCACGAAGCCGTCTGCATCGGCTTCAATCCGCACAGCCGGTCGGGACGGTAAGATGCGGTGGTGGGGGCCTTCTCGCAACGGACCTGAACCATGCCCGACGCCAAACCCGAGCTCGTCCTTGTCGCCCAGATCGGCGCCGCCCACGGCGTGCAGGGCGAGTTCAAGCTCCTGAGTTTCATGGACGATCCGGTCAGCGTGCTGGAACACAGCCCCCTGTTGGACGACAAGGGCCGGCCGGCCCTCAGCGTCACAAAGGCGCGCGAGCACAAGGGCCAGTTGCTGGTCTTCGCCCGGGAAGCGCCTGACCGCACGGCGGCGGAGAAGCTGAAAAACCTCAGGCTCTACATACCGCGCGCCGACCTGCCGGAGCCGGACGAGGACGAATATTACGTCACCGACCTGATCGGCATGGCCGTGGTCGACGTGGACGGCAAGGCGTTAGGTACCGTGGCCAATGTCGACAATTTCGGCGCCGGCGATCTGCTCGATATCAAGCCCACTGATGGCGCCAGCTTCTACGTCGCCTTCACCCTGGCCAATGTGCCGGAGGTGCGCGTTGCCGAACGGGTAATCGTGGTGGATATGACGGGGTTATAGCTGCGGTTTCGGGGTCTGGGGCTATAGGCCCCAGAATCTTCCTATCTTTTCTGTTTTCGGCCTTTCAGGCCGGAACAGAAAAGATATCAAGGTTTTTGTGGGGTCGCGGACCCCACACCCCATAACTACAGATGTATCCCGCCGCTCGCCTCGATCCTCTGGCCATTCATCCAGGCCGCCTCGTCCGACAGCAGCACCGACACCGCTCCGCCGATGTCGTCGGGCAGGCCGACGCGGCCCAGCGGCGTGCGCCCGGCGATCGTGGCATTGAGCTCGGCATTATCGCGCACCCGTCCGCCGCCGAAATCGGTGGCGATAGCGCCCGGCGCCAGCACATTGACGCGGATGCGGCGCGGCCCCAGCTCCACCGCCAGGTAGCGTGTCAGCACCTCGATCGCACCCTTCATCGACGCATAGGCCGACGAGCCCGGATAGCTGAAACGCGCCAGGCCCGACGAAATGTTGAGAATGGCGCCGCCGTCCTTCATCAGCGGTAACAGCTTCTGGGTCAGCAGGTAGACGCCCTTGAAATGGATATTGTAGACGGCGTCGAGTTGCTCTTCGGTCGTGTCGGCGAAAGCCGAATAGAGCGCCGTACCGGCATTGTTGACCAGAAAGTCGAAATCGTTCCGGCCCCACAAGGATTGCAGCGTGCGTGAGACCCGGCCGGCAAAGGCGTCGAAACCAGCCGAAGCGCCCGCGTCCAGTTGCAGGGCGACCGCCTTGCGGCCCATGGCCTGGAGTTCGGCAACCAAAGCGTCGGCTTCATCCTTGCGCGAATGGTAGGTGAACAGGATATCGACGCCGCGCCGCGCCAGGTGCTGGGCCATGCTGCGGCCAAGGCCGCGGCTGCCACCGGTGATGAGAGCGATCTGGGTCATGGTTCAAACCTTTCGGGACGCATTGTTCGCGATCATGAGGTAGTTTATCTGGTATTGCCGATAAATATGCGATACTTGATAGAACTGTTCGAAAAATGGAAACAATGACATGGGTATGTCATGAATCGCTTCGATGCCATGCAGGCCTTTGTCCGCGTCGCCGAACTGCACAGCTTTACCGCGGCGGCGGAAAATCTGGGTTTGCCGAAATCGACCGTCTCGACCGCCGTGCAGCAGCTGGAAAACCATCTTAAGGTCCAGCTTCTTTACCGCACCACGCGCCGGGTGCAGCTGACCCACGACGGCCAGGCCTTCTACGAGCGCGCCAAGGATGTCCTGGCCGACATGGACGACATCGACAGCATGTTCCAGCAGGCGCCGGCGGGCCTGGACGGGCGGCTGCGCATCGACATGCCGGTGCACATGGCGCGCAACCTGATCATTCCGCGCCTGCCGCAGTTCCTGGCCCAGCATCCCGGACTGGATGTCGAGCTGTCGTGCACCGACCGGCGCGTCGACGTGGTGGCGGAAGGCTTCGACTGCGTCATCCGCGTCGGGCACATGGCCGACAGCGGCCTGATCGCGCGGCCCCTGGGCGTGCTGCACATGGCCAATATCGCCAGCGCCGCCTACATCCAGCGCTACGGCACGCCCCAGACCCTGCAGGACCTCGATCACCACCGCCTGGTCCATTATGTCAGCCAGCTGGGCAACAAGCCCGACGGCTTCGAATATTTCGACGGCCAGGCCTATCGCTGCTACCGCATGCCGGGCCAGGTGCATGTCGACAACACCCTGGCCTACCAAAGCGCGGTCGTGGCGGGCCTCGGCATCATCCAGGCGCCGCGCCTGGCCCTGCTCGACCACGTCCGGGCCGGCGCGCTGGTCGAGGTGCTGCCCCACCTGCACGCCGAACCGATGCCGGTGGCGCTGGTCTATCCGCAACGGCGCAACCCGGCACGGCGCGTGCGCGCCTTCATGGACTGGGTGGCCGGCCTGCTCGACGTCTATATCGCGCAGGGCAACAATGCCTGAGCCGTTGACAAAAGGCGGTTATGGCCGTCACCCTCGCGCCATGATCCCGTTCAGCGTCCCATGAAACGCCCCACCTCCTTCGATATCGCCGCTCTGGCCGGAGTGTCGCAGGCGACCGTGTCGCGGGCCCTGTCGCGCGCCTCGTCGGTCAGCGAAGCCGTGCGCCAGAGGGTGTTCGACGCCGCGGCCAAGCTCAACTACACGGTCGACATCAATGCCCGCAAGCTGCGCTCGAAGAAGATCAACACCATCGCCGTGCTGGTTTCCGAGGACCTCGACCACTCCGACAACCGTATCAATCCGTTCTTCCTGCCGCTGATCGGCTCGATCCTCGACTACGCCGCCGAAAAGGGCGTCGACGTCCTGATGTCGCTGCAGAAGCCGGGCGCTGACTGGGGCGCCGACTACGGTTTCTCGCGTCGCGCCGACGGCATCATCTTCCTCGGCTATCGCGACTTCGACACCTACATGCAGCGCGTCGCCGTCCTGCGCCAGGTCGGCGAGCCGTGGGTGGTCTTCGGCCCCGTCATCCCCGAGGAACCCAACCTGTTCATCGGCAGCGACAACGAAGGCGGCGCCCACGCGGCCGTCGAACACCTGATCCGCCTGGGCCGCCGCCGCATCGTCTTCCTGGGCGAGGCGTCCGAGCGCCATTCCGAGTTCTTCGAGCGCTACAAGGGCTTTGTGCGCGCCCATGCGGAGGCCGGCCTGACGCCCGATCCGGGCCTTGCCGTCGACTGCTTCATTTCGCGCGAGGAAGGTGCGGCGGCAATCGATCGCTTGCTCGACCGGAACGTGGCGTTCGATGCCGTCTTCGCTGTCACCGACCTCCTGGCCATCGGCGCCATCCAATCGCTGCAGAAACGCGGCCTCAATGTGCCGAAGAATGTGTCGGTCATGGGCTTCGACGACTTGTGGGCCTGCACCTGCACCAATCCGTCGCTGTCGACCGTGCACCAGGATACCAGCGCCGCCGCCCGCGCCTTGGTCGACACTCTGGCCAGCCTGATCGACGGCGAACCCGTCGAACGCACGCGCATACCGGCAAGGCTGGTGATCCGTGAAAGCTGTGGCGGACAAAAATGAACCCCCGTCGGTAATCCGGCGGGGGTCAAGTCAGGTCAGGGGGTTGAGACAATCCTTGACCGAAAGTCGAAATCCTATTCCTTGCCGGCGAAGCGGGCGAAGGTGGCAGGGTTGCGGTCCCACACCTGCCTGTCGCGCAAGGATCGCAGCAGCTTGATATATTCGGCGTGGCTCCATGCCAGCGGCGTAGCCGAATCCGTGCCCTCGCCCATGACATAGCTATGCGGATCGGGCGTGCCGACGCCGTCATATACCTGCTCCGGGATCATCAGGCCCTCGTTGGCGAAGGCCTCTATGCCCTTGACGTAGACATCGCGGATGGCGTCGATATCGCCCTGCGTCGCGCCGCCGGGCTTTTCGGCGTCCAGCGCCAGCTCGTAATGGCCGCGCTCGCCGGTGAAGATCGGCCATACCCGGCCGCGCTGACTGGGGTCCATCTTGCCGCCGATGGCGTAGTCGCCGCCGGTCGTGCGCTCGCCATAGCCGTCATTGCCGTAGCGGCGGAAGCCCGGCACCGTCGTACCGCCGACGTTGAAGTCGTAGCGGACACGCAGGTTGTCGGGCAGGCTCTGATCGTCAATGACCTTCAGCGACGAGACGATGTCGGCGTTGTCGGCGGGGCGGACGCCATAGCGCACCAGCTCGATGAAGCCCTGGTCGACCATCTGGTCGGCCGGCAGGCCGGGATGGCCGTTGCGTTCGTCGAGCGTGCCCGGGTTATTGGCGTCGTCCGACCGCGAAATGCGCAGGTAGTAGGTCGACGGCGTCCCCGTCAGAGTGCCGGTCGTCGTCACCAGGCGCTGTTCCAGCTTGGCCGAATAATCATCGGCATGGGCCAGGAAGTCCTGGGCCGCGGGGGTGTCGCCGGCCTGGGTCGCGATGTCGCCGGCCTCGGCCAGGCCGGCAATGACGGCGGCAGTGGTCGACGGCGAATAGCCTTCCTGCTCCTCCCAGCGCTCCTGCTGGCTATAGGGCGGGGTGATGGTGGCGTGGTTCCAGTCGAGTCCGACCGTGCCGCCATGGCTGAGGAACTCGGCCGCCGGCTTCAGCGTATCGTTATAGGAACGGATCAGTTCGTCCTTCGAGATCAGGCCCAGTTGCTCCAGCCGCGCGCCGAGCAAAATCGGCATGGCGGTCTGGTCGAGCTGGACGCCGACCCATTCCGGCGTGCCGTCGACGTGCGATTTCTGCTGGAACCAGCCGGTGGCGCCGGTATTGCCCGCCGTCTTGTCGGTCACCTGCACCGTCGGCAGGTAGCGGAAGGCGGCAACCGGCGTCTGCTTGTCGCCCAGCGCGGCCAGGGCCATGGCGACCTGATAGAAGTCGCGCGGCCACACGCCCTTGTAGCCGGTCGAGGAGATGTCGGTATAGACGCCGTCGCCCCACGGGTTGCTCAGCGATGCGATCAGCGCGCCGGCGGCGGTGCGGTCTTCCTGCACCTTCAGAGTCAGGGCCGAGGCATAGAGCAGCTTACCGTTGTCCTCGGTGATCGGGATCAGGCTCTTCAGCTCAGACAGCGAGGCGAGATAGTCTTCCCAGCCGATGCGCTTGCCCTTGCCTTCGAAGCGCGCCAGCACTTCGGCGTAACCGGTCTTCAGCGTGGCGGCGGCTTCCTGCTCGGCGGCCTTGGTGTCCTTGCCGAAACCGATGGCGAAGTCGGTGGTCGAGCTGGTCTTCACCGTCGCCATCTGGCCGACCAGGACAATATTGCCCATGACGCCGCCGGTCGTGTCGTGCTGGGCGATCAGTTGCTGGTGCGCCGTGATATCCGCGACACCGTCACTGACGCCGGTAAAGCCGACGTTGTGGGCCTTGAACGGCGTACTGGCCTTCAAACTGAGCGCGACGTTGCCCTCGAAAGCATCGAGCGCGGTGTTCGACGCCGTGCCCTGGTCGTTGCCCGAGGTGTTGGCCATCGACGGATCGAGGATCAGGTACGGCGTGACCGGCCCCTTCAGCGCCTTGATCGTGACGCGCATCATCACGCTCTGGTGGTCGGGGTCGGTGAACACATCCTTGATGATGACGAACCGGCCCTGCCTGTCCGTATTGGTCAGGCGATAGGCCGGCGCCAGCGGCCGGCCGGCATCATCGTGGTCGATATAGTCGACATGGCTGTCGGTGTCGGTATCCTCGAACGCCGTCCAGCCATCCCCGACGATCGCCAGCTGCGCCTCGCGGATCTGAGCCTCGTGGATACGGTCGTACATGGTTTCGGTCAGCACGCCCTGGGCCAGGGAGAACCACACCTTCGACACCGTGCCGGTCGACGCCTGGTCGCTGTACTGGAAGTCCTTGTACGCTTCGTAGGACGCGCCGATGCCCTGCTTGCCGGCATAGGCCCATGGCGAGGCGTGGCCAGGACCATCCGTCGCCGGACCGCCGGCGTTCAGTGTCGGATTGTGGTTGGCCGCCGTGACGGCGGATGAACCTTCGTCCGGTTTTGCACAGGCCGGCAAAGCCATGGCGGCGGCCATGGCCAGCACGCTGACAAAACGCACGCGCGCCGTGCGGCGGCGATTAAACCCTTGAAACATAAACCTCTCCTGCACCCTTCGGGCCGTATCGGCCTCTTGGCGGGTCGTGTTGTGCGGCGTCAGCCCCGGACAGCGCTTCCGCGTTATTTTGCGACACTATGCAAAATTTGCAGCCGAGTCGCGCTGCATACGTATTCACGCTGCGGAATCTTTTGGATTGTAACTCACCGGACGACGTTTGGGGGCCGGTAATACCCGCCAGGTTCTCGCGGTGCCTGAGCGCAAATCTCCGATGCCACGGCATCGGCAAGGGCGAACGCCCGCCAGGCCCTCACGGCGCTTGAGCGCAAACCAAAAAAATTCCCCTGGTCCGAGGGCGAACCAGGGGAAGTTTGTGTTGAGAAGATACCACTTACAAAGTCTGCACCCTGTAATTGGCGTATTCCGGCGGCGTCACAAACTGCCGGAATGACGGACAGGCCGAAGCCCGAAACTCTCTCTGTAAACGTTTGCAGGACTTACCAAAGAAATTAGAGTCAGGAAACAGCCGGATTCGACTTCCCCTGACACTCGACTTAGGCACAGCCCGACGATAGCCGGTTTTACAGACGTGAATTTTTACTTAACATGTTTTTGCATTGCAACGCAATCGTGAATACGTATTCAAATTATTGTGAGCGCGGTTGAATACGTATCCACGCATGCTTCCTCTTTCGCGGCAAAGCCTTTTGTTTTAAAGGCTGAGCGACAACGATAACCATAATTTCCGATGGGACGCCGAAATCACATGACACGCTGGCTGCGCCCGCATGCGCTCTTTTTGTCGCTTTTTTTCATGGGCGCGGCCCTGGCGGCCCACCCGGCGGCCGCTGACGACGCCATTGCCCAGAAATCGCAAGCCGGCACAGTAGTGGCCACGGTGGACTCGCCCGGCCACATCCTGACCGCCGAACTGCTGCTGACCGCCGACGGCAATATCGCCTATGACATCAGGCGCAATGGCCAGCTGGTGATCGCGCCGTCGCGACTGGGCCTGATCCTGGCCAATGCGCCCAAGCTCGATCGCAACTTCACCCTCGACTCGCAGGCCACTACCAGCCACGACGATACCTGGGAAGAGCCCTGGGGCGAATGGCAGTATATCCGCAACCACTATACCGAGCTGCGCGCCACCTTTGTCCAGACCGCGCTCGATAACCGCAAGATGACCGTCGTCTTCCGCCTGTTCGACGATGGCGTGGGCTTCCGGTACGAGTTCCCCGACCAGCCGCAGCTGAAGCAGCTTCAGATCGAGGACGAGCTGACCGAATTCGACGTCGTCGACAACGCCACCGCCTGGTGGGACGTGGCCGGCGAATGGAACCGTGAGGAATATCTCTATCAAAAGACTCCCCTGAACGAGGTCGGCGAGTCCCAGACTCCCATGACCATCAAGACCGACAAGGGTCTTTATATCGCCTTCCACGAAGCCGCCCTGGTCGACTATCCCGCCTTCTGGATGCGCCGCGTCGAGAACCAGCGCCTGAAGACCCGCCTGGCGCCGTCGGCGATCGGTCCGTCGGCGGTCGTCGATGCGCCCTTCGCCACGCCGTGGCGGACCATGATCATGGCCGACAGCGCACCCGGCCTCTACATGTCGAACATCGAGCTGAACCTCAACGAGCCCAACAAGTTGGGCGATGTATCGTGGGTCAAGCCGTATAAATATGTCGGCATCTGGTGGGCCATGCACCTGGGCCAGAACACCTGGGAAGCCGGCCCGATCCACGGCGCCACCACCGCCAATACCGAACGTTATATCGACTTCGCCGCCAAATACGGCTTCCGCGGCGTGCTTGTCGAGGGCTGGAACAAGGGCTGGGAGGACTGGTTCGCCAAGGGTGACAAATTCTCCTTCACCGAAAGCTATCCCGACTTCGACCTGGCCGCCGTCTCGGCCTACGGTCTGAAGAAGGGCATCCACCTGGTCGGCCACAACGAAACCGCCGGCAATGCCGCCAACTACGAATCCCAGATGGATGCCGGCTTCGCGCAGTACGAAAAATACGGCGTCGACTCGGTCAAGACGGGTTACGTCGCCGACGCCGGCGGCGCCCAGGTCAAAGGCGCGGACGGCACGATCCACTACACCTGGAACGACAGCCAGGAGATGGTCAACCACTATCTCAAGGTGGTCACCGAGGCGGCGAAGTACCACATCGCCATCGACACCCACGAGCCGATCAAGGACACCGGCCTCAGGCGTACCTACCCCAATTGGGTGTCGCGTGAAGGCGAACGCGGCCAGGAATATAACGCCTGGGGCAATCCGCCCAACCCGCCGGAACACGTCACCAACCTCGTCTTCACTCGCATGCTGTCGGGACCGATGGACTATACGCCGGGCGTCTTCTCGCTGGAGGGCAAGAACCAGCCGATCCAGTCGACCGAAGCCAACCAGCTGGCGCTCTACATCGTCATCTATTCGCCGATCCAGATGGCGGCCGACACCATCGAAAACCTGGCCAAATATCCCAAGGAGATGGAGTTCGTCCGCGACGTCCCGACCGACTGGGCCGACACTCGCGTTCTCAACGGCGAGATCGGCGACTACGTCACCATCGCCCGCAAGGACCGCAATTCCGACGACTGGTATATCGGCGCGACGACGGACGAGAATGCGCGCGACCTTAGCGTGCCGCTGACCTTCCTTGATCCTAGCAGGACCTATATCGCCCAGATCTATCGCGACGGTGACCACGCCGATTATCGCGGCGACGCACGCTTCGACATTGCGTTCGACACGAAGACGGTGACCTCGGCCGATACGCTGGACCTGAAACTGGCGGCCGGCGGCGGCCAGGCCATCCGCTTCGTGGCCCAACCGAGCAAGGGCGGCCACAAGAGGAAGCGTCATTAGATGCGGCGCTTTCTCCTGTGCCTTGCCCTGCTGTTCGGATGCCTGGCGGGACAGGCCCTGGCCCAGGGCCGGTTCGACCAGTATCCGGCCTTCGCGTCAAAGCTAGTCCAGCCGCGCAATGTCACCGTCTGGCTGCCGGACGGCTATGACGGCAAGACGCCGCTGCCGGTCGTCTACATGCAGGACAACCAGCAGCTCTGGGACGCCTCGAAGACGTGGAACGGCGAGGCCTGGGGTGTGGCCGACACCATGACGCGGCTGATCAGGGCTGGCAAACTGCCGCCGGCCATCGTCGTCGGCATCGACAATGCTGGCGCCTTGCGCGGCCGCGAATACCTGCCGCAGAAGATTTATGACCATCTGCCCGCCGATGTGCGCGCCCGTACCACCCAGGGTTGGGGCGGCGAGCCCCTGTCGGATGACTATCTCCGGTTTTTGGTCCAGGAACTGAAGCCGTTCATCGACAGTCACTACGTTACCCAGACCGACGCCGCCCATACCTTCATCATGGGTTCGTCGATGGGCGGCCTGATCAGTTTCTACGCCCAGGCCGAATATCCGCGGGTGTTTGGCGGCTCGGCGTCGCTTTCCATGCACTGGCCGCTGGAAAATCCGTCCAGTCTGCCTGACGACAGGAGCCACGCCGTCGAAGTCATCCAGGCGTTTTCCGATTACCTGTCTTCGTCGGCCCTGACGCCCGACGGCCATGTCTATGTCGATCAGGGCTCGCAGACGCTCGACGCCCATTACCGGCCCTACAGCCTGGCCTTCGAAGCGATGATGAAGGCGCGCGGCTGGACGGAAGGCGAGCATTTCAGCTCGCAGGTCTTTCCGGGCCAGGATCACAGCGAAAAATCGTGGGCCAGCCGTCTCGACGTGGCGCTGGAATTCCTGCTTAACCGGCATGTCGTGGCCAGTGGCAGCCTGATCACACTGCACGATGTGCCATCGCAGTTCGTCAAGCCGCGCGACGTCCACGTCTGGTTGCCGGACGGCTATGACCCGAACGCCAGCCAGGCGTACAAGGTCGTCTACATGATGGACGGCCAGAACCTGTTCGAGCCGTCGCCGTGGTCGCACGCCGACTGGGGCGTGGCCGAAACCCTGCCGGGCCTGATCGCCTCGGGCAAGGTTGCGCCGGCCATCGTCGTCGGGGTCGACAATATCGACCAACGCACGGCGGAATACGATCCGCAGAAAATCTACGACCTGCTGCCGCCGGACTATCGGACCCGGGCGCGCGACTTCGCCGGCGGCGTGGCGCCCAATTCCGATAACTTCCTCAAATTCCTGGTCACCGAACTGAAGCCGATGATCGATGCAAAATACCGGACGCAACCGGGACCGGAAGCGACCTCGATCATCGGCTCATCATCGGGCGGCCACATCGCGCTCTATGCCCAAGGCCAGTACCCAAAGGTGTTCGGCGCCTCGGCCTCGCTCAGCATGCCGTGGCTGATGGCCGATCCGGCCAAGAGCGATACTGACATCCAGGCGGATGTCGCCGTCCTGACGACCGCCTATCGCATGTGGTTGCGTGGCACCGGCATGACGCCTAGCCGCAACCGCATCTATACCGACCAGGGCACTGTGGGCCTCGACGCCCTGTTCACGCCTTACGAGGAAAGCGCGATCGCCATGTTCCGCGAGGAAGGCTGGTCGGATGCCGATTTCACGGCGCCCGTCTATGACGGCGCCGAACACAGCGAGACGTTCTGGCGTCAGCGCATCGCCGTACCTTTGCAGTTCGTGCTGGGCCCGCCACAGCCCGCAAATCATTGAAAATTTTTCATCAACATGAAACCACTTGCTTTCGTTCGGAAAATCGTGTGACTTCGTCCTCCACGTAACAGGGGGTTGTTTGTGGACACGGGCAAGACCAAGATCCGGCTGGAAGATCTGGCGCGCATCGCCGGCGTGTCGGTGGCCACGGTTTCGCGCGCGCTGAATGACAGTCCGGCCGTCAACCGCGTCACCAAACGCCGCGTGTGGAAGATCGCCCGCGACCATAATTACGTCCTCAACCAGGACATGCCGATGTCGATGTCGGGCAGCCAGGCCACCATCGCCATCGTCATCCCGCCGCCGCATGGCCGCGAGGGTCGCTTCTCGGATCCGTTCTATCAGGAAATGATCTCCGGCGTCGGCGAGGCGGCACGCGACATGGGCTGCGACCTCCTGTTGTCGCACCTGACGCCGCGCTCGCAGAACGACCTCGCCACCCTGATGGCAAACATCAAGGCCGACGGCGTCATCTTCCTTGGCCAGTCCTACCTGCACGACCGTTTCAACCACCTCGCACACTCGACCAACAAATTCATCGTCTGGGGCCAGGAACTACCCGGCCAGAAATATTGCACGGTCGGGTCCAACAATCTCCAGGGCGGCACACGCGCCACCGGCCACCTGGTTCGCCTAGGCCGCAAACGCGTTGCCTATTTCGGCGAAACCGAAGGCACCGAGATGAAGCAGCGCTTCCAGGGCTATATCAACGTCCTGGCCGAAGCCGGCCTGCCCTATGATCCGCGCCTCGTCGTGCCGACCCATTTCGAGTTGGCCTCGGCCGAAGCCGCCGTCGTCAACCTCATCAACAAGGGCATCGATTTCGACGGCCTGTTCGCCGCGTCCGACATCATCGCGCTCGGCGCCATCCGCGGTCTGATGAAAATGGGCCTGGCGGTGCCGCGTGACGTATCGGTGGTCGGCTACGACAACATCGCCCTGGCCAGCCTCACCCATCCGTCCCTGACCACCATTTCGCAGGACCTGGCGCGCGCCGGAAAGCTCATGGTGTCGAAGCTGATCGGCTCGATCTCCAACGACGAGACCCATTCCGAAATCGTCTCGACCGAACTGGTGGTGCGTGAATCCTGTGGCGGATAACCTCCGACCGGATCGATGTCCATTTCGGACGGAAATCCGACCTTGCCAGCAAGCATAATGTCACCCGGCGGCCACGCCGCCCACCTTCGCAGCTGCAAAATCAACAGTTCAAACGCCGGTGAGACTTCCGTTGAGGTAAGCGCTGTCATTCCTTGTTTTTGTTGAGCCGCGCTGCATTTACACGTTTTTGCAATTTTTTGCATGCGCCGTCAAAATTCCAGCCGCCACAATCCCCTATTCACAAGCGAGTGATTGTGACTTATTGTACGATTTAATAATGCCAAACCCCCGGTTTGGACCACAATCCGTCACTTCAAAGCCACAATGTGACAAATTGTATGGCAACGCGGCTGCAAAATTTTGCAACGCCTTGCAAAAATAACATGCTTCTATAGATACTGCGCCCATCAAAGGCGGCCGGGAAGAGCCGCCGAAGGGTTGAGATGTACATGCGGCTGTACGGTTTCACGACCGGGCAGACGCCAAAATGTCAAAACGCAACACCAGGAGGAAACCACATGCTGAAATCATCAGGTCAAAAAGCAGCGTTCAAGGCACGACTGCTGACCTGCGGCGCGACCGTCGCGCTGGTCGCGGCGGCGCTGACGGCGCCGGCCTTCGCCCAGGACGCCGCCACGGCCGCCGCGCCCGCCACCGACGATAACACCACCGTCGTCATCACCGGTATCCGCAAGGGTATCCAGGACGCCATCAGCGCCAAGAAGAAGTCGGAACAGATCGTCGAAGCGGTCTCGGCCGAAGACATCGGCAAGCTGCCGGACCAGTCGATTGCTGAATCGATCGCCCGCCTGCCCGGCATCGCCGCCCAGCGCACCAACGGTCGCGCCTCGACCCTGTCCATCCGCGGCCTGGGTCCGGACTATACCGTCACCACCCTGAACGGCCGTGAGCAGGTGTCGACCAACGACAACCGCTCGGTCGAATTCGACCAGTATCCGTCGGAACTGATCAGCCAGGTCGTGGTCTACAAGACGCCCAATGCCGGTATGACCGACCAGGGCCTGGCCGGTACCGCCGACCTGCAGACCGTGCGCCCGATCGAGTTCGGCAAGCGCGCCTTCGCTGTCGGCATCCGCGGTGAAAAGAATTCCGAAAAGGCCGCCATCGGCGGCATGAAGAACACCGGAAACCGTTACTCCGTCACCTATATCGACCAGTTCGACGACAAGAAGATCGGCCTGGCCCTGGGCTATGCCCACACTGAATCGCCCTATCAGACGCTGAAGAAGGAATCGTGGGGCTTCCCGAACTACGACTCGACGCACCTGATCACCGGCGGTGAAAAGGACGCCGTCGACTCGTCGGTCATGAAGCGCGACGGCTATATGGGCGTCCTGGAGTTCAAGCCGAACGACAACCTGCACATGACGTTCGACGCCTATCACTCGGACTTCAACGAGCTGCAGCGCATCGCCCGCATCGAATATCCGCTGGCCTGGGGCGCCAACAACCTTGAGCCCAACCCGACGCTGAGCGACACCTTCGTGACGCATGGCAAGTTCGACAACGTCAAGGCGGTGGTTGAAAACTACATCAACCAGCGCAAGGACAAGCTGAACGCTTTCGGCTGGAACACCGAATACAAGCTGAACGACCAATGGTCGTTGATGGCCGACCTGTCGGATTCGAAGGTCGACCGCGAGGACGTCCTGGTCGAATCGACCGCCGGCACCGGCCCGGCCGGCCATGGCGCCACCGACACCATCACCTTCGACCAGACCCCGCTTGGCCTGACGCAGCTTTCGGGCGTCGTTAACTACAGCGACTTCGGCTCCGTCTTCCTGACCGACCCGAACGGCTGGGGCGGCAGCTCGCCGACCGGCTCGGGCCGCGCCGGCTACGTCAAGACCCCGCACATCACCGATGAAATCAAGTCGATCAAGCTGTCGGCGACGCGCAGCTTCGGCGGCGGCTTCTTCGGCGACGTCGTGGCGGGCTTCGATCACACCGACCACACCAAGGCCAAGGAAGGCAAGGAAGGCGAGCTGTGGCTGCCAGGTAACAGCTCGGTCCAGCAGGCGGTCATCCCGACCCAGTTCCGCACAGGCACGACCGACGCGTCGTTCCTGGGCAGCACATCGGGCATGGTGTCCTACGATTCGCTGGCCCTCTATCAAAGCGGCTACTTCCAATATACCGAGGAAGTGTGCCAGGCCTGTATCGCCAAGACCTGGTCGGTCAATGAAAAGATCGACACCTTCTATGTCCGCGGCGACGTCGACTCGACCCTGTTCGGCAAGTCGCTGACCGGCAATATGGGCCTGCAGGCGGTGCACGTGAATCAGAAGGCGGCTTCGCTCTATACCGATGGCACCGCGACCGGCGTGGCCCCGGTTTCTGGTGGCACCAGCTATACCGACTACCTGCCGACCCTGAACCTGAACTGGCATTTGGCTGACGATACCACCGTGCGCCTCGGCATCGGCACCTCAATCGCCCGCCCACGCATGGATGACATGGCCGCTGGCGTCAGCTTCGGCGTCACCAACGACACCTCGACCCCGCCGCAAGGCATCACCATCAACGGTCACCCGGAATACTGGTCGGGCGGTGGCGGCAATCCGGACCTGAAGCCGTGGAAGTCGAACAATTTCGACCTGTCGGTGGAAAAGTATTTCGGCCGCAAGGGCTATGTTTCGGCGGCCTTCTTCTACAAGGACCTCAACCGCTTCATCTACAATCAGCAGGTCCTGCATGATTTCACCGGCGCGCCGCTGCCGACGAACTCCTGCACCGCGCCGGCGAGCTGCAACCTGGCCAATCAGTATCGCGAGGGCTACCTCACTTCGCCGGCCAACGGCACGGGCGGCCACATCCAGGGTATGGAACTGACCGCGTCGGTGCCAGGCGAAATCCTGACGCCGTGGCTGGACGGCTTTGGTGTCATCGTTTCGGGCGCGTTCAATTCGAGCGAGATCAACCCCGGCGGCCTGGGCAAGATCGACGTGCCCGGCCTGTCAAAGGAAGTCATCAATACGACGGTCTACTACGAAAAGCACGGCTTCTCGGCGCGGATCTCCAACCGCTACCGCGGCGATTTCCTGGGTGAAGTGCCCGACTACACCAACAGCTTGCAATATCAGTGGGTTCACCACGAATCGATCTACGACGCGCAGATCGGCTATTCGTTCCAGAATGGTCCGCTGAAGGGTCTGTCGATCAACCTGTCCGGTTCGAACCTCAACAACGAACCGTTCTGGGTCTACCAAAACAAGGGTCACCCGGAAAACATCCTGCGTTACGAAAAGTACGGCTCGACCTACCTGTTCGGTGTCAACTACCGCTACTAGGACGCTCCAGGTTGCAAAATATCGCCTGCCGGTCTTGCGATCGGCAGGCGTTTTTGTATGGATTTGTCGCCACCCCGGGGAAAAACCATGTCGGACACCGAGATCAGGACGATCGTCATCGTGGGCGGGGGGACTTCCGGCTGGATGGCCGCCGCCACCCTGGCGCGCGCCTTCGGCACCCGCCTCGCCATCCGGCTGGTCGAATCCGACGAGATTGGCATCATCGGTGTCGGCGAAGCCACCATCCCGACCCTCAACACCTTCAACCAGTTCATCGGTCTCGACGAGAACGAGATGGTCAAGGCGACACAGGGCACCTTCAAGCTCGGCATCGAGTTCGTCGACTGGTACAGGAAGGGCCAGTCCTATTTCCACCAGTTCGGCCCCTTCGGCCGGCCGTTCGGCATCCTGCCCCTCTACCAGTACTGGCTGAAGCGCCATCTCGACGGCAAGGGCGGCAGTCTCTGGGACTACAGCTTCAACGAACACGCCGCGGTCGCCAACCGTTTCGCCCGCGTCGACCATATCCCCGATACGCCGCTCGACGGCCTGACCCACGCCTTCCAGTTCGACGCCTCGCTCTATGCCCGCTTCATGCGCACCCTGTGTGAAAAACAGGGCGTGGAGCGCATCGAAGGCCGCGTCACCGGCGTCAACCAGCGCGCCGATGATGGCTTCATCGAATCACTGACCCTGCAATCGGGGCAGGTCGTCGCCGGCGACCTGTTCATCGACTGCTCGGGTTTCCGCGGCCTGCTGATCGAGGAAACGCTGAAAACCGGCTATGAGGACTGGAGCCACTGGTTGCCCAGCGACCGCGCCTGGGCGGTGCCGTGCGCCTCGGTGTCGCCGCTGACGCCCTATACCCGGGCCACCGCGCATACGGCCGGCTGGCAATGGCGCATCCCGCTGCAGCACCGCACTGGCAACGGCCATGTCTTCTCCAGCCGTTTCATGGCTGAGGACGAGGCGCGCGCCATCCTGCTCGACCACCTCGACGGCACACCCCTGACCGAACCGCGCCTGCTGAAGTTCGTCACCGGCATGCGCAAACAGGCCTGGGTCAAGAACGTCGTCAGCCTTGGACTGGCCTCGGGCTTCCTGGAGCCGCTGGAATCGACCAGCATCCACCTGGCCCAGGCCGGCATCACCCGCCTCCTGATCATGTTCCCGGACAAGGGCTTCAACCCGGTCGAAATGGCCGAGTACAACCGCCTGTCGCGGCGCGAATACGAGCTGATCCGCGACTTCATCGTGCTGCATTACAAGGCGACGGCGCGCGACGATTCGCCGTTCTGGAATCACGTCCGTACCATGGATGTGCCGGACAGCCTGACGCGCAAGATCGACTATTTCCGCCAGCACGGCCGCGTGCTGATCGAAAATGACGACCTGTTCAAGGAAATGAGCTGGGTGCAGGTCCTGCTGGGCCAGGGCGTGATCCCCGCCGCCGCCTCGCCCCTGACCTCGGTGTTGAGCGACGACCAGATCGACGGCGTGCTTGACAATATCAGGACCATCCTCGTCAACGCCACCGCCCGTCTGCCGAGCCAGGAAGCCTTCATCGCCCGCTACTGCAAGGCACAACCCCTGTGAATCCGGTCCGCTCCGCCATCATCCTGGGCGGCGGCACGGCCGGCTGGATGTGCGCGGCGGCCCTGGGCCGCTTCCTGCCGCAGGTCGCCGTCACCCTGGTCGAATCCGCCGACATCGGCATAGTCGGTGTCGGCGAGGCCACCGTGCCGCCGATCCGCGAATTTAACGCCATGTTGGGCATTCCCGAGGGCAATTTCCTTCAGGCGACCCGGGCGACCTACAAGCTCGGCATCCAGTTCAACGACTGGCACCGCATCGGCCACAGCTATTTCCATCCGTTCGGCGCCTATGGGCCCGGCCAGGACCTGGGCCAGTTCCATCAGGCCTGGCTGGCGCTGAAACAGGCCGGCCTGATCGATCCGGACGGCGCCGACCGTCTCGACACCTACTCGATCTGCGCCACGGCGGCCCTGTCCGACAGGATCACCACCTTCAGCCCCGACCCCGCGTCACCCTATTCGCGCCTGCACAGCGCCTTCCATTTCGACGCCGGCCTCTATGCCGCCTTCATGCGCAACTACGCCGAAAAGCGTGGCGTTCGTCGGGTCGAAGGTGAGGTCATCGAGACCTTACGCGACGCGGCAACCGGTTTCGTCACCGGCCTGAGGCTGAAATCCGGCGACGTGCTCGAAGCCGATTTTTTCGTCGACTGCTCCGGGTTCCGTGCCGTCCTGGCCGGCGATGTGCCGTGGATCGACTGGTCGCACTGGCTGCCGATGGACCGGGCGTGGGCTGTGCCGTGCGAGGTGGACCACAGGCCACCCTATACCGCGTCCTCCGCCACCGGAGCTGGCTGGATCTGGCGCATCCCGTTGCAACACCGCATAGGCAACGGCCACGTCTTTTCGACCGCCCACACCGATGAAGACACGGCACGAAAGATTCTGCTCGACCGCCTGCCGGGCAAGGCCCTGGCCGAGCCGCGCCTGATCCGCTTCAGGACGGGCCGGCGCCAGCGCTCGTGGGACCGCAATGTCGTTTCCATGGGCCTGGCCTCCGGCTTTATCGAGCCGCTGGAATCGACCAGCATCCACTTTATTCAGTCCGCTATCAACCGGCTGCTGAGCCATTGGCCGGACCAGGGCTTCGGCCCGGCGAACACGGCCCTTTTCAACAGCCGGATGGCCGAGGATTATGACCACGTCCGCGACGTCATCATCCTGCATTACCATCTGACCGAACGCGACGATTCCAGCCTGTGGAACCACGTCCGCACCATGGCCGTGCCCGACAGCCTGCAAAGCCGCATCGACGTCTTCCGCGAACGTGGCATGATCGTCAACAAGACCGGCGAGACCTTCCGCGATACGTCGTGGTTCGCCATCATGATGGGACAGGGGCTTGAACCGCGCGGCCATTCGGCCCTGATCGACGCCCAGAACAAGGACGCCTTGCGCGACAGCTTCCACGCCGTGCGCGACCAGATCACCCGCGATGTCGCGCCGCTGCCGACCCAAGACGCATTCCTGCGCCATCACGGCCTGATCTAAAGCGTCTCCGCCAGAAATGCCTTCGTATCCTGGAACAGCTGCGCCTTGCCGCGAAACGGAATGGAATAGACCGCGGCCGTGTCCTCGTGGCTCAGGCCGTCATAAAGCTTCAGGCGGCAGTCCGTTCCCGCCGCTACCAGTTTTGCCTGCAGATTGACCGCGTTGTGGACGCCGACAACCTTGTCGGTGCGGCTTTGCAGGAACAGGAAATGCGTGCGCGTCCTGCGGACATAGCTGATCGGCTGAGTTTCCATCGGCCGCGGCCATGCACCGAAGGCCGCCTGCGACGCCGGCACATTGAAAGGATAGAAATCGTAGGGCCCCGATATGCCGACACAGGCCTTGACCGGATCATCCGTACCCAGATAATCCTGGTCCAACGCCAGCATGACTGCGCCGTAGGCCCCGGAAGACTGCCCCATCAGGCCCAACCGCGCCGGATCGGCATTGTAGTAGCCGGCACGAGCCATCAGGTGCTTCACCGCCGCCGCATGGTCCTCGACAAAATCCGGATAGACATGCGGCCAGATGCGGTAGTCCGGCAGGGCGACGACGTAACCCATCGACGCCAGGGCGCGGCCCATCCAGACATAGTCGTTCTTGCTGCCGGAATTCCACGCCCCGCCATAGAAAAACACCAGCAACGGCAAGGGCTTTCCAGGTTTGACAGGCCCATAGACGTCATAGGTCTGGCGCGGATCGTCGCCATAGCTGACGTCGCGGGCGATGCGCCGGACGCCGCTGTCCTTGGGCGTCAGGGCGTTGAAGGTCGAGAGCACACTGCATCCGGCCAGTGTCGTCACAAGGCCGCCGAGGCCCAGGGTATTCAGGAAACTACGCTTGGTCATCGCTTCAGGCACTGACGGAGGACCGCTCCGTCGGCGGCTTGGGCTTCAGTCTGAGGCCCTTGAAGACAAGACGCAAGGCTTCCCAGTGGATGCCGGCAACAACTTTCAGCGTCATCAGCGGCATGACGAAGAACAGCCGCAGCAGCGTCGCATCGCCCAGCGCCTTCCGTTCGGCGGCGAAACCGGCGAACAGGTAGCGCTCCACCCCTTCGGGCCGCACCTTCTTCAGGTCGATCTTCAGCGTGAACCGCTCACCCGGCGCGATCAGGTCGAAATCATAGGCCATGTCCATGTCCATGAACGGCGAGACATGCAGCCGCTTGTCGCTGTGCTGGCGGATATGGCGGTCATCGCCCGTCACCGGCAGGACGTAGGAGTGACGGTCGCCGAAGGTGTTGTTGACCTCGTAGACCACGGCCCTGAGGCTTTCGTCCGCACACTGAACGAAATAGAGGCTGATCGGATTGAACACGAAACCCAGCACGCGCGGCATGGTCAGGAGGAAGATGCGATCGCCTTCGACATGAAGGCCGCGCCCGGCCAGAATCGCCACCATGCGGTCCTTGAGCGGCGCGTGGCGACTCGACGCCTGGTCCGGGCCGAAGTCGCGGTCGTAAAAGCCGAACAGGTTGAAACAGTTGCGCGACAGGAATCGCAACGGCTTCAGGTCCTGGTCGAGCCGGTCGAGGTCGAGCAGGACCTGGAAGATATGGTACTTCAGCCGGTGAACCTTGGGTGCAAACCGTTGATGGACAACTTCACCTTCGTAGACGGCCGATCTCATTCGGCGGCCTCCAGGATATCTTCCGTCCACGGATTATATTTGATGCGGCTGTGCGACCAGTCGAAATCCCATGGCCGACGCTCGCCGGTGATCGCCTCGGCCACCGCCAGTCCCGATTGCAGGCCATCCTCATGGAAGCCAGAACCGAAATAGGCGCCGCAGAACCAGCTCCGCCGGCGTCCCTGCAGGCCCCCCAGCGCCGATTGCGCCGCTATGGCCTCGCTGTTGAACAACGGATGTTCAAAGACAATGCTCTTGATCACCCTGGCCGGATCGACCGGCCGGTGCGGATTGAGCGTGACCAGGTAATTCTGCCGGCAATTCAGAACCTGCAGCAGGTTCATCCAGTAGGTGACACACAGCTGCCGGGCATTGGAAGCATCGCGTTCGCCGAGATAGTTCCAGCTCGACCAAGCCGCCCGGCGCTTCGGCATGAAGCTTTCGTCCGTATGCAGAATGACTTCATTCGGCGTGTAGGAGAAAGCGCCCAGCGTCGCCTTTTCGTCGGCGCTGGCGTCGCTCAGCATGCTCAGCGTCACATCGGCATGGGTGGCGAAGACGACCTCATCGTAAACATGAACGCCACCGTGTTCGTCGGTCAGGGTGACGCCGTCGGGATGGCGGCGCACCGAACGAATGGCCGTCCGTGTGCGGATGCGGTGTTGAAACGGCGCGATCAGTTTCTTGACATAGGCCTGCGCTCCGCCCTTTACGCTGCGCCACAGGATGCGGTCCAGCACCTGCAACAGGCCATGGTTCTCGAAGAAGGCGATGAAGGCGCGGAACGGATAATCCATGATCTGCTGCGCCGAGGTCGACCAGATCGCCGCCGCCTGCGGCAACAGGTGGTCGTCGATGAACGCCCGGCCGTAATTGCGGTCCTTCAGATAGTCGCCAAGACGGTAGTCGTTGCGCGCCCGCGCCGCCAGGTCCTTCGGCGCCTCGCGATAGAAGCGGACGACATCCAGCAGCAGCGACAGGAAACGCGGCCGGAACAGGTTGCGGCGCTGGGCGAACAGGCCGTTGATGCCCAGGCTGCAATATTCCAGCGATCCCTGGTCGATCGACACGCCGAACGACATGTCCGACAGCTGGTGCTCGACATCCAGATGGGCGAACAGGCTGACCAGATTGGGATAGCAGGGCGCGTTGAAGACGATGAAGCCCATGTCGATCCACAACGGGTCGGCGTCGCTGCCGACATTGACGCTGTGGCTGTGACCGCCGGGCAGGTCGCCGGCCTCGAACACGGTGACGTCGCAGGTCCTGTCCAGCATCCACGCCGCCGACAGGCCGGCAATGCCAGAGCCGATGACGGCGATCCGGCGGCGCGGCGTCACCCCCTGGCGGGCGATGGAACCTCTGTTCACAAGCAGATCATGCATGGCGCCTGTCCCGGTGTATCAACAGGCTGTTTACGTTGCCGTCGACACGGCGGATCACCGGCCGCACCCGCGCTGAAATATTCGCCGTCCGGACGATTTCGGTGATCCGCCACCGTTTCGCCGCCGTACATCAGGCACATCAACCGGATCACGGCCGCACGCCCTCTTGTCGCGCTGCCAGCGATGGACAAAATGACCTTTGACCGCGTCTTCACAATCGGGTCTTCTGTGCGCATGACGAAAAAGGACGCACCCGAGACAGCCCAGTCCACGCCCGAGGCGCTGATCGCGCGCATCGCGGCGGAGAAGGACCGCGCCGCCTATGCCTTGCTGTTCACCCGCTTCGCTCCTCGTGTGAAGGCCTTCGTCATGGGCCAGGGCATGACGGCCCAGGAAGCCGAGGACCTGGCCCAGGACGCCCTGCTTAGCGTCTGGCGCAAGGCGCACATGTTCGACCCGTCCCGGGCGACGGCGGTAACCTGGATTTACTCCATCGCCCGCAACCTGCGCATCGACGCGGCGCGCAAGTCCAGACGCGTCCGTGATCTGCCAGAGGACCTGTGGCACAATGACGGCGACAAGGCCGCCGACGACACCCTGATCGATGCCGAATCCGCCGGCGTGATCAGCCACATCATGGGCACCCTGCCCGAGGAACAGAAGGTTATCCTGCGCATGTCCTTTTACGAGGACTTGTCGCATGGCGATATTGCCCGGGCACTCGCCATCCCCCTGGGTACCGTCAAGTCCCGCCTGCGCCTGGCCATGACGCGCATGAAGGCGGCCTTCGGCAAAAGCGTTTCAGGAGTTGAAGTATGAGTACCCACTATCATCCGTCCGAAGACCTGCTGTGGGACTATTACCGCGGCGCCATGACGCCCGGCCTGGCCCTGGTTGTGCGCACCCATCTGGAGATGTGCGGTGAATGCCGGGCCGATATGGCCCTGTTCGACGGTATCGGCGCAGCGCTGATGGCAGAAGCCGAAGGCGTCATCATGTCGGACAGCGCGCTCGATCTGGCGCTGGCCAGAATCGAAAGACCCATCGAGCGGCCCGACGCCGAGGCGGCAGTAGAACCGAAAGCCGTCCGCCAGCCGGCCTTCCTTTCGGGTTTCGAACTGCCGCAGACGTTGAAATCGGCGGTCATCAGGGACCGCTACTGGGCGGTTCCGGGTGTCTGGATGGCGCCCATCGACGTCGGCGATGCGCCCAGGGGCACCAAGACCTATCTGATGTTCGTCAAGGCCGGCATGACGATGCCCCAGCACACCCATCGCGGCGTCGAAACCACCGTCGTCCTCAAGGGCCGCTTCAGCGACCATAACGGCGACTATGGCACAGGCGACATGGCGGTCTGCACCTCGCAGGACAGCCATGCCCCGGCGATTTCAGCCGAAGAGGACTGCCTGTGCCTGGTCTGGCAGGACGGCGCGATCATTCCGCAAACCTGGCTAGGCCGGCTTTTGCAACCCTTCGCGCGGATTTGAAGCCGTGAAAAGATTCGTCCTCGCCTACGTTCTCGTGCTGGTCCTGATGCTGGCATTCGATTTCGTCTGGCTGTCGACGACGGCGCAGACCCTCTATCGCCCGGCCATGCATGGCCTGATGCGCGACGGCTTCCTGCTGGCGCCGGCGGTGGCGTTCTATGTCCTCTACGCCTTCGCCATGACCTGGGTCGTGGTCAAGCCGGTCGTGCTGGACGGCAAGGGCTGGCCGCGCGGCCTTGGCGATCTGAGCCTGAAGGCCGGTCTGTTCGCCCTGGCGGCCTTCGGCACCTACGACCTGACGGCCATGGCGGTGATCCGCGACTGGCCGGTGACGCTCAGCGTCATCGACATGGGCTGGGGCACGCTCAACGCGCTGATGACCGTCAACCTGGCCGCCTTCCTGCTCAAGGCCATGGGCCAGGTCAGCTAGAATTTATCAAACATCGCGGCTGTAGGTCAGGCAGACGACGACCAGATAGGCGCCGACAAGCGCAACTTCCGCCCAGGTCAGCCAAGAACCGCTGAGAAAACGCGGGCCGGCTATACCGGCCGCCACGACCACCAGGGTCAGGCCCCAGCCGCGCCATCCACGCGGGCTGACACCGAAGCCGAAACGCTTGGGACCGAACATGGGTTTCATGGGACCGCCTCCGGACGCCAGTCTACGCCTCGCCCTCGTCCGGCGCAACCTCCGGCCGGCCCATCGCCACCGCCACCTTGGATCGCGGCGGCCGGCCCAGTATGTCGGAAATATACCAGGCGGTACACACCAGCTGCTTCATGTCCACGCCCGTATGGATTCCCAGACCGTTCAGCATGTAGAGCACATCCTCGGTCGCGACATTGCCGCTGGCGCCCGGCGCGTAGGGACAACCGCCAAGGCCGCCCACGGAGGCATCGACGGTGGTGATGCCATACTCCAGCGAGGCCAGGATATTGGCCAGGGCCTGGCCATAGGTGTCATGGAAATGAACAGCCAGTTTCTGGTATGGGATGCGCTTGGTCACGACATCAAGCAGGCGTTCAACGTCGGCGGGGGTGGCCACACCGATAGTTTCGCCCAGGCTGATCTCATAGCAGCCCATCTCGAGCATCCTTTCGGCGACATCGACCACGGCCTCGGGGTCGATCATGCCTTCGTAGGGGCAGGCCACGACGGTCGAGACATAACCGCGAACCTTGACGCCATCACGGCGCGCCTGCTCGCAGACGGGTTCGAAGCGCGCCAGGCTTTCGGCGATCGAACAGTTGATATTCTTCTGGCTGAAGGTTTCCGACGCCGCGCCGAAGATGGCCACGACGTTGGCGCCGGCCTGGCGGGCCGCCTGATAACCCTGCATGTTGGGTGTCAGGACGGGAAAATGCGTGGTCAGGGACGGCGTAATGCCGGCCATGACCTCCGCCGCGTCGGCCATCTGCGGCACCCATTTCGGTGAGACGAAGCTGGCGGCCTCGACGAATTTCAACCCTGCCAGCGACAAGGCATCGACCAGCACAATCTTATCGACGGCGGAGACGATCTCCTTTTCCGCCTGCAGACCGTCGCGCGGCCCGACCTCGTAGAGTGTGACGCGGTCGGGGCGGCTCACTTTGTTTCCTCGAACAGCTCGCGCCCGATCAGCATACGGCGGATTTCCGATGTGCCGGCGCCGATTTCGTACAGCTTGGCGTCGCGCCACAGCCGCCCGGTCGGGAACTCGTTGACATAGCCGTTGCCGCCCAGGCACTGGATCGCCTCGCCCGCCATCCAGGTCGCCTTCTCGGCGGCGTAGAGGATGCAGCCGGCGGCGTCTTTGCGCGTCGTCTCGCCGCGATCGCAGGCCTGGGCCACGGCATAGACATAGGCGCGGCAGGCCGCCCAGGTCGAATACATGTCGGCGATCTTGCCCTGCATCAGCTGGAAGGTGCCGATCGACTGGCCGAACTGCTTGCGTTCGTGGACATACGGAATGACTACGTCCAGGCACGCCCGCATGATGCCTAACGGGCCGCCCGACAGCACCACCCGCTCATAGTCCAGCCCCGACATCAGGACCGCCGCGCCACGACCTTCCGTGCCCAGAACATTCTCGTACGGCACCTCGCAATCCTCGAACACCAGTTCGCCGGTGTGCGAGCCGCGCATGCCCAGTTTGTCGAGCTTCTGCGCCACCGAGAAACCGGTGAACGCCTTCTCGATCAGGAAGGCGGTAATGCCTTTCGAGCCTGCCTCCATGTCGGTCTTGGCGTAGACAACCAGAACGTCCGCATCCGGACCATTGGTGATCCACATCTTGGTGCCGTTGAGGACATAGCGGTCGTTCCTGCGCTCGGCGCGCAGCTTCATCGACACCACGTCCGATCCCGCGCCCGTCTCCGACATGGCCAGGGCGCCGACATGCTCGCCGGAAATCAGCTTCGGCAGGTATTTCGCCTTGTGTTCGGCATTGCCGTTGCGGTTGATCTGGTTGACGCACAGGTTGGAGTGGGCACCGTAGCTGAGGCCGATGGCAGCGGACGCCCGGCTGATCTCCTCCATGGCGATGACGTGCGCCAGATAGCCCATATTGGCACCGCCGTAATCTTCCGGCGCGGTCATGCCCAGCACGCCAAGCTCCCCCAGCTTGCGCCACAGCTGCATGGGAAACTGGTCGTTGCGGTCGGTTTCGTCCGCCAACGGAGCAATCTCGGCCTGAGCGAATGTCTGTATCGCGTCGCGCAGCGTGTCGATGTCTTCGCCATGGCCGAAAGACAGGTGCGGAAAATGGATCATGGTTATTCTCCCCCTCTCCCCGCTTGCGGGGAGAGG
>OUNJ011018135.1_pt1 | contig 27244 bp, 20 predicted proteins | sample 1755361 | NCBI WGS metagenome assembly OUNJ01 (sample SAMEA3914825, study PRJEB12502) | metagenome | biome: forest; material: soil | place: USA | collected 2012-03-12 | depth 0.1 m
CGGTGCGGGTTCAGCGTTGGCCAAGTCGAGCCCACTCAGCCCCCCAAGCAGGGACGCCACAACCGCAAATGTCGTTCGTTTCATCACCAAGCCTTCGAAACCGTGAAGGACAAGAACCGACCGATGAGCGAGCTGTTCGTGCTGTCGAAATGGGCTTGATCGGCTGAAAGCGGACTAAGGGTCAGAGGTGGCTTCTTGTCGAACAGGTTGGATGCCGCGACTGCGACCTTGACTCCGCGAAGCAGTCCTCCGCTCTGAAGGTGGTAGGCGATATCGGCGTCGATCGTTGTCCAGGAGCTGACACGGGCACTCGGGGAAACGCCTGTGTCGTCTTCACCGGAGATGTAATTGACTATTCCGGTGGCGCTCAAGTCGCCGATCCGCCAGGTAGCCCCGCCTCGGGCCTTAAATTTAGCAGGGTTATAAATGGTGCCGGAAATCCGCTCTTTCGGCATCGTGATGATCGTGCGCTGATCTAATGTGAGCCAGGAAGCATTTGCAAAAATGCTCAGGTCGCCGGCATTTAAGTTGAAAACCTGACTGTAAGCCGCATCTACACCGCCGACCGTTTGGGATGTCGCATTCTCGTATATATCGTAAACGACCCCTTTGACTTGAGTAGGGTCATACGCTTGGCCCGCAAAGTTCAAAAACGTGGCGCCTGAGCCGACCAGGCTTGCGAGAAGTGTCGATGACGGCGCCATATCGACAAACGGTGCATAGGTTGGGTCGGCAAAAGCGACGTTGTAGTTTGCAACGGGCTGAACGACCCGATCGGTGTAGTCGATGTTGAAATAGGTCAGCGATACTTTCATCGACTTCAGGCCAATGGGCGAATAGTCACCGCCGAAGGTCCACGATGTCGATTTTTCGGGCTTTAGGTTCGCGTTACCCCCGTAGGTCATCAAGCCGGTGCCGGTACCCACGCCTCCGAGCGTGGATACTGGAAACAGGTAAAGATCGTCCGCTTGATATAGCTGGAGGAACGACGGCGCCTTGAACGATTTGCCCCATGTCGCCCTGATCGTCAGATCCGAGAACGGGACATAACGCAGCCCGAGCCTTGGGTTGGTCGTGTTTCCAAAATCGCTATAGTGCTCAGATCGCGCGGATGCGCTAAGTTCCAGTTCGTGCAAACCGACACGCGCCTCCGACGGCTCGACGAGAGGTGCGAGGACCTCGCCGTAGAGATAGGCAACATTGCGCGTCGCCCGAACATAAGAGGCGCTACTTGGCATGTTTTGCTGCCATCCCTCGTCTCGATAGCCCCCGCCGATTGCCGCCTTCACCGGACCAGATGGCAAGGTCACAAGGGTGCCATCCGCCGTGGCTTCGCCATATGATACCCAGTTCTTATATCTGGATGCCGACGTAAAGCCTGTTGTCGCCGTGGTCGAATAGTCCCGACTTCCTGACGCTACGCCGGTTGCTCGCACTTTCCAGTCGCCTGCGAGCTTCGCATCCAAGGTTAGAGACAAGTTGTAAGCTGGCGTGTAGACGCTATAGGTATATATCCCGTAGGACGCGTCGAGAATGCTTGATGTGTGGCGATCGCTGAGAAGAGCGTCAAAGCCCAGCGATAGCCCTTCTCTCAGGTCGCGCCCGCCGGCCAGAAAGAGGGACCGGCGCTCTTGAGGCTGGAGCAGTGTATTCAGCGGTAACATGTTCGACGTGAAATCCCGCTGATCGGCGGTGATAGCTTCAGACTTGGAATATTCGGCATTCGCCAACCAATAGCCGCCTCGTCCGCTCTGACCGGTCATGGCACTGTAAGTCTGCTCGAAGCCACCGCCTTGGGTGGCCGCGCCTGTGTGAGCGCTCACCTCGCCACCATCGACATCTTTTTTCAGGATGAAATTGGCAACGCCGGCGACAGCATCTGAGCCGTAGAGGGCAGACGCGCCATCCGTGACCACCTCCACTTTTTGAACAGCGGCGAGAGGTATCCCCGAGATGTCACCCGCTTGAAAGAACCCGTCGGCCGAAATCCGATGACCGTTCACCAGAACAAGGGTCGCGTCCGTTCCAAGGCCCCTTAGATTGACGGTCGAGGCATTGGTTAGGTTTTGATTGCCTAAGTTCGCGGCGCCCCCATTCACAACGCCGGGATTCTGCCCGCCGGAAAAATTCTCCGGAAGAGACCGGACCAAATCTCCAATTTGGCTGTACCCGGAGGCATCAATGTCATTTCGGGTTATGACGTGGACTGGGCTGGTTGGATTAACGCCGCGAATATGCGTGCCGGTCACGATGACTTCGACCGGACTCGCCTCGGCGGCAGCGGCCGCGGCGCTGCTGGCCGAAATCAAATATGACCCGCCGGGCGTCGTCTGCGCCGACAGTCCCGAGCCCTCAAGCAGGGTCTGAATGGCGCCATCAGCCGTGTAGCTGCCCTGCAGCGCCTTGGCGGTCTTGCCGTCCACAAGCGCTGGTGAGAACACGATATTGGTATGGGTTTTGCCACCCACGGCGGTCAGCGATTTGGCCAGCGGCTGCGCCGGCAGATCGAAGCTATAGGTCGCCTGAGCATAGGCGGCCGGTGCCGCGCTCAACGCCAGAACCACGGCCGACGCCGTCATCAAATGGTACTTGGAAAACATGTGTCCCGCCTCGCTTACCCAGGGCGGGCCCGTGCCCGCCTCCTGGAAAAGTAGACGAAGGAAAAATCCAAACCCGACATTCAATCTTGAAAAAAGCGTCATGCGAATGTCACGGAGCATGCGCCTAAGGCCTCCGCAACTCAATCCGGTCCTCGGATTTGACGACCCTGAGGCCGTTCAATTGCGCCATGGCCGCGGCGAATTCAGCGGCATCGTTGGTGGCGAAAACACCCGAGATCCTGATCTTGGCGACGTCAGGATCGTCGACCACGACCTGGGTTGGGCCATAGCGGTTGATTTCGGTGACGGCGTCACCAAGCGTCGTGTCGGCAAACACGACCTCACCTCGCCGCCAGGCCGTGACGGCGTCGATCGACGGCGTGTCCACCGTCGGGTTGGTATCGCCGATCAGTGTCAGCCGCTCACCCGGCGTCAAGACGGCGACGGGCGTCAACTGAGACGCTTTCGGCCGTGCAGGCTCGATCTTCGACACCTGAACCTTGCCGCGCACCAGGGTAACGGCGACGCGATCGGCCTGGCGGCGCACGACGAACGACGTGCCAAGTGCGCGGACCTGTTCGTCTCCCGCCATAACGATGAACGGATGCGCGGCGTCATGAGCAACATCGAACATGGCCTCGCCCTTGTCGAGGCGCACCCGCCGTTCGGATCCTGTGTAGAGCACGCTGACCTGGCTGTCGGTATTCAGCGAAATTCGCGATCCGTCCGGCAAGATCGTGACCTGCTGCTGGCCAACAGCGGTGACATATACGGGCGTACGGTGCAGGAAGGCGTATCCGCCCCCCATACCCACAACGACGACAGCTGCGGCGATGCAGGCCGCGATCGGCAGCGCGCGCGACTTTGGCTTTGGTGCGCGATCGTTCGCCGCCGTTGCCTCACCAACGGCGGCGATGCCCGGCAGCATTTCCCACAGCTCGGTCGCCCGCTCAAACGCCGCCTCGTGCGCCGGGTCCGCCTGCAGCCAGGCCTGAAGGGCCGCATCCGTATCCGGCGTGCGACGATCGCCCTGAATTTTCGCCAGCCACGCCGAAGCCTCCGCATCGATGCGGTCCTGCCTTGCCACATCCTGCGTTACCATCCGTCCATCCACTTCATCAATTCCAGGGTCGCGCGGGCGACCTGTTTTTCGACCGCCGAGATCGTCAGCCCTTCCCGATCCGCGATATCCCTATAGCTCATGCCGTCGAGCCGCCGGCTCAACAAGATGCGCCGCGTGCGTTCGGGCAGGCGTTCAAGCCCCAGCGCCGCATGGCGAAGCCGGGCCTGGGCGCGCACGATTTCATCCGGCGGGGGCGTGGTGTCGGCCAGGGAAGCCAGCCCATCGCCGACATCGACAAAGGGCGAAACGCGGCGGCGGCGCGCGCGATCGACCGAGATATTCACGGCGACCGTAATCAGCATGGCTTCCTGCGACTTGACCGACTGACGTCGCTCATATTCGCCGACGCGCACAAAAGCTTCGTGGACCAGGTCCTCGGCATCCTGCGCGGCGACGCCCCGCCTGAGCAGGGCGCGCTGAGCTTTCCGCAACATGTCCTTGAGACTGGCCATGGGCCGCCGATCCTCCATCACAAGGATAGACGAAGCCGACGGCCAAACCTGACTTTTTTATCACGACGCCGGCAAAATAAATTTCGCCCGGTCGGTTTTGCGGCGGTCAATCGTCTAGGGGCGCGCCCTCGCGCAGCCGGATGCCGCGCGAGGTCTTGGTGGTCATGGCGCCGGCGACGCGCTCTGATTGGCCTGCTGCTGAGCGCGCATGGCTTCCCAACGCTTGTATTGCTCGGCCTTAGCGGGGTCAGGGTCTTCCTTGCCCTGAAGCCAGAAATCAAACCAGTCCACAACGCGCGTATAGGCGGCTTCCCGGTGCGCAGGCTCCCACTTGATATGATATTCATCAGGGAAAACATACATTTCGACCGGTTGGCGCGCAGCCTTCAATGCCATGTAGCTTTCGAGGCCACCAAGATATTCCCGATCAGCCACCTGCATTAAAATAGGAAGCCTCAAGGTTGTCGCGTGCGCCCGAATTGAATCTGCATTCCAAAACGCCCCTCCGTCGTCGAGGAGCCCGGGATAACCCATGGCATGCATACGTTTAACTAAAACTGGACCGTCAAGTGTGTTGACGACCGGCGCCTCATCACAGCAGGTCCCTAAAGCCACAGCCGAAAAGGCATTTCCATTGATAATGGAGAATTGCGCGGTAGCGGAACCGTTGCTCAATCCGGTGAGCCCTACTCGCGTCGGATCAACGGCCCCCGTCAGGACTGCCGATTTTACGCCTAACTCGAGCGCCGATTGGACGCTGCGGTAGTCGGCCCAATCGACGCGGTCGAGACGATTAACCTCTTCCCAGCTCTTTGGGTGTTCGGACATCCCTACCGTCTCCGGACGCTCGACGCTTAGAACCGCAAACCCGTGGGCAGCAAGCAATTGAATCGGGAATTCGTCACCTGTTCCCCCGCGTAGAAAGCCGCGCGATTGATATTGAACAACGACAAGCGGATGGCGCTGGCCGGGTTGATGCGAGGCAGGGAGAACGAAGTCGCCATAAACTGGAATGCCAAAAGAATTTGTCCATTTCAGGCGCTGGACGGCTCCCAAAGCAAGGCCGGCGATTTGAGGATTTGGATCGAACAGTTTTTCCAATTTGCCGGAGACCAAGTCAACACGAACTAACTCTCGAGGTTGCAGGGGGGCCTCATGCGCACAAATCAGCGCGTTGGAAATGGGTTTGCAACTCATGATGAGGTCATCAGTGACCAAGACCCGGTGAGGCGGGCTCCCGGGATGCCAGATATAGATGGCGGTCTGACTTTTTCTCCAACCTTCGTACCGAAGGAAGACAAGTGATTGGCTATCTGTTCCCCAAAAAACGTCGGTCACGCCAAGACAGACAGGGTCTGAGCAGGTTACGTCCGTTTTGCCCGGTACGCCCGCGTGCAGCCGGGACGGCGCCGTCACATCACTCGGATCTGATGGCATAGTCCAAGCCATTTTGCTGGCTGGCCCTTTCATGACCAGACTTGCGTTTTTGACAGCAGTTTCCGACGGCGGCGACACAAGTGCACGCTCAACCTCCGTCGCAGGACGCACTCGCCCGTTAGCCAGATCGACGGTTAAGGCCACAGTATCAATGGGCTCTCGGACCATGGGCCGATCGCCCGCGACCGGCATGAACCGGTCATCGAACAGAAAACCCTTGGAAGCCTCAGACTCGATTGCCGCCTGGGCGGCGCTATATCCGGGCCGAGACGTGAATACCAAAGACGCACTATTGGCAGCCCAGGCAAAATCATCGACGTCCGATAGATTGGCGGTTACGGGTTTGGAAGATGCCTCACCCATTACCCAACGCCAAAGTTGGATGTGTCCCTTATCGCGGCGAAGAAAAGCGATTGAACGGCCGTCCGGCGACCATTTCGGGGTCAAATTGGCGCTAATGCCGGCCGGCACTTGTTTGGCAAAACCGAAGCTACTAAAAACGCGCAGAATATCTTCCCCGCCTTGGTTGATTTCCGTCGGCGCCGAGCCCGGCTCGAGTTCCAGGACGAAGACCCCGAGACAATAGTCATTGCCTCGCAAATTGGCTTGTCGCATCTGAAAGGCGATAAACTTTCCGTCCGGAGACAGGTCGAAAACTCTTGCCGCGGCGTCTGTTTCCCAAGGCGCGCCAATATCGCGCAACTCGATCAAATCTTGGGCTAATGGAGATCGTTTTGCTTGGACTTCATTATGATCCGGCGGACGCCAAGCCGTGCAAGTTTGCGCCTTGGCCTGGCCCCCTGTGCTCAGGAGCGCCAGGCCAAGAATCACTGCTTTGTACATGACGCCTACCAGGCCTTGACCAGGGTCACGCTCACAAAACGGCCAACAATCGAGGCGTTTGTGCTGTCGAAGTTCAAGCCGGCATAGCCGAGCGGACTGATGGTGTGGGGCGGCGCCCTATCGAAGAGATTTGTCGCGGCCAAAGTCAGCCTGACACCGCGCGTCAAGCCGCTTTGTTTTGAAAAAGCGTACGACACATTGCCATCCACAGTCGACCAAGAAGCAATTTTCGCTGAAGGCGATGTGGCAGGATCGAGCTCTGAGGATATGACGTTGAGGATGCCGTTCAGGCTCCAGTCCCCACGGCGCGCGCTGAGCCCGCCCCGCGCCTTGAATTTTGGCGGATAGAAAACGGAGCCTGAGAGTTCAATAGCCGGCAACGTGGGCAGCGTTTTCTGCTCCAAATTTAGCCATGTAGCGTTGGCAAACGCTGCCATTTGCCATGCGGATAACCGGAAGCTCTGACGGTAACTAGCATCGACGCCGTGAATGGTTTGAGCTTCGGCATTGGCATAACTATCGGAAAGGACCGACGTCACTGTTGCCGGGTTATAAGCCGAACTCGAGAAATTCAAAACGTAGTACGCGTTCGCAACCAATTGCGCCTTTTCGGCATTGGTGGGATTGCGCTCAACAAACGCGGCGTAAGTCGGATCGCTCAATGCCGCGCTTAGGTTCGAAATCGGCTGAACCACCCGATCGGTGTAGTCGATGTTGAAATAGGTCATACTCAACGTAACTGACGGCAAAGTCCGCGGTACGTATTCCGCGCCTAACGTCCAAGAGGTGGAACGCTCGGGTTTCAGGTCTGGATTGCCGCCCTGATTCATCAAAGCCGTTTGGCCGGCCTGGCCGCCAACCGTCGGGCTATCATAGACGTATAGGATATCCGCGGTATAAAGTTCGGTAAATGATGGCGCCTTGAATGACTTGCCCCAACTTCCGCGCACTGTCAGGCCCGAGAAAGGTACATAACGAACGCCGATCCGAGGCGTTGTTGCGGTTCCAAATTCGGTATAGTGCTCAGACCGCCCAGAAACACTCAACTCCAGTTCATTTAGCCCCTGCCGATCGGGAGAAGGTGTAACGACCGGAATGGATGCTTCTGCGAATAAATAGTTCACTCGGCGCCGATCGACTTGATAGTCAAACCCGCCAATGTCGCCGTTGACGTACCCCTCGGTACGTTGGCCGATGCCAAAAGCGGCTTTCACGACGTTATCGCCAAGATGAAACAGTGTACCGTCCGTCGACAGTTCCACTGAAGTCTCGTTATTGCGGTAATGAAGCGTGCTCGAATAGCCTGGCGAGTAAGAAAAGTCGCTATTGCGACTGTTCGCAGCCGTCCCGGTTAAATGTGCCACCCAATCAGCGGCAATTTTGGCGTCGGCAGAGATTGATGCGGTGTAGGCTGGCGTCCGTACAGTATCCAGGTACACGTAAGCCGTCGGCGAGGACTGATACAGGATCGTCGCTTTTCGATCGCTGATCAGCGTGTCCGCGGAAAAAGACAGCCGGTCATTGGGCTTCCATCCTGCTGCCATGTAGAAGGACGTCCGCTCCATTGCTGGCAAAAGTGTCTCCGCAGGAGGCGCTCCAACCGTGAACGCCCGGTCACTTGCGTCTATCTTGTCTTCTTTTGAGGTTTCGACGTTTGCCAGAAGATATGCCGTATCCGTGGCTACGCCATCCAGAAAACTAACGGTTCGCTCCGTCCCGCCGCCTTCGGCAGTCCCGCCAATTCTGGCGCTGATTTCACCGCCGCGATAGTCCTTCCTCATGACGAAGTTTACGACGCCGGCCACCGCGTCCGATCCGTACAATGCCGAGGCTCCATCGGGCACAACTTCGACCCGATTGATCGCCGCCATTGGGATTCCGGATATATCAGGCCCTTGGTGAAAGCTGTCTCCTACAAGCCTGTGTCCGTTGATCAGGACCAATGTGGCATCCGTGCCGATGCCTCTCAAATTGACGGTCGATCCGCTCGACACATTACCGTTGTCGCTGTTGCCGACGCTAGCGCCAATAATGCCCGGGTTCTGCCCACCTCCGAAGTCTTCCGGAAGCGAACGGACCAAATCGCCAACTTGTGAGTAGCCGGATTGATCTATGTCCTTTCGACCAACGACATGGACCGGGGAAGTAGGATTTACATCGCGAAGGTGGGTTCCGGTGACGACAACTTCGACAGGCACCTCGGACGCCGCAAAACTTGGCATGCCGGATGTAGCCGCAACCGCCTTCGTCACTCGCCAGACGCCGTTAGAACTGCGCGCCGCCGTAAGTCCCGTACCTTCGACCAGTTTGGCGATCGCGGCTTCCGCCGTGTAGCTGCCCTTCAGCGCTGGCGCTTTGACATCGTGCACCAGCGCGCCGTCGAAGATGACCTCTTCGTGCGTCATCCGGCCGACGGCCCGCAGCGCGTCCCCCAGCCCCTGCGCCGGCAGGTCAAAACTGAATGTCTGCGCCTGCGCGTAGACCGCGGCCGGCGCCATTGCCAGCAGCGCCGCCAGACTGATCGAGGTATAAAGACCGTTCGCCCGCATTGCTTAGTCCCCTTGTGCCATGAGCCCGCGCCGGATTTCCGGTCGCCTGATCATGACGCGCCATGCGCCGGGAGTTGCATCCGGCCGTTGCGCAAAATTCACATCACCGTCGCGAAAGCGTAATGGTCCGGTCATCCTGTGATAATTTTACACCAAAGGTCGCTGCGACTTCGGAGGCGAAAATGTCCGTGTCGCCGGCATTGAAGACGCCGCTGACCCGGATATCGGCAGCGTCCGGCGACACGTCCAAACGCGCTTTCGTGGCGTAACGATTCATGCGCTCGGCGGCGATCGACAACGGTTCGTCATCGAACTCCAACTGACCGGCTTCCCAAGCGCGCGGGGTCGCTTCCGGTGCGGTGTCCAACCGCGCCACCGTCTCCCCGGTTTTCAGCACCAGGCGTTTGCCGGGCACCAGCCCAGCGTCCGCCGGACCGGTCTCGTGCCCCGCGGTCGTGGCCGTCACCTGAGCGCCCGACGTATCGACGACGCGCACGTGGCCCTCAAACAGCACGACCTGAACCTGATCCGTCAACTTTTCGACGCTGAAGGCCGTGCCTGTGGCGATGACCGTGCGCGCGCCGGCGCGTACCGAAAACGGTCGCGCCGCGTCCTTGGCGACGTCGAAGCTCGCTCGCCCACGCTCCAGCACCAACCGGCGGCGGCCTGACGAATAACGCACCCGGACCAGGGTGTCGGCGTCGAGCGACAGCTTCGACCCGTCGGCAAGCGTCACGGCCCGGCGTTCACCGACCCGCGTTTCATAACGTTCCTCGGCCATCGCCCACCAGCCGACCGCGCCGACGCCGAGCACAAGGGACGCCGCCATGGCCAGCCAGGCGCGACGCGAGATGCCATCGCCGCCCCACCGGCGCGTCTGCACGCGGCGATAGGTCGCCAGGGTCGTTTCCCGCAGGCGGATCATTTCCGGCTGCTCGCTTTGTTCCTCCGTGGCGCACCAGAAAGCAGCGACCGTATCGAAGCGCGCCTGATTGCCGGCATCGGCGTCCAGCCACGCCTGAAACGCCTCGCGCTCGGATGCATTCAACGGCCCCTCGGCCAGCCGCAGGCACCAGGCCGCGGCGGCATCATTGTGCGACATGGCTTCAGGCTCAGCGGTCATCGTCGCCTCCATTGCCGCCCCCATGGCCGCCCAAGACGACCGTCAGCGCTTTTCTGAGATGCTTGTCGACGGCGCTCAGGGAAATGCCGAAGGCATCGGCGATCGTTTTGCGGGACATGGATTCCAGTCTGAAAAGGACGAAGATGGAGCGGGTGCGCTCCGGCAACGCGTCAAGCAGGGTCGCGACCTGGCCGATGTTCTCACGCGCCAGCACGATGCGTTCGGCGTCGCGCAGATCGACGTGCAGCATGTCGTCTGCCATCAGGGCCTGCGAATAGTCCTGACGCACCTTCAACCGCCGGCTCTGGTCGCGGATCAGGTTGGAAGCGATCTGAAACAGATAGGCGTCAGGATTGGCCATGTCCTTGTCCGGCATGGCGACCAGGCGTACGAACACTTCCTGTGTCAGGTCCTCGGCGCGGGCGTGATCGCCGCGCAAACGGCGCAGGAAAAACGCCATGAGCGCAGGCCGGAAGCGGCGGCTCAACGCCGCCATTTCCGCCTTGGGAAACGCGCCTTCCTGTAGCGACTCCACGTCCATCTCTATATGACGCACGACCTTGGCGAAGTTGCATCGGAAAAATGCGGATTTTTCGCGGTCAGATCGCCCCGGCCTGAACCAGATGTTCGACCTGACACGTCGCGATGCCCGGCTGATCACGAAGCACGTCGGCCAGAGCTTGCGCCTCGTCCGCCGACAGGCCCGATAGATGAACCGTTTGGACATGGCGCAGGCCGATCCGCGCGACGGTCCAGCCTTCGAGGCGGCCGCCCGAGGGTTCAAATGCGGCCATGGCGGACTTCAGCCCCGACCACCCGTCCGTCAGCCCAAGCGTCAACCGGTGACGGCAGGCGTGACGGCTTGCGAACAGGCTTGAGGGTTGGGTGTAGGGACGGACAAACGACGCATCGTCGGACATCAAAAGCTCCATAAAATGAATGGTAGCTTTCGGCCCCATTTCATTGCCCGAAGTCGGGCCGCATCCCTCACCTGAGGTACCACCTTGCCTGGGTCGGCAGGTTGGCGTTGAGCGTTTGCCCAACTCTTGATGCCTGCTGGCTATGCCATATCCGGCCGCGCTTGCCAATGGCGCAGCCGGATTTTGTCAGGTCTGCTTAGTGATTAGCCGCCTGGGATGCGGCGCGCATGGCTTCCCAGCGTTTGTATTGCTCTGCCTTCGCAGGATCAGGGTCTTCCTTGCTCTGCAGCCAGAAATCGAACCAGTCTACAGCCCGTTCATAGGCCGCCAGCCGATGCTGAGGATGCCACAGGATATGATATTCGTCCGGGAAGACATACATATCGACCTGACGATCCTGCGCCTTCAAGGCAGCATAGCCTTCCAACGCGCCCATGTATTCGTGATCAGACAATTGCATCAGCAAAGGGGTCGTCACCAGATTCGCATCTTGGCGGAACGACATACCGGACCAGAATTTGGCATCCGGAGACGCGAGGGTGGGATATCCGACGCGATGTAGCAACTGGCCGACGTCCTGACCGTCGAGAAACTCAATTACAGACGGGTCTTCACAGCAGGTCGCTATCGCAGCCGCTTTGAAGAGCTTCGAATTAACGATGGCAAATTGCGTTCCGGAAGCACCGTCACTCAATCCGGAAATGCCAAGCCTGGTCATGTCGATGACTCCCAAGGCGTTAGCCTGAGAAATACCGGCTTCTATCGATGCCTCAATGCTTTTGCGGTCGACCCAATCTTTTCTGTCGAGACGCGCGATTTCCATCCAATCCTTTCCACCCTTCGAGATACCGACGTCAGCCGGCTTTTCAACGCTCAGCACGGCGATTCCGTGCGCCGCCAAGACTTGGATCGGAAACGCATCGCCTGTTCCCCCACGCAAGAAGCCACGCGTTTGATACTGCACAACGACCAATGGATGAATTTGGCCTTCGTGATGGTTTGGTGGGAGTACCAAATCCCCAAACCCCGGAACGCCGAATGCGTTCGTCCAATGCAAACGTTGAACCGAACCCGGAAGGATAGACGCATACTCTGGATTAGGGTCGAAAACAGTGGCCAGTTCGCCGGTTTTCAAGTTGATCTTGACGATACGCCTGGGACTATTTGCGGTCTCGTGACCACAGATAAGCTCGTCGCTCACCATCCGGCACCCTAGAAAAATATCGTCAGTGCGGAATATTTGTGCCGGTTTTGCTTCGCCTATAGGCCAACGATAAAGAGCCAGTTGGCTCTTCGCCCACCCTTCTCTATTCATGAAATAGAGAATCTTCCCGTCATCGCTCCACCATGCTCCGGTGACATGCTGACAGTCATTTTCCGCACAAGTGGCGGCACTTTTGCCGATTGGTGTTTTGAGATTGAGTTTCGTTGGGGAATTCACATCGCTGGGATCGACCAGGGCCGCCCAAGCTAACGCGCCATTGGCTGCTGCGGCTCCAGTTATCGCACCTGACGGAAGTGATGTCGTACCGTGAGAGATGAGCGCCTTCTCCGAAGAGGACGCTTCCCGAATGATGCCCGTGGCAATATCGATCACCTGATAGGTTGTCTCGATCGGCTCCTTGATCAAGGGTTTGTTGGCATTGATCGGCATCCACCGATCATCAAAATGATATCCGACCTTCCCCTCCGCCTCGATTACAGTCTCCGCCGCGACAAGCGCTGGCCGACCGCTGAAAACAATGCCCGACCCGTCAGACAGCCATGCGAAACTCTCAACATCGAACGAGATATGAGCTTTCGCTGCAAGGTGGTCGCTCGCGATCTGTTTCCACCAGACCGTCGTGGTCCCCTCGTCCCGACGCAAATAGGCGAGATACTTGTCGTCAGGTGAAAACAGCGGAACGGTATCAACGATCAGTCCGGAGGGGGTAAAATCCGCAAAATCGTTGTTGCGCGGGTGACCCAGGTCTGGCTGTCCTCCCTGGTCAATTTGAACGACGTTTCCGCTCCTTAGATTTAATGCGAAGATACCGAAGCAAACCTTGTCAGTAGCGAGGTCCGCCCGTTGCAGGCGAAAAGCCAAGGTTCGTCCATCATGCGATGCTGAGAAGATCGGGCCAGAGACACTTCCGGGACTTGCCGGCCCTATATCGCGCAATATTAGCAAGTCCTCCGCTGTCGCCGGACGGCCAGCTGGCATAACCGCTCCGCTAGATTCCGGCGGTACAAGGCCGCTGCATGTTTGAGCATGCGCGGCCCCGTGCGCACCGATAAGGATTGCGGCGACCGAAGCAATCAATCGACTGGACATGTCACCAGGCCTTGACGATGGTCAGACTGACGACACGGCCAACGTCGGAGCTATTGGTGCTGTCGAAGGTCAAACCGGTCACCGCAATCGCAGGGCTCGCGGCATAAGGCGGCCGCTTGTCGAACAGGTTGGTCGCCGCTGCGATTATCTTAAGGCCATCCCCCAAGGCGCCATGTCCGGTGACGCGGTAGGTTACGTTGGCATCCAAGGTCGTCCACGAAGCGATCGATCCAGTGGGGGTTAAACCCGTATCGGTCTCCCCTGAGATATAGTTGCCTATAGCCGTAGCCGTGAATGAACCAACTTGCCAGCTTGCCCCACCGCGCGCCTTAAATCGCGCAGGATATCCCAACGTGCCTGACAAGGTTTTCTCCGGAAGGAGCGGCAGCGTTTTTTGGCGGAGCGTCAGCCACGTGGCGTCCGCAAACGTATCGAGTTGGCTCCCGGGAATGGTGAAGGATTGCCTATATCCCAAGTCCACACCGCTGACGGTTTGCGCGGTAGCATTGACGTAGCTGTCTTCCAACAGGTTGATGACCGTCGCAGGATTATAAGCGCCGCTGCTGAAGTTATAGAAGTAAGTGGAGCGAGCGATTAAAGCTGCTTGATCTGACGCCGAAGGCGCCGGAAGAATGAAACTGGCGTAGTCGGGGTCCGAATAGAAGATCGTCGGATTCGCGACCGGCTGCACGATCCGGTCGCGATAGGCGATATTGAAATAGGTCGCCGAGAGTTTCAGCGTCGGAACGGCCTTCGGCTGATATTCACCGCCAAAAGTCCAGGAGGTGGACTTTTCGGGCTTAAGGTCGGGATTTGCACCGTTCGTCATCAACGCCGTCCCGGCGCCATGGTAGCCAAGGGTCGATGCATTCCAGACGAAGACGTAAGACTGGGAATATAGCTGGTCGAATGAGGGCGCCTTGAATGATTTGCCCCAGGTCGCCCGCAACGTCAGGTCAGGAAAAGGCACATAGCGCAGCCCCAACCTGGGATTGGTCGATGAACCCAAATCGCTATAATGTTCGGCTCGTATCGAGAGGCTGAGATCGAGCGCGTTCAATCCAGGCCGATCGTTTGACGGGACAACCAGCGGCGCCTGCGTTTCCGCGTAGGCGTAGGAAATATGCCGTGACGTACTCAGAAATGATGAGCTACCCGGCCAACTATTCTGATAGCTCTCGGTCCGGTACCCGCCGCCAACGGCTGCCTTCACGTCGCCCGATGGCAGATGAAACAAGGTCCCGTCCGCCGTCGCTTCGCCGTACTGGACCGCGTTGAAACTGCTGGACAAGGTCGTGCCTGTTAGGTCCGACTCCGAATTTCGGCTTGCGTTCCGGCTCCCGGACGCAACGCCAACCAGGTGAAGCTTCCATGTGGACGAGAGCGCAATATCGGCCGACAAAGCCCCGCTGTACGCGGGCGTCCAGGTATCGGAGATATATTTCGTGCTGCTCGCTGTCTGCTGAAAGATTTGGTCTGTCTGCCTATCGCTGAGCAAACCATCGAAGGACACCGATATCCTGTCCGACAAGGTTCGCCCCCCGCTGAGAAAGAGAGACTGCCGGCGCTGAGGCTGAAGAAGGGTATCAGCCGATGGCGTCCCCGCCAGAGAACTGCGTTGCCCTAGGCTCACACCGGACTGGTCGTCGTATTCGTAGTCGAGCAGGCCAAAGCCGTCGATATTCGCGCGTCCGACCAAGAGGCTATATGTCGTGTCCCGGCCGCCGCCTTCAGTTGCACCGGCCGTACGAGCACTTAATTCGCCGCCATCGAAATTGCGCCGCAGGATGATGTTGGCAACACCCGCAACGGCATCGGAACCATAAACCGCGGACGCACCGTCCGTTACAACGTCGACTCTCTGAATAGCCGAAAGCGGAACCCCGGAAATATCCGAGCCTTGAAACCTTGAATCGGCCGACAAGCGATGCCCATTCACCAGAACAAGCGTCGCGTCCGATCCCAAGCCCCTGAGGTTCACTGTTGAAGCGTTCGAACTATTATTATTGGCTGGGTTCACGCTCCCTGCGTTAAACACCTCAGGATTTTCTCCTCCGGAAAAGCTTTCCGGCAGGCTACGCATCACATCACCAATATTGGCGTACCCCGACCGGTCGATGTCAGTTCGCGTGACAACGTGCACCGGCGAGGTCGGATCGGCACCATGTATATGCGTGCCAGTAACGATAACCTCCACGGCCGGGTCTTCGTTGGCCGCAACCTGAGCGGAGGCCACGCGCACCGTGTAGGCGCCGCCGCCATTGTGCGCCACCTCGACGCCCTTGCCGGCCGTGAGCCTGGCCAGCGCGTCTTCGGCCGAGAACTCGCCCTCCACCGGATTGGAGCGGATCGATTTGACGGCCGCTTCGTCGAAAACGATCTGCGCCCGTGTCGCGCGGCTGAAGGCACGCAAAGCATCGCCGAGAGATTGCGCCGGAATATCGAACTTGAAGGTCTGCGCCTGCGCGTAAACGCTGCACGGCGCTATCAAAGCTATAAGCACAGCGGCCGAGCATGAAGCATACAATGCGCCGGAAAGTTGTTTTTTCATTGTCATCCCCAAAACCATTACTACCTGAGAAAGCCTCATCGGCAGTTCCTATTTTGAAGACGGACGCAAAATTAAAATGCTCAGCTCATTTTTACACAAATTTTATTTTATTTTCGCGAAAGTGTAATAACGCGTCCATCGCGGGACGCCTGCACCGGAAAAACGGCCTCGATCCCCCGGACAAAAGCATCTGTATCGCCGGCATTAAAGGCGCCGCTGATGCGGATCGACGCCGCGTCGGGCGATACCACCACCTGGCCATCCGAAGCGTAACGATTGATGCGCTCAACCGCGTTGGCCAGAGGCTCGTCGGTGAATTCCAGTTGCCCCGCCTCCCAGGCGCGCGGCGTGTTCTCGACCGCGTCCTCGACATTGCCGACCGGCGCGGCCTCGGGCAGGACCAGTTCGCGACCGGGAACCAACAGGTGTTCGGCCGTGTCGGCGCCCAGCCGAGTACGGATAAGCTGCGCCGCCGGCCTACCGCCTTCACTGCGCAACACCCTGACATGGCCCTGATAGAGAATAACGCGCACATCGTTGCCCAGCTTCTCGACACTGAACGCCGTGCCGGTGGCAATGACCGTGCTGGGGCCTGCCGTAACGGCGAACGGCCGGCTGACATCGTGGGCGACGGTGAAATTGGCCCGCCCCTGCTTCAGCACCAGGTCTCGGTGATGGCCGTCATAATGCACAGTGACGATGGTATCGGCGTCGAGCGAGAGGCCCGAACCATCGGCCAATTGGAAGCTGCGACGTTCGCCGACCTCGGTCTTGTAGGTCCGCGGCCGGTCGTGGAGCACCACGCCGGCAAGTAAAAGGGCGGCTATCCCCGCCGCCACGCCGGCCGGCACCCAAGGGGCGCGCCACGTCCATTGCCGCCGGCGAAGCTGCTCACGGCGAAACTTGGCCAGCATTTTCTGACGGTGATAGATCATCGCCGGTTGGTTGGCCTGGTCCTCGGTCTCGGTCCACAAGGCGACCGCGATGTCGAGATGCCCCTGGTTGGCGGGATCGGCCGCCAGCCACTGCGCCAATTCCACCTTCCGCTCGGCGTCCAGCGGCCCCTCCGCCATGCGCAGGCACCACAGGCCCGCGACGTATTTCGGGTTGGCCTCATCGATGGCGTCGTCCCGCACGCTATTCATCTGCGCCACCTATTGCGGTCGTTAACAGATACATGGCCTTGGCCAGCTGCTTTTCGACGGCGCTGACGGAAATGCCGTAGGCCGTGGCGATATCCTTGCGGGACATGGACTCCAATCGGTAACAGATAAAGATGGCGCGCGTGCGTTCGGGCAGCTTGTCGAGCAAGGCGGCGACCTGGCCGATCTGCTCGCGTGCCAAAAGCACGCGCTCGGCGCTGCGAAAATCGATCTCGGACCCGGCATTGATCACCGCATCGAGATAGCCGGCGCGCGACTTTTCGCTACGGAAATTGTCGCGCACCAGGTTGGACGCCATGCGAAACAGATAGGCTTCCGGGTTTTCCATCTCGCGGTCGGGCACCGCCAGCAGGCGCGTGAACAGCTCCTGGGTCAGGTCCTCGGCGCGGGCGAAATCACGCAAATGCCTTGAAAAATAAGCCATCAACGCCGGCCGGAAGCGGCGGCTCAGGTCCGCCATCGTCCAATTGGACGACGGTCCCTTCGATGTCTTTTCTGAATCCATGCCAAGTAGACGGGTGTGACGCCGAAATGCACAGCAAAGAATGCGCCTTTTTATCCAGTTTTATAAGCCCGCGATCGCGTGACCCGAAGGGCCACACGATCGGATGCTATCACTGCGCCGATGTGGTGCCGGCATTGGCCTTCTGCTGATCACGCATCGCTTCCCAGCGCTTGTATTGTGCGGCTTTCGCGGGATCGGGGTCTTCCTTGCCTTGGAGCCAAAAATCGAACCAGTCCGTGTACCGGGTGTAGGCGGCAAAACGATGAGCGGGCTGCCATTTGACGTGGTTCTCATCAGGGAAAACGTACATTTCAACCGGCTTATTCAGATCTTTAAGCGGCACGTAGCCTTCCAACGCGCCCACATATTCATTGTCGGAGAGCTGCATGAGTATTGGGGTATCGATCTTGGCGGCGTTGGCCCGCAGCGACATACTGGACCAAAAGGCCTTTCCGTCTTCAGTCAGCCTGGGATAGCCCATCTTGTGATGCCATTCGGAGAAGATAGGCCCGGCGAGCATGGACGGAGACGATTCTTCCTCGCAGCACTGAGAAATCGCGGCCGCCCGGAAAAGCTGGCTGTTGACGACAGCGAATTGCGCACTCGACGCACCATCGCTCAAGCCGGTGATGCCGACCCGCGACGGGTCGATCAAACCCCGCTTATCCAGGAGGTGAATAGCCGTTTCAAAGCCCGAAAGAACGCTCCAGCGATCCGCCCAATCGGTCATGTCGATGCGGTTCACCTCATCCCAGGTCTTGGGGTGCTTTGTGAGACCCAGATGCGTCGGTCGTTCGATGCTGAGAACGGCGAAACCATGAGCGGCAAAGACCTGGATGGGGAACTCAACGCCCGTGCCGCCTCTGAGAAAACCATTGCTGGTATATTGCACCATGATCAAAGGAAGCCGCTCGCCGGGCTTGTGATCGGGCGGCAAAACCAGGTCCCCCCAAGTCTCGATGCCGATATTATTGGTCCAGTTGATGCGTTCGACACTCCCCAGCTTCAACTTGGTGAATTCCGGGTTGGGATCATAGATCGCGGAAACATGCCCATCAGGAACGCCGATCGAAACCAGTCGCCCCGGCTGCAGCGCACCGTCCTCGCGGCAGTAGAGGACCCCGCCATTCATCTGACAACCGATCAGGTAACTTCTGGTCGAGAGAACAAGGTCCGGCGCGGCCGCGCCACGGCGCCAGCGATAGATGGCCATGCGCCCGGTCGGCACACCTTCACGCCGCAGAAAAACCAGGCTGCCGTCGGGCGCCCACCACAGCGAGACGATATGGGTGCAGTTGCCGTCCAGGCAGTGTTTGACCTGGCCGCCCCATTTGATGTTGAGCCCCATCGCGGGCAGGACGTCCGTCTGTTCGACAGGCGCCGTCCAAGCGACATCGCCATTGGGGGCTGCGGCGAAGGCAACACTATCGGCCGGGCGAAGCGGATCAGCGCGAGAAATAAGCCGTGTTTGCTCCGGTGTCGCGACGGTCACGGCACCGGTGTTCGTGTCCACCGCACTATAAGCCGTCGGATAAATGCCGCGGGGCAAGGGGTGATCGGAGCCGCCGGGCACCCAGCGTTCGTCATACAGGTAACCCGCCTTCCCCTCGGCCTCGACATCTCTGTCAAAGGCCGCAAGTCCCGGCCGGGTGGAAATGACGATCCCTTTGCCCGTCGGGTCCCAGGCGAATGCATCGACATCCACAGGCGATTGAGTAATAGCCCTGGCGCTTCCGGACAGGGTCGCGACCCATACCTGGGTTACGCCGTTATCCCGGCGAAGAAACGCAAGTCGCTGACCGTCAGGAGACCAGAGCGGCTGCGTCTCCCGAGGAATTCCGCCGAGAATGCCGCCTAAGGTATAACCTTCTGACTCAAAATACCTTTTGATGAATTGCCCGCCTTGATTGAGAACAGTCGCGGGTCCACCTGGATGTAGCGGGACGACAACCAGGCTCAGGCAATGAATGTTCGCATCGGCTCTGCCTTGTTGCATTTGAAAGGCGATGCTTTGGCCATCGGGCGAGATGTCAAACAGCTTGGCCGAGGGATCGTCGATCTGGTCCGGCCCGATGTCGCGGAGCTCAACCAGGTCCCGCGGGGCGACCGAACGCGGCGTGCCGGTTGCCGCGGTGGCGACGGGAAGCGGATTGGAGCAGGGATCGGCCATGACGGGCGCCACGCCGCAAGCGAACAGGGCAAGGCCTGCCATGAGTGCAAGGTGCGATACAGACATAGGTCACCATGCCTTCTTCAGGGAAACGCTGGCGAAACGGCCGACGACCGACGTGTTTGTGGAATCAAACACAATGCCCGGATAACTCAGCCCGATGCCGAAGGCGTGAGGCGGCATTTTGTCGAAGAGATTGGATATGGAGGCCGCCAGGGTCAGCCCCTTGGCCAGGCCGTGAGCTGCCTGGAAACGATAGCTGATCGTGGTATCGACCGTCGTCCATGGCGCCACCGTGCGAACCGGTGTCGCCAGATCGTCCGTCTCGGTCCCGAGATAATTGATGATGGCGGTGGCCGACAGGCCGCTACGTTCCCAGTTTACGCCACCGCGCGCCTTGAAGCGCGGGACATTGAGTACGGTCCCGGAAAGGGTCTGGACCGGCGCGGCAATGCTGGTCTGCTGCTGCAATTTCAACCAGGTCGCATTGGCGAATGTCGACATCTCGCCGCCCAAGCCGTCGAAGGATTGGCGATAGGACAGATCGACGCCGCGAACGGTTTGCGCATTGGCATTCGCATTGGCGTCATTGATCAGCGCCACGACCTTGGTCGGGTCGTAGGCTCCCGCTGAGAAATTGTAGAATGTACTGCCAGCGGCGATGACCTGGGCTTGCCGGGCGGCGGACGGCGCCGTCTCGATGAAGGGCGCGTAGATCGGATCGCTGAGACCCAGATAGTACCGCGATACCGGCGCCACGACCCGGTCGGTGTAGTCGATATCGAACCACGTCGCGGAGAGCTTCAAGGTCGATAGTGGCGTAAAGTCGGCGCCGAAGGTCTTCGATGTGCTCCGTTCAGGCTTGAGGTTGGGATTGGCGCCGTAGGTCATGAGCGCCGTACCGGTTACGGTGCCGCCGACATCGCTGGCATTCCAGAGATAGACGACGGATTTGCTGTACATCTGCTGGAAGGAAGGCGCCTTGAAAGACTTGCCCCACGTCGCGCGCAGCGTCAGCACGTCAAAGGGAACATAGCGCAACCCAACCTTAGGGCTCGTACTCGATCCAAAGTCGCTGTAGTGCTCCGATCGCCCCGACAGGCTCAGGTCCAGGGCGTGCAGACCGGCACGCTCGGCCGACGGCGCGACCAGAGGGGCGAGAATTTCGGCGAATGCGTACGACACGTTGCGCACGGGCGACGTGTTATCATAGTTGCGCCAATACTCCGTCCGGTAGCCTGCTCCCACGGCGACTTTTACGTCACCCGAAGGCAAATGAAACGCCTTGCCGTCGGCGTTGACTTCGACATAGTGCCCCGAATTCGCATAGGACTGATTGCTCGTAAGGCCGTAGTCGGGATAGGCGCTCCACGTGTCGTTATGGCTGCCACTGGCGACCGCAACCACACGGGCCTTCCAGCTTGACGACAGGGCGACGTCGAGTGTCGCCGAAGCCGAATAGCTGGGCGTGTAGATTTTTTGCGTAAGGACTGGGGACGTCGTAAATTGCTGCAGTACGCCATGCATTTCCCGGTCGGAGATCAGAAAGTCGCCGGAAAACGAGACCCGATCCGTGAAATCGTAACCGCCACTGACAAACAACGACCGTCGCTTGGCCGGCTGGATGATATCGCTTAGGCTGGTGGCGCCCGACGTAAAATCGCGGTCGGCGGTCGTCAGCCCATCCGTCTTTGAATACTCGGCGTCCGCAAGGATGTGGCCCCTGTTCCAGGATTTACCCCCCAGGACGCTGAAGGTCCGCTCCGTCGCACCGCCCTCGGTCGCCGCGCCGACATTTGCAGACGTCTCGACGCCGTCGAAGTCCTTGCGCAGTATAAAGTTGACGACGCCCGCGACAGCGTCGGCGCCGTAAAGCGATGACGCCCCATCCGTGACCACCTCGATCCGTTGCACCGCGCTCACCGGGATCGGTGAAATGTCCGCCCCCTGGCTGGTGACGTCACCGGTCAGGCGGTGACCGTTTATCAGGACGAGCGTCGCATCCGTACCCAAGCCGCGCAGGTCCGCTGTCGACGCACCGGAACTGTTGGAATTGCCGATATCAGCGAAATCAGCGCCGATGACGCCGGGATTTTGTCCGCCGCCGAACGATTCCGGCAGACTGCGGACGACGTCTCCGATCTGCGTGTAACCCGATTGCTCAATGTCCTTCTGATCGATCGTATGCACCGGCGACGTCGGATTGCCGCCGCGAATATGCGTCCCCGTCACGATGACTTCCGTAGCCGGTTCATCACCCTCTGCGACCGTCTTTACCAGCACCCAGCTTGATCCGGCACGCTGCCCGGTGAGACCCGTGCCCTGCAACAGGACCTGAAGGCCGGCGGCCGGGGTATAGGCACCCTCGATAGCTGTAGAGGTCTTGCCGGCGATCAGATCGGCGTTGCCGCCAACCGTCAGGCCCGATTGCTGTGAAAAAGCGACGATCGCCGACGACAGCGGCTGCGCCGGAATGTGAAACGGCACCGCCCGCTCCTGCGCCTGAGCCGCCGGCGCGGCCGCCAGCAATGCCAGTAGCGAAACGCCGGCGAAGATCGCCCCTTGCCGCCTAAACCCACTCGAGAAATTCGACATCAACTAGCCCCTTGTTCTGTGCGCCTTGGCGACCCACCTTGCGGTCGCTTCTGTGAGCGGGGACAATCGAGCGGCGCCGGTTGTCAGGGGCGGCGGACAAAAAAACGTCACATAGGCTACGAATTTCCGACCGGGGCCGCGTTTTGTGCTGAAATTACCACACTCCCATCACCCTGGCGCTCGACCTTGACCCCGGCCGCGACCGGCAACAGGCTCAAGAACGAGTCGATGTCCTTCGGCATGAAGGTAACGGTCAGACGGCGCGTCGCCAGAGACGGATCGGCCAGCTTTACGCCCGGTCCGTAATAGCGGTTGATGTCCTCGATGATGTCGCCCAGCGCCGTGTCGTTATAGACCTGACGCCCTTCGCGAACGGCGACCGCGTCCTGGGCAGCCAGCGGCTCGACTTCGGGCAACGCGATTGCCGCCACGGGATTGCCGGTCGTTCCAGACGTCTTGATGTTCGGCAATTTGACCCGCTGACCGCCGATCGCGTTGAGAACCAGAGGCGTTGCCGTGGTATTCGCGGCGGCGGCGCGCGTCAGCTGAACGGCGCCTTCGACGACGCTCACCTCGGTCGAATTGCGGCGCATATTGACGTCGAACTGGGTGCCGACATCGCGCACAGTGGTATCGCCGGCGACCACGCTGAACGGCACCTTGGCATTGTGGGCCACCTGGAAATAGGCTTCACCATAGACCAGCGTCACCTGCCTTTGCCGCGCGGTATAGTGGACTGAAATCTCGGACTTGCCGAGCAGGTTGACCGTCGTTCCGTCGGCCAGGGTAAGCTGCTTGGTCTCCCCGACGCCGGTGCGATGGGTCACTTCGGTCAGCGAACGGATCAGCGGTGTCAGTCCGAGACCGGCACCGCCGATCAGGACGACAACAGCCGCGGCGGCCACCGCCATCTTCATCCAGGCCGGCTTGGTATCCGGCGCGCGAAGGGCCGTGTCCGCCGGGAAGGTCCAGGTGATGTCGTCGGCCGTGCGCGCCACAAAGGCATAGGCCGCCTTGTGGCGCGGGTCCTGGTCGAGCCAGGCCTGGAACTGGCGCTCTTCTTCATCGTCGGCCGCAACCGCGTGAAGACCGCCTTGCCGGTCGGCGCGGCGCGCAAACCAGTCGCACGCCTCGGCATCGATGCGGTCGCGATCCGATATGTCGTTTGCCGTGCTCATTGGCCGCCCTCCCGATCGGATGTGTCTTCGCTTTTGGCCTCGAAGTCGCGGGCGGCCTTCACGCACTGCGCCAACGCGTCGGTGAACAACTGAACCACCCGCGTGTGCGACAGGTTCATCTTCCTGGCGATCTCGCCGAAGGTCAGATCGTCCATTTGCCGATACAACAAGATTTTGCGCCTTTTTTCTTCCAGCCCCTCCACCGCCGCCATGACAACCCTCAGTCGTTCCCGTGCCTCTAGAACACGCTGGGCGTCAAATTCGTCAGGGGTGGCCTCATCGTTGAGCGCGGAATATTCGCGCGCGTAATTGCCCTGGACGGCATGGTGGCGCTTCTGGTTGATGACGTAGTTGCTGGCGCAGCGATGCAGAAAGGCCCGGGGATGTTCGATCTCACGCGTTTCGGAGACGGTCGTCAGCCGCTCGAAGGCAAATTGCGCCGCCTCTTCGGGGTCCGGCGGGCCAGCGCCGAACTTGCGACGGACGACGCGACAGACCTCGTTCCAATATTGCGCGTAGAGATGCGATAGGCGGTTCATCGTCTTCATCGGAAAGGATATCGCCGTCGGAGGGACGGTGCGTGAAACATCGACGCTGCCCCACCGGACCGGCGATGCACGTTTGGGGCGATAAGACTGAAAATAGGAGAGACTTCGCCGAAATGTCAACGCAGGGCCGCGGCACCGGACCCATGAAAGGCAAAATCGCTCAGCTTGCTAATTTCGCCATGAAAAGAAGCAAGCATTCAATCCAGTATCAGTGAATGTGAAAGCCCGCAAAGGCTATCCCCGCCCCTGACCGAACCACGACAAGGCATCGTCGATCGACAGGAAGGTCTGGCGCACGTCCTTGGGGAACAGGTCGCTGACGCTGCGGGCGCGGGCGAGATCAAGGGCATTGTTGACGATCACCGCCACCTTGGTCTGCGGGCAATCGGCAGGGATGCGCCGCGCCCACCACGCCGCGATCCGCGCGACATCGTCGCGTTCGACCAGGCCATCAGCGCGGCGATAGTCGAAGACGCGGTCATAGGTCCAGGGATCGGCAACTTCGCCGTAGATTTCGATATAGCGGTCGATCAACACACGGCTGTCGATGTCTCCGCGGATGCTGAACACGATGCGGCGGTTGTCCGGTTCGATCCGGCCGGCGACCTGAAATCCCTTGGGCATTTGATTTTCTTCCTCCCGGCCATTGGCGGCCAGGTTGATGCGACCCTAGGGCGAATACCCTGCCAGACCCTTAAATGCCGCGCCCCTCTCTCTTCTGCCGTTCAAGGCGCCGATCTTCGCAGCGATATCCTTCATTTGAAGGATGCACTTCAAGCGTCTGAATGAAAAGGTATCTTCGTATGGTGATAGGCACGCCATTCGGGGGATCGGGACGCTTTCGTGGCCACGTCAAAGACAGAAGATGTGCTGGACGCCATCTATAATGCGGCTTTCGACGACGCTGCCTTTCACCGTCTGCCCGACATCCTGGCTCGGGATCTGAACGGCCGGTCGGTCAGCTTGCAACTGCGCGACCGGGCATTCGGCCTAAATGATATGGCCGCCAATTATTTCAATCAGGCCATTTTCGATACCTATGTCACCCACTTTCAGGCCGACGATCCGTGGATATCGATTGGCAAGCGCGTCGTCGGCAACCGGATGTTCTCAACGGGCCAGCACCTGTCGCTTGGCGACTACAAGATGAGCCGGATGTTCAACGACCTGTTCCGGGCGAATGGCGATGACACGGCGCATTGCCTGGGCGGGCGCATCGAGTCGTCGGACGGCTTTTTGATTATCGGCGTTCATCGCGGCCTGGCGGCCGGAGATTTCGGCCCCGACGAGGTTGCACGCGCTCAGGCATATGCCCCTCATCTTGGCCGGCTGCACTCGCTCAGGCTGCGCCTGCGGGCCACCGAGGAGCGCGAAAGCGTGCTGAAGGGAACGCTGGACAAACTGGCCTTCGCCGCCATCGTGGTGACAGCGGATCGCCGCGTGGTCGTGGCCAATGCGGCGGCCGAAACCCTGTTGCGCGCGCAGACCGCCTTCCGGGCCGTCCGCGGCGTTTTTGCGGCGGTCGACGATCCCTCGCACGCTGTCCTGACGGCGGCCATTGGCAAGGCAACCGCCCGCCGGCTGCCGCAGGGCGACGCCTTCATGGTGCACGGTGCCGATGCCTTAAGCTATCGCGCCGTCATCAGTCCGGTGTCCGGATCGAAGGCGCTGATCCTGATCGACAATCCCCAACACCCGCATGCGCAGCCGCATATCCTGCGCGCGATGTACAGCCTGAGCGAGTCCGAGACGCAATTGGCCGTCGCGCTGATCAACGGGCAAACGCTCGACGCATTCGCCGAGCAGCGCGGGGTGAAGATGAGCACGGCACGATCGCAGCTGTCATCGCTTCTGCTCAAGACCGGCACCACGCGTCAGCCCGAACTGGTGGCGCGTCTGGCGTCCCTGCCGCCGCTAAATAGCCCTGGCGAAGGGTGACACGGCGATGACGGCGCCCCTTTCCAAGGCCTTTTCGGCGGCGGTTGGCCTGATTTACGACGCGGGGCTCGACGACCAAGCCTTTGCGCGGATGCCGCTGGCGATCGGCGACACGGTTGCTTCCGATCGTGTCACCATGCCGTTTCTCGACCGGCAGATGGCGCCGGTCGAAGTCGCCATGAGCTACTATCCCGACGACTTGTGGCCGGTCTATTTCGATCAGTTTCGCGACAAGGAGGTGTGGTTGACGCGCGGACTGACACGGGCCATCGACACATTCATGTGCGTCGACGATGTGGTCCCGCTTACGGAGTTTTTCCTTTCTGCGCGAGGATGCCCCGACAACCACGCGTACTCCCTATGTCGGCGCTGAAAGGCCATGGCCCGTATTTCGGCGCTTTCAGCGTCCATTCGTGATACCTATCCGACAGGCGGCGGCCCGATTCGGTGGCGCCCGGTGCTTTGCATCAAGGCTGACTGCGGAGCATCCTCATGGCCGATAACGGCGCCCCCGTTCGCGCACGAAAAATTCCGGGTGTCGGCGAACCCGCCCCCTTCTTCAGCGCGCCAACCGGCACGGTTGAGCGCTACCATCTCGACGTCTCGGCCGGCCGCTGGATCGTGCTGATGTTTTTGGGTAGCCTGGGCTACCAGCCCTCGGTGGACGGACTGACCGCGGCGATCCGCGACCGCGACCTGTTCAACGATGTCGACGCTGCTTTCTTTGGCGTTTCGATCGACCCGGCCGACACCGCCGAGCGCGGCATCGTCGATTCCGAGCCCGGCGTGCGCTTCTTTCGCGATTTCGACGGCGCCATCGGCCGGCTCTACGGCGTTGCCGACGACAACGGCATGAAGCCGGCGGTGTTCCTGCTCGACCCTACCCTGCGCGTCGTCATGGCGGAGTCGATCGAACATGCCGATGCCGTCATGGCGCGGCTAAAGCACGAACTGGCGGCGGCCCAGGCCATTCCAGCGCCGGTGCTGATCATCCCACGGGTGTTCGAGCCCGACCTGTGCAAGATCCTGATCGACTATTTCAACGAAGGTGAGTCCGCCCCGTCTGGTTTCACCACCGAGGTCGATGGCCGCACGGTCTATCGCACCAATGAGCGCTTCAAGCGCCGCCGCGACGTCACCATTACCCACGACCAGATGATCGCCGCCGTGCGCGAGCGCCTGGAAAACCGGCTGCTGCCGATGGTCAAGCGCTTCTTCGGCTGGCAGGCGACGCA
>OUNJ010000025.1_pt1 | contig 26823 bp, 32 predicted proteins | sample 1755361 | NCBI WGS metagenome assembly OUNJ01 (sample SAMEA3914825, study PRJEB12502) | metagenome | biome: forest; material: soil | place: USA | collected 2012-03-12 | depth 0.1 m
GAAGATGCACACCGCCATGGCCAGGGCGATCATCGCCTCGCGCACATAGGGCAGGATCAGCACGGGCGAACCGCCGACCAGGGCCAGCATGTCGGTAATGCGGTTCTTGAGCACCAGCCAGACGACGAATCCCGTGGCGATCAGCTTCAGGATCGTCTTCAGGAACTGCATCATGGCGTCGATGCCGAACATGCGCTTGAACCCTTCCAGCGGGTTCAGCTTGTCGAACGACGGCTTCAGCTTTTCCGGCGCGAACAGCAGGCCGGTCTGCAGCACATTGCCCATTACCCCCATGACCAGGGACGCGCCCAGGATCATGATCAGGATCGGCACGATGGTCAGGATCAGGTCGCGCGCGATGGCCAGGCCGCCGTCCCCTTCCAGCGACTGCAGCATCTGGTCGGGCTGGGCCAGGAACGGCACCAGGTCGGCGGCGAGGGCTGTGCAGATCGACGGCCCCTTGAGCGCCACCACCGCGCACGCCCCGATCAGCGACAGCACCTGCGGAATGTCGGACGACTTGACGACATCGCCGGATTCGCGCGCCTGCTGGAGTTTTCGGGCCGAGGCCTCTTCTGTCTTGTCTTCGCCATCCGAACCCTCAGCCATGCATCACCATGCATGGCTGAGGGTTTGACAAGGCCGACCGGCCGTCGCTGCCTGTGCAGCGAGCCCGCGCGGCGCCTGAGCGCATGAAAAAAGTGCCTTCAGCCATGTTCGCCCCGGATGAAGATACCGAGCACGTCCTGGTAATGGTCGATGAACACCATGCCGGTCGCCCCCAGGCTCAGCGCCAGGATGCTGAGACCGAATAGTACGCTGAGCGGCGTGGCGGCGAAGAAGACCGGAAAGTTCGGCATGATCCGCCCGACAAAACCGGTGGCGATGTTGAAGACGAGGGCGAAGACGATCAGCGGCGCCGCCATCTGCAGAGCCAGCAGAAAGCACTTGCCGACCAGTTGCAGCATCAGGGTCGCCGCGTCGCCCAGCATGACGGTCTTCGTCGGCGCGAACACCTGGTACGAATCGACCATGGCGCGGATGAACAGGTGGTGCAGGTTGGTGGCGTAGATCAGCACCAGGCCCAGCATGGACAGGAAGGTGCTGAGCGATGACGACGGCTGGGCCTGGGCCGGGTTGGCGGTCTGGGCGAACGACAGCGTGGTCTGCAATGACATGATTTCGCCAGTGATGGTCAGGGTGTAGATCAGCACCCGCATCAGCGTGCCCAGCATCAGGCCGATGATCACCTCGTGCAGGATCTGGCCGACCATGGCGCCCAGGCCCGGCGGCATCGGCGGCAGGGTATCGCGCACGATCGGCGCCACCACCAGGGCCAGGGCGAAGGCGAAACCCATCCGTATCCGCGCCGGCACCGCCTGGTCGCCCAGCCCCGGTACCAGCATGACCAGGCTGGCCAGGCGCAGGAAGATCAGTCCCGTGGCCCAAAGCTGCGACGACGCGCCCAGAAGGGTGGCCATGTCGCCTCCCCCCGAATCGGCGGTACCGACGGCGATGTCGCGCACGGCGGGGACCAGCGCCAGGAGCATCACCTTAAAGACTCGCGATCTTGTTGAAAATCTCGTGGGTGAAGCCGGCCAGCAGCGCCCCCATCAACGGCAGCAGCAGCAGCAGCGCCAGGAAGATGGCGATGATCTTCGGCGCATAGATCAGGGTCGCTTCCTGGATCTGCGTCAGGGCCTGGAACAGGCCGATGGCCACGCCGACGACCAGCCCGACCAGCAGGATGGGCGTGCACAGCTGGATGGTCAGCCAGATCGCGTCGCGGCCGATACCCAAGACTTCGGCGCCGTTCATGGCGTCTCCTTCAACCCACATCCGGGACGCCTGACGGTCCCGATCACTGGGTCAAATTTGCCTAGCGCACGGTTAATTTGGTCTTAAGGAATGGCGGATTCTTTCGCCTACCACACGATATGGCTGAGGAAGGCCGCGTCGTTGTCGTGTGTGTTCTGCACCGTCACGCTGATGCCGTTGCCGAAATCAATCAGGGTATCGGCGCCGACCTGCGTCAGCGTGTGCGTCAGGGCGTGATAGGCGGACAGGTCGATTTTGTCGCCCTGGGCCGCCGAAAAGTCGGTGATGGTGTCGTGTCCGCCGCCCGCCAGAACAAAGGTGTCCGCGCCGTAGCCGCCGGTCAGCACATTGTTGCCGGCGTTTCCGGTCAGGACATTGTTGTAGCTGTTGCCGGTGGCGTTGAGATTGCCCGCCCCCGTCAGCGTCAGGTTCTCGACATTGATCCCCGCCAGGCTGTAGGTCACCGAGGCGATGACCGTGTCCGTGCCCTGGTTGGCGTATTCGCCGATGACGTCGCCGGCATTGTCGACATAGAAGGTGTCGTCGCCCAGGCCGCCGTTCATGATGTCGGCGCCGCCCTTGCCGTCCAGCACGTCGTCGCCCGCTCCGCCGCTCAGTACGTTGGCCGCCGCATTGCCGGTGATGTGGTTGTCGAGGTCGTTGCCCAGCCCGTTGATCGCCGCCGTGCCGGTCAGGATAAGGGTCTCGACATTGGCCGTCAGGGCGTAGCCGATGGAACTCATCACCGTGTCCGTGCCTTCACCGGCGTTTTCAGTCACCACGTCGCCGGCATTGTCGACATAGTAGGTATCGTTGCCGGTGCCGCCGTACATGTGGTCGGCGCCCGCGCCGCCGTTCAGCGTGTCGTTACCGTCGAAGCCGTACAGAGTATCGTTGCCGGCCAGGCCCGACAGCGTATTGTCGGTCCTGTTGCCGGAAATGGTGTTGTCGAGCCCGTTGCCGATCCCGGTCACCGGCATCGGCACGCCGCCGCCGGTGATGGCCAGGACCAGGTCTTCGGCATTTACGCACAACGTATAGCTCACCAGTGACGAGATGACCGTGTCCGTGCCCTGGCCCGCCAGTTCGGTGACCACGTCGCCGGTATTTTCGACATAGTAGGTATCGTCGCCCAGGCCGCCGGCCAGGGTATCCGCGCCGGCACCGCCGTCCAGGCTGTCACGGCCCGACGTCCCGGCAATCGTATCGTTGAACTTCGAGCCGGTGATGTCAAGGCCTTCGATATCCAGCGCGTTGGCGCTGGTCCCCACCGCCATGCCCGCGCCGGTGATGGTCAGGTAGGTGTGCAACTGGGTATGGCTGGCCGTCGTCGTGACCGCGGCCGTGGCGGCGGAATAGTCGGCATCCAGCACGTCGTTGCCGGCACCGGCCTCCCAGGTGAAGGCGCCCTGCGCCGCCGACACCATCACCGTATCGTCGCCCGATCCGGTAACCAGATTGAAGGTCTCCATGTTGCGTACCACCGTGCCGTTATACAGCGTCGTGCCCGCGGCGGTCGACGCGGCAAGGGCGTCATAGGTGATGGCGTGGGTCTCGGCGCCGAAATGCCCGATGAAATAGTCGCGGCCGGCGCCGCCGTCGATCACGTCCTTGCCTCCGCCACCGTCGATGGCGTCATCGCCCGCCGTGCCGGTCAGGATGTCGTCGAATTTCGAACCGGTCAGCGAGACCGATTCGATGCTGTAGGCATTGGCGTTCTGGTTCGCGGCCATGTCCGCCGTCACGATGCGCAGGTCCGGTCCGACGGGCGTCGAGGCCAGCCAGGTGACCGTGATGCCGGCCGAAGCGCCGGAATAGTCGGCGACCAGGCGGTCATAGCCGCCGTTGGCGATCCAGATGAAATCCTTCTGCGCCGCCGAGACTGTAACGGTGTCATTGCCCTGGCCGGTGGTCAGGTCGAAGCTCTCGACGTCCTTCACCACCGTGCCGTTGAACAGGGTGAAACCTGCGGCCGTCGCCGCCTGAACGGCATTGTAGGTCGTGGCCGTGTCGCCGAAATAGGCGTTGACCAGCCGGTCATAGCCGGCGCCACCGTCGATCAGGTCCTTGCCGCCGCTGCCCGGCGCCAGGGTGTCGTCACCGGCTCCGCCCGACAGGATGTCGTCGCCCGCCGTGCCGGAAAGAAAGTCGTTATAGATACTGCCCGTGATCTCCACGCGCTCGATATCGGTCGCCAGGCCGTAGACCGGCGCATCCGGCTGGTTGACGCGCAATTCATAGCCGTCCGCCGCCAGGCCGGTATCCATGCCAAGCTGCGCGGCCGAAAAGTCCACCTTCAGGGTGTCGGCGCCCGCCCCGGCGTGCCAGGTCCACGGCCCCTGAGCGCCGGAAATGGTCAGGCTGTCGTCACCGCCGCCGGTGACCAGCGTGCCCAGGTGCTCGACGTTCTTCACGCTCATATACTGCAGCGGTACCGTGCCGGCCGCCGTCGCCGCAGCGATGGCGTCATAATTGACCGCGATGTTGGTATAACCAAGATCGATCGATATGGTGTCGCTACCCGCGCCGCCGTCGACCGTATCGCCGCCCTGGATATTGGTGAAAACGTCATTGCCGGCGGTACCGGTGAAACTGTCGTGAACCGTGATGCCGGTACCGGTGAAGGTGGTCATGGCGATACATCCTTTCAGGAGATACGGTTGCGCAGCACCTTTTGTGCCAAGTCGCCCCCCCGCGCGATACCCCTGTCCCCAGCCCGTTGATTACGCCGGTCACACGCGCAACCACTTCCCTTTGCAGGCGAATTCTGACAGCCGCATGACGGAGGTTTCAACCAGTGACCTGCACACCGGCGCATAAAGCCTTCAAAATGGATGAGATGGCAGGAGGCTAGCCAACTCACCTGCACAGTCGGGAAAATCCTGAGATTTGAGTCCAGCAGCAGGAGGCTAGCGACGGCTGTATGTTGATACAGCCTAGCGACGCCGACGCCCTGATGGACCAAAGACCAGGATTTTCAGATCGGCATGCGCATGATCTCCTGGTAAGCCGATATCACCTGGTCGCGGATGGCGATGACGCTTTGCAGGGACGTCTCGGCACTTGAGACGGCGGTGACGGCGTCGATCAGTTCCGCCTTGCCGGCCTGCTGCTGGGTCATCATCGATTCGGCGTTTTTCGTCTGGCTGTAGGTGTTCTGCAGCGCATCCTGCACCATCTTGCCGAAGCTGGAACCGCCGGCGGCCTGGGTCTCGTCGCCGCCCAGCGTCTGGCTCTGTTTGATGGCCGCCCCGTAGGCGCGCGCCGCTGCCAAAGGTGTCATGGTTCAGGCCTCTTATTTTTGCAGGATGTCGAGCGTCTTTTCGGTCATGGCGCGCGACGTTTCGATGACGTTGATGTTGGCCTCGTAGGCGCGCTGCGCCTCACGCATGTCCATGTTTTCAATCAGCGGATTGACGTTGGGCTTCTTGACATAGCCGTTGGCGTCCGCCGCCGGGTGCGACGGGTCGTATTCGAGCGTGAAGTCGCTCATGTCGGGCGTGACTTCGGCCAGCTTGACCCCCGTGGCGCCGTCGACCGCCGCCGAGGTGAAGACCGGCGTCTGGCGGCGGTAGGGGTCGCCGCCCTTCACCTTGGACGTCGAATCGGCGTTGGCGATGTTTTCGGCGATGATCCGCATGCGCGCCTGCTGGGCCTTCAGGGCGCTGGCGGCGACAGCCATGGTCTGGTCGGAATTGATCGGCGTTACCATTCAGCGTGCTCCTTACTTTCCCGGCGCCTTGATGGCCATGCGCAGCATATTCTGCGCCTTTTCGTAGAAGCCGACCGCCGCCTCGAACTGCATGCGGCTTTCCGACATCTTCAGCATTTCCTCTTCCAGGACGACGCTGTTGCCGTCCATGGTCGTTTCCGAATCGGGCGAGTTGATCGTCTGGGCGCCCGACGCCGACATGTCCGTCGGCGCCATGTGCATGGGGTTGGTCAGGGTCATGCCCAGCCCGCCCGCGCCTTGCGAATCGCCCGTCACCATCGCGGCGAAGTCCTGCGGCGTCAGGTCCCTGGGTTTGAAGCCCGGCGTCGAGGCGTTGGCGACGTTTTCCGCCACCAGCTTCTGGCGGTCGCCAAGCCAGCTCATGCGCGTCTGCAAAGCTGACAGGAACGGAATCCCCTGGTCCATGGGCGGGCCCTTCTCCAACATACCGGCAAATTATGCCCAGCTTTTGGTTAACGAAGGCTTTCCGTAAATGCGCCGTTAACCATTTTTAACGCACAACGGACCCATGGATATGTTGGGTCTTTTGCGTGCCGTCTTCGCCCTGGCCATTGTGCTGGGGATGATCGTCGGCCTGTCGTGGGTGCTGCGCCGCTATGCGCCGCAGTTGATGGCGCGCCTGCAGGCCGTGCGCGGCGACAAGCGGCTGAAGGTGGTCGAGACCCTGGTGCTGGATCCCGCCCGCCGGCTGGTCCTGGTGCGCATCGGCCAGGAAGAACGCCTGATCCTGCTGGGCGAAGGGCACGAGCTCGATGCCCCGTCGGCGAAGGCCGCCAATAGCCCTGCCCGTACCGGCCGGCCGATCCTGAAGGCCGTTTCCCAGTCTGCGTCCCCGGTGGAAGAAGATGATCTGTTTTAAATCCGCCGCGGCCCAACCGGAATCCCGGCCATCAAAGCCCGTGCCTGCGCCGAAAAAGCGCATTTCCCCAAACATGATGAACGCCATCGTGCTGATCACCTTCATCATCGGCTTTGCCCTGATGATCGTACCGCACGAAGTCATCGCCCAGTCGCTCAACATCGACCTGGGCGCCAAGGGCGCGGCGGGTGCGTCCGGCGGCAGCCTGTCGGCGCGCGTCATCCAGTTGATCGGCCTGATGACCGTGCTGTCGCTGGCCCCGTCGATCGTCATCATGACCACCAGCTTCGTGCGCATCGTCGTGGTGCTGTCCCTGCTCAGGACAGCGCTCGGCCTGCAGCAGAGCCCGCCCAACGCCGTCATCATCTCGCTGGCCTTGTTCCTGTCGGCCATCGTCATGGCGCCGACCTGGGAACAGTCCTACAACGACGGCATCAAGCCCCTGATGGACCAGCAGATGGAGATGCCCGAAGCCTTCGACGCCGCCACGACGCCGCTCAAGGCCTTCATGCTGGCCCAGGTCGATTCGAAGGACCTGGCCCTGTTCGTCAAGCTGTCGAAGATCGATCCGCCGCAGGACAGGATGGACCTGCCGGTGCGCGTCGTCACGCCGGCCTTCATGATTTCCGAGCTGAAAAAGGCGTTCGAGATCGGCTTCATGCTGTTCGTGCCGTTCCTGGTCATCGATCTTGTCGTCGCCAGCGTACTGATGAGCATGGGCATGATGATGTTGCCACCCGTTGTGGTGTCGCTGCCGTTCAAACTGATCTTCTTCGTGCTGGTCGACGGCTGGCACCTGGTCGCCGGCTCGCTGGTGCAAAGCTTCCATCCCGCGCTCAATACGGGATAGGAATCAGGCAAAATCCTTGCGTCGAACCCGCCGCGCGCCGTGTAGTATGCGCAATACCTTTATTGTCTCGCCATCGATCTCGTAATAGATGCCATAGGCGCCATGTAACAGAGCGCGCAGGCCGCGCCGAAGTGTTTTCCGTTCGATGCCTCGCAGCGGCATGTCAATCAGACTGTTCGCCCTGGCCGCCAGTTCCGCCGTGAAACTGAACGCCCTCTCCGGATTGTCGAGTGCGATATAAACCGCAATCTCCGTCAGGTCATTTTCCGCCGCCTGGGAAAAGACGACCTGCATCAGCCGGCTTTCTTCTTGCGAGCCACTTTGGCGATCTCTTCCCTCACACGCGCAAACACCTCCTCCGCCGAATAGAACGGTCCTTCGGCGCCCTTGGCGATCTCCGCGCGCAGTTCCTCCGTCGTCCAGGGACGTTCGGCTTCCGCGTCTTCCAGCATGCGCAGGCCATCACGGATGACTTCGCTGGCGTTGTTATAACGTCCCGACGCGACCTGATCGCGGACGAATTTCTCGAAATGCGCACCCAGGGCGACCGACGTCGGCATGGCAATCTCCACTAACAGCTATTATCTGTTAGTAGCGCAATTCGCTCAAAATCTCAACCAGCCGCCAGCTCGGTCCGCACCTGTTCCAGGATCAGGCCCAGCCGATTCTGGCCCGTCCCATCCGCACCCACACCCCAGTAATAATCGTTCGGCGCCGCCTCGGCCAGGCGCGCATTTCCCGTCGATAGCAGAAGCGCGCGGCATTCGGCATGGGTCGCAAACTTGACGCGCACGGCATGCAGCATGACCTCATCCTTGATCGTCTTCCAGTCGGACCGCAGGAGCACTGCCCGTGTCAGGCCCAACGCCTTGGCGTCCTTGGGACTGGCCGTCTTGCGGATGCGCGCCTGATAGGCCTCGTCGGTGAATTTCTGCGCCTGATAATAGTGCTCGACCGTCCGCCACCACTTGCCGTCTATTTCGATGCCGAACGGCGCGAAATTGGAAAAGGCCGCCCAGGCCTCAACCTGACTGTAGAAATAGATGGTTTCGGTCATGCCGGCCGGGCGGTCAGCGCCGTCACCATCTTCGCTTTGAAACCGTCGAGATCGCGCCATTGCGTGGCGACATGCACCGTCCGCCCAGCCGCCGGATCGATCACCGTCATGGCGTCGTCGGTCACGCGCAGCTTCAGATCCTCCATCACCAGGTCGCTCTCGTCACAAGCCATGACCACCGCCACGGCGTCGAACAGGGTCGAGGAATGTTGTGTCAGGTCGAAGTCCTTGGGCATCCATGAGGCATTGGGCAGCCACGCCTGGCTGTTGGCGATGCAGGCCCTGGCGAACGAATCGGTCGACGCTCGCACCATCTGCCAACCCGCGCCGTCGAGCACCAGCAGACCGCAGGTGTCGAGCGGCGTGATCGTGATGTCCCACGGCGCCGCGAACACCGCCTGCAGCGCGCGGACATCCTGCTTGACGTTATATTCCGCCTCGGGCGGCTTGCCTGCGCCATAGCCCTGGCGGACGCTGCCGAACATGCCGACGAAGCGTGCCTTGTCCGCCATCGCCGGATCGAGCGCCAGGGCCTGCGCCACCGTAGACGCCGGCCCGACGCTGATCACCGTGACCGGCACCGGCGACGCGCTGACGACGGCCGCCATGTGCCCTGGCCCATCGGTGCTGACCGGCCCGCGATAGTCCGGCAGGTGGAAGCCTGCGATCCAGTCGCTCTGCGCTCCCGGATCGTCGCGGTTGTCGGGCCCGATAGCGATAGGGATATCGCCGCGGCCGGCCAGGGTCAGCAGCTTCGCCACAATGCGCCCGCGATAGACGGCATTGCTGCCTTCGGTGACCACCAGCTTCAGGTCCAGCTCCGGCCGGCGCAGCAGCAGGAGCAGGGCCCAGGTGTCGTCGATATCGCCGCCGATATCGGTGTGGAAGATGACCGGCTGCGGCCGGACATCGGCTCGCGCCGCCCCAGCCAATCCAAGGGCGGCGAAGGCGGCAACCAGCGAACGGCGATCCAGGATCATGGCGCACTCCCTTTTTTGTGCGACGATAACACGGCGCCCAGGCTTCCGCCATGCAGGGCATGTCCGCGCCTTCTGTTCGACAGGCCGCTGTTCACGCAAAGCCGGGCCCGGCGCACACGCATGTGATCACGATCGCGCGACAGGCGAAATTTACCTCAGATCTTCCCCATGACCGACGGCAGGGCTGCCGACGCCGCACCCAGAGCCTTCATGGCCGCGTCGTCCTTCTGGCGGAACTTCTGTTTCATCGTCGCCACCCAGCCGGCGAAGGCGTCGGTGTCGGCCGCTGCCGAAGCGAAGTCCCTGGCATTGACCTCGCCACCGTCCAGCGGCGCCAGCGCCACCTTCATGGCGTCGGGCGACGAGGCATTGGCCTCGAACTTGCCGAAATGGTCCGACAGCCGGGTCAGCGACGCCTGGTCCTTGAGCAGGCTGTAGGCGACGCCGGCGCGGATCAGGCGGCTTTCCTCGGCCAGGTTCAGCGGCAGGTCCGACTTCCAGCGGTCGCCCAGACGTTTTTCCAGCGTCGCCGCCGCCTTCTGCCAGTCCTGCTGCGTCCAGTAGATGTCGGCGCGCACGTCCTGGGCATCGTCGGAGGTATCGCTGCCCAGCGCGTCCAGCGCCTTGTCGGGCTCGTTGAGGTCGTTGAGCGCGCGCGCCTCCAGCTCCGAACGCTCCTGCATCACCGCCTTGGGCAGCAGGGTGGTGCGCGTGCTCCACAGCGCCTGCAGGGCCTTCTGGGGATTGTGGTTCATCAGCTCGATGGCGGCCAGGTCGGCGGCGACCTGCGACTTGGCCGGCCCGTCCAGGCGCTTGTCGATCTGGTATTGCAGCAGGTCGGCCGCCTGGTCCAGCAGGTCGACATCGACCAGACGGCGCACGATCTGGCGCACCATGGCGTCGCCGTCGGCGCCCAGCGGCGCCTGGTCCTTGAAGTCGTAGAACAGCCCCAGCGCCTCGACGGGTTGCAGGCCGTCGGCCATGCCGCCCAGGAACAGGTTGCGGAAGGTCTGGCTCAACTGGTCCTGAATCTGGGCGGCCTGCGGCGTGTTGACCATCGCCTGGCTGCCGCTCCTCAGCACCTCCATCGCCTCGCGGTAATGGCCCATGCCGAGGTAGATCTGGCCCATGTTACTGATGACCTGCAACTCGGTGGTGTCGCCGCGCCAGCGGAAACGCAGAGCGTCGAGGCTGGTCAGGGTCTGGGCGGCGTCGGCCTTACCGAGCCCGTATTGCAGCATGGCGACGTGCATCAGGGCTGGCGCCGCGATGCTGTCGTCCGATGCCCGCGCCACCGCCTGGTAGACCTTCAGCGCGCGTGCCTTGTCGCCCGACGCCTCGATGATGCGTGCGTCGACCAGATAGGCCGACAGCTTGTCGAGCGGCGCGGAGTCCTGCTGGACGGCATAGCCGATCATGGCCATGGCCGTCTTCATGTCGTTGGTCTGCAAGGCAGCATCGGCATAGGCGGCGCCGAAGCGCGACCGCCATTCGACCGGAAACTGGTCGATCGCCTTCAGTCCCGCCGCGAAGTCCTTGACCGCGTCGGCATAATGGCCGGCCTTGCTTTCGCCGTAGGCCGCCCACAGCCGTGCCGACGGATCACCGGCCAGTTGCCCCGCCGACAGGTCCGACGCGGCGTCGGCATAGCGACCGGACAGCATCTTGGCGACGACGCGCAGACCGCGCACCTGCGGATCTTCCAGCGCGCGCGGCGACTGCTTGCACAAGAGGTCGAGCGCGCCTTGCGCCTCGTAGGTCAGGCCCTGACCGACCAGGAAGCGCGCCAGCGACAAACGCGCCTTGGTCGGCGCGCCGGCCCCCGCGTCGGCCTCATCGGCGGCGGCGGACTGAAGCGCGTTATAGCGCGCCAAGAAGCCTTCCGGCGGCGTGGCGGACCAGTCCGGGTTCATCAGGCTGGGGTAGAGCGCGCTCTTGTACTCCAGCCGCGCCTCGTCGGTATTGGCGTCGGGATCGACCGGCGACAGGGTCAGGCCATCGGGCCGCGACACCTCGATCAGGTCGCCATCGAGCTGGACCTTGACGTCGGGCGTCATGCCGACGATGGCCACGCCCTGTGCCGTCGAAGCGAAGGTGGCCTCCAGCGTCTGGCGGCCGGCGACCAGGTTCTTGACCGGCGCGCGGGCGGGGATCACCGCCATGCGGTCGCCGACGGCCGGGTCGCGGATCCAGGCGACCTTGGTGGCGCCGGCCATGTTGATGTTCAGCCCCGGCACGCCGGCCGAATCGTCGCGGATGATCGATACCGGCTGCGGCTGGGCGTCGAGCGCATGCCCGCCCAGGCGCACCCGCCACACCAGGCCGTCGCTCTGCACCGACAGGCTGCCGGCCGTCGGCGCGGTCAGGCGCAGGGCGGTGAAGCCATCGTTGTGCGTCCAGACGGCGTCCTGGATGATCATGCCGTCCTTCAGCTCCGGCGGCAGGCGCAGGTCGACCTCGCTGTCGAAGACGATCCACACGGCATCGCCGCGCCGGAACACCGCCGACGCCACCGGTCCCGCGAACGGGAAGGCGATGTTGCGGCCGCCGTCCTCGTCCGAGACTTCCAGCGCCACCACCGGCACGTTGACGGCGCGGTTGACATGGCCCTGGTCGGCGGCGGACGCCGCATCGGCTTTCAGCGCCTGCTGCAGATTGATCGCGACCGCCTTGCCGTCCTTGCCGTTATCGGTCGGCGTGTCGTCCATGGCCAGCGGATCGAGCTGGACATAGACCGCCCCGTCGGCGCGGCCGAAATGGCTGTCGTAACCGTCCTTGATCTTCAGCCACAGTTCGCTGGCGCGGCTGTCGGTCTTCAGGTCGACCGAGACGACGCCCTGCGGCGGATTGGCGCGGAAGTCGCCGAGGTCTGGCCGCGCCTGGCCCGGCAGGCGGATGACCACCGAGTCACCTTCGCGCCGCACCGAGGCGCGCGAACCGGTGGCGCCATAGATCTCGATGCGTCCCGACGACTGGTTGCGGCCGATGCGGATGTCGATGTCCGAGCGCGAGGCCAGGGCGCCCGGCGTGTCGCCCAATGCCAGGCCGCCCAGGCCGAAGGTCGCCATGGCCAGCACCGCCGCCGTGACGCGCAGGGCGTTGGCCAGCGTCACCGGCTTTTCGGCGGGCACGCGCGCGGGCTCGCTCCCAAACTCAGGGAACGAGCGGCGTAAGGCGCGCTGCGGAAGCTTCGGACTCATCTTCCGTTAAGCATGACGCGCCGGGGTTTAGTCCGGGTTAACGGACACCGGATTACATATGCATCAGGCAACCGCGGGACGATTGCACGTAACCGCGTTACGCGGTACGGTCGGTCTTCTCCGGGGAGATGACCATGAACCTGAAATTTTCCGCCCGCGCGGTTTCCATAGCCGCGCTTGCCGCTGGCCTGTCCATCATCAGTCTGGCGGCCGGCGCCCAGACGTCCGGAGCGCCGCCGGGCACCTATGCCTACCTGGCCAGCCTCAGCCTCTCGAAAGGCGCCACGTCCAGCGACTACACCACCGATTCTGCGTCCGATTCCGTCCTGACGCTCGACGGCGGCGCGACCTCGGACGACGCCTCGTACAGCCACGATACCGCGACGTCCGACGATGCCGACAGCAGTTCGGACGACCTGAGCGACGACGCCTCGTCCTATGACGACGACACGTCCTGGAGCGACGATACCTCCTATGACGACAGCTCGTACGACGACAGCTCGGATGACAGTTACGACAGTTCGTACGATGAAAGTTCATACGACGACTACTCGTCATCCTATGACGATTACAGTTCGTCCTACGACGATTACAGTTCATCGGACGATTACAGCTCGTCCTATGACGACACGACCTGCGGCTCCATCGGCGCCGACTGCGACCCGATGAGCGACACGCAGTACAGCGAGGACAGCTACAGCTCCGACGACGGCGGTTACAGCTACAGCTATACCCCCTCCACCGCCGACGGCGACGGGTACTAGAACCGACCGATCTTCAATCGTCCTGACCGACTTGTGTCCGCATAACCTTCATACCTCCCCGCCGCGCGGGAAGGGGGACCGCGCGCAGTCTTCATGCGCGTGGTGGTGGGGTCCTTCCCGCCAAGCGGATTGAACTGGAAAACCCTAAGCTTTCGCCGCCTCGGCTTTCGCCTTCGCCTTGCCCCTGGCGCCGCGGGCCGGTTTGGCCGGTTCAGCGCTGGCCTCGGCTGAACTGGCTGCCCCCGAGGAGGCGGAGGCCGACGACTGCGCGCCCGCCGGCGCGGTCGCCTTGTCGAGCTGCTGTTGCAACCCGCCGGCCGCCTTGTTGCGGTTGGCCAGCTTCTCGGTCAGGGTCCGCGCCGAGGCCGGGTCCATGGCGCCCAGGATGGAGGCCAGCACACGGTCCTTCATCTTGGCGGCGATCGGCAGGGCCACGTCGTCGCTCATCGTCGTCATGACGGCGGCGGCGTCCTTGGGCTTCATCGCCGAATAGACCGAGACCAGCCGGTCGGTGTCGCTGTCGGACGCCTTGTTGGCCTGGTCGAGCAGGCCCTGAATCTGGCCCTTCAGGTCCTGGAGTTGCGAAATCCGGGCATCGAGCTTGGCATCGGCGGCGTCGATCAGCTGCTGGCGCGAATCGAGCTGCCCCTCGCGCTGGTCCAGCTCCTGGCGGCGCTGCCCCAGGCTTTGCAGGATGTTGAGTTCGCTCGACGACATGCCGGCCTGCTGTGCCAGCTGGTCGATCGACGTGGCGCAAGCCGGGGCCGGCACCGTAGGTACGGCATCCGCCGCATCCGAAGCCGCCGACGCGGCGGCCGACGCCGTGGCCGAACTGTCCGCCGCATAGGCCTCGGTCGGATCGTCCGCCTTGTCGCCCTCGCCCTTGGCCGGCGCGGCCGTCTTCGCCGCCTTTTTCGCCGGCGTCTTGCTGGCCGCGAAAGCCTCAGCGGCGTGGAATACGCCCGGCATCAGGTCGAGGCTGGTGATCACCTTCATGGCCAGCACACCGGCCACGGCGACGAAAACGATAGGCAAGAGACGAGGCAATTTAGACATGAGATACTACTTTTGCAGTCCGTCGCCGCCGAACAGATCCTCTTCGACCGAGACGGGCCGGCGGGTCGGCAGATTGAGCGAGCGGATCATTTCATTGAGGTTGGCGACGACCAGCTCCGACATGTGGACCTTGTCGATCAGTTCGCTTTCGTCGGGCTCCACCGCCTCGGGCAGGCGGCGGCGCGGCGACAATTCCAGCGGCGCATCGTCCTGGACCACGTCGCGGTCGAACGGCCGGCGGCGGACAAAGCTTTCAGCGGCGCGCTGCGGCGCGACGGCAGGGCGGCTTTCCGTCTCGGCCTCGAAACGAACGGCTTGCGGCGGCCGCGCGGACGCCATCGCCATGGTCGTCATCGCCGCCGAAACCCCGCTGTCGAGATCGCGCTGCACGCGCTCGGCGCGGACGACGCCGGCGTCCAGCTTCTGCATCAGGTCGCGCGCCGCCAGAATGCGGCCGTGCAGCAGGTCCTGCGATTCGTCGGCATCCTTGCGCAGTTCCTTCAGGCTCTCGTGGGCGCGGATGGCGGCGGTATCGAGTTCGTGGACCACGCGGGCGAAGGCGTCCTGGCCGGCGCGCAACGCCTTGAGCTGGCCATGCAGGCGCATGCCGAACCACAGGGCGGCGATCAGCAGCCCCATGAGGATCACGTCCATGATGGCGTTGGCCAGTGACATCCGCCCGCCGTACCCCTAAATCCTTGAAATACCCCGGCTTCTGCGGGTTCGGACGGAAGACTACTTCTTCCGCAGTTGCGTCAGCCTGCGCTTGGCCGACGAAGCCAGCGGGCTGTCGACCCGCACGGCGATGGAATGTCCCTTGCGCCCCATCCGGCCGGTGGTCAGCGGGATCGGGCCACAACGCAGTTGCACCGGAGAATCGGCCTGCGCATTCAGCACGATGGTTTCTCCGACCTTCAAATTCAACACCTTTGACAGCGGCACCTGCTGTTCGTCGAGCACGGCGCGCACTTCCATCTGGGTTGTCCACAGTTCGGTGGCTAGGTGGCTTTCCCAGATGTTGTCGCGGCCGAACTTCTCGCCCATGAACTGCTGCAGCAGCATCTTGCGGATCGGCTCCAGCGTGGCGTAGGGCAGAAGCAGCTCCACCCGCCCGCCGCGGTCTTCCATGTCGATGCGCAGCTTGACCAGGATGGCCGCGTTGGCCGGCCGCGCGATGGCGGCGAAGCGCGGATTGGTCTCCAGTCGGTCGAGGTTGAAATTGACCGGCGTCAGTGGTTCGAACGCCGCCCGGGCGTCGTTGAGCACGACCTCGACCATGCGCTGAACCAGCACGCGCTCGATGGTGGTGTAGGGCCGGCCCTCGATGCGCAGCGCCGCCGTACCGCGACGCCCGCCCAGCAGCACGTCGACGATCGAGTAGATCAGGTTGGAATCGACCGTCAGCAGGCCGTAATTGTCCAGTTCCTCGGCGCGGAACACCGCCAGTATGGCCGGCAGGGGGATCGAGTTCAGATAATCGCCGAAACGGATCGAGGAGATGTTGTCGAGCGAGACTTCGACATTGTCCGAGGTGAAATTGCGCAGGGACGTCGTCATCAGGCGGACCAGCCGGTCGAAGACGATTTCCAGCATCGGCAGGCGCTCATAGGACACCATGGCCGAATTGATGATCGCCCGGATACCCGAGCGTTCGTTGTAGTCGTCCTCGCTGAGGTCGAAGCCCAGCAGGCTGTCGATTTCATCCTGGTTGAGGATGCGCTCGGCGCCAACGGGCATGTTGAAGCGCTCGCCGATGCCGCCGCCACCGACCATGGCCTCCCATTCGGCCGCCAGGTCTCCGCCGGCGTCGCCACCGCCGACCCCGGCCGTCGCGGCTTCGGCCTCGGCGGCGAGTTCGGCCTCCCATTGGGCCATCATGGCTTCCTGATCGACGTCCCCCGTCATCAGGTGGTCACTTTTTCGACGATGAGCACCGAATCGATCTTGTGCGGCGCCAGGACCAGGTTGATGCGGCGCAGGATTTCCTGCTTCAGCATCATGTCACCGGCGCTGCCGTCCAGGTCGTCGGGACGCAGTTCGTTCATGAAGCCCTGCAGCACGTCGTTGACGCGCGGCATGCTGGTCTTCAAGAGGTCGATGGTGTCGTCGTCCGACACCTCGAAGGTGACTTGGAGCTTGAGATAGGCGCTGTGGCCGTCGGACGACTGGATGTTGGTGGTCATTTCCGGCGGCGTGAAATAGGTGACGCCGTCCGGACCGTCGGCGATGGCCGGCTGGGTCTTGGGATCGACCTTGTCGGCGCCGGCGTCCTTCTTGTCGTCCTTCTTCTTGTCCTTCTTCTCGGCCTTCTTGCCGTCGGCCGCCGCCGGCGGATGCTTGGGTGCCAGGAACATGAAATAGGCCCCCGCCCCGCCGCCGCCCAGCAGCAGGACAACCGCGCCGGCAATGGCGATCAGCATGACCGGCAGCTTCTTCTTCGGCGCGGCCTCGCCGTCGGCGCCTTCGGCCGCCGGCGCTTCAGCCTCTTTCTTGCTTTCCTTCTTGGCCACGCCAACCACCTGTCGATGCGAACCTGACCGGACAGGCTACGCGCGAATGTTGAACTAAAGATTGCGCGCTCGCGGCCGGACCGCAGCGTCTATCAGCCATAGTGCCGCGACATGGTTAACGATTGGTTGGAGCCTTCGTCGTCACCGGCACTTTTTGCCGGGGCAGATGTCGCGCCAAAAAGACAGATTCAAGCATAAAATCTTTTATTATCAGCATGTTGTCGAATTTTACCCTGGCTGGCACGGCTCTTGCTCCATCAAAAACATGGTTAACGGCGCCGACGCCGACGCCTTTTCGCCACCGCCAGCCGCAAGGAGCGCACATGGACAATGCCAATTACGTCGCCCTGTCGCGCCAGATCACGCTGCAAAGGGAACTGGACATCTCGGCCAACAACCTGGCCAACATGAACACCACCGGCTTCAAGTTCGAGGAACTGCTGGTCAATTCGCAGTACGGCGCCCCGACCTATGACGACCCGATCCGCAACCCGGCCAATTTTGCCTATGACAACGGCGTCGGCCGCAACTTCACCCAGGGCACCCTGACCCAGACCGGCAGCCCGCTCGACCTGGCGCTCGACGGCGACGGCGCCTTCTTCGAGGTCCAGACGGCCAACGGCACCGCCTATACCCGCGACGGCGCCTTCACGCTCGACGCCCAGGGCACGCTGATGGATCAGAACGGCCACCAGGTGATGGGCGACGGCGGCGCCATCGTCCTCGACCCCAAGAAGGGCCAGCCGGTCATTTCCGAGGACGGTATCATCACCCAGGACTACCAGGGCCAGTCCGAACGCGTCGGCAAGCTGGCCATCGTGCGGGTTTCCAGCCTCAGCGACCTGCAAAAGCAGGGCGACGGCACCTATACCCTGACCTCCAACGCCTCGGTCGCCCCGGCCGCCGACGCCCGCGTCCGCCAGGGCTTCATCGAAGCCTCCAACGTCAACCCGATGGTCGAGATCACCAACCTGGTCAAGATCAACCGCGCCTATTCCCAACTGGCCAACATGATCGACCAGAACGCCCAGTTGTCCAAGTCCGCCGTCGAGCGGCTGGGCCGGGTGGCATGATGACCATGTCTGGCCATCATGCTTTTTTGCTTTGCGCTCAAGCGCCGCGCGGGCTTGCCTCGCAACAGCTCGGGCGCGCAGTCGCGCTTGCCGGACCGCGATGCGGCCCGGAAATGGAGAATAACACGTGAGAGCCCTCAGAACCGCCACCACCGGCATGGCCGCCCAGCAGCTCAATGTCGAAGTCATCTCGAACAACATCGCCAACATGAACACGATCGGGTTCAAGAAGCAGCGCGCCGAGTTCCAGGACCTGATGTACCAGAACATCGAGCGCATGGGCGCGCAGTCCTCGGATTCGGGCACGGTCGTGCCCACCGGCATCCAGGTCGGCGACGGCGTCAAGACCGGCAGCGTCTACCGCATCATGGAGCAGGGCTCCGACACCCAGACCGGCAACCCCTACGACGTCGCCATCCAGGGCAAGGGCTATTTCCAGATCCTGATGCCGTCGGGCGAGACCGCCTATACACGCGCCGGCAATTTCTCGCTCGACGACCAGGGCCGCCTGGTCACCCAGGACGGCTACCTGGTCCAGCCGGCGATCACCGTGCCGCAGAACACCACCCAGGTGACCATCTCCAAGGACGGCACCGTCCAGGCGACGCAGGCCGGCCAGACCGCGCCGCAGAAGATCGGCCAGATCCAGATCGCCACCTTCTACAACGAAGCCGGCCTCGACGCCCAGGGCGACAACCTGTTCCTCGAATCGGGCTCCTCGGGGCCGCCCAACGTCTCGACGCCGGGCGATGTCGGTTTCGGCACCTTGCTGCAAGGCTATACCGAAGCGTCGAACGTCGACGCCGTGTCGGAAATCACCGCCCTGATCGTCGCCCAGCGCGCCTACGAGATGAACTCCAAGGTCATCACCACGGCGGACGAGATGCTCCAGACCACCAGCCAGCTGGCGAGGGGCTAGGTAGATGAACATATTCAATTTCCCCTCCTTCTCTGCACCTCCCCGCTTGTCGGAGAGGGGGACCGCCCGCCTTCTTCAGGCGCGTGGTGGAGGGGTTTCTTGCTTACTCGCCCTTGCTCTCCTGTCCTTCGCTCCCCTCGCCCATGCCCAGGACGCCGCCTCCCCCCTGGTGCTGAAATCCAGCGTCACCGACGCGGACGGCACCATCACCGTGGGCGACGTCTTCGACAATGCCGGCGCCTATGCCGGCGTCGTCCTCGGCCAGAGGTCCGGCGCCACCGCCGTGCTTGACGCCGCCGCCGTCCAGGCGACGGTCGGCCGCGCCGGCGCCTACTGGGACAATCCGCGCGGCCTGCACCGCATCATCGTCAGCCAGGGTGCCGACGGTCTGCCGTCCGCCGATCCGGCGCCGGTCGCCGCCAGCGTGGCCGCAACACCCGTCGCCGCCGCGAACAGCCAGGTCCTGGTCTTCACCCACCCGATGAACACCGGCGACGTCGTCCAGGCCGAAGACCTGCAATTCGCCGAAGTCGCCGCCCTGTCCGGCGGCACGGTCTCCGACGCCCAGGGCGCCATCGGCAAGATCGTGCGCTATCCGCTGCGCCAGGGCGCGACCGTGCGCCTCAGCGACCTGACCTCGCCGACGGTGGTCCACCGCTCCGAGCAGGTCGAGGTCACCTGGGCATCGGACGGCATGTCGCTCAGCATGACCGGCATTGCCCAGAAGGACGCGGCCGCCGGAGACCTGATCCAGATCCAGAATCCGACGTCGAAAAAGCTCATCGACGCCGTCGTCACCGGCCCGGGCGAAGCCCTGGCCGGGCCCGCCGCCGACCGGATGCGCTCCGGCCTCCTGTTGTCATCGCGTTGATATGTCCGAAGGTTACTCTCATGCGTAAAGCCGCTTCCCTTGTTTCCCTCGCCGCCCTGTGCGCCATGACCGGCCTGGCGGGCTGCGCCTCGATCAACGAAGCCGTCAAGGGCCCGTCGCTCAGTTCGATGAATTACCCGGCGGGCCTGGTGCCGTCGCAGCAGGTGCTGACCGCGCCGGGCGACGACACCCAGCCGGCCTCGGCCAACTCGCTGTGGCGGGTCGGCGCGCGCGCCTTCTTCAACGACCAGCGCGCCCGCCGCGTCGGCGACATCGTCACCGTCCTGGTCTCCATCGACGACAGCGCCCAGACCAGCAATTCGGCCGACGGCTCTCGCACCGACGCCTACAACGCCGCCACCCCCAGCGTCTTCGGGCTGGAATCGTCGCTCGGCAAGATTCTCCCCAGTCAATACGACCCGGCCAACGCCCTGAAGAATTCCAGCACCTCGTCGATTTCCGGCGCCGGCTCGATCAAGCGGGCGGAAAAGATTTCCGTCACCATCGCCGCCGTGGTCACCGGCGTCCTGCCCAACGGCAACCTGGTCATCCAGGGCACCCAGGAGGTGCGCACCGACCGCGAGGTGCGCGAACTGACGGTGTCCGGCATCGCCCGGCCCGAGGACATCTCGGCGCAGAACACCATCAACCACACCCAGCTGGCCGAGGCACGCATTTCCTACGGCGGCCGCGGCGACCAGTCGAACATGGTCGCCCCGACCGCGGCGCAGTCGCTGATGACCAAGTTCTCGCCGTTCTAGTTGTCTTCGCCGAAAAGGATCGCTTCGTAATCCATGGCAGCGTTGAGAATACGCACGACATATACACGGTTATCCCGAACGATATAGAAGATCAGATAGTTGCCGGCGGGCCGGCGACGGATGCCGCTGGCTTCGCGGCCCGGCAGGACCGGAAAGCCAAAAGGAGTTTGGGCCAATTGCATGGCCTTCTGGCGTAGTTCCTTGACAAAGGACAATGCGCGCCGAGGCGCGTCGTTCGCGATGAAAGCCGCAATCTTGCGAAGATCTTGTCTGGCTTCGGTCGAAAAGACGACCATCATGACTTGGTGGCGATCATGGCCGACAGTTCGGCTTCCAACTCATCGAACACTTCGTCGGCGTCATGGACGCGGCCCGCTTCGATATCCGCAAGCCCCCTCGCCAGTTTGGCGTCCAGCACGGCAAGGCGCCTTTCGCGCGTTTCCATCAGCCGCAACGCATCACGCAGCACTTCACTGGCGTTGTTGTAGCGTCCGCTGTCAAGTTGCTGCTGGACAAAATTTTCGTAATGCTTGCCGATGGAATAGCTGCTGGGCATGGCGACGCTCTCTTTTATCATCTAATGATAACGCACGCCGCGAGCGGTTTCAACCCTTGCCCACCGCTTCGGCTACCGTCCTGAACCCGTCGGCCTTCAGCCGCAGCACCAGGTCGCGGCGGATGGCGTCGACCAGGCCGGGCCCTTTGTACACCAAGGCCGAATAGAGCTGCACCAGCGACGCGCCGGCGCGAATCTTGGCATAGGCCTGGGCGCCCGAGGAAATCCCGCCGGCACCGATCAGGACCAGCCGTCCGCCGGCCGCCACCGCCGCCACGCGCAGAGCCTGCGTCGCCAGGTCGAACAGCGGCGCGCCCGACAGTCCGCCCGCCTCCCCGGCCAGCGGCGAGCGCAGGCCTTCGCGCGACAGGGTGGTGTTGGAAACGATCAGGCCATCCAGCCCATGGTCGATAGCCGAGGCCACCGCGTCACCGATCTCGCCGTCGTCCAAGTCGGGCGCGATCTTGAGGAAAACCGGCATGTTGCTTCCGGTGGCGGCGACCAGGCCCGCCCGCGTCGCAGCGATCCGGCCCAGCAGTTCGTCCAGATGTGCCCGTCCCTGAAGCGCGCGCAGGCCCGGCGTATTGGGCGACGAAATATTGATGGTGAAATAGGACCCGCCACCCCACAGCCGCTTCATCCCCGCGACATAGTCGGCCATGCGGTCGGCGGCGTCCTTGTTGGCGCCGATATTGAGGCCCACCACACCGGATCTGACGCGCGCCAGGTTGCCGGCAAAGGCATCAAGCCCGCCGTTGTTGAAGCCCATGCGGTTGATCACCGCCTGGTCCTCGCTCAACCGGAACAGGCGCGGCTTCGGGTTGCCGCCCTGGGGCAGCGGCGTCACCGTGCCGCATTCGACGAAGCCGAAGCCGGCGCGCAGCATGGCGGCGGGGACCTCGGCGTTCTTGTCGAAGCCGGCCGCCAGGCCGACGCAGTTGGGAAACCTCAATACACCGCCGGCATACAGCACATCGACCGCCAGTTCCGGCGTCTCCAGCCGCGATACCGGCCCAAGCCCGGCCCTGAGCAGCCGGATGGTCGTGGTGTGCGCGGCTTCGGGTGGCAAAATATGCAGGGCGCGCGTGGCGAGACGGTACATCAGACACAAACCTGATTCTTCCCACTTCTCACCACCAGGGGGGAGAAGGTGGCGCGAAGCGCCGGATGAGGGGGGCTTTGCTCAAAAGCCGGGCTGTACCGCGCAACATGACGCATGTCGCCACCGCTCATTTCGCCGTGTAAAGCCCGTCATAGACCGGCCGGCCGGCGGCATCAACGTCAAAGACCGCCGCGCTGGCGGTCGGGAACTCGCCGCGCACACGGTCGATCACGTCGGCGCCCGCCGCGCCTTCGACCAGATAATCCCCGGCCAGGAGCTGGATGCCGGGATTGTGGCCGACGACCAGGACGCAGGCCCCGGCTTCCTCGTGCGCCTCGACGGCGCGGCGCAGGGCCTCGGCGCCGGCATTGTAATAGTCCTTCGTCACCACGGACGGAATATCGCCCAACACCATCGTCACCTGCTCGAACGTGCCGCGCGTCCGCGCCGCCGCCGACACCAGGGCGAAGTCGGGCCGGATGCCGTAATCGCGCAGTTGCAGGGCGACGCTGCGCGCCTCGTTGCGGCCGACCTCGGTCAGACGGCGGTCGAAATCCTCACCCGACGGCGCGTCCTTTTCCGCCTTGGCATGGCGCATGATGATCAGTTGCTTCATGCCACCCCTATGGCGCAGAATCGCCGCCGCCGCAATCAGGCGGGTTCTACGTCGCGCTTCCGGGCAGGCGAAGCCTGTCCGGCAAGGCCAAGCGGCCGCCCGAGCTTCGCGAGGAGCCATGCGGCGTCTGAGCTGCGAGATGTCGGTATCGGCTGCTGGGGCGCCAGCACGCCGCGCAGGTCCTGCAGGATGGTCGAGGTCTGGGTCCTGGCCGTCATGGCGACGAAGGGCCGCCGCCCCGCCTCCATCAGGATCAGCCCGCCCTTCAGCGGCCACAGCACCGGCAATATGCCTTCCAGCGACGGCGCCCAGCGCAGCAGCGACCGCGCCGGCGGCGTATAAAGCGCATAGGACCAGGCCAAAGGCTCCAGTTCCGCCTCGCGCAGGGCGTTTTCCAGCTGGCCACGGCTATAGGGCTGGCCATAGCCGAACGGCGTCTTTTCGGCATGGGCCCAGAAGCCGCCGCGCGCCGCCACGGCGATGATCACCCGGCCGTTGGGCGCCAGCAATCGCGACGCTTCCAGCAACAGGCCGTGCGGCGTGCGCGACTCCTCCAGCGCATGGACCAGCAGGATGCGATCGAACAGGGCCGACGGAAACGGCAACGCCTCCTCCTCGACCAGCACGCTGCGCACCTTCAGCTCCGAGGGCCAGATCTCCGCGCCCTGGGCGGCCGGCATGGCCGACAGCGTCCGGCGGGCCTCGTTGAAGGCGTCGAGATAGGGCGTGCCGTAGCCGATCGCCAGCACGTCCAGTCCCTTGACGTCGCTCCACGCCTCGCACAGCTTGGCCCCGATCAGACGCTTCGCCACCGCGCCCTCTGGCGAAGCGTAAAAAGCGATCATGTCTTCGACGGAACGGCGCAACAGGGCTTCCTTGCGGGCGGCGGACGCCACGAATATATGGACATCGTGGCCATCTTTACAGGCGGTATGTTGTCATGGGCTTAAAAATCACCGTCTTTCCCTGCCTGACCGACAACTACGGCTATCTGCTGCAGGACGAGGCGACCGGCCGGACCGCCAGCCTCGATGCGCCCGACGCGGCCGTCATTTCTCACCACCTGGCGGCCCAGGGCCTGCACCACCTCGATTTCCTGTTCAACACCCACTGGCATCCCGATCACGCCGGCGGCAATGCCACGCTGAAGCTGCAATACGGCTGCACCATCTATGGCCCGCCGGAAGTGACGAAGATGGGCCCGATCGACCATGTCGCCGTCCCCGGCAGCCACGTCATGCTGGGCCAGACGCGCCTCGATGTCCTCGACCTCGGCGGGCATACGGAAGGTTTGATCGGCTGGCACGACGCCGAAGGGCATAATGTCTTCGTGGGTGACTGCCTGTTCACGCTCGGTTGCGGCCGCCTGTTCGAAGGCACGGCCGAACAGATGTGGGCCAGCGAACTGCGTCTGTGCGCCCTGCCCGACGACACCCGCGTCTGGCACGCCCACGAATATACGCTGGTCAACCTGGCCTTCGCCGAATCGCTGGGCATCGACGCCGCCCTGGCCGGGCGCGGCCCGAAGCTGCGTGCCTTGCGGGACTGTGGCGAGGCCACCGTGCCGACCACCATTGGCGCCGAAAAGGCGACCAATCCATTCCTTGTCTACCCCCTGCGCGAGCCGACTTTCGAAGCCCAGGCGGCGAAATTCGCCGAACTGCGGGCCGCCAAGGACGCGTTCAAGCCCTAGGAAACCCCTCCACCATTTCGCTTCGCTTATGGTTCCCCTCCCCGGCAAGCGGGGAGGAACAAGAAGAAGCGCCACTTTGCACCTCCCCGCTTGTCGGGGACGGGGACCGTCCGGCGAGTGAAGCGGAGCGCAACGAAGGCGGAGGGTGGTGGGGTGTCTTACTTGCTAATGCCGGTCGTCGGCGATCGAATAGGTGGTGATCAGCACGTTGATGATCCGCTTCGACGACGGATGGCCGCCCCAGGTGCCGCGGCTGGCGTCCAGCTTCAGCGTCAGGGTGCCGTTGCTGACCGAAGCCCCGGGCGGGCGGCCGTCGACCAGCTGGACCTCGTGCACGGCATCCAGCGGATGGGTGCGGCCCTGGGCCTGGAGCTGGGCAGCGGCAACGATGGCGTCCGACGCCACGGTGACCGCCTCGGCATACAGCGAGGACGATTCGGGCGTCACGTCGGGCGCCTCGAAGCTGATCAGGTGCTCGACCGCCACGCTGGCGCGCCGCGCCGACCGGGCCATGTGCAGCCACAGCTCGCCCGCCGGGATTTTCTCGGGCTCGAAGGCCTGGGCCTTGCCCGACAGCGCCGCCGGGTCGCCGTCGGGGCGGTCGTCGGTGAACAGGGTCATGCCGCCCCACCGCGTGGCCATCACCACCGGCTCGCCGACGTCGTTCTTGTAGATCACGTCGCCCTTGGGCCCCTGGGTGGCGGTCAGGCACCACACCTCGTCGTCGCCGTCGAAGCGCAGAAGCGGCGCCGACTGGCTGTCGTCGAAGATGAAGCTCTGGCCGTCCTCGGAGGTGAAGCGCGCCACCTTGGGCACCGCCGGCGCGCTCTTGCGGCCCTTGTCGCCGAACATGGCGTCCTTGAGCGAACGCAGCCCCTGAGCATGGCCGGCGCCCGTCTGAAACGGCAGCGCGACCAGCATCACGGCCACGAAAACCCGGGCCAGGACAGGGGAAAAGGGCGTTGTCATCGGCCCGAGTGTTAGGGTTCGACTTGGGCGGATTTAAGACGAAGATTAATTAAAATTAAGTCGCCTCATCCCCACTTCAACCATGAAAAAGGGCGCACCCGCTACCGCGCGCACCCTCTTAAACCTATTGCCACAGCCTCGGCTGAGGCGTCAAAATGAGTCGAAAACGGCTGACTGGCGAGAAACGGAGCGGAGCGTACTCGAGTACGTGAGCACCGTATCGCAGCCAGACGACCGTTTGCAGACCATTTTCACGCCTCAGAGCATATGTTGGCCGCCGTTGATGGCTATGGTGGCCCCCGTAATGAACGAGGCATTGTCCGACACCAGGTAGGCCGTGATTTCAGCGATTTCCTCGGGCGTGCCCAGGCGGCCGACGGGGATGCCGCCGACGATCTTTTCCAGCACGGCGGGCGGCACGGCGGCGACCATTTCGGTCGAGGTATAGCCCGGCGCGACGCAGTTGACCGTGATGCCCTTGGCGGCCGATTCCATGGCCAGCGCCTTGGTGAAGCCGATCATGCCGGCCTTGGCGGCGGAATAGTTGGTCTGGCCCGCCTGGCCCTTCTGGCCGTTGATCGACGAGATGTTGATGATGCGGCCCCAGCCGCGTTCGCGCATGCCTTCGATGACCTGGCGCGTCATGTTGAAGACCGAGTCCATGTTGGTGTGGATGACCTGCTGCCATTGCTCCAGCGCCATCTTGTGGAAGAAGCCGTCACGGGTAATACCGGCATTGTTGACCAGCACGTCGATGGGCCCCAGCTGCGCCTCGACTTCCTGCGCCGCGCGCTTGCAGTCGTAGAAATTGTCGACGCTGCCCTTGACGACCATGACGCCCAGTTCCTCGGCGACCTGCCGGGCGGCTTCCTCATTGCCGGCATAACCGGCGGCGACCGTCAGGCCGGCATCCTTGAGGCGCTTGACGATGGCCTTGCCGATGCCGCGCGTGCCGCCGGTAACCAGTGCTACTCGTGTCATGTTGTTCTTCCTTCTTCTTAAGCTTCAATACACATGGCGACACCCATCCCACCGCCGATGCACAAAGTGGCGAGCCCCTTGCCCCCCCCGCGACGCTTCAGCTCGAACAGCAGGGTGGTCAGGATGCGGGCGCCCGAAGCGCCGATCGGATGGCCGATGGCGATGGCGCCGCCATTGACATTGACCTTGGCCGTATCCCAGCCCAGTTCCTTGTTGACGCTGATGGCTTGCGCCGCAAAGGCTTCGTTGGCCTCGATGACATCGAGGTCGCCGATGGCCCAGCCGGCCTTGGCCAGGGCGTTCCTGGTCGCCGAGATCGGGCCCGTGCCCATGATCGCCGGATCGACGCCGGCGATGCCGTGCGACACGATAAGCGCCAAAGGCTTCAAACCACGCCGGTCGGCTTCGGCCTTCGACATCAGCACCACCGCGGCGGCGCCGTCATTGAGGCCCGA
>OUNJ010001081.1_pt2 | contig 26670 bp, 25 predicted proteins | sample 1755361 | NCBI WGS metagenome assembly OUNJ01 (sample SAMEA3914825, study PRJEB12502) | metagenome | biome: forest; material: soil | place: USA | collected 2012-03-12 | depth 0.1 m
TGCTTGAGCAGGTCGATGATGTTCTTGGCGTTGCGCAGGGAGGCCAGGTCCGGCGTGGCGACGATGACGACATCGTCGGCGGCGATCAGGCTGTGCTTCAGCCACGGCGTCCAGACGTGCGGAAGGTCCATGACGATGAACGGCGCCGCCGAACGGACCTTGCGCGTCACTTCCTCGTAGGCGTCCTGGTCGGCGGTGTAGTCCTGGTCGAGGGCGGCCGGTGAGGAGAACAGCGACAGGCGCTCCGTGCACTTGGTCAGCATGCGGTCGAGGAGCACGCTGTCGAGACGGTCGGGCTCGCCCAGCGCCTCGGCCATGCCCTGGAGCGGATCCTGATTGAAATCGAGCCCGGCCGTGCCGAACGGCAGGTCGTAATCGACGATGACGGTGTTGGCCGTCATCTGTTCCGAGAGGCTGTAGGCGAAGTTGTGGGCGATCGAGGACGAACCGGCGCCGCCGCGCGCGCCGACGAAGGCGATGGCGCGGCCGACGAACGGTGTCTCGGGATCGTTGAACAGGGTCGAGATGACCTTGATCAGCTGCAGCGGCTGGACCGGCCCGACCATGTAGTCCGACACGCCCTGGCGGATCAGCTCGCGGTACAGCGAGATGTCGTTGTGCGCGCCGATGACCACGACCTTGGTGTTGACGTCGCAGACCTCGGCCAGTTGCCCCAGCAGGTCGAGCAGGTCGCGGCCGCGGGCGGCGCTTTCGACGAAGATCAGCGACGGCGTCGGTTCGTGGCGGTAGGTATCGATCGCTTCGTGCATGCCGCCGCGCTTGACCACGCACTGGGCGCGGCTCATGCGCCGGTCGAGCGCGCAGGTGTCGCAGGATTGCAGGCTGATTTCGTTGTCGGGAAAGAAATGTATGGCGATGCGCGGGATCGACACCACGCCGATATCGTCGTCGTCCATCAGGCTGGCCGGCGTGGCCGGCTCACGCAGGCCCAGAGGCGAGGAGAAGGCCTGGCGCTGCATCGGCGCCGGCAGCGGCTCGTCATCGAACTCGTCGGCGGCGAACGGGTCGCGTTCGGGCGCACTGGCGCGAAATTCCGGCTCGGGGGAAAGCTCGTACTCGTCCTCGCCGAGCTTGGCGCGATAATCGGTGACGAACTCGTCGTCGCCGTCGTCGAGGCTGTCGAAGGGGTCGTTGTGCTGCGCCTGGGTTGGCATGAAGGTGGCCTCACTTGCCGGGAAATGGGTCGTGTGAATTTACTTGATGGCGTCGGAAATCGTGCCCTTGGCCTCGGTATCCGTCTGCGATGAGGTGATGTCGCCCTTGCGGTACTTGTCGAGGATCACCGACTTGCGCGACGCGTCGCCCGACGTCTGTGTCACTGGCTGGCTAAGGTCGCGCGGATCGGCGATCTGGGCGGCCAGGTTCGACGCGATGGCGCAGCCAAAATTAGCGTAGGCCTTGTTCGAACCGGTCGCCGACAGGTTCTCCCACGACTGGTTGCAGTCGTAGGTCTTGGCCCGGTAATAAACCAGGTTGACGCTGATGACATCGCCAGGCTGGTCGTCGGCGCTGGATTGCGAGATGTTCTCGACCGCCACGCTGTGACCCAGCAGGTAGTCGCCGACGCCGTGGCCGGCATTGACCGCGCCCGGATCGCCGGAGGTGATGATCTGGACGTCGGCCGGCTGGCCGTTCATCCAGCTGGCCTGGCTGGCCACCTGATCGAGCGCGGCGCGCTGGTTGGGCGACAGGCCTTCCGGTTCGATGCGCAGGTTGATCGTCTTGACCATGCTCTGCGCCGTCAGGGGATACTGGTCGAGCGGGGTGGGCGGGGTCGGCGCCAGGTCGGCGTGCGGCGCCGGCGCCGTGGCGCAGGCCGACAGCAGGGCCAGGGCGGCAAGGCTCAGAGTCGCTTTCAGCTTGGAGGTCATGGGGGCGGCTCCTATTCGATCACATAGCCGACAGGCGCGCGGTAGGGACCGGCGTCGGGTTCGGCGGAGGCGGTGGCGTCGTGCGAGCGGCCCTTGATCACCTTGTTGACGCGGCCCATGAACACGGCCGTCGAATCGTCGGGCGTTTCCAGGTTGTCGGCAGGCGTCTGCATGGTGTCCGGATCGGCCGGATTGACGATGTAGGGCGTGACGATGACGACCATTTCGGTTTCGTCGTCGAGGAAGTCGCGTGACCGCAGGAGGGCGCCGATGACCGGCAGGGTGGTCAGGCCGGGCAGGCTGTCGACGGCTGACTTCATCTTCGATTGCAGCAGGCCGGCGATCATCAGCGACGAGCCCGACGGCATTTCGACGCTGGTTTCGGCGCGGCGCACCGACAGGCCGGGGATGGTCAAGGTCGAGTTGAGCTGCAGCGAGCCGACATTCGACAATTCCGACACTTCGGTCGAGATCTTCAGCGAGATGTTGCCGCTGGACAGAACCACCGGCGTAAAGCCGAGACCGACACCGAAGGGCTTGAATTCGACGGTGATGCGGCCCTGGTTGTCCTGGCCGATCGGCACCGGGAATTCGCCGCCGGCCAGGAACTTGGCCGATTCGCCCGACACGGCGGTCAGGTTGGGCTCGGCCAGGGTCCGCACCAGGCCGACGCGCTCGAAGGCTTCGAGCATCGACGACAGCTGGTTGACGCCCTTGTGGCCGACCGTCGTGCCTGCGGTGGCGGTATCGTAGTTGGCGGCGTCGCCCGGACCCTTGATGACGGCCTTGCAGTCCGACAGAGACGGGTCGGCGCAGGGCACGGTCAGTTCCGGCTGCTGGGTCGAATCGTACTTGTAGCCGCTGGTCAGGCCGCCGAGATACTTGTTGTTGACGCCGAAGGTGGCGTTCTGGCCCAGGCTGTACTGCACGCCGCCGATCTGGCCAGTGACGAGGTTGGTGTTGAAGCCGAGCTGCTTGATGGTGGTGCGGTTGACTTCGACGACGCGGACCTTGAGCGTCACCTGATCCTTGCCGGCGATGCTCATCAGGTTGACGACCTTGAGCGGATCGTCGACGAAGGTCTGGGCTAGGCGCACGATCTGGTCGGCCTGGCCGTCGTCCTTGGCCATGCCCGACAGGATGACGTGGCCGTTGAGGCTTTGCACATCGACATGGGCGTCGGGGAAGAGGCGGTGCACGGTGTCCGTCAGCTCATCGGTCGGCGCGTCGACGCGGATCGACAGGTTGAGGATCTGGCGGCCCATGGCGTCGAAGAAGATGGCGTCCGACTGGCCGCCGTCGACACCCAGGACGAAGATGCGGCGCGGCGTGCGCAGCACGGCGTCGGCAACCTGGGGGTTGGAGACGAAGACGTCGGAGGCGTCGACCGGCAGATCGACCACCGCCGAACGGCCCTTGGCCAGGTTCAGGACCTGGACCTTGACCGGCGAGGTCTCGGTCTGGACGCGCAGGCCGTCGCCGTCGGACGGCGCCGCAGTGGCGGAAGGGCATCGGCTGTTGCAGATGCTGCTGTAGGGCCGCGGATCGGCGTGCGCCGCACCGGCGGCAAGGCCGAACGCAACAAGGGCCGTAGCGGCCAGCGCCGTGTGGCGGAGGGAGTTGGGCTTGGAGCTCATCGCGATACCATGACCTCTGAAGTCTGACCGTTGCGGAAGACACGAACCGAAGTGTCGGCGTCGGCGCCGACGGCGCGGCCGTCGACCACGCCGCCCGGGCCGGACACATCGGCGTAGGAGCGGAGCATGAGCGACAGCGTGCCCGAAGCCTTGGCCAGGGTGACGGCCTGGCCTTCCTCGGGCGAAACCTCAAGCGTGGCAGTGGCGCCAATGACGCTCTGCTTGTCCTTGTCGGTGGACACGGCCTGGTCGATGGCCAAGACGCGCACGTTGCGCAAGACCGGCTGGACGCTGTCGACCGTGCCGCCGCCGGACTTCTGCGTCTGGTGGGTCACAAGGATATCGACATGATCGCCCGGCAGGATGAAACCGCCGGCGGTGTTGTCAACGCTGACCGGGACGGCCATGGCGCGCATGCCGGGATCCAGCATCACCGCCATGAAGCCGCCTTCGTCGGCGCGGACGATCTTGGCGTCCATGATCGGTTCGTTGGCGAGAATGTCCTCACGCGCCACGCCGCCGACATAGGCCTGAAGCGTCTGGGATGGCATCACCTTGTCGGCCACCTGCTGGACGACGCCGTTGGCGGCCTTGCCGGCCTTGGTGTCGTTGGGAATGGCGGGAGCGGGCGTGGCGGCGGCCGCGCCTTCGGAGCCCGGCGTCGCCATGGCAACGTTGGTAGGCTGGGCGCCGTCGACAATATAGGCGGGGTTGACGGCGCTGAGCGGCCAGTCCTGCCAGGTCAGATCCTCGGCGGCCAGGCGCGAGCCGGCCTTGATTTCATGGGCGGCGACGAGGACGCGCTCGGTCTGTTGCGGCGGGGGCGCCTGGATCGAGGCCTTGGCTTCGGTCGTGGCCTTACCGCCGATCATGCCCCTGACCAGGAAGGCCAGGAGAATAGCAGCCAGAGCCGCTATACCCATTACGACGTATCGGGACGTCTTCATGTACGCAATTCCCCTGAAGGATCCGGCGAGACGAATCGGCCAAATCGGTTGGATGCCTTGTTTGGGGAATTATTGCCTTAAGGTTCGTTAACTTTAGGCTAAAGAGAGATTGCCCGTTGGTTAATATCGCGGAATTTGGAAACTTTTTTTCCAAACCATGGTTAGCCGCGGATTCATGGCTGGCCGGCACGTCCGGTAAGCTTTTATCAGCGCACGAAATAGGGCAGGATATCGCTCTGGGCGATGGCGAACAGGCCGCCGGCGCAGATGGCGATGCCGTAGGGAATGTCGCCCTTGGGTTCGAGATGGCGGCTGATATAGCCCGGCAGGCCCGCGGCATAAGGGTAAAAGGTCTTGCGCGCGAACAGGAGGCCCAGCGTCAGCGCGCCGCCGGCCAGGGCGGTATAGATGACGAAGGCGAAGCAGCCCTGGAGACCCAGCCACAAGGACGCCGCCGCGATCAGCTTGGCGTCGCCGCCGCCCATGAAGCGCAGCATGAAACAGATCATGCCGATGACGAGACCGGCGAAACCCAGGCCCAGGTGCACGCCCCACTGCGACAGCGGCAATTGCAGCATGAAGGCCACGGGCACGAAGGCGGCGGCCAGGGCCAGGGTCAGGCGGTTGGGGATGGTCATGCTGCGGAAGTCGCTGACGGCGGCCCAGACCAGACAGGCCGGATAGGCAAGGGCGAAAATCGCGGGGATCAGCATGGTCGGCATGGCGGGCCTTCGGTCCTGGAAACAGTATTGGCGGAAGACTAGCCGGCGCGGGTTAAGGATATGCTTAAGCGAAGAATAAAATTGCGGCTTACTACGGATTTAAAGTCATCAATGGGTGGCGCCGTCGACGGCGTCGCTGATGTGCGTGTACATCAGTTGCGTGCGGTCGACGTAGAAATGGATCGCGGTCACGATGGCGATGAACAGGAAGGTGACGATCAGCGCGTATTCGATCGCTGTCGAGCCACTTTCGTCCCTGATAAATCGCATGAACATGACGTTTTTTCCGCTGGCTGGCGCTTTCCGATCATGAAAAGCCCGACGTTCGACAGGAAGCAGGGTAAGCAAAACTTGTGAAAAAGGCCGCAGACATTGGCGTCTGCGGCCTGTGTCAGTTAGTCCTCTGGAGGGGACTTGATGTCTCTCTCGCCGGAGGGCGCTTACTTCAGCGCGGTCGCGACGTTGGTGAAGGTCGTATTCAGGTTGGTGCTGACGAGCTGCAGCACGGTGATCAGGGCCACCGCGATCAGGGCCGCGATCAGGCCGTATTCAATAGCCGTGGCGCCCGACTCGTCTTTGGCGAACTTGTTGAGGAACTTGGTCATTGTATAGTCTCCTAGCCGACTTGAGAGAAAGACGCGCCGAAGGGGAGTTGGAGGGGGGAGCCCTCCGGCGCGCCGGGTTGAAACGCTCTTACTTCAGAGCGGTCGCGACCTTGGTGAAGGTCGAGTTCAGGTTGGTGCTGACGAGCTGCAGCACGGTGATCAGGGCGACGGCGATCAGGGCGGCGATCAGGCCGTATTCGATGGCCGTAGCGCCCGATTCGTCCTTGGCAAACTTGGTGATGAACTTGGTCATGGTAGTCTCCTGGTTTATAGGGTTCAGCATTTTGATCCGTATTCGTATCGGGGCCCCGGATGAAACGGCTCAAATGCTCCCGAACACGAGATGCAGACTAAGCCGTCTTGATTAAAGGCAAGTAAATAAGTCAGTTGTTTTGAAATTTTTCTTTGGTTAATTGGAGTTTACTGTAAATTCATATTAACCTTAATTCAATTTAACGATGATGAGAATTGAATTAAAACAGAATTATTTCTGTTAATACTACATTTAGTAAATTTAAAGATTTGTTGTTTAGCCTGCTTCATAACCTGACCCTTACGTCTGCACCGTAAGGATAGGTATGGATATGCGGGCGCGCGCAGGATTTGCGTGCATCGCGTACCGGAAACAACATTCCCGACGCCAGGGCAAAGGGGCCCGCACGCCATGAAGATGACTCTGAAACCGATCCTCGCCGCCGCCCTCACCGGCCTTCTGGGCCTGACCGCGCTCAGCGCCTCGGCCGCCCAACTCATCGTCGAGAAGAACCATACTGCTCGCATCGGCCTGTCCGCGCCGGCCGGATCAGTGATCGTCGGCAATCCCGACATCGCCGATGTCAATGTGGTCGACTCGCACACCGTCTATATAGTCGGCAAGGGCTTCGGCAATTCGACGGTCACCATCACCGGCCGCGACGGCCGGGCGCTTTACGACGCCGATGTAGTGGTCACCGCCGCCCAGAAAGGCGCCATCACCGTCTACAAGGGCCTCAAGCCGTCGCTGATGGTGTGCTCGAACATCTGCATCGACGAGCAGCCGGACGCTTCCAACACCGGCGGCTCCAATGGCAGCGCCCCGGGCGTCGCACCGGCGGTCATGTCGCTGGGACCGACGGTCAGCCAGGGTGCCGGCGCGGTCGGCAACACCATCGGCGCCGCCGGCGGCGCCACCGCCATGGTCGTGCAATAATATATATATAACGCGATGCCGGGTTGCTTTTAACCCTGCTCCTTAACGGACTGTTGACCCAACCTGTGTAGGTTGGGTTCTGTCTTTTTAGAGAGAAGGCTTGCGAAACCGACCATGCCGGCCCGGCCCGTTCCCATCAGGCCCCGTTTCGTCTCCCGTTTCCTTGGCGATACCAGGGCTGCGGCGGCCGTGGAATTTGCCCTGGTCGCCGGCCCGCTGATCTTCCTCATCTGCGCCTGCATCGAGCTGGCCCTGATCATCCTCCTGTCGGTAACGCTCGACAACGCCACCGACCTGGCGTCGCGCAACATCCGCACAGGCCTCACCACCCAGGCCAATTCGACCGTCACGACCTTCAAGCAGTCGATCTGCAACAACATGGGCTGGCTGTCGGGCAGCTGCATGGCGAACCTCTATGTCGACGTCCAGACCTATAACTCCTTCGCCCTGGTGCCGACCACCGACCTGATCAAGAACGGCCAGTTCGACACGGCGAATTTCGCCTATGTCATCGGCACGGGCTCCAAGATCCAGATGGTGCGCGCCTATTACGACTGGCCGCTGATCACGCCGTTCCTCGATGCCGGGCTGTCGCAGCTCAGCAACAAGGACGCGGTGGTGTCGGCCAAGATCGTCTTCCGCAACGAGCCGTTCTGATGCTGCGCAAACTCAACCGCCTCCTCCGCCTGAAAGCCTTCGCCGACGACCGCCGCGGCGTGTCGGCGATCGAGTTCGCCCTAGTGGCGCCGATCCTGATCATGGCCTATCTCGGCCTGTCGGAGCTGACCCTTGGCATGATGGCGTCACGCAAGTCGTCGCACCTGGCCGCCACCATCGGCGACCTGGCGGCGCAGTCCGAGACGCTGAGCAGCGCCAACATCACTGACCTGTTCGCCATCGGCTCCAGCATGCTGCAGCCGTTCGACACCACCGGCTCCAAGCTGAAGATTCGCCTGACCTCGGTGACCATGCAGACCAACAACCAGGCCACGGTCGATTGGAGCGCGGTGCAGAACATGACGGCCTATACCAAGGGCGCGCCGATTGCGGCGATCACCACGACGCAGATCGCCGCCGGCCAGAGCCTGATGATGACCGAGGTCGAATATGACTACACCTCGCCGGTCGGCAATTTCCTGCCGGGCCAGTCGGCCTTCAAGTACACCTTCTATCACCACCCGCGCAACGGCGCGATGGTCACCTGCCCGACTTGCTAGTGGCCGCGCAAAGCGCGGCGATTACTTCGCATAGGCTCGGGCGGCCGGTCGGCCTTGCCGCCCAAGAGGGCGGAGGCATCAATCGGAAACTTGGTTTCTCTCCAGCACCGACTTGATCAGCGACAGCTTGGTCTCCGTCTCGATGCGCTCGGCTTCAGGCTCGCTGTCGGCGACGATGCCGCCGCCGGCTGCTGCGCGGACGTGCCAGCGCGCCCCTGCCCGCTCGAAGGCCAGGGTGCGGATCAGCACGCTTGAGTCCATCGCACCGCCGGCATCCAGCGCGAACAGGACGCCGCAGTAAGGCCCCCTCGCCGCTTCCATGTCGCCGATGACCTTCATGGCCTGCACCTTGGGCGCGCCCGAGATCGAACCGGCGGGCAAGGTGGCGGCCAGGATATCGGCGACAACCCGTCCAGGCTTCAGCCGCGCGGTCACGGTCGAAACCAGGTGATGAACGTTGGCGTAGCTTTCCAGCGCGTTGAGCGCGGTCACCGCCACGCTGCCGACCTCGGCGACCTTGCTGAGGTCGTGACGCATCAGGTCGACGATCATCAGGTTCTCGGCGCGATCCTTGTCGCTGGCCAGCAGCTCCGCCGCTAGGGCGGCGTCCTCTTCCGGCGTGCCGCCGCGCGGTCGCGTGCCCTTGATCGGCCGCGTCTCCATCAGGCCGTCCGCGTCGACGCGGATGAAGCGCTCCGGGCTGTTGGACACGATGGCGCGGTCGTCGAGCCGCAGCATGGCGCCGAATGGCGCCGGACCGCGCCGGTGCAGGGCCTGCATGACGTTGCCGGGCAGGACGCCGTCGCGCAGGGTTCCGGTCCAGCCGCGCGCCAGGTTGGCCTGGAACAGGTCGCCGGCGTGAATCTGCCGCACCAGGGCCGCGACCTTGTCCTCATGCACCGCGTCGGGCGTTTCCAGCCGCAGCGGCCCGTCGACGAAGGCCGCTTTTTCCTCAAGGCGTGGCGTCGTCCGCCAAAGCACGGTCAGCCGGTCGCAGGCGGCCCGGGCCTCGGCCTCCGTCGCGCCGCGGCCGATGGCGGTCAGGGCCTTCTCATGATGATCGAAGGCCAGGACCGCCGGAAAACGCAGCAGGATCAGTTCGGGCCAGGCCTCGCGGCCCTCGATGCGGAATGGTCGACGCCGCATGGCTTCCAGACGCATGCCGAACTCGAACGAGGCCATCCCGACCAGGCCCCCCGCGAACGGCGGCAGATCGGTTCTGTGGTTATCCGGGTCGACGAAGGCGGTCGCCGCACGCAACATCGCGACACCGTCGGCCGGATCGTCGTAGGCCAGCACCGCCGAAGCGTCGGGCTCCGCCGCTAGGTAACTGTAGCGTCCGAACGGCCCGCCATCCGAGACCAGGGCAACCGCGCGGGGGTTCAGACCCCAGCCGGCGAGGCGCCCAGCCGGGTCTTCATAAGCCAGAACGCGGGTGGCGACGTGGCACAGCGAAGCCGAAAACGGCAACATTCACAGCATCTTGATTCGATAGTGAGGGCCCGGGGGCGCACACTGCTAGCAGGATTTGGACGGAACCGGCAAGGCGCTCTTCGCCAAGTGCCCGCCTTTCGCCTCAGAGCCTATGGATGGAGGTCCATTGATCATGACTGAGCGGCCGTTCATATCGGCCGCTCTTTTTTTGCGTCAGCGGAATGGCGGTTCGTCGAAGGCGCGGAGCTTGCGGCTGTGCAGGCGCGGACCGAAATCGCGCAGGATGTTGACCGTCTCGATGCCGATGTCGATGTGCTCACGGATAGCGCGCTCATAGAAATGATTGGCCTGGCCGGGCAGTTTCAGTTCGCCGTGCAGCGGCTTGTCCGAGACGCACAACAGCGTGCCGTAGGGAACGCGGAAGCGATAGCCCTGGGCCGCCAGGGTGGCCGACTCCATGTCGATGGCGACGGCGCGCGATTGCGAAAAACGCAGAGAACTCAGGGAATAGCGCAGTTCCCAGTTGCGGTCGTCGGTCGTGACCACGGTGCCGGTGCGCAGGCGCTTTTTCAAGGCATCGCCGTCCTCGCCGGTGATGCGCACGGCCGCCTGGTGCAGGGCCTGCTGCACTTCGGCGATGGCCGGTATGGGGATTTCACGCGGCAGGACGTCGTCCAGCACATGGTCGTCGCGCAGATAGGCGTGAGCCAGGACATAGTCGCCGATCGACTGTGACGGACGCAGGCCTCCGCAGTGGCCGATCATCAGCCACGCCTGCGGACGCATGACCGCCAGGTGGTCGGTGATGGTCTTGGCGTTGGACGGGCCGACGCCGATATTGACCAGGCTGACACCCTGCCGGCCGGGCGCCAGCAGGTGATAGGACGGCATCTGGTGCCGGCGCCAGGGTGAATTGGCGATCAGCTCGTCGGGGTTGGGCGTATCCTTGGTGATCTCGAAGTAACCGCAGCATGACAGGGAAGTATAGGGACTGTCAGGCTTCTTGAGCTGCTCCAGCGCATAGGTGACGAAGACGTCGACATAGCGGTGGTAGTTGGTCATCAGGATATAGTTCTGGGTGTGCTCGGCCGGCGTGCCGGTATAGTGCTTCAGCCGGGCCAGCGAGAAGTCGGTGCGCAGGCCGTCGAACAGGGCCAGCGGCCGGTGGCCGTTCTCGTCGATGAACTCCAGGCCGTCGGCGACCTCGTTGCCGATCAGGGCCAGTTCGGTGGCCGGGAAGTGCCGCGCCAGGTCAAGCGCCGAGACGCTGTTGAGATCCAGGCCGGCGCCGTCGAGCACATAGGGGTAGGGGATCTCCTGATCGGAGACGTTGACGTAGCATTCGGCGCCATAGTCCTGGATCAGCATGTCGAGCTGTTCGCCGACATGGTCGCCGAAAATGTCCGGCCGGGTCACGGTCGAGGAATAGGTGCCGGGGCGTGAAAAGCGGGCGAAGGCGCGGTTGACCTGGGGATGGCGGTTGCCGGCGACCAGGGCCTCGTCATTGTCGTCGTGGGTGCCTTTCCACACGACCGTCAGCTTGGGGTAACAATAGCGCCCGCCGGCGCGCAGGGACCGCGACGGTCGGACGCGCTTTTCGAGGTAGGCGTTGAGGTCCGCCTGGAGATTGGCGACGGCGGTGGCGTAAAGTTCAGTCAGTTGCCGTACGGCTTCGGTCGCGCTGAGCGGCTCTGTGTCGTGATGTCGTGTGTGCTTGTTCATGGCCATCCCTATCACGGTCAGGCCGATTCCGCCAATTGCGGCGGCGGTGAATATTTTGCGGCGGTTGAGGTGCACATGGCTGGCGGCCAAACCTCTGATGCTGCCGTATTCATATAAAGATATGTTTATATCTTTATTGCATCCGTACCGCCGGCCGGTTATAACCCGGCCAAAGCCATCAGCCACGGAAAACCGATCATGAGCGCCGATACCGCCGCCAAGCCCGCCTCGAATGACTTCATCGTCAAGGACCTCAGCCTCGCCGCCTGGGGCCGCAAGGAAATCGACATCGCCGAGGGCGAGATGCCGGGCCTGATGGCCACGCGCGCCGAGTTCGGTCCGACCCAGACCCTGAAGGGCGCACGCATCGCCGGCAGCCTGCACATGACCATCCAGACCGCCGTTCTGATCGAAACCCTGCAGGCGCTGGGCGCCGAAGTGCGCTGGGCGTCGTGCAACATCTTCTCGACCCAGGACCATGCCGCCGCCGCCATAGCCGAGCGCGGCACACCGGTCTTCGCCATCAAGGGTGAGACGCTGGAAGAATACTGGGACTACGCTCACCGCATCTTTGAATGGCACGACGGTGGCTATCCGAACCTGATCCTCGACGACGGCGGCGACGCCACGCTGCTGTGCGTGCTGGGTCCGAAGGCCGAAAAGGACCCGTCGATCCTCAACAACCCGACCAACGAGGAAGAAGAAGCGCTCTACAAGGTCATGAAGCGCTATCTGAAGGAAAAGCCGGGCTTTTACTCCGCCATCCGCGACGCCATCCAGGGCGTGTCGGAAGAAACGACGACCGGCGTCCACCGCCTCTACGCCATGGCGCAAAAGGGCGACCTGCCCTTCCCGGCGATCAACGTCAATGACAGCGTCACCAAGTCGAAGTTCGATAACCTCTATGGCTGCCGTGAAAGCCTGGTCGACGCCATCCGCCGCGGCACCGACGTCATGCTGGCCGGCAAGGTCGCGGTCGTCCTGGGTTACGGCGATGTCGGCAAGGGTTCGGCCGCGTCGCTTCGCAACGGCGGCGCCCGCGTCATCGTTACCGAGATCGATCCGATCTGTGCCCTGCAGGCCGCCATGGAAGGCTACGAAGTCCGCACCATGGAAGAGGTCGCGCCCGTCGCCGACATCTTCTGCACCGCCACCGGCAACAAGGATGTCCTGCGCCTGGAACACATGCGCGAGATGAAGAACAACGCCATCGTCTGCAACATCGGCCACTTCGACTCGGAAATCCAGATCGCCGCCCTGCGTAACTACAAGTGGGACGAGATCAAGCCGCAGGTCCACCACGTCGAATTCCCGGACGGCAAGAAGATCATCGTCCTCAGCGAAGGCCGCCTGGTCAACCTGGGCAATGCCACCGGCCACCCCAGCTTCGTTATGTCGGCCAGCTTCACCAACCAGACCCTGGCCCAGATCGAGCTGTGGGTGAACGGCGCGAAGTACGACAAGCAGGTCTATACCCTGCCCAAGCACCTCGACGAAAAGGTCGCCATGCTGCACCTGGAAAAACTGGGCGCGAAACTGACCGTGCTCAATGCCGAACAGGCCGACTATATCGGCGTCAAGGTCGAAGGCCCGTTCAAGCCGGACCATTACCGCTACTGATCGGAACTACCTTCAATATGGAACGGGACGGCGGCTTGCCAGAGCTGCCGTTTTCGTTTGTCGCGTTTGCAGGCCGTATTAATCCCAGCTTAATTATTTCAAATCCGCAACACTGTTACAATTGCGGACGGCCGGGAAGCCGTATAGGCTTGAGGCTGTCCAGTTGCGTCGCCTTGCGTGTTGATTTTCCGTTCAACCCTGCGGTCCGGGCTATTTCCCATGTCCTATTCTTCTGCGCCTTTTTCGGCGAAGCTCGCGCGTCGCGCGGCGAAATTACGTCTGTCGCTCCTGTGCGCCGCCGGGCTGGCGGTGCTGGTACCCTTCGCCGCGCGGGCGCAGTGTACGGTCGATGCCAGCCTGGGTGGTGTCGACTGCGCCACCACGACAACGGTCAACGGCGGCACGGTCAACACCAATGGTGTGCCGCCCGTCGACACGGCTAACGAATACATTTTCAACACCGGCGTCAACATGGGCGGCACCATCGATAGTGGCGCCGCCGTGACCGGGTCCGGCCTGTGGCTTGAGCAGGACGCCGCCGACGCCGGCCTGACCGTTTACAATAACGGCAGCGTGACCAACTCCACGCCCGGCAACGGCCTGGAAGCCTTTGGCAACGGTGGCGAGGTGCAGTACCGCGGCAATGGCTCGGTGAGCGAAACAGATACCAGCAATCTCTGGTCAGGCCTGTTCCTGGTCAACCGCAACGGCGGCGGCATCATCGTCGGCGATTCCGAAACGCCGATCACCGGCAACTTCACCGGCCTCGACGCGCTCTACGCCGGCAATCGTGGCGGCACGACCGATATCACCGGCAACGTCGAAGTCTATACCAATGCCAGCCATTTCACCGCCCTGTCCGACCATAATTCGGACGCCGGCATGTTCCTCTATACCGCCGATGCCGACGATGACGGCACCCTTCACGGGGCCGGCAGCATTCTGGTCCGTGACAGCGGTAACTCCGTCTACAGCGGTCCCGCCGACACCGGCTTCGGCATCCTGGCCGACAGCGGCAGCGGCGCCATCGATATCATGTCGAACGGCCTGTTCGGTACGGCGGCGGCCAATCTGGAAGAAGGCATCCGCGCCGACGGCAATGTCGATATAGACACGGATGACGAAGAGGGTTTGGGCCCGATCGAGGACGTCCTGCCCGGTCAAAGCGGCGTCACCGTCACCCAGAACGGCGGCGTCACCTATGCCGACCTCGAAGGTATCCATGCTTCGAACGAAGGCGACGCTCCGGTGACGGTCAATGTCACCAACGGCGCCATCATTCACGAGACGGGGCAACACGATGCGACCAATCTCTTTGCCGGCGTGCGCGCCGACGGGCAGGGCGAAGTCGACGTCAATGTCATGGATCCCGGCACCCTGATCGATTCCCAGCAGGACGACGGCATCTACGCCGATTCTTCAGGAAACTCAGTCTTCGTCACCGTCGGCGCCGGCGCGACTGTCTCCACCACCAATGGCGCGGCGGTCCACACCCTGTCGGACGATGGGGCCGAAATCGACAATGCCGGCACGCTCAACGAGGCGTCCAACTTCGGTGTCGGCGCTGTGACCACCGAAGGCAATGGTGGCATTACCGTCAGCAATACGGGCACGATCTATGGCGGCTTCAACCTGAACGGCAACGGCGACGGCACCATCGACAATTCAGGTCAGTGGACCATGTCGGGAATCGTCCACTTCAACCAGGGCGATTCGACCTTCCTCAACCGTTCGGGCGCGACCTTCTCGATCATCAACTGCTCGGACCAGTGCGCAGTCAACTTCGGCAACAATTTCGACAGCGACGGCGAAAATGTCTTCACCAACGCCGGCACGCTGAACCTGGGCAACAGTTCAGGCGACGAGGTCGATTTCAACATGGAAGGCGAGGATTGGGCCGCCGCGACCAATACCGGCCACATCAATGTCATGGGCACAGCGAGATTCAACGGCGCCCAGTTCGACAACACCGGCGGCGTCGTCGACATGCGTCAGAACGTCACCGGCGACAACAACCATGACCAGGTCGATGTCGAACATGACTTCGGCGGCGGCCAGGTCGGGATGAACGTCTATCTTGGCGGCGCCGGATCGACCGCCGACATGCTGAAAATCGGTGGCAATGCGGTCGGCACCACGTCGCTGATCGTCGCCGACACCAATTCCGGCCTGGGCGGCAATACCGGCCCGAACGGCATTCCGCTGGTCACCGTCGCCGGCACGTCGTCGGCCTCGTCCTTCGCGCTCGATCCCGCTTCGACCGTCATGGGCGGCCGGTACAATGTGGTCGGCGGCCAGGGCGTGCTGGAAAAGGGCTTGTTCGATTACCGTCTGGCCGAGCCCACGTCGGGCACCTTCGCCCTGGTCTCGACGCCGACCTATACAGCGGTGCAGGCGCCGGTGGCCATCACCGCCGTGCAGAGCATCTGGTACGAGACGGCCCAAGTATGGCAGAATCGGATCGACGCTGGCGCGTCGCGCCTCGACGAAGCCCCCGGCAAGGTGTGGGTGTCGGCCGTCGGCAGCTGGAGCCATCGCGCCGATTCGTCGTCGTTCCAGATCGGCGGCACGACGACGGCCTACGACCTCGACTACGACCAGCAGGTCTACGGCCTTCTGGCTGGCGCCGACAAGACCGCCGTCTTCAGCGACGGCGGCGCGTTCAGCATGGGCGTGCTGGGCGGCTACGTCGGCTCGGACGTCCGCTTCAAGACCTCGGGCATCGCCGGCCAGGCCCCGTCGCGGCTCAACTATTCCGGCGGCGTGGTCGGACTGACCGCCAAATGGCGCAAGGACGGCTTCTTCGTCGACGGCATGGTCAAGGGCGATCTCCTGCGCCTGCACATGAAGAGCCTGCCCGACGGCAATGGTGGCGATACGGCCTCGGCCAGCATCAAGACCGACACCTGGGGCGCCATGGCCGATATCGGCCGGCACTACGACATGGATAACGACGCATGGATCGAACCGATGCTGACCCTGGCCGGCACGAAGAGCCATGTCGGGTCGATCGACCTGCCCGCCGTCAACACGACCTTGGGCTTCAAGGACAACTCGACCTTCCGCGTAGCACTAGGGGCGCGGACCGGCAAGACCCTGCGGCACGACGACGCCGGCACGGTCACCGCCACCGTCACCGGACGCCTGTGGGACCAGACCTCGGGCGATACGGCGCGCGTCGACGTGATCAACACCGGCGATGCGCTGGAACTGCACGACCAGCTGGAAGGCGCGTTCGCCGAATTGAACGGACGCGTCGACTGGACCGGCGCCAGCGGTAATTCGACCGCTTTCGTTTCGGCCGATGTCAAATTCAACGGCCAGGTTTCGACCGCGGCGGTCGAAGCCGGCATGCGCTGGCGCTGGTAACTACAGGCGCGGCACCACTGCGCCGTCGTCCTCCAGTCGCCGCATCAGGACGTCGAGGATGACTGTGTCGTCGGCGTCGATATCGCAACCCAAATCCTGAGCCAGGTCATGACGGCTGGCGGCGGTGGCGGGCAATCCGCAGGTCTTCAAGAGGTCGGCCACGCTGTGGCGCCAGTCGAGCCGCCCGGCATGGGCGTCGGCATGCAGGTCGAGGATCGCCTCGACGTCGATGCCGCCATACAGCGGCACCAGAGGCGGCGATTCCAACGGCGCGGCCATGCCGGCGGCCGGCGCCAGGGCGCCGGAAGCGATGACCGGCGGCGGCGTTTCCTGCTCGAGCGTCGGCGCCTCATCTCGGTCGCCGAAAATGATGTGTTCGATGTTGCTGTAGATACCCATGCTGGCCTCCTGATAGACCTTGGTAGGCCTGTCGCTTATAAAAATGCGATAGAATTGTCGGATATGGCCGGCTATCGTCGCGCCATGATCGCGACCAACGATATCGTCACCGTTTCCATCGCCTGCGGGTCGGACACCGAAGCGCAAACCATCGCGCGGTCACTGGTCGAACAAAGGCTGGCAGCCTGCGTGCAGAGCCATGCCATCACCAGCACCTATGCCTGGCAGGGCGCGATCGAAACCGCGCCGGAGGTCATGCTGACCGCCAAGACCGTGGCTGGAAAACTCGACGCGCTGGAGGCTGCGGTGCGAACGATGCATAGTTACGAAGTGCCGGAAATCCTCGCTACTCCCGTGGCTTACGCGAGCGCTTCGTACGCAGCCTGGGTCAGAAGCTGCGTATCGTGATGGGATCGAGGGGTCCGTGACCCCTCGCCTTCAAGTCAAGACAAGGCTATACATAGTCGATGACTGAAATCCACGGCCTTTGCCCCGACCGCTTCGCGCTCGTCCGCGACGTCTTCGCCCGCCATTTCACGGAAGGCGCCGAACGCGGCGCGCGCTTTACCGCCGTCATCGACGGTGAAACCGTCCTCGACCTGTGGGGTGGCGTTGCCGACCGCGACGGCCAGCGCGCGTTCGACGACACCACGCTGACGCCCGTCTTTTCGACCGGAAAGGCGGTCATGGCCCTGCTGGTTGCCCGCGCCGTCGACCAAAGGAAGCTCGACTACGACCAGCCCGTTTCCCAGATCTGGCCCGAGTTCGGCCAGGCCGGCAAGTCGCGTGTGACGCTGGGCCAATTGATTTCGCACCAGGCCGGCCTGCCCGGCTTCGTGCCACCACAGGACCCGAGCATCTGGTTCGATATCCAGGCGACGCTCGACGCCCTGGCTGCCCAGACGCCGCTGTGGCCGCTGGGCCAGGGCTCGGGCTACCATCCCGTGTCCGGCGGCTACCTGGTCAACGAAGTCGTCCGCCGCGCCACCGGCCGCACGCTCGGCGTCACGCTGAAACAGGACATTGCGGACCGTTACGGCATCGAGGTGATGATCGGCACGCCGGACGACTACGCTCCGCGCATCGCCCAGATCCAGAAACCGCCGTCCGCCCCCGATCTCGGCACCATCGACAAAATCAAGCAGGCGGCCTTCCTCGATCGCGGCTCGGCGCCCGGCGGGCGCGGCTCGACCGACTGGCGGCGGATGGAGATACCGTCGGCCAACGCCCACGCCACCTCGCTCGGTCTTGCCCGTTTGATGGGCATTGTCGCCAGCGGCGGCACAATCGGCAAGGACCGGCTGATTTCGGACAAGGGCCTTGCCGATGCCATGCGTGAGCGCGTTTACGGCCAGGATCGCGTCCTGCCGTTCGTGCTCAGCTGGGGTGCGGGCTTCCTGCGCAATCGCGGCATCAATATCTACGGCCCCAACGAACGCGCGGTCGGCCACTCGGGCTGGGGCGGCTCGTGCGCCATGGCCGATCCGGACAGACGTCTGTCCTGCGCCTATGTCATGAACAAGCAGTCGGCCTACCTGATCGGCGACCCTCGTCCCGTAGCGCTGATCAACGCCTTATACCGTTGCCTTTAAGGCTTGCATTCTTCGCCACGCCCCGAACGCAAACACCGCCGCGCCCAGCCAGATGAAGGCGAACGACACGGCGCGCAGCGGGCTGAAGGCCTCGCCCTGCATCAGGCCGATGAAGAAGGTCAGGGTCGGCGAGATGAACTGCACGAAGCCGAATGTTGACAGCGGCAGCCTGCGCGCCACGAAGCCGAACAGGGCCAGCGGCAGGACCGTCACTGGCCCGGTCAGCAGGAACCACATGGCGTTCGATGGGCTGCGAAAGAAATGCCCCTGGCCCGTCGCCTCGAACCAGCCGAGATAGATCACCGCCGGCAGGAAGAGATAGGCGCATTCGATGAACAAAGCAGGCAGCGCCGGAACCTGCGTCTGCTTGCGCAGGATGCCGTAGCTGCCGAACGAGGCCGCCAGTATCAAGGCCACCCACGGCACGGTGCCGATGGCCACGACCTGCACCGCGACGCCGACGACCGCCAGAACTATGGCCGCCCAGCCCCATCTGTCGAGCCGTTCGCGGAACATGATCGTTCCCGCCGCCATGTTGACCAGAGGCGTGATGTAATAGCCGAGCGCCGATTCAATCGTGTGCCCGTTGGTCACCGCCCAGACATAGACGCCCCAGTTGACGGCGATCAGCACCGAGGTGACGAGCAGCATCCAGCGCAGCCGAGCGTCTTTCAATGCAGCGCCGACCTGCGGCCACTGCTTCGTCGCCCAGACCAGCCCGCCGGCCCACACCACCGACCACAGCGAGCGGTGGGCGATGATCTCGATCGCGCCGCCGCCGAAGGCGTGGATCGGCGCATAGAACAGCGGCACGAAGCCCCACACCACGTAGCAGGCTATGGCCAGCAGGACAGGAGAGGTGAGCGGCGACGATTTGACTTCGGCGGGCGTCATAACGGGTCCAGACATGAAAAAGGCCGGCGGATGGATGACCGCCGGCCTTCAATTCAGGAAAGCAGGTGGGTCAGGCGTCGGTCCTGGCGGTAATGACGCCGCGTTCGTCGAGCAACTGCGCGATCTGCACGGCGTTAAGCGCCGCGCCCTTGCGCAGGTTGTCGGCCACGATCCACAGGTTGAGGCCGAACGGCACGGTCGGATCGTTGCGGATGCGCGAAACGTAGGTGTCGAACTCGCCGACGGCCTCGATCGGCGTGATGTAGCCGCCCGGCTCGCGCTTGTCGATCACGGCCACACCCGGTGCCTCGCGCAGGATTTCGCGGGCCAGCGCCTCGTCCATCTCGCTCTCGAACTCGATATTGACCGATTCCGAGTGGCCGACGAAGACCGGTACGCGCACGCAGGTCACCGTCAGGTCTATGGTCGGGTCGATCATCTTGTGCGTCTCGTTCCACATCTTGGCTTCCTCGTCGGTATAGCCGTCGTCGCGGAAGGTGCCGATGTGCGGGATCAGGTTGAAGGCGATCTGCTTGGGGAACTTCTTGGGCTCCTTGTCGCCCAGACCGTAGATGGCCTTGGTCTGGTTCCACAGCTCATCCATGCCGTCCTTGCCGGCGCCCGAGGTCGACTGATAGGTCGAGACGACGACGCGCTTGATCGGCGCCGCGTCGTGCAAAGGCTTCAGCACCATGACCAACTGGGCGGTCGAACAGTTGGGGTTGGCGATGATGTTCTTCTTGCGCGCATCCCAGATGGCGTCCGGGTTCACTTCCGGCACGATCAGCGGCACGTCGGGGTCCATGCGCCACACCGACGAATTGTCGATGACGATCGGACCCAGCGCGCCGATCTTCGGCGACCATTCCTTCGAGACGGCGCCGCCGGCGCTCATCAGCACGATGTCGACCTTGGTGAAGTCGAATGTTTCCAGGTTCTGGCAGATCAGGGTTTTTGTGCCGAAGGCAATCTCGGTGCCCATCGATTTGCGCGAAGCGACCGCGTAAATCTCGTCGACCGGAAAATTGACCTCTTCGAGGATCGCCATCATTTCGCGACCCACGGCGCCGGTGGCGCCGACAACGGCGACCCGATAACCCATAGTAGTAGCTCCTGAAACGGATTGAAACGCGCAGTATTACGCAGCGCGCACATGGCGCTTTTGTTCAGGATTTACAAGGGTAAACTCGCCGCCGGGCGAGGTTTGGCGGATTCTGTGTCCTAAATCAGCGCGCGGCGCGCAACGTGCCCTGCAGGCCGGAACGGTTGGCCGTGCGCAGGATGCGATCGAGCGCGCCCAGCAGGGCCTCGGAGGTGAACGGCTTCAGAAGATGGCCGTCGCCGCCGGCTTCGACACCCATGTCGACCTGGCCTTCGTCGCCACGGCCGCTTAGGAACAGGATCGGGGTATAGCCGAGCTTGAAGCCATCTTCCATCTGGCGGATTTCGCGCGCCGTGCGAAGACCGGTATGGGCAGGCATTTCCATGTCCATGACAACGGCGTCGTATTCGGTCGTCTGATAGGCTTCCACGGCGGACTGCCCGTCCTCGGCGAAGTCGACATCGATGCCGGTCGCGGCCAGCATCAGGTCGATCATCTTGCGCACGGTCGAATTGTCTTCAACGCATAAAAGTCGCAACGCAGGGCTTCCTCTTGATGTGTCGCCGCGCGTCCTGATTCGCGACTCATGTGAGTATCTTATACACAAGGGGTCTTGGCCAAGTCTTAATGCTTGCGCCGTATCAGGCTCCAAGACTTGCCGCGACAAACCCTCATATGCCGGGATGATGGCGAAATCCTGTGCCAAGAGAGAACAATTTGCGGTAAGACTTAGGCGCAGGCAGGATAAAATACGTGCAAACACAGGTCATTGTCATCGGTGCCGGCCCGGCCGGCCTCGGCTGCGCCATCTGGCTGACCAGGTTGGGCGTGCCGTGCGTGGTGCTGGAAAAGGCCGACCGCGCCGGCGGCCTGCAGACGCTGAGCCCTTACGAAAACCTGTGGATACCCGGTGTTCAGGGCAGGACCGGCATGGACCTGGCCGATGACATGGCCCGTCACGCCCTGGAGCTGGGTGTCGATATCCGCCTCGACTGTCCGGCCGTCCGGATCTCGCCCGGCTGGCATGTGACGACAACGCAGGGCGAGATAACCGCAGCCCATCTGGTTATCGCCACGGGCACACGGCCGCGCGCCGGCGACTTTACGCCGTCGCCGACCGTCGCCATAGGACCGGGCACCCCGATGGAGGCCATGGCGGTGACGGGCCGTACGGTCGCCATACTGGGCGGCGGCGACAACGCCTTCGACCAGGCGCGCTTTGCCCGCGATCGTGGCGGCAAGGTCAGTATCTTCACGCGGTCAGCCCCGCGCGCCCAGGCGCTGGTCCAGGCCAGCGTGCCGGACGCGCGCGTCGTCACAGGGCCTTACGTGGCAGACCAGGCGGCGATGACGGTGAATGGTGAACCGTTTGACGTGTTCGGCGTGATGTATGGTTTCGAGGCGGTCCTGCCGCCGGGTCTCGACCCGGCGATGGACAAGGGTTTCATTGCGGTCGATCGCTTCGGCCGTACCAGCCTGGCAGGGGCCTGGGCCTGCGGCGAAGTCACGGATTACTGGCATGCTTGCGTTCCCACCGCTGTCGCCCACGGCGTTCAGGTCGCCTGGCAGATCGCGCGGGGCTGAAAAAGAAACGACGCTCTTGCGGGAGGGGAAATCGCAAGAGCGCCGTCAGGGTGTCCAGGGGAGGAAACTGTCGACCGGAACCTTCGTACGCCACCCGGGGGCTGGGGGGGCTGTTCAGGGGGGAGACGCACTATGCGTTCCGGCCGACATTGATATAATCGCAGTCGTATTGGGCGTCGGTTGGGCCGAAATACGGTCTTTGTGGGGTCAATTGTTGCGGCAGATCAAGCTTTGGCGGCACGTTTTCACAAAGCCGTGCTTTGCCGTTGCGCGGTGCGCAAAATGACTTGCGAACAGTCTCAAGCTGGCGCGTAATCGGACGCATCAACGGAGGGCATGGTCTGTCCATGAGCGTACAGGATATTGGCAGCGCGTCCGCGGCACCGGCCAAAGGTCCGGTCTTTTTCGAACGCAAGGAGCTGGACCTGATCCTCCGACTATATGGCCGCAAGGTGGCGGCCGGCGACTGGCGCGACTATGCCATCGACAGCTTCGCCGACGCCGTCTCGTTCAATGTCTTTCGCCGCGCGTCGGAAGCGCCGCTTTACCGCATCGAGAAGCGCCCCGCCCTTGCGCGCCGCCAGGGCGCCTTTGCCGTCTTCAACCAGGCTGGACTTGTATTGAAGCGCGGCCGTGAGCTGGGCCCGGTACTGGCCGTGCTCGACAGGACGAAGTTCGACGTGGTGTGAAAAACCCCGGACGTCGCCGTCCGGGGTTCTGGTCTTGCACGTTAAGCCTTTAGCGGCGGCCGCCGCCGAAGATGCGCAGCAGGCTGAGGAAGACGTTCATGAAGCTGATATAGAGCGACAGGGCGCCGAAATAGGTCAGGGCGGCCAGTCCCCTCTGCGACACCTGCATCTGGTAATAGGTCGCCTTCAGCCACTGGGTGCGGAACGCGATCAGGACCGAGAACACCAGCACGCACACGACGGAAATACCGAAGTCCAGCATGGGGCTCTTCAGGAGGAAGAAGTTGACCAGCGACGCGATGATGATGCCGAATATGGCCATCATCAGGAAGCTGCCCCACCCGGTCATATTGACCTTGGTCGTATAGCCGTACAGCGACAGGGCGCCAAAGGCGCCGGCGGTGATCAGGAACATCGAGGCGATGCTGGTAATGCCGTACAGCAGGAAGATCGACGATATCGACACGCCCATGACGGCGACAAAAAGCCAGTAGAATCCGGCCATGACGGCGACATTGAGACTGCGCATGAACAGGTTTGACATCAGCGACAGGACAAGCGGCGCGAACACCATGCACAGGCCGAACGCCGTATAGCCGTTGATGCCGTCGCGGCCTGATGTGTACAGCAGCGCCGACATGGTCGGGCTTTGCGACACGGCCCAGGCGATCACGCCGGTGACGACAAGACCCAGCGCCATCTTCTGGTAGATGCCGAGCAGGAAGCGGCGCAGGCCCATGTCGCGGGCCATGTCCTCGACGGTCGGCTGGGCGCCGGCGATTGGACTGTTAAGATCAGCCATGATGAAAATCCCTGTGAAGGGGCGCGACCGGCGCCCACGGGTGAAATATGATCCCGAAACACGGCGCTTTCAAGGGCGCTGTCAAAAGGCTACAAGGTATGCGGATGAAAAATCATTAAGATGCAGGATCAGGGACTGCTGGCATATCATGGCCGTCGTCCACAGGGAGGATTATCATGAAGACCTCGATCTGCCTCATGCTCCTGTCGCTCGTCGCCACGCCGGCCCTGGCCCAGACGCCGCCGCCGTCAGGGTGCGACACGCCGGAAAGCCACCAGTTCGACTTCTGGGTCGGCAAATGGGACGTCTATCCCGCCGGCAGGCCCGATACCAAGGTCGCCGACAGCCTGATCGAGAAGCTTTACGGCGGTTGCGCCGTACGTGAGAACTGGATGCCGCTGAAAGGCAATGCCGGCGGCAGCCTCAATGCCTGGGAGCCCGACAAAAAGCAGTGGCGCCAGACCTGGCTGTCGGTCGGCGGCTTCGCTGATTTCACCGGCGGTCTTAGCGGCGACGCCATGGTCATCAAGGGCGACTGGGGCGGGACGATGACCCGCATGACCTATACGCCCCAGCCCGACGGCAGTGTCGAGCAGAAGGGCGAAACCACGGCCGACAACGGCGCCACCTGGCAACCGAGCTTCGACTTCATCTATCGGCGCGCTTCATGAAACTGAGGTCGCTGCTCTTCGTGCCGTGCGGCAATGCCCGGGCGCTGGACAAGGCACGCGGTCTCGCCTGCGACGGCCTGATCTTCGACCTGGAGGACGCCGTCGGCGAGGCCGAACGCGCCGGTGCGGTCAATGCCCTTGCCGAGGCGCTGGGGAACGAGTTCATCGCGCCGTTACGGCTGGTGCGCGTCCATCCGCAATATCTCAACGCCATCCACCGGACGCTGAAGGACGCGCGCGTCGACGGTGTCGTGGTGCCGAAGGTCGAAATGCCCGAGGACCTGCGTGGCGTGGCGGCGGTGTGGCCGGGCGTGCCGCTATGGGCGATGATCGAGACAGCGCGCGGGGTCGCCAACCTGGCGCAACTCACCGACCTGACGAATGCGTTGCCGTTGCGCGGACTGATCGCCGGGCCGAACGATCTGCGCCGGTCCTTGCGCACCCGCGCCGCGCCGGACCGGCAGGACATCGTCATGGCGTTGAGCCAGATCGTGCTTCATGCACGGGCCAGGGAACTAGCGGCCATCGACGGCGTCTACAATGCCTATACCGATGACGCCGGTTTCGCGGCGGAATGCCGCCAGGGACGCAGCCTCGGCTTCGATGGCAAGACCCTGATCCATCCGTCGCAGATAACCAAAGCCGAGCGCACCTTTTCGCCTTCGGAAGAAGATGTGACGTGGGCTCGCGCGGTGATGGCGGCGTTCGAGGCTTCGGAATCGGGCGTCGCCTCGGTCGGCGGACAGATGGTCGAACGCATGCATCTCGACGCCGCCCGCGAGATTTTGGACGCTACGAGCGCACAATAGCGGCGGTCAGTGCCCGCGGCTGAGGTAATCCTCTGAGCGCATTTCTTCCAGCCGTGAGGCGGTGCGGGCGAATTCGAACGCGCCGTCGCCGGCCGGGTACAGCTGCGAAGGTTCGGCCTCGGCCAGGACGACTGTCTTGGTCGAGGCCTCGTAGAGCGCATCGATCAGGCGCACGAAGCGCGCCGCTTCGTTGCGATTGGCCGGCGACATCACTGGCACGTTCTCGATGAACACTGTGGTGAAGCGTTCGGCGATGGCGATGTAGTCGGAGGCGCCGTTGTTGGCGCCGCACAACTCGGCGAAGGTGGCGCGCAGCAGCGGCCCGGCAGCACGGGTGAAGCTCAGCTTGCGTTCGTTGACGGTGAGAACGGCCTCGCGCTCCTCGTTCAGCCGCGTCATATCGCTCCACAGGGCGTTGAAGCCGGCCACCTGTTCCGGCGCCGTCGTCGGGAAGAAATAGGTCCGCGCGCCCCGCAGCCTGTCCATGCGGAAGTCACGCGGTCCGGCGACCTCGATGACCTGGCACTTCTCCTTGATCAGCGCGATGAACGGCAGGATGTGCTCGCGGTTCAGGCCGTCCTTGTAAAGATCGTCGGGTGGCCGGTTGGAGGTCGCGACCAGGATGACCTTGTGCTCGAACAAAGCTTCGAACAGCCGCGACAGGATGGTGGCGTCGGCGATGTCGGTGACCTGGAACTCGTCGAAGCACAAGAGTTGCGAGCGTTGGGCGATGACGCGGGCGGCGGGTCCAATTGGGTCGTCGCCTTTGTGCGTGCCAAAGATGGCCTTGCGCTGCTTGGCGTCGCTTTCGCGCCATTTCCGGATCAGGTGGTGGACCTCGGCCATGAAAGCGTGGAAGTGGACGCGGCGCTTGGACTCGATGGCGGCGTTGCGGAAGAACAGGTCCATCATCATGGACTTGCCGCGCCCAGGAGGCCCCCACAGGTACATGCCGTAGACGCGCGGCGCGATGCCCAGAAGCTTGCGCCACCATGAGCGGCTGTGACGAATGCGGCGTTCCAGGCGGAACAGGGCCTCGATGGCGGATTTCTGGGCCGCGTCGGGGACAAGCTCGCCCGACTTGATCAGCTGTTTGTACGCGCTGCGGATGCCCATGAACTGCGTTTGACTCTGCTTTAACAGGGCGCATTGTGCGCCTTTGCCCACCCTTTTGAGATGGGGTTTTAGCAGTTTCGCCTCAAGATCGCGTTAAAAAATGCTGCGGGTGCGTAAGGTTAAGGCACCGGTGTGCCCGGGTGGACACGGAGTTGTATTGGGGTGAAGGGGCCTGAGGCCCCTTCTTCTTTAGACAGAAAGACCCGGAAAGGCCTTATAGGCCTTTTCGGGTCTTTCTATTTAAGGCGAGAGGTCGCCCGCCGCATGGCTCTGGGCGTTCGGCGCGGAAATCGACCCACCGGGTCGATTTCACCAGGTTTGCCGGCCATGCGGCGAACCTGCGCTTCTCACCCCCTCGACCCCAAGACATGTCCATGCCTACTCGGCCGCGTCTTTCACCTCGCCGCGCGCCAGGTTGCGCAGCACGTAAGGCATGACGCCGCCGTTCCTGTAGTATTCCAGCTCCGTCGGCGTATCGATGCGGCAACGCACCGGGAAGCGCGCCATCTTGCCGTCCGACGCCCGGAACAGCTCGACGATCAGTTCCTGGCGCGGCTGCACCGTTTCCAGGCCATGGATGGTCACGATCTCCTCGCCGGTCAGGCCCAGCTTGGACCAGCCCTCGACCTTGAACTGCAGCGGCAGCACGCCCATGCCG
>OUNJ010002092.1_pt1 | contig 26645 bp, 21 predicted proteins | sample 1755361 | NCBI WGS metagenome assembly OUNJ01 (sample SAMEA3914825, study PRJEB12502) | metagenome | biome: forest; material: soil | place: USA | collected 2012-03-12 | depth 0.1 m
CTCGACGACCGCGCCGCCACCATCCGTGACCAGCTGGAGCGCGCCAACCACCTGCGCGCCGAGGCCGAAGCCCTGCTCGCCAGCTATAAGCGCCAGCAGGAAGAAGCGGTGAAGGAAGCCGAAGCCCTCGTCCAGCAGGCGAAGAAGGATGCCGACGCCATGCGCGCCAGCGCCGAGGCCGAGTTGAAAAACACCATCGCCCGCCGCACTAAGCAGGCAGAAGAAAGCATCAAGCGCGCCGAAACCGATGCCGTGCAGCAGATCCGCACGCAGCTGGTCGACATCGCCACCGAGACCGCCCGCAACGTGATTAGCGCGCAACTGGGGGCTGAGAAAGAAGACCCGGCGGTCGCCCGCGCGTTGCAATCGATTGAGCGTAACATCCACTAGCGCTATAAGGTGGCATGCGCCGCCACTGCCTTCTTTCCTGTCTGCTTTTCCTATGGTCTCTCCCGGCCTTCGCCGGCGCGTGGTTACAGCCCGAGGGCCAGGGCCAGTTCAGCAATGGCTACACCTATTTCCGCAGCGATCACTATTGGGATACGAACGGCGACACCCACACCCAGCCCACTTTTAACAAAATCGAAATGCAGCCCTGGGGTGAATATGGCGTCACCAAATGGCTGACCGTCGGCGGCGATCTCTACGCGCAATATGACTGGCAGGGCGGCTTTAGCAACTGGGGCGTCGCTGACCCCGAACTCTGGGCGCGCACCAAGCTGTGGGGCAACGGCAACCAGCTCATCTCCATCCAGCCGCTGGTGAAACTGCCGAGCTATTTCTACGCCAACGACCTCACCCCGCGCGGCGGCAGCCACAGCACCGACGAGGAATTGTCGCTGCTGTTCGGCAGCAGCCTGCATGTGCTGAGCGACAACGACTACACCGACATGCGCGTTGGCTATCGTTGGCGCAACCAGGGTCTGAAGCCGCAGATCAAGGCCGATGCGGCCCTCGGCATCAGCCCGTGGGACCATTGGCTGCTGGTGCCCGCCATCCGCTATGTCGGCTCCACCGGCATCGACAGCAGCAGCTTCAGCGAATCCGGCGATCTCGATTACCGGCTGCTGAAAGCCGAGCTTGGCATCATCTATAAATACAATGACGGCAGCTGGTGGCAGTTCACCGGCTTCGATCACCTCGACGGCAAGCAGACCGGCAACGGCCAGGGCCTCTATATCGGCTACGGAGTAAAATTCTGATGCCGCGGCTGGGCGACATTCTCGTCGCGCATGGCGCCATCGCGCGCGAGGCGCTGGAGCAGCACCTGGCCCGCGCCCCCGGCCGCCTCGGCGAAAGCCTGCGCGCCCATACCCTCATTCGCGGCCGCGCGCTGGCGCTGGCTTTGGCCGAGCAGCAGGGCCTGCCTTTCCTGCCGCTGGAAGATTGCCAGCCCGACAAAACTCTTTTCCAGCCGCATGCGCTCGGCCATTACCAGCAGCATCATTACCTGCCCTATCAGCGCACCGGCGCACGGCTGGTGGTGCTGACACCCGAACCGTCGCTGGCGCTCAAGGCGACGCTTGAACAATATTACAGCCAGCCCGTCGACCTCAGCATCGTTTCAGCGCGCGATTTTACCCGCCTGCTCGCCACCCAGGGCGCCACCACCTTTACCCGGCGCGCCCGGCTGGCCCTGCGCCGTCGCCACCGGGCGCTGGTTGCCGACCGCGTGCTCATCCGCCCGCAGGCCAGCGGCCTGATTCTCTTATGTGCATTGCTGCTGGCCGCCGGCATTCTCGCCCCACACGCCAGCTGGCAGGTGCTGATCGTCGCCTGCAACCTGTTTTACCTCGTCACGCTGGCATTTAAACTGCAACTCTATCTGCAAGGCCGCGCGGCGCGTCGCCAACTGGTGGATATCAGCGCCGCCCTCGCCCAGCTCGACCCGCGCAGCCTGCCCGTCTATTCCATCCTCGTGCCGGTTTACAAAGAACAGTTCGCGGTGATGGCACGCCTCATCGGTCACCTGCACAACCTCGATTACCCGAAAGAAAAACTCGACATCAAACTCATCGTCGAGGCCGATGACGAGCAGACCATTGCCGCCATCAAAGCCTGCCGGCCGCCGGAGAATATGGAGATCATCCATGTCGCCCCGTCGCACCCGCGCACCAAGCCGAAGGCATGCAACGTGGCGCTGCAGCAGATCCGCGGCGAATACCTGGTGATTTTCGATGCGGAAGACGCCCCCGCGCCCGACCAGCTGAAACGCGCCGCCGCTCTCTTCCGTGCCTACCCGCGCGAGGTGGCCTGCCTGCAATCGCCGCTCAATTACTATAACCGCGAGGAGAACCTGCTCACCAAACTCTTCGCCATCGAATATAGCGCGCTGTTCAACCTGCTGCTGCCGGCGCTGGAGCGCATGGGCCTGCCTATTCCGCTGGGCGGCACTAGCAACCATATCCGTGTCGAGGCACTGAAGCGCGTCGGCGGGTGGGATGCGTTCAACGTCACCGAAGACGCCGATCTCGGCATCCGCCTCGCCTGGTTCGGCTACCGCACCCGCATGCTGCCATCGCTGACACTCGAGGAAGCCCCTATTCACCTCGGGGGCTGGCTGAAACAGCGCACCCGCTGGGTGAAAGGCTATATCCAGACCTGGCTGGTATTCATGCGCCAGCCCGCCGCGCTGAGAAAACAGCTCGGGGCGCGCGGCTATTACGGCTTCCAGTTCTTCGTCGGCGCTCCGGCCCTCACTTTCCTGCTGGCGCCGGTGTTCTGGCTGGTGTTCTTTTTCGGCCTGTTCGGCTGGCTGCCGAGCGATGCGCTTTCGCCCCTGATGCTCAGCTTCTGCGGCATCTCGTTCATTGGCGGCATCCTCAGCCACTGGCTGTTCGCGCGCAGCATTATCCGACTGGAAAAATGGCATAATATGCAGTTGGCCCTGCTCGCTTACCCCTTCTACTGGCTGCTGCACAGCTTCGCGGCCGCGCGGGCCCTGTGGCAGCTGGCCACCGCCCCCCATTACTGGGATAAAACCACCCACGGCATTTCTACCCTATTTAAGGCTTGACGGAGGGTCACCCCGCCGCTAGAAAGCGCCCCTATTTCGAATCGACAGGTGACGTTTATGAAAGTTCTCAGCTCCCTCAAATCCGCCAAGAAGCGTGATAAAAACTGCCGCGTAGTGCGCCGCAAAGGCCGCCTCTACGTCATCAACAAACAAAACCCGCGCCTGAAAGCGCGCCAGGGCTAATTGCCCCCGGCACCCGAATACGAAAAAGCCGCCTTAAAGGCGGCTTTTTATTTTCACAATTAGATTTGTCTTCTGCGCACGGGCGACTCAGCTTAAAGCACGCTTCCGCCTGCGTAAAAGTGAAGCGAAGCGCCCTAGCGCACGTAAACCCGTACCTCATCGTAACGCAGCCCGTTCTCGCGCTGGCCGCTGATGTTCATGCGGCTCAGCGGCACACCCATGTTCTGCAGGCTGGCGACTACCTGCTGCGTGTGGGCACTGGCGTTCTGCTGCCAGGCCAGGTCATTGGCCTGGTTGCCGGTAGAAGGTGCAGCCGAAACCACGCTCAGCATCACTGTCGGCTTCACGGCCACGGCTTTCGAAACCGCTTCGTAAAGCGATTGCTCGTAATAAACCTGCAGCTGATTGAAGCGAATCACCACCAGTGGTTTGCTGGCGTAACCTTCCGCATGGGCAACATGGGCAAAGACCAGCGCAGCAATGGCCAGTGCAGGATAGATCAGCGGACGGAGCAGACGTTTCATAACGCCATTGCTCTAACACGCTCCCTTTCCATCGCCAAGCCCGGATTCGGTATGATTAAGAGTTGACTGCCAGCGTCGGGGCTTTGTCCTTTTGGTTAGGGGTATGGGCCTGGCGGGCATCTGCGGGGGTTAGCACTACGCCGGCGAGGGCCAGCGTGAGGCCGTGGGCGGTATCCATGGAAGCGCCATCGGGCAGCGCGAGGCTGGTTTTTTCAGCGCTGGGATGGCCACCATCATCCAGCATCGCGACGGGGCTGCCGGTGGTGGTGGCGTGCCGGTTGTGCCAGTCCTGGCTGGGGGTGATGGGCGTGCCGTCTTTATTGACTTCAGTGGGCGTGCCGTCCTTGCCGACGAAGAAGTATTTCGGGCCGTCGGGGCTGTCTTCCTCGAGGAGGACCAATCCGGATTTGGTGCGGATATGGTGGGTGGCGTTATGCTGCCTGCCATCGTTGCTGCCATGTGCGCCGCCGATGTCGTGGCCCTGGTTCTCGGTACCGACGATATCCTGCCCCGCCATGCCGCCGGCGCTGTGCGACAGCGCCACGGTTTCATCGGCGCCGTATTCATATTGTGCGCGCGTGTTGGCGTTGCCCAGCATGGTGTTGACGGTCGTCGTGTCCTGCGGGCTGACATTCACCATCCCGCTGGTGACGATGTCGTGATACTGCCTGAAGATGGTGGCGTAATCCGCATCCAGCTCGGCCTTGCTGTGCTTCGGCGCGTCGCTCATGAAGTCGTCGTACAGCGAGTGGCCGTCGGCGCCCTTGCCATGCACATCGACCACCAGGCCGTTGCCGCCCATCTCGAGGTTGATGGCGTTGGCGACCAGCGCGCTGGCGTAGCGCTGCTCGGCGTTGCCGCCCTGCGGCAGGTGGCCCGGCTGCAGGCCGGGGATTTTGCCGACGATATTCACCACCTGCGCCTGCGCCTGCGTGGCGACGATGCTGTTTGCCTGGCCCAGCACCTGCTGCCACGCCTGGTCTTTCACGGCTTCGGCATTGGCGATGTTGCGCCCGCCAGCGGCGGCGTTCCAGCCGGTGATGAACTGGCTGTAGAGGTTCTCAAGGTCCGACGGTTTTGCCTTGCCGTTCTGCGACTGCCAGCCGCCGACCACGGCCGCGAAGGCCTGCGCCTGCCCGTCATCCGGGCCGCGGGCGCCTTTGGCGCCGAGCGCCTGCAGGCTCACCGCGTTGGCATAGACCGCCAGTGCGTTGTCGCTGCTCAGCACCTGTTTCGCCACGTCCTGCCTGCCGTCCGCCACCTGCTGAGAAGCGACCAATGCCGGACCCTGCGCCAGCAGCGCCTGCCGCAGCGCTTCGGCTTCCGTCGCGCGTTTTTGCGGGTTCTTTTCGGCAGCCAGCGCGTTCGCCGCGTTCACCGTTGCATCCAGCGCTTTCAGCGCATCGCGCGTTTTATCCACCGCAGCCTGGTCTGCCGCCAGCTGGTCCGCTGCCGCTTTCTGTATCTCCGTCTCCGACGCCTGCGCCTGCGCCGCGCCCGGGATCAGCACCGCTGCCGCATCTTTGCCGATACTCGGTTGCGTCATTCCGTTCACCGTCGCGTTCAGCCGCTGGGCATCCGCCAGCCGCCCGTGTTCATCCGCCAACTGCTGCAGCAGCCGCTTCTGCGTATCCGCGATCGTGCCCAGCGCCTGCACGACGCCATCGGCGCGCTGTAGTTGCGCGCGCTGTTCATCCAGTTTCTGTTGCTCTGCCGGCGTGTGCGCATGCTGCTTCGCCAGCGCCGTTTCCTTCGCCCGCAGCGCGGCATGCTGCTGCGCCGCCTCGCGCGATACCCTGTCCATCTGGCCCATGCGCGGGCCGGCTTTCGCCAGCACCTGTTCCAGATTCTGCGTCGCGCCCGTATCGTCGCCCAGCTGCTTGAGCATCATCACCACGCCCGCGCCATCCGCCGCCGTGCCCGCAGCCTCGCCCAGCACCGCCAGCCCGCTGCGGCCAACCGCCGCATCCGCACCGCCAGCCGCAACCGTACCCTCCGGCAACCCCGATGCTCCCGGTGCCAACGCCGCACGCGGCGCACCCACCTGCGAGCCCTTCGCCTGCGCCGACTGCGCATCCAGCTGCGCCTGCGAAGCCACCACACCCCGCTGCGGCTCCTGCGACGGATTCGCCTGCCCATCCACCGGCGCAGACACATTCGCCGTCCCCACCTGCCGAGCCGCCTGCCCACGCGCCAGATCAGCCTGACTGGGGGAAACTGGTTGCGACGGGGCCGGCGCATTCTTCATGAGATCCTTTTCGCCAGCACCCGCCTGGGTAACGATCTGATGGGCCTGCCGGTTAATCTGATCGGCGCGCAGGGGCGACTGCCCTTCCATCAGACTCTGCTGGTAATCTCTCACCGCTTTATCGGCAGCATCCATTTTCGCTTTTAACGCATCTTCCTTCTGCCCGTCCCCATCGGAAGCCGACACGCCCTGCATGGAATCACGGCGATTCGCCTTCTGAAATGCCTGATATTGCGTGTCAGCCTGCTTTGCTTGGACAGCCAGTTCCCGCAAGTGTTCTGCCTGCGCATCGGTAAGCCTGGCATCGGCAATGGCGGCTTGCGTGCCATCGCTATACCCCTGGCCGAACTGCGACTGGCTGCCGGGACCCGTCTTCGGAAGCGTGGCAGCGGTGCTCGCAAACTGGTTCCCCTGTGCCGCTTTCAAGTCATCCGCGGTTTGGCCGGGCGCCGGACTGGCATTCGCATGTTTATCGGCCATCGCCTTGCCGGCCGCATAGGCAGAGCCTTTGCCAGTGGTCGCCCAGTCGGGGGGATTGTTGAAGCCGCGCCGCATATCATCGTTAGCGGCGATCAGATTCTCGACGTTAACCTTCGTCGTTACCAGATAATCACCAATCGCCTTGTCCGAGGGGTTCAGATTCTTGTGCGCCATCAGGTCGTTAAACAGGCGCCTGGCGTTGCCATAGAGGTCTTGCACTTGCCCGATCTCTGACTGCAGCGCGTCGTATTTGGCCTTCGCATCCTGGAATTTTGCAGCGTCCTTGGTGTTGATGGCGTCCTGCAACTCCTTGTGCGCCGCATCGACCTCCGGCTTGAGCTTATCCACCGCATCCTGAAGTTTCTTGCGGGATTCCTCGATTACGTCGTCCGACGAAACAGCCTGGTAGGCGATATCGCCGGCGGGATGGGCATCCGCCGCAGAAGGCGCAGTATTTTGTTTGCCATCATCGGCCATGAGCCGATCCAGCGTGCCCTCCGGCAAGGATTTTTTGAGGTTTCTGTAATAGGCTGCCGAAACCTGGATATAGTCTCCATTCGCATCACTGCCTATAGCGAGGATACCGCCGCCGAGCCCCTTCTCAGCGTTGATCGCGCTCATCTGTTTTCCGAGTTTCGTGGTATCGTTCGTATAGAGTTTATAGGTTCCCGAAGGCGTTCTGCCGATCCGCGTGATATTCGCCGATGGCGTCCCCTCATCCCTGCCGGCGAGGGTTACTTGCTTGCCGGCATCACCATCATCCATAGCGGCCGATGCATGGGCATTATCATTCCCAGAGAGACCCGAGGCGCGCAGTTCCGGATATTTCTGTTCAAGCTGCGCCTGAAAGACTTCATCGCGGGGAACGTCTGTCTTCGCCGCAATCGCATCATTCCGAACGCGATCCCGGATCGACCGAAAATTATCTCGGTTTTTATAATGCTCATTGACCCACGTATCCAACTTATCACAGGCACTTTTCCACTTTGTATCGCGCGTATCATTCAGCCTGTTCAGCTCCTGCTCCAGGGCAGGATGGGCATCCAGATCACTGGGGTCGAGTCCTGCTTTCTTCAGCAGGTCCTCGAGCGCCTTCGCCTTGGCAGCAGCCTTGTTCGCTTCATCGTAAGCCACAGCCACATAGGCGCGCGCACGATTGGTGGCCTCGGTCAATTCATCGGACGACAGCTTGGGTTCGAAATCATTAGAATCGTTAGCGCCGGTTACCATATCGCACCCCTTTTAACAGCCACGCCGCCCCGCGGCATTTATTAATAAGAATTAATAATTGGTTAATAGATTGAATCGCTTCTTGCAATCAGTAATAAGCGTCAAATATTAAGTTTTCATTACGGTTCGAAAATTTTCTCAAAAAGCCCACAGGCGCAGGGTTGCAAAAACGCGCTTGCCATCCGAAAGCGCTTTGGTTAGGTTGCCGCTCCTTTTAAGGGCACCCATAGCTCAACTGGATAGAGCACTTGACTACGAATCAAGAGGTTTCAAGTTCGAATCTTGATGGGTGCGCCATTTCACACGGGCAACATGACCGACCCGCTTCACCGTTTCATCGACCAGCTACAGCAAAGCCTGGCAACCGGCAGCTTTGTGAAGCTGACGCTGGCTAACTACCAGGGCGCCGAGCCGGACCTGCAAAAAATTCTGACGCGTAAAATTCTGGTGAAGAAGGTGGAGCATCTCAGCTTCACCTATCGTTACCAGACGCGCGATGTGGTGAAAAATGCGCCGCTTGATACCGCCGCCGGGCAAGTGGCCACGCTGTTGCGTGATTTCAAGGCCGCCACGCTTTTCACCACCGCGGCCGACTGGCAGCTGGGCAATGGCAGGCTGAAGCAGCTGGCTGCCAGCCAAACCACTCCCGCCTCGCTGGAACATGACCGTGGTAAGAAGCGCGCCATCGGCGGCGAACGGCCCTGGCTGCATGCGCTCGGCATCACCGATGCGAACGGCCAGGTGCTATCCAGCGCGCAGGATAAATACCGCCAGATCAATCATTACATCGAACTGCTGGAGCCGCTGCTGGCCAGGCTGCCGCGCCCGCTGCGCGTGGCCGATATGGGCGCCGGCAAAGGCTACCTTACCTTCGCGCTATATGATCACCTTACCAACGCCCTGGGCATCGATGCGCAGGTGACGGGGGTAGAGGCGCGCGCCGAGATGGTGCAGCTCTGCAACCGCATCGCCGCCGAGGCGGGCTTCAGCGGCCTGCGCTTCGTGCAAAACACCATCGCCGATTTCGACAGCCGCGGCACGCAGCTGCTCATCGCCCTGCATGCCTGCGACACCGCGACGGATGACGCCATCGCCAGCGGCATTGCCGCGCAGGCCGAAGCCATCGTGGTGGCCCCCTGCTGCCACAAACAGATCCGCCGGGAGATGGATGCAGCCGCGCCGCCGTCCGCGCTCGATTTCCTGCTCAAGCACGGCACCTTCATGGAACGCCAGGCCGAAATGGTCACGGACGGGCTGCGCGCCTTACTGCTGGAGCAGCACGGCTACCGCACCAAAGTGTTTGAGTTCATCTCGGATGCCCATACGCCAAAGAACATCATGATCACCGCCCAGCGCGGCCCCCTGCCCTCGCCGGCGCGCCGGGCCGAGCTGGCGGAACAGATCGCCGCGGCAAAAAGCCAGTTCGGCATTGGCCGGCATTACCTGGAAAGCAAACTCGCCTGATCGAACCGGCGGATCTGCCAGGCGATCAGCGGAATATAGAGACCGTAGGCCAGGCATTCCATCCCCACCACGCACCAGATGAATCGTCCGAAGAGCAGCCCGCCGCAGAGAAACAGGCCGGCGGAAAGCGCCGCGTAAAACACCTGCCAGCGCGCCATGATTTTCAGCCGGCGCGTCACCACCAGCGCCGGGGCCAGCGAGGCGCCCAGCAGCATGAACGGCATGCTCACCGCCAGCTGTTGCAGGATGCGGCCGCTATCTTCCCACCCGGCGCCGAGATAGAGACGGAAGAACCAGGGGCCCAGCGCATAGATCGCCACGCCGCCCAGCGCGCCCAGCATGCCCACGCCCAGCAGCACCTTCGAGAAAAACGGCCAAAGCATCTCGCGCCGGTGCATGCGCGCCGCGAGATGCTTCATCAGCACCTGGCCGATGCAGGCCGAGGCAAGGATGATACTGCCGCTGAGCAGGTTGCGGGTGACGGAAAAATGCCCCGTCTGCGCCAACGTGTAGTTGGCGGTGATGGCGATCAGCGGCAGCTGTAACGCCAGATTGTTGAAGGTGGCGGGAATGCTGCCGAACAGCGGAAACTCGCGGTAATGATGCATGGCCGGCAGGGCATACCGCCGGCCATGCAGCCGCTGCAGCCGGAAGCCGTGGCGATAGGCGCTCGCCATGCCCCAACATGCTGCCAGCGACACCGCCAGCATGAAAGCATAAAGCAGCCCGTACGGCAGATGCGCCAGCCCCAGTGCGATGGCCAGTCCCGCATTGCACAGCGCATGCACCAGCCGGATGCTGGATTGCCGCGCATGCCGGCCCGCCCGCAGCAGCCAGTAATTCGCGATGTTGCCGAGCGAGCCGCCCAGCAGCGCAAACGGCAGCGCCACCAGCCAGATGGGCGACGCCGTAGGCGTGAGATAGCGCATGATCAGCGGCCAGGTGAAACTAAGGACCGCCACCACCAGCAGCGTGCTGCTCGCCGCCAGCCATATGGCGATGCTGGCCAGCATCCGCGCCCGGCCAGGCTGGCGCGGATGAGCGATAGCCTGCTCGTAATAACCCGTGGAAAGCGGCGCGGTTAGGGATGCCGCCATCATCACCAGCGCCAGCATCGCAAAGGTTTCGGGACTGTAGAGGCGGCTGAGCACGGGCAACGCCAGCAACGGCACTAACTGCACCAGCATCGTACCGCCCATCAGCACCGTCACGCCCTGCAGGAAGCCGGAACGGCGCAGCTTTTGCAAAATGGTGAGCCTGGCAGACATCCGCCTGCTGTAAGCCCTCGGCCGGCATTACGCAACGGTTGCTTTTCGCATATCGGCCACTAGCATACGCCGCATGAAATTATTCCGCTTCATCTGCAGCGATTTCGGCCTTTTCCTTATCAGCTTCGTGCTGCTCGCGCTGGCGGGCATCGGCATCGAGACGATGCTGGTCCCCCATTTTTTCCCGCAGCTGGACGATGGTGCAGGTCTGATGATCAACAGCGATGCCGATACGTACCATCATTTCGCCATGCAGGTGCTCGACGATATGCGCACGCGCGGCCTGGCCGGATGGCAGCTGTCGCCACACGGCGCCGCCATCAGCGGGCTGATCGCCCTGCTTTATTATGTCACCGTCCCCAGCCCGCTGGTGTGGGTAGTCGTTTCCGCAGCGTTCTGCGGGTTGGCGGTGATGACGCTGCTGCGCATAGGCATGCTGTGCGGCGTCGCCCGGCAATGGATGTGGCCCGCCGCGCTAAGTCTCATTTGCTTTCCATCCGCCATGCTCTGGTTCACCCAGCTAGGCAAGGATGGCATCTATGTGCTGGGCCTCTACCTTATCATCGCCAGTTGGATTGAACTGATCCTCACCCCTTCCCATGCCGCCGTCAGGCCGTGGGTCAGCTGGGTGTCGGGCGCTGCGGGCATGGCCTGCCTGCTGCTAGCGCGCCCTTATATGCTGATGATTCTGGCCGCCGGCTTTGCCGTGGTTGGCATCTGCTGGACCTTGCTGCAATGTTTCCGCTCACCCGACCGCCGCCACCTGCTACGACAGTTGCTGACGATCGCTGTCTGGATCGTTGCGCTGTTCATCGCTTCGCACGCATTTAAAGGTAACTTCAATAGCTGGGACAGCGTGCAGAAATATATGACGGAAAGCGCGCCGCTGCCGCCATCCAAAATCGACCGCTGGCTGCCGGGCATGCAGAAATATACCACCAGTCTTGTCCGCTATCGCCTGAGATTCCTGGACCTCTACCCCCATGCCAACAACAATATCGACCCGCAATCAATCCGCTCGGCGGATGACCTGCTGCCCTACCTGCCGCGCGCCATTGCCGTCGCTTGCTGCCAGCCTTTGCCTTTCGGCGATAACGGTATGCTGCCCGGCGCCAGCCAGACGATCTTCTCGCGCCTCATGCAGCTTGAAACCCTCATCATCTGCAGCGGCCTGCTCTGCACAGCATGGGCCGGCGCGCGCGGCAAGGTCCCCACCGCTGTTCTGGTAACGGTGCTGGCCCTCACCGCTTTCGTACTGCTTCCGGCAGTCTATATCGGCCCCAACCTGGGCACCCTGCACCGCGCGCGCTATGGATTGCTGATTATGCTGGCGTCGATTGGCTGGGGGCATGTAATACAGGCCTGCTTAGGTTCCCGCCGCACAATCGAGTCTGCATGACCCAACCGCTGACGATCCTGCATATCACCAACACCGACTGGCATTTTGTGAAACATGTGTTGCCGGCCGTGCGGCTGCAGCTGGAAGCCGGCCACCATGTGCATGGCGCTTTCAACATGACTGACCCGGCAGTCATGGACCTGTTGCGCCGGGCCGGCGTTACCTATCACCCGCTGCCGTTTCACCGCAGCAGCATCGCCCCCTGGCAATTGCTGCGCGAGTGGCTCGCCACCGCCCGGCTCATTCGCCGGCTGAAGCCCGACATGGTGCGCACCTCCACCTGGAAACCGCTGACGGCGGTGGGCGTCGCCCGCCAGTTCGCGCCTGGCTTCAATGCCTGCTACGCTATTCCCGGCCTCGGCTATATGTTCCTCAACCACACGGCCAAGGCGCTGGTGGCCCGTCGCTCGGTGAACGCACTGCTCATCCGCATCGCCCGTCGCTCGCGCACCCGCTTCGAAGTGCTGAACGGCGACGACCGCCGCTGGCTTGCCGAATTGATCGGCAACCGCGCGCCCATCGATCTGCTGCCCGGCCTCGGGGTGGACACCGACCATTTCACCGCCCTGCCCTTGCCGCCGGCGCCGCCTTACATCTTCGTGCTCGCCGCGCGCCTGCTGTGGGACAAGGGTGTGCGCGAATTCGTCGAAGCCGCGCGCCAGCTGCGTGCCGAGAACGCGCCCGTGCGGCTGGTGCTGGCCGGCCCGTTCGACCCCGGCAACCCGCGCGGCATCAACCAGCGCGAAATTGACCAGTGGCTGCAGGAAGGCGTGGTGGAATATTGGGGCAACGCCGAGGATATCCGCACCGTCTGGGCGAAAGCGCATGTCTGTGTGCTGCCGTCCTACCGCGAGGGTCTCAGCATGGCGCTGATCGAAGCCGCCGCCTGCGCCCGCGCCATCATCTGCTCGGATGTCAGCGGCTGCCGCGAAACCATCCGCGAGAACCAGAGCGGCCTGCTGGTGCCCATCGGCGATGCCGGCGCCCTGACTGATGCCATCCGCAGCTATGCCGAGAAGCCCGAACTGCTGCTCAGCCACGGCGAAGCCGGCCGCCATCGCATAGCGACGCGCTACGGCATCGGCATCGTGCAGCAGATGTTCCTCAATCGCGCCGAGCAGTTCGCCTGATGCCCGGCCGCGTTCTCCTGAGTTTAGAAGATGTCACCCTCACTATGGGTAACCGGCTGCTGTTCGAGGGCATCGGCCTGCATATCTGCGAGGGCGACAAAATCTGCCTGATCGGCCGCAATGGCGCCGGCAAAACGACGCTGATGCGCCTCATCATGCAGGAGTTGGAGCTCGATTCCGGCATCCGCTTCCTCTACCCGGGCGCCACTATCGGCTACCTGGCGCAGCAGGTGCAGTTCGACCCTGCCATGCGCATCCATGATTTCGTAATGAACGGCCTGCCGGAAAAAGAACGCACCGAAGAGCGCGGCCATCGCGCCGATATGGTCATCACCCCGCTGGGCCTTGACCCCACCGCGCCGATGGGCCATCTCAGCGGCGGCCAGCTGCGCCGCGCCGCGCTGGCCCAGGCACTGGTCGCCGAACCGGATATTCTGCTGCTCGATGAGCCGACCAACCATCTCGACCTCGAAGCCACTTTGTGGCTGGAGAATTTCCTCTCCCGTACCAAAAGCGCGGTGATTTGCGTCAGCCATGACCGCGCCTTCCTGAACGCCTTCACCCATCGCGTGTTCTGGCTGGAAGGCGGGCGGGTGCGCAGCTGCCCCACCGGCTATGCAGGATTCGAGGAATGGGCGGAAACCATCCTGGAATCCGAAGCGCGCACCATCAAGAACATGCAGAAGAAGATGGATGCCGAGATCGATTGGACGCAGGGCGGCGTCACTGCCCGCCGCAAGCGCAACCAGCGCCGGCTGAACGAGCTGCACCGCTTGCGCGACAAGCTGCGCAACGATAAGGCCGCCTACGCCGCCAAGACCAAAGCCATCGACATGGACCCGCTGAAGCCGACGCCCAGTTCGAAGATCGTCGCCGAGTTCAAGCATGTCAGCAAAACCTTCGAGCGCGACGGCAAGCAGATTCATATTCTGAAGGATTTCTCACGCCGCATTATCCGTGGCGACCGCATCGGCATTCTGGGCCGCAACGGCTCGGGCAAATCCACCTTCCTGAAAATGCTGATCGGCGAGCTGAACCCCGATACCGGCATCATCAACCGCAGCAAGAAAATCGATCTCGCCTATTTCGACCAGCATCGCAGCGCGCTCGACCCGAAAAAGACGCTCTGGAAAACGCTGGCCCCCAATGGCGACTATGTCTATTTCGGCACCGGTGATAAGCGGAAATACAAGCATGTCTGCGGCTATCTGAAAGATTTCCTGTTCGACCCCAAACGCGCGAAGGACGATGTGGGCACCCTCAGCGGCGGCATGCAGAACCGGCTGATGCTGGCGCGCACCCTGGTGAACCCCGGCAACCTGATGATCCTGGACGAGCCAACCAACGACCTCGATATGGACACGCTCGACATGCTGCAGGAAATCCTCGCCGCCTATGAAGGCACGCTCATCATCGTCAGCCATGACCGCGATTTTCTCGACCGTACCGTCACCGAAGTGCTAGCCTTCGAGGGCGATGCCGAAGTGCAGCAATATATCGGCGGTTATTCCGATTACCTGGAGGCAAAAAGCGGCAAGCCGGTGGCGAAGGAAAAAGCCGCCGCCCCTGCCCTTGAAAAGCCCAAAAGCCCTGCCAAACCCGGACTCAGCTTCAGCGAACAGCATGAGCTGAAGCAGCTCCCCACCCGCATTACCGCGCTCGAACAACAAATTTACGAGTTGCAGCAGCTGATCGACGACCCACTGCTCTATAGCAAAGATCCCAAAAAATTCGACGCCGCCATCCAGAAAATCGGCCAGCTCGGCACGCAACTGGCCGCCGCCGAGGAACGCTGGCTGCAGCTTGAGACACTGGCAGTATAAGGGATACCGTAGCCGGCTGTTTCCCTGCTCTAGCGCCAGCCGCGGAGAAATAACTGAACGGACTGCCGGGTCCAGGCATTCCGCTCGCCAGGCGCCATGATGATACCCATGCCCAGCGCACGATGCCGTGGCCCCGCGAGCAGAAGATGCATAAACTGTTCGGCGGCGAATTCCGCTTTCGCGCGGGTAACTTTTTCATTCACACAAAGCAGTTCAGCGATGCGTTGAATCGCCTCTTTCCAAGCGCTATTGGCGTCGATGATAGCGGCAAGTTCAGGAAACCGCCCCGCTTCACTGAGAATAACACGATGTAAAGCCAGCGCTTCCGGCTGCAATGCCGCATCGAGAATAAGATGGGCAAGCCGCTGAAGAACGGTCTCAGGATCGGCACCCTCGAACAGGTGCGCGTCTGCCGCCGGGGCCGGCCGCAGCTGCACGACCAGCCGATGCATCACCGCCCCGAACAGCGCGCTCTTATCGGCGTAGCGATGATAGAAGGTGCGCTTCGAAATGCCCGCTCGCTTCGCTACGGCTTCAATGCTGGTTTCGCCATAGCCCTGCGTCAGGAAAAGTTCGCTGGCCGTTGCCAGAATTTTCTCATCGATCTGGCCCGCCTGGGCAATGCTCGGCCGCCCGCCGGGGCGGGGCTTTTTCATGGCAGCCATCGGCGACTTTTTTGGCATGGTTAGTTATAGCGACGGTAATAGACCGGCGGCGCATAATAAGCCTGCGGAGCCGGATAGTAACCCGGCGGCACCTGATACACAGGTGCCTGCGCATATGGCGGGGCATATGGCGAAGCGTATGGTGGCGGGTAATAAGCCTGCGGGCCCGGGCCGGCTTCGGCGATGGCATTGAATGGCGCCGAAGCGATCGCCACCGTCCCCGCAACAACCGCAGCGCCGAGCGCGAATAACCCGATAATCGGGCCGCCACCGCGATGCCCATGCCCGCCATGGGCCGACGCAGGTGCAGCTGGGGCAATGGCAAGTGACGTGGAAAGCAAAAGCATGGCAGCAAATTTCATTTTCATAATGGCCTCCTTCAAAGCCGGGTCGTGAATAGATCTATTCACGACCTCACCTATAACACGATAAAAAAAGAAACGCAACCGTATCGTTTACTTTATACGCAACAAAGTGTCCGGCAGGGTTTAACGAAAGTATCCCAGGTACCTGGCATCTCACCCAGCCGCTGGCTCGCCCGAGTGTTATAAAACTGAGATACACCCTGTCAAATTGCAGAAAGATCAGCATCGCCTTCGCCAACACCAGCAGCCTGAATGGCGGAAGAACGCCCCACCCTCTCCTAATTATTGACATGAGGTTCGTTCTGCCTTAGCAGGGAGTCCCTTTTCCGATGGAAAAGGTCGTGGAGGGGTGGTCGAGTGGTCAATGGCAGCGGACTGTAAATCCGCCCTCTTAGGAGTTCGAAGGTTCAAATCCTTCCCCCTCCACCAGCTTGATTTATAAAGATAATTTGACTAAAATGGCTTCCTCAAAAAGGAGGCCATTTTTGCTTCATGGGGCACTGGTGGGGCACTTTCATTTAACTCGTAACACAGGATCAACTAAATTTACGTTCCAGAAAAAAGCTTATCGCTGGCAGGATCCGCAGGTTTTTCTACACGAATTCGTAACCAATCTTTTTCAGTATTATAAACTAGCTCCGAATTGAGAGTGGGCGCATCCTTCATAATACGCGCCATTTCCGAGGTGTCTCCAGCCAAGCCAATAATGCGGGTATTTTGGTTCCATTCTAATGCCCACCCCCATATCTTTTTATCATCTGGATGACGGCGCATAACAAATTTAAAAAATCCGTCTGCTGTTATCGCGTGCACCCTAATATCCCACTGCTCCCACAGCTTTGTGAACCACTGAATACGTTCGTTGCCCCAGTCTCTCTTATTTGCTGCAGCAACTGGCCAGAAATCTCCTGGAACAAAGTAGCCTCTTTGTTCATCGTGCTGATATGTTATCCAATAGAAAAACCCCCCGAAGTGATATCTGGCTAAAAGAAATAACCTATTCTCATCCACTTGAGGTGGGGCTACAAAATTAAAGGCAAGCTCTGCCGCCCCATACGAGCTTTTTATTTTTACTGCTTCATTGCTGTCAGCCACAGCCTTGCCCGTACGCCGACTATGTGCCCTTGTCGCCTTACGCTTTACTTCTGCGATAAGGCGCGGGTCACTGCGCCTGGGACTTCAAAATCCCTACTGTTAGCGGTTTAAGTGCGACCGCAAGGCACTCCCCACCATATGGTCGGGGAGGTACTGGTGTATGTCCCTCTACCAAAAAGACGTCCCTATATTTCTCCGGCACTTTGCGACTATCACACTTAATGTATATTTTGAATCCAGCCATATAGAAGACGTAAAATTTTATTTTGCGCTCCATTCTTGCTTTTCCAGGCGAGCGCATGATGCTTGCGGCAGGTCTACTACTGTTGAATCTTTCCATGAAAATCGAATAGTCCTGCCAACCTCCAGAATTTTTGCCTATCAAGAGATCAACCAGCTTATTACGATGTTTTTCACCAACTTTTACATGTTGGTAGACTTTGTGGTTGCTTACATCTGCTTTCCATAAGACCGAGATGAAAAATAATTTTAATTTATCATGATCATATCCCTTCAATTCCAAGTGTGTTCGTTTCGTGGGAATAGCTAAACTGTAAGCCTTCCTAAAAAATTCTAATGCATGGTCTTCCCATGGCTGGAAGATCGCTTCACAACTAAGACAGACAAGTCGATCATATACTCCTGTCCGGCTTTTTTGAGGATACAGCCTTGGGTCATTACTCAATAGTACCGCTGTCGTGGGATCTTCTTCGCGCGTACTCAGGGCATGAATTGATTGTGCGATCACGTGGGATTTAACCAAGCGTTCTGTGTCTTTGTTACATAATTTGCATTTCATGACTGCACAGTAGAGATTTCGTTATACCCATCAAACAGTAAGCACTAATTTATGAATCCGCGCGCAGGATTTGAACCCTCGAACTCATAATTTAGTTGGTAACATACTGAATAATGCAGCGGGCAATAATGTGGGGTATAATTAGGGGTATCGCGTTTCTTGATGGTGCCAATTCAGGGGTACTTCCGTGGGGCACTGGTGGGGCACTCGATACTAAAAAGTGGTAATAACTGACAACACGTCGCAACGGACAATTTGCTCTAAGGGATTGTAAAATAGTGTTGTCATTTGTTGTGACTTGTCGCAATTAACCTATTGTATTTGACTGTAAATCCGCCATCTTAGGAGTTCGAAGGTTCAAATCCTTCCCCCGGCTTGGGGCACCTGACGGTGCCATCCATGGCACTGTCACCCACCAAATTTGCCAGATGCCGAACGATGCTAGCCCTCCACCGAGATAAGCGGCGATAGTTGCCAATACAGCAGCTTTGGCTATCGGCGCCTGCATCGCCTCAGCTGTGCGATGGATGACTACCACTAGCGTTGCCGTTACCAGCAGCAAGCCAACATTCCCTAGCTCTAGCCACACTTGCAACGGCGCATTATGCGGATGCCTGGGTGGTTCCGATAATCCCATGTGTGCTAGTGTAATATTGCTTAGTGGAATCAGCGCTGAACTTTTCATGCCCCAGCCCAGCCATGCATGTCCGCGCGCACTATCCACCAGTCCTTGCCATATCAGGACGCGCATTGAAGAAAGTCTCTGCAACTGCTCCATATGCGCCAGTATGTATGGAGCATGCACAAACCACTGTGTAACAAATGGTGTTACAAAGAAAAGTACCGGCAAAGCGAATGCTAAAAGCAATGGCGCCCACCGCGGCGCAGCCCAAACCAGTATGAACACGACCGCGCTCGCTATCAGCCCCAGTTTTGCCGATAGGCTATGCATTAGCCCCACCCCTATTACTAGTAGTAAGAAACTCAGAAGCGCTAACCGTATTTTCCCCTCTTGCATCAAAACATATAGCGGTGGCCAGATCAGGACCACTAATGCGCAGAGACCACATTTGACATATTTAGTAAAAAATAGCTCTGCATTACCATGGGCAACACTGCTCACCCATGTCACCAGCCCGCCATGTGGCAGCTGTTCGCACAGCAACAATATGCCACATAGACAGAATGCACCAGCCATCCATAACCAGCCACGTAATTTCTGTCGTTGCGTATAGGCGCTACCTAGCGCTAATCCATTGGCGCCAAAAACTGAATGTACTGAGCATTAATCCTGGCATCACCGGCCTTGCTCAAGTGCAAGGGGTGGATATGAGTATTCCGCCAAAACTGGCACAGCTGGATGCGCAGTATCTTAAACGCCAAAGCATCATATTAGATCTTAAGATTTTCCTTATGACCGCGCGAGGTAAGGGATTAGTAGACCGTGTGTCTTCCTCTGTTTAATAGGGCTACTGTTAAACCTGCCAAAGCATTCTAAGCCAAGAAGTGGGTTTATGATCATAGATTGCCCAGCACCCATAAGCACGGTGCGGGCTGAATGCCACGTCACATCCAATCTGGCTACGGCGCAGCAGGAAATGGCGCACGCACGGTGTTTATGATAAAGGGGAAATGGTGGCCAGAGAGGGAATCGAACCCCCGACACGGGGATTTTCAATCCCCTGCTCTACCAGCTGAGCTATCTGGCCGCCCTGAAAACGAGAAGCAGTGCTATAGCCGCCCGATACCGGCTTGGCAAGTATTTCAGCTAGAGGCTGAATCTTCCCCGTCCGGCGCGGCTTCCAGCGCTTCGAGATCCGCATCGTCGAGCTCTACGGCGGGCACGGCGTAGGCGCCGGTGAACCAGCGGTTGAGGTCCACCTCCCGGCAGCGTTTCGAGCAGAAGGGCGCGAATTCAGGCACGCCGGGCTTGTGGCAGGTGGGGCACTGGCTCATACGCTGGCCTTCAGGCCGGTTTCCAACGCCACCCGCTCATCGAACACGAAACACGTGCCCTGCCAGCGACTTTCAGCCTCGGGAACCTGTTCGAGATAGGCAAGGATGCCGCCATGCAGGTGGTAGACCTCGGCAAAGCCCCGGGCCACCAGATAGGAGGAATATTTCTCGCAGCGGATACCGCCGGTGCAGTACATGGCCACGCGGTGGCCGGGCTGGAGGTTCACTTCCGTCCATGCCACCATTTGCTTGAAGTTACGCGTGCCGGGGTTAACCGCCCCCGCGAAATGGCCGAGGTCGAATTCGTAATCGTTACGCGTGTCGATGGTAATGACATCGGGCTGGCCGATCAGCGAATTCCAATCCTCCGGCCGTACATACTGGCCGACGCACTGGTCGGGAAAAGTCGGCACACCCAGCGAGATCAGCTCCTTTTTCACCTTCACCTTGCTGCGCTTGAAGGGCTGCTGGGCGAAGTGGCTGTCGCGGAAAGTCGGCGTGGCGAAATCGATCAGCGAATGCAGGAAGCCCATCAGCGCCTCGATCGCCTCGCCCGTGCCGGAGATGGTGGCGTTGATGCCCTCCGGCGCCAGCGTGATGGTGCCGCGTATTTCCAGTGCCTGCATGCGCGCCAGGATGGAAGGCTTCAGCGCTGCCGGCTCGGCCAGGCGGGTGAAGCTGTAAAACGTGCTGATGCGGATCGGGTTTTGCATGCGGGCGACATAGCGCAGGTCAGCGGAATTGTCATCCGTTTATGCGCGCGGCCTCGGGGTTGGCGACCAGCCGCTCGGCATGGTCCACCGCATGGATATGCGGGCCAGGCGGCGGCTCCATGGCAATGGCGATGGGATGCGCCGGCGTCTCGGCCGCCGCGCGGCGGATGCTGTCGAGCCGCTCGGCAATCGTCGGATAACCGGAGGTGAGATAGGCCAGCCAGGTGTTCAGCGCGCTGCCATGCACGGCGCGGTCGAGCTTGGTAAGGGCGCTCGCCAGCCCCTCCGGGTCGCCACCGATGGCCACGGCCTCGAGGTCGGCCTGCAGCTCGGCCGGCTTGGTGCTCACCTGATTGGCCAGCGTCTGCCCGAACATCCACCCCACTGCCATATAAACGAGAGAGCCCAGCAGCGAAGCCTGGCGCGGGCTGTATTCTGCCGGCGCTTCGGCCAGATGCCGTGCCAGCCAGCGCCCGGACGCACCGCCTTTCGCCACCACGCGGTGATAGAAACTGTCGAGCCCGCCATGCTGCCCCACCGCATGGCCGGCCATGATGCCGCCCAGGCCAAATAGCGCGTGCGACAGGCGCGCCGGCGTATCGTGGTCATGCCGCTCATGCCCCAGTTCGTGCGCCAGCACGCTGACCGTTTCGCGCAGATTGAGCAGTTTGAGCAGGCCGGTCGTCACCACCATCGTGCCATCGCTGAAGGCAGTAGCGTTGATATCGTTGGTCTGGGCGACCAGCAGTTGCAGCGGGTGGCGATAGCCGGCGCGGTGGCAGAGCGTGGTCCAGGCGGCATAGAATTCGGGGTGGGTTGTTGCCGTTATTTCGAAGGTGTTGTCGAGCGACATATCCGCCGCGCGACCGCGCATATTCACACGCTGCATCGGCGCTTGCGGGCGCAGCCGCTCATCGGGCAGCGGCGCAGAGCCGAGAATTTCATCCCACGTCGCCAGCGGCGGCGCGAAACCCATGAAATGCGCCACCCCGCGCGCCGCCCCGAACATGGCGCCCTTGATGCCATGGCCGATCGCAACGCTATGCGGGGTGAGCGCCATCTATAAGCCGGCTGCCTTTGTCGACGGTTCGGCGGCCAGGGTTTCCACCCGCTGCACAGCACCATCCACCGTGCTGGCCGGTTTTTCGGCAGCGACAGCTTGCGGCACTTCAACAGGCGCCGCCACCGGCGCGCTATTCTCCGCCTTCGCGGTGCCGGCGCACTGCCCGCAGGCACAGCCGGGGCCATGGGCCTGCGGCGTGGCGGCGGGAAGTTCCTGCGGCGCACCGGCCAGCCCATGCATCAGCTGGGCATAACCCGCGATGGTCAGCTGCGGAATCCGGATGTCGATGCCGTGTGCTTCCGTGCCGACATGCGCATGCTGCAAATATGGCCCCAGCACCGGATGCTCATGCAGGATATGCCCCGCCAGGCCCGCTACCAGCGCGGCATTATCCGCAATCTGCGGCCCGATGATGCTGATCGTCACTTCCGTGGCACCGTGGCGCAGCGTGCTGTGCAGATGCACCGCCGAATGTTCGAACAGCCCGGCAATCGTCTCCGGCGAACAGCCTTGCGCCTGCAGGCCCTGCGCCAGCTTCGGTCCCATGAGCTGCACCAGCGCTTGTTCAGCTGCCTGCCGTTCCATTTCGAACACCACCGGGCTGCCGGCACCCGGGGCCACAGCCTTATCGGCCGGGACTGCCGGGGTCTGTGCCGTGACGGCCTGTTCCATATTCTCCGTAGCTTCTTGGGCTTCCGGGGCTTCCTGTGCTGCGTCGGTCATGCGGGGTCCTTAAACAAATAGGTTCAGGCTCAGCTTACCAAAACCATCCCGCCACCGATGTGACAGTTTGATGAATTCGCCGCTTTGCACAGTCGGCATATGTGGTTTGATTAACCTGCATAAATACCCGTTTTCTTCATCAAACCTTCATAAAGCCCCTCGCCAGCGCGTGGTAAGATGCGGACAGTATAAAGTGAGCAGAATTATCTGTGAGTAACGAAGAGCAACAGCCCGTTTCTTCCGGCAACCAGCCCGGAAGTCCACTGCCATCGGTATCGGCAGTGCCCGCCGTTGCGCCCAAAAAACACAGCTATGTCGCCGAAGGTTTCAAGAACCGCACCAAGGGTGAAGCGTTCTTCAATTTCAGTTCGTATCTCGGCGTCGGTTATGTCGGCGTCACCGCTTTTTCGGTGCTGATGAGCTGGCTGCTGCGCGACAGCAAGCATGTCTCTCCCGCCTATAAAAAACTGGTCGACGGCGCCATTCATCTCACCAAGGGCAATAAGACCGGAAGCGAGCTTGAGAAACATATCGATGGCGTGAATTCCATTATGACCATCACCGCCCTTTTCACTGGCGGGACCATCATGTCGGTACTGCCGATCAAATGGATGGAAGACAACAAAGCAAAGCTGGTAAAAAGCTTCGACCATGTCTTCTACGGCAAGGAGAAGGCTGAAAGTGACCCCACCATTGTCGCCGCGCACGCCGCCCTCGAGGCCGCGCCGAAGCAAACCTGGATGTCGGTGCTGGGTGCGCGCCTGCTGGCCTTTGCCGCCACCTACAGCACCAGCCTGCTCATCGGAAGCAACAACTCGGTGCTTGGCAAACACGGTATCTCCATCGATAAAGCAGGCGTGCATGCAGGCCGCTGGCTGGACGGCGCCATCCACCACAAGCATCCGGAAATCGTTGCGATGATCGGCGAAGCCCGCCAACTCAAGCCCAATGACATTTTGCGCGAAGGCGATGCGTTGCTGGATCATGGGAAAGGCCAGCCTGACCGCACCTTCAGCCGTATCGCCAGTTACGTTTCGCTCGACGCCATTTACACCGGCATTACCTCCAGCGCCCTGTTCATCTTCACCCGCGTGCTGGCACCGGTGTTCGATAAAGACATCCGCGCCCGCATCCGCGAGGAGAAGAACGAGCCGCCGGAGCCGCTGCCGCAACCCATCGCTGCCGCCGCGCCCAACACCAGCAGCCGCGTCAGCGAAGCACAGCTGGCCGGCCGCCTGGCAACCCCGCAAGCGGAACTGGTTGTCTAGCCCGCGATTTGCCGATATAACGGCCGCCGGATGCTGACCATACGCACACAACCCTCTCTGAGCCGCGATTTCAAGCTGCTGTCGCTGTTCATTCTGTTCGTGCTGCTGCTGGTGTCGGCCTGGGTGAGTGTCGAGACCGTCCATAACTTCCGCCGCGATGTTTACAAGCAGATGGAAAGCGAATCGCTCCGGCTCGACCGCGGCCTGATCGTGCAGATCGAAAACGCCTCCTACATCCTCGAATCCGTCGGCCGCGAAATCCAGGCCACCGGCACCACGAAGCAGGACGCCATCGCCCAGCTGTTCTTCTCCTTCGCTAAAACCGAAGGCCCCAAGCGCAGCAACTTCAGCTGGATCAACAAGGACCAGATGCTCACCGTCTCGAGCAACCTCGGTGTGCTGGCCAAACCGATCGACGTGTCGGACCGCGATTACCTGAAAAAATCCATCGCCGAGCCGTGGAAGGTGCATATCGGCCGCCCCATCGACGGCCGCCTGTCGCAGAAATGGGTGTTGCCGATGAGCTTAGGGCTCACCGACAGCAGCGGCACCTATGCCGGCACCGTGGTGGTGGCCCTCGACACCAGCGCGCTGGCCGAGGATATCGGCCGCACGCTGAAAGATTCCGGCGTGCGCTTCGCCATCACCAACACCGCTCTCACCCTGCTGACGCAGACTGACGCCGCCACGCAGTTCTTCGCTAGCCATTTCGACCCCAAAACCCTCGCGGCAATGGATTTCGACGCCACCCCCGCCGGCCAATACAGCGAAGGCTCGTTCTGGCACAGCAACAAGGCCTATACCTATTACGAGCGTTCGAGCGAATATCCCTACATCATCTTCCTCGGGCTCGACCCTGCCAAAACGCAGGCCCAGCTGCGCGCACTGCTGATGCCGCGCCTGTTCCAGCTCTGCATCATCGCGGTGTTCCTGCTGTTCGTGCTTTACACGGTGAAGCGCCGCATCATCCAGCCCGTCATCCAGCTGCAGGCGCAGACAGCCAACATCGTGCGCGGCGAGCGCTATAACGAAGCCGCCGTCACCGGCCCGCTGGAGATCGAAGAGCTGAGCCACGAGATCAAACGCCTCTATGATTTCCTGGAGGAACGCCGGCGCGTCGAGGCCGAATTGCGCAGCAAGAATGCCGAGTTGAACCGCATCAAGGAAGCCGCGCAGCTGACCAACCAGGTGAAGGCCGAATTCTTCGCCTATGTCGGCGAGCAGCTCACCACCCCCACCGAAATGATCCTCGAACAGATCGAAACGCTGAAGGACCAGCATTTCGGCCCGCTCGGCAACCCCATCTACGCCCAGCACGCCCAGGAAGTGCACGAACATGCCGAGCAGCTGCTGGCCATGCTGGCCGATATCAAAGCCATCTCCGAAGCCGAAACCGGCCTGCTGGCGCTGACGGAAAGCGATGTGGATGTCGGCTTCATCCTGCAGAAAACCGTGCGCATTTTCCGCGACAAGAACAATGTCGAGGTGCAGCTCGACATCAATGGCAACCTGCCCCGCCTGCGCGGCGACGAGCTGCGCATCAAGCAGCTGGTGCTGAACATCCTGCAGGCCAGCGCCCGCCACCTCAATGCCGGCGATACCATCCGCATCACCAGCGCGCTGCGGGCGCAGGAGCTGGCGCTCAGCTTCTCCTATGCCGCCAGCACTGCTACCGATACACTGAAATCCCTCAACACCATGGTCGCTCCCACCAGCCGCACCAAGCATGGGCTGGAGCTGGCCCTGGCCCGCCTGCTGGTCGCCATGCACCAGGGGACGCTGGAAACCAAGACGCTGCAGGACCGCACGACCACCGTAACCGTGCGCTTCCCGGCCATCCGCGTCCTCTAACCACATCGCTTTTTTGCACTGGCTGCCCTAGCCATGGCACAACCACAGGAGCCATTATGGAACGCCTACCCTACCTGAAGCCTAGCGAAATCCCCGCCGCCGACAAACCATTATACGACGACATGAAGCAAGGCATCGAAGCCCATTTCAAAGGCTTCAAAGCGATTGACGACGACGGCGCCCTCATCGGCCCCTGGAACCCGATGCTGCATTACCCGCAATATGGCAAGCCGGTGTGGGATTACATCAAAGCCATGGCCGGCGACCCAAAACTGCCCGGCACTGTACGCGAGGTGGTGATTCTGGCGGTGGGGCAAAAATTCCTCGCCCTCTATGAAATCTACGCTCACACGCGCGTGGCCGAACTCAAGGGCCTCAGCGAAACCAAGATCGCCACGATTTTGGCGGGCCACAAACCGCGCGATTTGACGGATGAGGAAGAAGCCGCCTACGATTTCGTCAGCGCCCTCACCACCGGCAGCCCGCTGGCCGACGCCAACTATAAACTCGCCTGCAAATATTTCGGCCCCGAAGGCACGGCGGAATTGATTTACTTGGTTGGGCTTTACGCCAGCGTTAGCATGATTCTCAACGGCTTCAACGTCGCGCAGCCGGAAGAAGCTTAAGCGTTCTCGCCAAATTTATTGCTGCGCGGGAAGCCCACCGGCGGCAGGTGGCCCTGGCCGGCACGGTTGCCAAGCCATGCCTTAAGGTCCGTCTCGGTGCGGGTGCGCTCGCCGGATTGCCAGGTGAGGCCATCCTTCAGCGTAAACACTTTCGCATCGGCCAGTTTCGAGCCTTTGTATTTTTGTAGCGCCACGCCCTGGCCGCGCTGCATCACCGGTACCTGCTCCTTCGGGAAGACCAGCAGCTTGCGGCTGGTGCCGATGACGGCGACATGGTCGCCCTCCGCCGGCGTGCAGACGATGGCTTTGCTGCCCTCCGGACATTGCAGGATCTGCTTGCCATTGCGCGTCTGCGCCACGACGGATTTCTCATCCACCAGGAAGCCTTTGCCGATGTCGGAGGCCAGCAGCAGCTGGCGGTCTTTCTCGGCCTCATGCAGCAGCATGGAAACGATTTCCTCGTTGCCCAGATCGATCATCAGCCGCACCGGCTCGCCCTGCCCCTTGGCGCTGGGCAGCTTGTCGCACGGCAGGGTGAAGAAACGGCCGTCGCTGGCGAAAACCAGCAGCTTGTCGGTGGTTTTGGCTTTCAGCTGGAAGCCCGCCTCATCGCCTTCCTTGAAGGTGAGGTTCGGCAGCTCGTCGTGATGGCCCTTGAACGCCCGCACCCAGCCGAGTTTTGATACCACCACGGTGATCGGCTCTTTCTCGATGAACGCTTCCACCGAGATATTCGCCATCGCCGGCGCATCGGAA
>OUNJ010001989.1_pt1 | contig 26598 bp, 26 predicted proteins | sample 1755361 | NCBI WGS metagenome assembly OUNJ01 (sample SAMEA3914825, study PRJEB12502) | metagenome | biome: forest; material: soil | place: USA | collected 2012-03-12 | depth 0.1 m
GTCGGCACGCCCGAAGCCGTGCTGGTAATACCGATAATACGGTAGGTGTTGTTACCGGCAAAGCCCGGGTAGTTCGACCCGACGGCTGGATCCACCGTGTAAGCCAGGAACGAAGTACCGCTACCGATTTTCGACGTCGGGAAGACGTTGATGATCGCGTTGGCAGCAAGGCTCGAGTTCGCACCGATGGACGCGGTGTTGGTGATCGCATCCCCGATGTAACCGGCGTTGTACATATGACGCCAGAACGCGACCACTTCACCCGACAGAAGCACGCGGGTGCCCGAGAAATCCTCGATGGAGCTGTTGCCGACGACGTTGGTGCCGGTCGGGCAGTCGCCCGCAGGGAAGAAGTTGGCGCAGTTGGCAAGGTCGCCCGGCAGGCCGTTATATTTGCCGCGGAAAGCGTTCACCGCTGCGTCGAATTTGTCCACCTGACCGACGGCAGCGCGCACTTGCGCTGCTTTAATCAGATCCTGACCGACGAGTACCCCGCCGACAATCAGGCCGATGATCACCAGCACGATTGCTAATTCCACAAGCGTAAAGCCTGCTTGGTTCGTTTTTTTAAACTTCATGACAGCACTCCCTATTATAATTACTAGTACGATGTCCCAGTTGGTAAAATTGCGTAATACCACCCATCCCCTTCAGGCGTATCACCGCAATTTGAAATTGCAACCTATCGCATGTTTTGGAGTATGATAAGGAGCTATTAAAAAAACGTTAATTCATACTGCAATGCGTTAAATATACAGTCAGGCCGTCATTTTTTTGATAATTCCGGTGGTGCTGTAACCGTGTTTTAACGGCAACAGTTCGACCCGTCCGCCGTAAGATTCGACGAGTTGCCAGCCCACCACCTGCTCTTTGGTATAGTCGGCGCCCTTCATCAGTACATCCGGTGTAAGCAGCTCAAGTAAATTGAGCGGCGTTTCCTCGTCGAACAGCACCACGGCGTCGATACAGCCAAGGGCGGCGAGCACTTGCGCGCGGTCCATCTCGGCATTCACGGGCCGCGTCGGGCCTTTGAGGCCGCGCACGGAAGCGTCGGTATTGAGCGCGACGACCAGCTTGTCGCAGCGCGCGCGCGCGTCGCTCAGCAATTGGATATGGCCCGCATGCATGATGTCGAAACAGCCATTGGTGAAGCCGACGGTGAGCCCCTCGCGTTTCCAGTTGGTCACGGTGGCGAGCGCCGTTTCACGCGGCAGGATTTTCTGCTGCAACACTTGGGTGCGGTGCGTGTAAAGCGCGGCAGTGAGGTCCGTACGGTGCACGACCGCCGTGCCGAGGCGGCCGACGACGATGCCGCCAGCGAGGTTGGCGAGTTCGACGGCAAGCGGCATCGGCGCGCCCGCCGCATAGGTCGCAGCCAGCGTCGCGATCACGGTATCGCCCGCGCCGGAAACATCGAACACTTCGTTCGCCGTCGCCTCGACATGGCAAACGAGCCCCTGCGCATCGACCAGCGTCATCCCGTGTTCGCCGCGGGTGGTGAGCACGTAATGGAACTGGTGCTGCTTGGCGAGGCGTTGTGCCCCGGCGATGATCGCGTCCTCGCTCTCGAATTTATCGACGCCGCACGCGAGTGCGAGTTCCTTCAGATTCGGGCTCAGCACGGTGGCTTTGGCATAAACCGACACGTCGCGCTGTTTGGGATCGACGAACACGGGGATGTTCTGTTCCTGCGCCGCATCGATCAGCGCGCGGCAGATGGCAGGGGTGAGCACGCCCTTGCCGTAATCGGACAGGATGACGGCTTGGTGCTTCGCCAGTTCCGGTACGATCAGCTCGAGGATTTTCTGCGCGGTTTCGTCTTTGACCAGCGTTTTGGTTTCGCTGTCGCTGCGCAGCAATTGCTGCGAGTTCGCGACATAACGCGTTTTCTTGGTGCTGATGCGCGCGCGTTCGGTGATAAGGTACGGCACGAGATGGGCTTCCGCACCGACCAGCTGCGTCAGCTGGTTGCCGACCATGTCATCGCCGATCACCGCCGCGAACGAAGCTTGCGCGCCGAGCGACAGCAAATTGCGCACGACATTGCCCGCGCCGCCCAGCATGCGCTCCTCGCGCGTCGCGGTGAAAATGGGGATGGGCGCTTCCGGGGAAATGCGCTCGACGGAACCATAGATGAACCGGTCGAGCATCACATCGCCGATGCACAGGATGCGCACGGCCGACAAACGGTCGAGGACGCGGTCCAGCTCGGCGGGGCTACTCATAAGGGTTAGGCAGCGAAATCGTCGGAATCATCCGCCGCGACGATGCTCGGTGCACCGGCCGGGCGAAATTTCGCGGCTACTGCATCGAGGCTCGTTTGCATGCACAGGCCGAGCAGCACCGGGTCTTTCGGCTTAATGTTGCTGATGTTCCAGTGCGTGCGTTCCTTGATCGACTCGATGGTTTTTTTCGTCGTACCGATCAGCTTGATGATCTGCGAATCCGGGATGTAGGGGTGGTTTTTCAGGATATAGGCAATCGCCTCCGGCTTATCCTGGCGGCGGGCGACGGGCGTGTAACGCGCGCCTTTTTTCTTCGCTTTCGCCATTTTCATGTGCGCGACGGCATGCTCGCTCATCACCATGCGGTAATCTTCGTCCTTCTCGGCTTTGGCGATTTCGTCGCTGCTCAGCTCGCCCGCTTCGATCGGGTTCTGGCCCATGATGCCGGTGGCGACTTCGCCATCCGCGATGCCCTGGATCTCGAGCGGGTGCATGCCGCAGAAATCGGCGATCTGCTCGAAGCTGAGCGTCGTGTTTTCAACCAGCCAGACAGCGGTGGCTTTGGGCATGAGTGGCGTTGCCATAGATTCCTCGTAGATTCTTGGTTTTGGCGGCGCGTGGCCGATTTAGGGGGCTACTTCTAATAGAATCTTGCCCATATGCAAGCGTTCTTGCATCCGGTTCAGCGCTTTTTTCGCGTCCGACAGCGCAAAAACGCTATCGACCACGGGCTGAATCCGCCCATCCGCCAGCGCGGGCCAGAGACGCTCGGCGACGATCTGCATGATTTCAGCCTTTTGCGCCGTGGATTTCCCGCGCAGCATCGCCCCACGCCATTGCAGTTGGTTCATTAGCAGGCGGGTCATTTTGAAGCCGTCCGGCAGCGCGCCGCCTTTGAGCATCGCCAGCGTCACCATGCGCCCGTGGGGCTTCAGCAGCCGCAGATGCGTCGCCGCTTCCCCGCCGCCCAGCGTGTCGATGATGACATCGACGCTTTCCGGCCCAAGGATTTCCGCATATTTCTCGGTGGTGTGGTTGATGGCCCGGATGCCAAGCGACTGAAGCTTTGCCGCTTTTTCCGCCGTGCCCACCGTCGCGACCACCTCAGCCCCCAATGTTTTCGCGATTTGCGTCATGAGAATCCCGAGGCCCGAAGCACCGCCATGCACCAGCACGCGCTCGCCGGGCTGGAGGTTTGCTTCCTGCACCAGCGCCATCACGCTCGTCGTGGCAGCTTCCGGCAGTGTCGCCGCCTGTTGCAAATCCATCCTTTGCGGCAGTGCCAACACTTGCCCCGCTGGCACGGCGACATATTCCGCAAACCCGCCGCCACTCAGCAGCGCACAAACTTCCTGCCCCGCGCTGAAGCCGTGGCCCGCCGTTACTATCCACCCCGAAACCTCAAGGCCGGGCAGGGGAGAAGCCCCCTCCGGCGGCGCGTAATCCCCCGCGATCTGCATCGTATCCGCCTGGTTGAGGCCCGCATAGGCGACGCGGATGAGCACCTCACCCGGCTGCAGGCTGGGCAGGGGCAGGCTTACTTCGCGCAATCCGCCTTCGTGGATTGCGAGCGCGCGCATTTCGGTTGGCAGGGTGATTGACATACTATCGATTTCTGACGATTGATCGGTGAAGTCAATGAAAACAGGAGGTGCGCATGTTCATCGACGACGACCTGCCCAAGCACAAACAGCCTGAGCCGTTCCCGCGCAAGCTCGAGGGCAAATCGGTCGAGCAGATGCGCGAATACCGCGCCGAACTGGTCGAGGAAATCGCAAAAATCGACGCCGAAATCGCCAAACGCGGCGATATCAAAGCAAAAGCGGAAGAGTTATTTAGTTGACTTCCAGGTATCCGCCCCCGCCGCTATACTCGAGGACTTGGGCAGGATGAGCATGTTACCGAATGTTACCAACCGAACCTTAAAACACGCCCAACACATTGATAAATAACAATAGAAAAATGTTACAGTAACATCCGTAACATCCGTACCATAAAAAACGCCCCGGATATGTATCCGAGGCGCGATTTTTAGGGTGCGTAGCGCTCCGCGCGAGCCGCGAAGCGGCTGGGGTCAGCGTAGCGAAGGGGCCAAAGAGGCCCCTTCAATAATATAATGCTACGCAGCGCTTTCGTCTTTTTTCTCTTCGGTCGCACCCGCCGGAGCCTTGTTGATCGAAGCAATGCCGCCGAAACGGTTGCTGAAGCTCTCCAAACGGCCGGTTTTGCGCAGGTTGACGCCACCGACCCAAGCCGGGTGGGTTTTCGGATCAACGTCGAGGGTCAGCACATCGCCCTCTTTGCCCCAGGTCGAGCGCGTCTCGTAACGCGAGCCATCCGTCATCACGACGGTGATGGTGTGGTAATCCGGGTGAATGCCTGCTTTTGCCATGGTAAATCTCCTGATGCGCGCCACCGATGTTGCGGTAGCGCTTTGATTGAGGGCGGGCTTTTAGCGGCAATCCGGCCCCATTGCAAGGGTAAATTCGGGTGCGCGGGCGCAAACGGGCGTTAAAATAAGCAAAACCTTCATCAAACTGTCACGAAACTAGGCTAAAACTGATCGTGACACCTCTTTCCTTTGAAAGTTTTTCCGCCTTGCATGTGCAAACGCGGGATGGTGTGCGGGAGAAATGACATGCTGGATTTATGGCATGAATTTTCTACGTCTGTGTTCGTACATAGGCCTGTGGTCTTCTGGATACTTGCCCCACTTGTGCTGGGCGTAATATCCGGTGCCCGCAACGCCCATCGCAATCGCCTTTATCCCCATGGCTACGCGCGGACTGATCTGAACGGGTTCATCACCTTCTTATGGTTGGTGGCAACATTGGTTCTAATCGTGCTGAGCCTCTTTCCCCAACTGCCGGTCGTTTCCGCTCCGGCGGATTGGGCCGCCTGCATTACCTTCCTCTTGTTGTTGTGGATCGGCTTTCTGATCGCCAACAGGAAGAAGTGGGCAGCCAAATGGTGGTTTGATAATTGGGAGAAGTGGTTCAAGCGCAGGAACGCTCTGATGGGCTACTCTGACGACGACTACGATACGTAACTCGCTTTTGGAGAGGTTGGGTGGTTTTCATAACCATCCGCCTCTCCGAAACTTCCTAATGCCCCAAAGGCCCATTCCCCGATCCAAACCCCGGCGCGCGGGCAATCGCATCCTGCACATAAGCATGGGCGCGCATTACCGATTCACTGAGCGGCATTTGCTGGGCGAGCCCCGTCGCAATCGCCGAGGCGAACGCGCAGCCCGTGCCATGCGTGTGGCGCGTCGCCATGCGCTGGGTCGAAAGCCTGAGGCGCGTGCCGTCGCGCGCGACCAGCACATCCGTCAGCACTTCGCCCATGCCGTGCCCACCTTTCAGCAGCACGGCCTGCGCGCCGAAAGCGAGCAGCGCGCGCGCCGCATCCTCCATTGCATCCTCCGCAATCGTATGACCGAGCAATAGCTCCGCCTCCGGCAGATTGGGGGTGATGATGGTCGCGCGTGGCATCAACTTCGTTTTCAGCGCATCGAGCGCCACTGCTTCGAGCAATGGCGCACCGCCTTTCGCTACCATGACGGGGTCGAGTACGAAGGGAATGTCTTGCGGCAAATTCGCCGCCACTACCTCGATCACGCCCGCCGAATGCAGCATGCCGGTCTTGATCGCATCCGCACCAATATCCTCGAGGCAAAGCCGCATTTGCTGCGCAATAAAATCTTCCGGGATGGGGTGGATGCCGAACACGCCTTGCGTGTTTTGTGCGGTCAATGCCGTGATCGCCGTCATCGCATACCCGCCGAGCGCACTCACCGTTTTGATGTCGCCCTGAATGCCCGCGCCGCCGCCGGAATCCGAACCGGCGATGATGAGCACGCGGCCAATTGGGGGCGAGCGGTGAAGGTCGGTCGATGTTGGTGCACTACTCACTACCCACCACTCACTGAAAAATTTACGCCGCCGCTTTTTGCGTAATCGTCGCGGCCAGCTCGTCCGCCATTTGGGTAATCGCAGCCTGGTCCTCGCCCTCGATCATGATCCGCAGCAGCGGTTCCGTACCGCTCGGGCGCACCACGATGCGGCCCGTGTTCGCGAGCTGTTTTTCGAGCTTGGCGATATGCGCCTGCACGTCCTCGCGCACGAGCGGGTCATTGCCGCTGAAGCGCACGTTTTTCAGGATTTGCGGCACCGGGTCGAACAGTTGCAGCGCGGTGCTCGCGGGCCGCCCATCTTCCATCAGCGCGGCGAGGATTTGCAGTGCAGCGATGAGCGCGTCGCCCGTCGTCGAATGGTCACCGAGGATGAGATGCCCCGATTGCTCGCCGCCGATATTGAGGCCGTGGCTTTTCATCGCCTCCATCACGTACCGGTCGCCGACTTTGGTGCGGTGCATGGCGATGCCGCGCGCGCGCAGGAAGCGCTCGAGGCCGAGATTGCTCATCAGTGTTGCGGCGATGGCATGGCCCTTGATCGCGCCATGGCGGTTCGCATAATCGGCGATGATGGCCATGAGCTGGTCGCCGTCTTTCACGTCGCCTTTTTCATCGACCACGCACAAACGATCCGCGTCGCCATCGAGCGCGATGCCAAGGTCCGCGCCTTCACGCAGCACGGCTTCAGCGAGCGATTGCGGATGCGTCGAGCCGCAGCCATCGTTGATGTTGGTGCCGTTCGGCGCGATATGGATCGGCACCACCTGCGCGCCCAGTTCCCACAAAATGACGGGGCCGACCTGATAGCCCGCGCCGTTCGCGCAATCGATCACGATTTTTTTGCCGTCGAGCCGAAGATGTTTCGGGAAGGTGGATTTGACGAATTCGATGTAGCGGCCCGGCGCATCGTCGAGGCGTTTCGCGCGACCGACTTTTTCGGGGCTCGCGAACGCGCGGGTCAAATCGTCATCCATATGCGATTCGATTTCGAGCTCGACCGCGTCGGACAGTTTATACCCGTCCGGCCCGAAAAGTTTCAGGCCATTATCCTGATAGAGATTGTGCGAGGCGGAAATCATGACACCCAGATCCGCCCGCATCGCGCGGGTGAGGAAGGCAACGGCAGGCGTCGGCATCGGGCCGACGAGCAGCACATCCATCCCCATGGCGAGGAAGCCCGAGGTGAGGGCGTTCTCGATCATGTAGCCACTCAGGCGCGTGTCTTTTGCAATCACCACGCGGTGGCGGTGGTCGCCGCGGTTGAAATAATAGCCCGCGGCCATGCCGAGGCGCTGGGCGATGTCTGCCGTCATCGGGAAGCGGTTCGCGGTGCCGCGAATCCCATCCGTGCCGAAATATTTGCGTGTGGTCATGGCTGCTTTCTAACGCGAAGGATGCTGCGGTGCAATGAAATGAATCGTTACATTCCGTGAAATCAATGCACCGTCGTGCTCTCATCCGCCGCCGCATCCTCACGCTTGCGGCTACTGGGCAAGCGACTGCGGATGGGCTTGGGCGCGAGGTCATCCAGATCCGGTCGGTCGATTTTCTCGCCGCGCATGATCTGGTGGATTTCCTCGCCGGTCAGCGTTTCGTACTCGATCAGCGCTTGCGCCACCGCTTCGAGCTGGTCGTGGTGGTCGGTCAGGATTTGTTTCGCCACCCCATGCGCTTCATTCACGATGCGCTTGATTTCCGCATCCACCGCCGCCGCCGAAGTTTGCGAGCGTAGCAAGCTGCGGTTCGTCTCCTCGATCTCGGCGAACAAAATCGGCCCGAGTTCGTCACTCATGCCCCATTGCGTCACCATCGCATTGGCGAGGCGCGTGGCGTGCTGGATGTCCGAACTTGCGCCGCTCGACACTTTATCATGGCCGAAGATCAGCTCCTCTGCCACGCGACCGCCCATGGAAACGGCGAGGTCGGCGAGCATTTTATTGCGCAAATAGGAGATTTTATCCGCTTCCGGTAAGCGCATCACCATCCCGAGCGCGCGGCCACGGGGGATGATCGTCGCTTTGTGGATCGGGTCGCTCGCCGGGCAATGTACCGACACCACGGCATGCCCTGCCTCGTGGTAAGCGGTCATTTTCTTTTCTTCCTCGCTCATCACCATCGACTTGCGCTCGACACCCATCATCACCTTATCTTTCGCGGCTTCGAGCTCACGCATGGTGACGACTTTTTTATCCTTCCGCGCCGCGAGCAGCGCCGCTTCGTTCACGAGGTTCGCAAGGTCCGCGCCCGAAAAACCCGGCGTGCCACGCGCGATGATCCGCGCATCCACATCCGGTGCTAACGGTACTTTTTTCAAATGCACGTTGAGGATTTTGGTGCGCCCCTCGATATCCGGGTTCGGCACGGTGATCTGGCGGTCGAAACGGCCCGGGCGCAGCAGCGCGGAATCAAGCACGTCGGGCCGGTTGGTCGCGGCGATGATGATGACGGACTGGTTCGCTTCGAACCCGTCCATTTCGACGAGCAACTGGTTCAGCGTTTGCTCGCGCTCATCGTTCCCGCCGCCAATGCCCGCACCGCGATGCCGGCCCACCGCATCGATCTCATCGATGAAAATAATGCAGGGCGAATTTTTCTTCCCCTGCTCGAACATATCGCGCACGCGGGAGGCGCCGACGCCAACGAACATCTCGACGAAATCGGAACCGGAAATGGAAAAGAACGGCACGCCCGCTTCGCCCGCAATGGCGCGCGCCAGCAGGGTTTTCCCGGTGCCCGGAGGGCCGACGAGCAAACAGCCGCGCGGGATTTTCCCGCCGAGCTTCTGGAATTTTTGCGGGTTCTTCAGGAAGTCCACCAACTCCTGCAATTCATCCTTCGCTTCATCGATCCCTGCGACATCGTCGAAGGTTTTGCGCTCGGTATTTTCGTTGAGCAATTTCGCGCGCGATTTGCCGAAACCCATCGCCCCGCCGCTACCGCCTTTGCCAGACTGCATCTGGCGCATGAAGAAAATATACACCGCGATCAGCACGATGAACGGTAGCCACGAGGAAAGGAACACGCCGAGGAACGAATCCATGCCCGAGCTTGCGGGCGCGGCGGCGAGCTTCACGTTATTTTTGCGCAACGTACTCACCAGTTGCGGGTCGCTCACCGCCTGCAGCGCGAACGCCTCACCGTTGTTGAAATGGCCCTGGATTTTCGTGCCGCTATCCGTGCTTTCGCGGATGATGACATCCTTCACTTCGCCCGCTTCCACCTTGTTCAGGAAATCGGAATAGGCCAGCCGCGTCGCGCTGCTATTGCTGTCGCCGCCGAGGCCGCCTTGCGACAGGCTGACCAGCACCAGAATGGCCGCCATGATGCTGACCCAAAGCAGGATATTCTTGGTAATCGGCGGCATAGAGCTCCTAAGCGTAATGAACGGGCGGATTCAATCACCAAAACGGCGCAGCGGCAAGCGGTTTTGCCGGGGCAAAACCAACGCACACCTCACCGGCGAACCTTTCGGGCATCCCTATATGGGGCACATGGACCAGTTCATCAAGATGCCACAGGCCGGGGGTGCTCGCTGGCAGGTCATGGCCGAGCGCGCGTAGTTGGCGACGACCGCGCGCGCCTATGGCTTGAAGCTGATACTCTGTGCCGGTGGGTAAGTGATAGTGCACACGGAAACGCCCGTCCCAAAACGCCGCGCTGTCACCGGATAGCCTGAGCGGTGCAGCAACGCGCGCCAATTCGCGTGCGATGCGGAGGCGGTCACCCACGAGCGTGATCTCGCAATGTTGCAGCGTGCGTTTGCGGAAATTTCCGCCGAGCGCTTCGACTAGCCGTGCCGTATCTTTCGCGCGCGGGCGATGGACGCTACCGCTGATGGTCGTCATGCAATCGGCGAGCAACTGGCTTTGCAGCAATGGATCGAGAGTACGCCATGCACAAAGTGAGACATCTGCAAAGCCGAGCGGGCTGATCGTGACGCAAGTGACGGTGGCTTCCGCCAGCGCAATATCGCGCGCACGCCGTGCGCTGGATGCTTGCATCATCAGCGCATCCAGCTCCTCCGCGCGCGCCGGATTTTGCTGCAGCATTTTGCGCGTGCGCACACGGGCAAAGCGCGTATTTTCGTTCGAGGGATCGTCGATCCATACCGCATTTTTGCTGCGCAAAAAATCGGTGAGTTCTTCGCGCTCGAACTGCAGCAATGGCCGCACAAAACGCACGCCCAAAAAATTGCGCACGCGGCGCATGCCCGAGAGCCCGTCCGCCGTTTCGCCGCGCTGCTGATGGTGCGCAACCGTTTCGCGATGATCGCCCGCCTGATGCGCAATAAGGCAGTGCAGCAATCCATGTGCACGGCAATAGTCGGCGAGCGCTTCGTAGCGCCAGTTACGCGCTGTCTCCTGCAGGTTGGTAATCGGCGTATGGTGCGGCGTCAGAATCGCATGCGCAATGCCGCGCGCCTGCATCATAGCCGCGGCCTGCTGCGCTTCATCCGTCGATTCTGCGCGCAGGCGATGATCGACAGTGAGCGCCACGAGCCGTCCGCCGCGCTGCGATACCCAATCGTGCGCGAGAAGCGTCAACGCCAGGCTATCCGCCCCGCCCGAGAGCGCGACGGCGAGTTGTGGGGCAGGCGGGAAAGGGCCAAGTGCTTCGATGCTAGCGGCAAAACGCAGGGCGATAGGTTCACCCGGTGTCACGCGTTCGCGCGCACTCACTTGCATTGCAGGGTCGTCGCCGCGTCTTTCGCTTTGGCGACGGTGCGCGCCGCGCTTTCGCTATATTTCGCTTCGATCTGCGCGAACACGATACAGGCTTCCGACTTGCGCTTGATCTGCGACAGCGACATGCCGAGCTTGTACAAATTATCCGGCGCTTTCTGCCCGTCCGGGTTCACCTCGAACCCTTTACGGAAACTCTCCGCCGAGCGCGTGAAATCATTGCGCGCATACTGGCTTTCGCCCAGCCAGTAGTAAGCATTCGCGGTCAGCGGGTCTTTCGGGTATTTCTTCACGAACGCATCGAAGCTCGCGCCCGCTTCGGCGTATTTTTTATCGTTCAGCAGTTTGAATGCGTAGGTGTAATGCGCGTTGGCATCCGGGAAATCCTTACCGGTGACGCTGGTCGCGGGTGCGGGCGTTGCTGCCGGCGCCGCTTCTGCTGCAGTTTCCGGGGTAGCTGCGGGGGCTGGCGGTTGCGCCGCGGCCGCATCCGCCTGTTTCTGTTCAATGGCGCGCAGGCGGTAATCCACATCGTCCGACAATTTTTTCAGCGCATCGGCCGTTTGTTTGTTTTGGAATTGGGTTTGCTCGATCTGCCCGCGAATCTGGCGGATTTCCTCGTCGATCTGGCCGAGCTTCGCGACTGCTTGCCCGCTATTCACCGGCGCGCCGCCGCTCGCGGTGCCACCACCCGCACCACCGGCATAGACTTGCTTCTGCACGAAATTCACATCGCGCTCGAGGCGGTCGAGCCGTTCTTCCAGCGCGCTGTTATCCTCCTGCGCGAACGCAGGCGCAGCCAGCAAGGCAATCATGAGAAAAGGTGCGAAACGCATCGACAGCTCCAGTTTTGTTCTTCCTTCGCTATCAAGTTTTGCGCAAGCATTCAAGCGTGGTGCAACAAAAAAGCCCGCCGGTTTCCCAGCGGGCTTGATTCTGTCGCGAGACTCGTGAGCTGGGCGAACCAGCCATGAGCCAGCGAAGCTGCGCGCAGCGATCGTCAGTAGACGATCTCGCGGAGCAACTTAAACTAGTTCGCGATAACCGTAACCGCGCGGCGGTTCTGGCTCCAGGCGCTTTCGTCGTTACCGGTAGCAGCCGGACGCTCTTTACCATACGAAATGGTGCTGATGCGGCTAGCCGGGATGCCCTGGCCAACGAGGTAGGTTTTCGCCGCCGTTGCACGACGCTCGCCGAGGGCGATGTTGTACTCACGGGTGCCGCGCTCATCCGCGTGGCCTTCGATGGTCACGTTCACGCTACCGTTGGCTTTGAGCCACGTAGCTTGGCGGTCCAGCGTCGATTGGCCTTGCGAATCAACGACCGAGCTATCGGTTGCGAAGAAAACGCGGTCCGTAATGCTCGAACCATCCGCTGCCGTGCCGAGGATGCCCGAACCGGTGCCAGCGCCATTCGCGCCAACGCCGCCCGCACCGTTCTTATCGGTCGATGAGCTATCGCACGCAGCGAGAAGAAGAAGGGTTGCAGCGAGCGCCAATGCTGATTTTTTCATGTTTAATCTCCTGAAGGACAATTGTTTTTTCCTGCCGATGCGGGCAGTTTGCCAGCGCTGTATTACATAGAGCCCATAAATTAACAAGGTGGCGACCCCGCTAGATTGGACCCATTCGCCGAAAATTGCCTGACTGTGACAATATTGTAACAGGCGGGGGTTGCGCTTGCGGTAAAAACCGGCTGCGGCGAGGCGAAAAGCGTGCGCCGCGCGCCATTCTTGCGGCAGATAGAAGCATGAGCAAACATCCCGTCGCCACGCTGGCTGTCCGCGAGTTTTCCTGCCTTGGGGCGGAATGCCCGGATACGTGCTGCCGCGGCTGGGACATGCCGTCGGACGCCGGCCAGCGCGCGCGCATGGCGGAACGCGCGCCCGAGCTGCTGGCCACGGTGGATGCCGAAAAATCCATCATGAAGCGCGACGCCGCGACACAGGAATGCGAGCAGCTCTGCGCCGGGATGTGCCGCATCCACGGCGAATTCGGCGCGGAATTTTTGAGCGACAGCTGCTATTTCTACCCGCGCATTACCCACCATATCGGGCGCGATACGATGCTCGCAGGCGCGGCCTCCTGCCCGGAAATGCTGCGGCTGATGCTGCATGTGCCGCATGCGTTCGTCTGGCGTGAGACGGAGCAAGCGCGCATGCCCGCTGCGGCAAAACCGCTGGATATCGGCGAATTCAGCCCGCCGGAAGCGCTCGCGTTGATGCAAACGAGCGTCAATTGTGCGCTCGATGAATCGCTGTCGCCGGAAGCGATCCTCCAGCAGCTCTTGACATTGGCAGGCGTGCCACAAACCGAGCCTATGCCCAAAAGCGGTGACGCGCATGCCGTCTATTACGCACTCGCGCTCACGGAAGCTTTTGCTGCACCGGGCATCAGCCAGCGCCTGCCCGGCATCATGCAGCGCATGGAGCAGGCGCTCGATTGCCGCTTCGACCGCGCCGAGCGCACGATTCTGTTCGGGCCGAACGCGACCCATGCCGCGCGTATGTTGCAAGCGCGTTGGCGGGTCGATGCGGCGCATGTACTCGCGCCCGCTTTGCGCCATTGGATCGCCGCGCAGTTGCAGTTCAGCGCGTTTCCGTTCGGTGGGTTCCGCGGGCTGACCATGGCGGAGCGCGGTGCCATCCTCGCCCAGCGGTTCGCGACCGTGCGCCTTGCGCTGATGTGCCATGTTGCCGAAAACGGCGTCGCGCCCGATGAGGCGACGCTGATTCATGTGATGCAGGGCATCGCGCGCTTTATGGATCACCTCGCCGATGCGAAACTGACGCTCATGATCCACCGCGATTCGGGATGGAACGAGGCGGCGCGCTTGCGCGGGCTGGTAGCGCTTACTTAACTATAAGCGGGCTTTAGCGGAATTTTTGCGAGCATAGGCATCGCAAAAATGACACGGCCATTGAGGCCGAAAGCCTGCGCGGCGCTTGAGCGCCAATCAACAGCTACATCGGCAGTAGCGGGCTCCAAGCCGGGTCGCTCGCATCCTGCGGGGTCGGCACTTCGCGCAAGTTATAGCCAGTAATATCCACCGAATAGAGGCGCGAACGGTTGCCCGATGCCCCGCCCGGCGCTTCGCGACCGAAGATGATCACGCGGCCGTTGGGCGCCCAGCTCGGGCCCTCATCCAGCCAGCTTTGCGTGAGCAACCGCTCGCCCGTGCCGTCCGGATTCATCACGCCGATATAGAACTTGCCGCCTGCCTGTTTGGTGAAGGCGATTTTATCCCCACGCGGGCTCCAGACCGGCGTCGAATATTGCCCGGTGCCGAAGCTGATGCGGTTGATGCCGCCGCCATTGCCGTCCATCGTGTAAAGCTGCTGGCTGCCGCCGCGGTCGGAGTTGAACACGATCGCATGCCCATCCGGCGCGTAGGACGGCGATGTATCGATCGCCCCGCCCGATTGCGTCAGGCGGCGTAAGGAGCGGCTGCGCAAATCCATCTCGTAAATGCTGGTGACGCCGCCATTGGCGATGCTCATCAGCATGCGCGAGCCGTCATGGTTGAAGCGCGGGGCGAAGCTCATGCCGTTAAACTTGCCGAGCGATTCCTCGCGGCCCGTCTGCAGGTCACGCAAGAACACCCGCGGCTGGTTGCCGGAGTACGACATATAGAGGATTTCCTGCGTGTTCGGCGAGAAGCGCGGCGTGAGCACGAGTGCGCTGCCATCCGTCAAATATTTGTGGTTGGCGCCGTCCTGGTCCATGATGGCGAGGCGCTTTTCGCGGTGTTTCGCCGGGCCCGATTCCGCAACATACACGATGCGCGTATCGAAATAGCCTTTCTCACCGGTAAGGCGCTTGTAAATCTCATCCGAAATCAAATGCGACACGCGCCGCCAGTTGCGCGTGAAGGTGTTGTATTCTTTGCCCGCGATCTGCTGCTGGCCGAGTGCGTCCCACAGGCGGAAGCTGATGCGTACTTTGTCCCCGCCGCTTGGCATCACGGTGCCGGTGACGATGGCGTTCGCGTTGATCTGGCGCCAGTCGGCGTAATGCGGCACGGCATCACCGTTCGTCACCTGCTCGATGAACGCCTGCTTGTTGATCGGCTTGAACAGGCCGGAACGCTCGAGGTCGCCCGCGATGACGCTGGAAATCTGGTCGCCCGTCGCTTCGCCGTCACCCGCGCCGGTGAGGGTCGTCACCGCAATCGGCATCGGCTCCTGGTTGCCCTGGTTGATGTCGATCTTGATTTCGGCATGGGCGGCAGTGGTGAAGAAGAGGGTGGCGAGCAGGCACAGCAGCGAAGATTGGCGCATCGGAAATTCCCTTACGAAAAATGAGTCGTCACGTGCAATAGCGTGCCTTGCGCAAAAATTCCATACCGAAATTGAAGGAGGGTTACGCCGCCCGCTTGCGCGCGATCAACCGCAGGCCCGGCTTCAGGTTCAGCGCGATGCGCGGTGCTTCGAACCCGTGCGCGGCGAGCAAATGGCGGATGCTTTTGCGCGTTTGCCAGTTGATATGTTCGAGCGGCTTCACTTCCGGCCAGTCGACAAAATTTTTCGCGCGACGCCAGTGGCCCGCATCCGGCGTGGTGAGGTAGAGATAGCCGCCCGGTTTGGTCAGCCGCGCAAGGTGGCCCATGAATGCGCCGGGGTCGATCACATGCTCGATCACTTCGGTGCAATGCACGAGATCGAACGGCTCGGCGCTCGTAAAATCCTCGATGGTCGTCGCGGTAAATCGGTTATCCGGGAAATGTTCGCTGGCATAGGCCACCGCTTTCGCGTCGATCTCGATACCGCTAGCGGTAAAGCCCGAAAGCCGTGCGGCCTCGACCGCAAACCCCACATTGCAGCCCACATCGAGAAAACTGCCGCCGCGCACGAGGTGCCTGATACGCGCAAGGCGTTTCATGGTGAGGCGGATTTTTTTCTCGCGCTTTCTGGCATAGGTCGCGCTGCCGTAATAATTCTGGTAAAAAGCGCTGAGCGTGCCGACCGAGGGTGCGGGCACGATGCGCGTGAAGCCGCAGCCGACGCAACGGAGGAATTCGTTGAACGGCGTTTCCTTGCAGGATTCGAGGTAAGCGAGGATGGGTTTGCGCTCATCGCTCGCGATGCGTGCGGCGGCGGCGAATTCGTCATAAGTCGCGATAGCGCGCACGTCCTGCCCATGGCAGACCATGCAGTGAAGATGGTTCATGCTGATTCCCCGGATGTAGTATTCGTTGGCCGTGGGATTGTGTCACCCCTTAGGTCCGTGCTTCATAAGCGGCGTGAGAGAGCCATTAGTCAACTTTATTTTCGGCAATGATAATGCATTTTGCTGAACGCATGGGATAGGTAGTGGCGTGCGCCGCGCTACATCAGGTCTTTCGGATCGAAATTCAGCTCCATCTCGCGCCAGCTACCGTATTTATCGGCGGGCAGGTTTTTGAGCGGGCTGCATTTATGCACGGCGCGCACCGCACTATCCGCCGCGGCGCGGAAGAACGGGTCGGAATTGTAGCGGCCCATCTGGTCGGAAGCGATGGCGGCCGTCATCACCGTGCCGTCTTGCTGCACCTGCACTTTCACACGCACGGCGAGGCTGGTTGCGTTCATCGCGCCTGCGGGCATCGTCCAGCAGGGGATGAACTGGCTGCGGATCATGTCTTTCTCGCTGATCGATAGCGGCATCGAATCGTCGTACGGCACATCCGATTTGGTTTTGTTTTCCGGTGTGTTGGTTTTGTCTTTCGCGTCCTTCGTCGGTGCGGTTTTGGCTTCCTGCTGCAAATTCCTCAGCAGTTTGTTGAAGTCCTCATTATTTTGCTTCGGTTCTTCCTTCGGCTTTTCTTTTTCCACTGGCTTGATCTTGTCCGGGGCCTCAGCGCCTTCGTCAGGGTCGAAGGTTTTCTCTGCGGGTTTCGGTGGCGCAGGCGTCGGCGGCGTCGGCTTTTCCTCGGCGGCAGGCGGCATGGGTTTGGCGACCGGTTTCGGTGTCGGCGCTTTTTGCTCTTTCTGGATCTGCTGGTCGGACGGTTTGACGTTGCTCGTTTCCGCAAGCGGCAGCAGCTCGACCGACATCACCATCGGCACCGGGTCGGGATTTTTCGGCAGCAGCGCGGGCAGGCCGAACGCCGCGATCAGCAGCAGCCCGATATGGAGCACCACCGAAAGACTGACACTGCGCGGTTCCACCATCTGCACGCGAACACTCACTATTTTTTAATGCCCGACATATCCGTGAGCAGCGCGACTTTCGTAAAGCCCGCGCCGTTCACCTCGCCGATCACGCGCATCACCTGCCCGTAATCGATCGACGTATCGCCACGCACGAAAATGCGCGTTTCCGTCTTCTCATGAAGAATGGATTTCAGCTTCGTGCCGACGAGATCAACCGGCACGGCGGTGTTCTGGATATAGACGCTGCCATCCGCCTTGATGGTCACGCTCACCGGCTCGTCATTGCCGGGTACGGGCGAGGCTTGCGTTTTGGGCAAATTCACCGTTACGCCGGTCGTCATCATCGGTGCGGCGACCATGAAAATAATGAGCAGCACCAGCATCACATCGACAAACGGGGTGATGTTGATGTCGTTGAAGCCGCCCGCCGTGCGCGTGCTGCGCCGCCCGCGCGCGCTTCCGCCGCCCAGTTGCGCGCCCATTAGTAGCCGCCTTTATCGAGCTGGCGTGACAGCAGCATCTGGAATTCGGTCGAGAAATCCTCGAGTTTGCCCGCCAAACGATTCAGCTCGCCGTTGAATTTGTTGAACGCCATCACCGCCGGAATCGCCACGAACAGGCCGATCGCGGTCGCAAACAGCGCCTCCGCAATCCCCGGTGCTACAACGGCCAGCGACGTATTCTGCGAACCGGCGATATTACGGAACGAATTGATGATCCCCAAGCACGTACCGAGCAGCCCGATGAACGGCGCGGAAGACCCCGCCGTCGCGAGAAAACCGAGGCCTTTTTCCAGCCGCTCCATCTCGCGGTTGCGCGTCAGCGACATTTGCTGGACGATGCGCTCCTTCACCGTGATCGTGAGGTCCGACCCGCCACGGCTCGAAGGTACAAGGCGCTCCTGGCCTTTGCTTCTGAACCATTCCTCCATCGCCGAAGAAAACATGAGCGCGAGCGGGTGCTTGCTTTTGCGCTTTTTGATTTTCTCGTAATATTTATCGAGCGCTTCCGCCGACCAGAATTCATTCTCGAACTGGTTGGTTTTTTCGTTCACGCTGCGCAGCGCCGTCATTTTCTCGATGATGATCGCCCAGCAGCCGACCGACATGCCGATCAGCAGCAGCATGATGACCAGCACCAGCGGCTCGGCATGCAAAACCAGGCCGATCAGCGACAGATCATGCCCCGCAGCGGTGCCGGAAACGGTGCCAGCGACATCCGCGGCATTCACACCGGTGACAGGGGCAGCAAGCGTAGCCATAATGTACTCCTTAGCAGTTAGCATTTAGCAGTTAGGTTTCAGCTCTGCGGTGCTCGGGGCAAAAAAAGCGCCACGATTCCTGACAAAGCTAACAGCTAAAACCTAACTGCTAACGGCTCGTTTTTTCTTCCATCATCGGCGCGGTCGGCAGCAGCTGGCGCAAGGCCTCGGGCAGCAGCATCGGCGTGAAATTGTTCACAGACACCGCCACCACCTCGATCTCGATGGTCGCAAGCTTTGTTTCGTCGCGGGTAATGACTTGCGTCAAGCTCATACGCACTTTGCCCATGCCTGACAAGCGGGTTTCTACCATCAACAGGTCATCGAGCCGGGCCGGGCGACGCCAGTCGATGGTCGCGCGGCGGACGACGAACATCAGCCCGAACTCGTGCTGCAGCCGTTCGCGACCGATGGTGAGCTGGCGCAGCCATTCCGTGCGCGCCCGCTCGCAGAAATTGAGGAAGTTGGAGTGATACACCACCCCGCCCGCATCCGTATCCTCGTAGAACACGCGGATGGGGTAGAAAAATGCGTCGTCACGGGCGTAGGCGTTCATGGGCATGGGTTAGACCTTGGCAACATTCGGTTCGGATAAAGCGATAATATCGATCACGTCATTATTCAAGGCGACAACAAAATGGCGCAATTTCAATATTTTTTTCGTTTGCTGGGCGTCATTATGAAACCACTGAAGCAGTGGGGATTCAGGATATTCAATAATGCAATGTTGGCCCTGATGCGATGATACCAACGTCTGAACAGTAGCTAAAGCATCGCCTTCATCGCGTTTGGCGTAGAGAAAATAATCGTCACTTTGAATAGTGTAAAGCTGGTCACCTGAAGCGCTGATTTCAATTGTGAGAGTGCCGTCAGTATCGGTCAGACGTTGGAATTCACATGTACCTGTGGGAAGATGTAACGGAGCGCTCACCTATTCCTCATCCAACAAACCCAACTGCGCCGTCGGAATTACTTTTGGCGCCAGCCCGAGATGCTTGAACGAAGTTGCCGTCATCACCCGCCCGCGCGGGGTGCGCTGAATGAAGCCGAGTTGCAGCAGGAACGGCTCGATGGTTTCCTCGATCGTGTCGCGCGCTTCGGACAGTGCGGCGGCAATGGTTTCGATGCCGACCGGCCCGCCCTCGTAATGTTCCGCGATGAATTTCAGGTAGCGGTGGTCCGAAGCATCGAGCCCGAGACTATCCACCTCGAGGCGCTTGAGCGTCACATCCGCAAGCGTCGCATCGATCGTGTCTTTACCCGCCGCATGGGCGAAATCCCGCACGCGCTTGAGCAGCCGGACTGCAATGCGTGGGGTGCCGCGCGCGCGCCGCGCGATCTCCGTCGCCCCATCCGCCGTCATGCCGATTTTCAGCAGCGCCGCCGCGCGGGTGACGACTTTTTTCAGCTCCGCCACGTCATAAAAATTGAGCTTCAGCGGAATGCCGAACCGGTCGCGCAACGGGCCGGTGAGCAAGCCAATCCGCGTCGTCGCACCCACCAGCGTGAATTGCGGCAAATCGATCCGCACCGTGCGTGCGCTTGGGCCTTCACCGATGATGAGGTCGAGCTTGAAATCCTCCATCGCGGGATAGAGTACTTCTTCGACTGCCGCGTTCAGCCGGTGGATTTCGTCGATGAACAGTACGTCGTTCGCCTGAAGATTCGTCAGGATGGCGGCGAGGTCGCCCGCCTTGGTCAGTAGCGGGCCGGAAGTGGCACGGAAATTCACGCCCATTTCGCGGCTGACGATGTGCGCGAGCGTTGTTTTGCCAAGGCCCGGTGGGCCGTAAAGCAGCACATGGTCGAGCGCTTCGCCGCGCTTTTTCGCCGCGCGGATGAACACGTCGAGGTTCTCGATCACCTGCGGCTGGCCGGTGAAATCGGCGAGCATTTGCGGGCGGATCGATTGCTCGATGTTGTCGCCTTCGAGCTGTTCGGGCGAGGTCAGGCTCATGCGGCCAGCTCACGCAGCGAATCGCGAATCAGCGCATCCAGCTTCGCCTCCGGCTTTTCCTGCTGCAGGCGCATCACGACCGTGAACGCCTCGCTGCGGTTATAACCCAAATGCACGAGCGCCGAGAGCGCATCCTCGATCACATTCGGTGCCGCTGCCGCTGATTTTTTGCCTTTGCCGGTCGGCGCGCCCGCATGTGTAGCTGGCATCGTGAAGCCCGCTGCGCCCAGTTTTACCGCCTGCGATTTCAGCTCGATCACGAGGCGTTCCGCCAATTTCGGGCCGACACCGGAAACCACCGTCAGCGCTTTTTTATCCTGCGCGGCAATGGCGGTGAGGATTTGCTCCGGCGAGAGCGTGCTCAAAATCGCCATCGCCATTTTCACGCCGACCCCTTGCACCGTCGTCAGCGTGCGAAACCAGGTTTGCTCGGCGGCATTTGCAAAGCCGTAGAGGTGGATATGGTCCTCGCGCACATGCGTTTCGGTGAGTAGCGACGCATTGCCGCCCTGCAGCAGCATGCCGAGCGTTTTCCCGCTCGCGAACACATAATAGCCGACGCCGTTCACCTCGAGGATCAGGTGATCCTCGGCGATAACATCCACGCGTCCGGTGAGTTTGCCGATCATAGTAGCCATGAGTGGTTAGGTTTTAGCGGTTGGCTTTTTGTACATGAGTCGAGATAGCGCCACAAGCACAAGCTGGCGAATTGCTCACCGCTAACTGCTAGCGAGTTCCGTGATGCGCATGGCAGATCGCAATCGCGAGCGCGTCCGCCGCGTCATGCTTGCAGGCGGCGAGGGCCTCGCGGCTGCTTGGCAGCAGCACGCCGACCATCTGCCCCATCTGGTTTTTATCGGCGGTGCCGGTGCCGACAATGGCTTTTTTCACCACCCGCGTCGCATATTCTGCCACCGGCAGCCCGCCTGCCGACAGCGTGACGATCAGCACACCGCGCGCTTGGCCGAGCTTGAGCGTCGAAGCACCATTTGCGGTGACGAAGGTTTCCTCGATGGCGGCGCTGGTCGGCTTATAGAGATCGATGATGCGTAGCAGGTCGCGGTGCAGTTCGAGCAGCCGCTCGGAGAGCGTCGCCTTGGTGTTGGGCGCAATCGTCCCGCAATCGACGAAGCTCAGGGACGAGCCCTTGCTCTCGATGATGCCCCAACCGGTGGAGACGAGCCCGGGGTCGATGCCGATGATGCGCATAGTTAGCCGTTAGCAGTTAGGTTTTAGCTGTCAGCTTCTTTGTAGCCTAGGCAAGTGCCTGCCACAAGCGCTACCGAGCTAAAACCTAACTGCTAAATGCTAACCGCTAAGCAGAAAGCTTCGCCGCATCCGCGTCGCTTATTTCCGCGTTGGTGAACACTTCCTGCACGTCGTCATTATCCTCGAGCGCTTCGACCAGTTCCATCAGGTTTTCGAGATCGCTACCGCCGACCGGCGCGCCGACTTTCACGGTGAAGGTCAGCTTGCACGTCACCGGATCACCGAATTTCGTGGCGAGGGCGTCGCGTACGGCGCCGAGTGTTTCCATCGTGGTGGTGATGGTATGGAGGCGTTTCGTCGCGCCGTCATTATTTTGCTGCTCGCTTGTTTCGCAATTCTCCGCGCCGGCATCGATGGCGGCTTCCAGCATGGCTTCTTCGAGGATTTTCTCCGCCGGATATTCGATGAGGCCGATGCGCTCGAACATGAACGCGACCGAGCCGGATTCACCCATATTGCCGGTGTTCTTGGTAAAAATACTGCGCAAATCGGAAGCAGTGCGGTTGCGGTTATCCGTCAGCGCATCGACGAGGATGGCGGCGCCGCCCGCGCCGTAACCTTCGTAACGCACGCTTTCGTAATTCTCCGTCGCGCCCGTGCCCGAGCCTTTGGCAATTGCTGCGTCGATCTTATCTTTCGCCATGCCCGCTTGGCGCGCTTTGATGACAACGGTGCGCAGTTTCGCATTGAAATTGATGTCCGGCCCGCCTTTCGCCGCGACGATAATTTCGCGCGCGATCTTGGTGAAAATCTTGCCGCGCTTGATGTCCTGTGCGCCTTTGCGGCGCGCGATGTTTGCTGCGTGGGAATGGCCTGCCATGGAAAATCCGTCGAAGTTAAAGAAGGGAAAGCGCTGTTCTAATCGCAACGCGCGCGGGCGGCAAATGGCTTTTTCACGCGGTGAACCCCTGCCGGAAAAGCATACCGAAATATGCAACCATAAAGAGAATCGACTGGAATCGCGCCATTTTGTTGTTATCGCTGAATTTATTCGGTTATTAACTAAAATTTGAGCGATTTATAAGGGTTGAAAACCGTTTGTATTTTCCGTAAACTTAACTAAAATACAACCAATGGTTTAATTATCGGGGGTGGTGATGCGCGTACTCTGCGTCGAAGATGAAGCCGGTTTGCGCGAAGACATCGCGGAATATTTGCGCATGCAATCCTACGAGGTCGACGAGGCCGAAACCGGCGAGGAAGCCATCGACCGGCTCAACGTCCATCATTACGACCTCGTGCTGTGCGACATCAAAATGCCGCGCATGAATGGCTACGAATTGCTGCAGCAAGTGCGCGCCGAAAACAACCTCGCCACCACGCCGTTCATTTTCCTGAGCGCACTGAACGAGCGCGACGACAAAATCCGCGCGGCAGAAAATGGCTGCGATGCCTACCTCACCAAGCCCATCGATTTTTCGGTACTCGACGCCACGCTGAAATCCTCTATCGAACGCCAGCGCGCGCGCGATTTTCTCTATAGCAGTTCGTATGAAAGCGCCCAGCGCCACATCATGGCTCTGCTCGACGATGCGCTGAGCGGCTCGCTGTCGGAAGCCTGCCTCACCATCCAGTATTTGCGCGAAAAATCGCCGAATATTTCGCCGGAAGAATTGCACCAGCAACTCGCCGTGCTGCAGGAAAAAATGGGTACGCATGTGTCGAGCCTCCATATGTTCCACTGCGCGCTGCGCATGCAGGCGGCGCAAACGGAACTGCTCGGCGAGGTGATGCTGGCGGACGATCTCATCAAGCTCGCGGTGGATGAATGCCATTACAATAACCCGGCCTCGCAACTCGTTTATCAGGCGCCGCGCCCGTCGGCGGAGCTGGTCTTCGGCGATATGCGCCTGCTGCAGCGCGCGCTTGCCGGGTTGCTCGCCGTTATCCCCCATGCCGCGCGCAGCCAGGATGTGATCTCCTGCGCGCTGGTCGAGGGCGCGCTGGTGCTCAGTGTCTACGATTCCGCCGACATGGCGCAGGAAACCCACTTCACGCCGATTTCGGAAACGACGAACCTCGCCGCACTTTCGCCCGTCACCCGCCAGCGCCTCGTGCCGCTGAGCTACGCAGTACAGGCCGCGCAGGCGCACCATGGTCGCCTCGAGATCGCCCTCTGGCCCGAAGATAAGCTCGCCGTGCGCCTCGTACTTCCGCAACCGCACTCGCACCGCGCCACCGCTGCCTGAATCGCGTTCGCCGCACCGCAGCAATTTGATTGAACCCGCGCCGCGTTTGCGCTTATATGGTGGCGAAAAACTCCACGGGTGCGGGCCATGCTGCGATTCACTACGACCGACCAAGCCTATCCGCCCACGCGCGCGGCCGAGCAGCGCCGCCTCGATTTCAAGGAAATCAGCGCGCCGTTCATCCCGAGTGAGGCAGAAATCCAAGCCTCGCGCTGCTCGCAATGCGGCGTGCCGTTCTGCCAGATCCATTGCCCGCTGAGCAACAACATCCCCGATTGGCTGAAGCTCGCTGCCGAAAATCGCCTGCAGGAAGCTTATGAGATTTCCAGCGCGACAAATAGCTTTCCGGAAATTTGCGGCCGCATCTGCCCGCAGGATAAATTGTGCGAAGGCAATTGCGTGATCGAGAAGGGCTTCGGCTCCGTCACCATCGGCGCGGTCGAGAAATTCGTCACCGAAAATGCGTTCGAGAATGGCTGGGTGAAACCCATCCGCGTCACGCGCGAAAGCGGCCAGTCCGTCGGCATTATCGGCGCGGGCCCAGCCGGGCTTGCCGCGGCGGATATGCTGCGCCGCCAAGGCCATGCAGTCACCGTGTATGACCGCTATGACCGCGTCGGTGGGCTGATGATTTACGGCATTCCCAATTTCAAACTCGACAAAAAAATTGTGCAGCGTCGCGAGAAATTGCTGCGCGAGGGCGGCATCGCATTCGTGCTCAATACTGACATCGGAAACAATGCTACACTCGCCGACCTGCGCGCGCGACATGACGCGCTGCTCATCGCCACCGGCGTTTACAAAGCCCGCGCGCTCGGTATCGAAGGTGACACGCTTTCGCACGTCTATCCTGCGATGGATTACCTCACCGCCAGCAACCGCAAAGGGCTTGGCGATAGCGTGCCCACTTTCGATTCTGGCGCACTCAATGCTGCGCACAAAAAAGTCGTCGTGATCGGCGGCGGCGACACGGCGATGGATTGCGTGCGCACCGCCATCCGCCAAGGCGCAAGCGCCGTCACCTGCCTCTATCGCCGCGACCGCGCGAACATGCCCGGCAGCGCGCGCGAGGTTGCAAACGCCGAAAGCGAGGGCGTGCAGTTCGAATGGCTCGCAGCACCCCAGCGCTTCCTTGGCAGTACAAAAATCGAAGCCGTCGAAGTCACCCGCATGCGCCTCACTGCGGCGGATGAAACGGGCCGCCAGCGCATCGAGCCCACGGGCGAAACCCACACCATCGAAGCCGATATGGTGATCCAAGCCCTCGGCTTCGACGCGGAGGATCTGCCGACCTTGTGGCATGAGCCCGCGCTCGCGCTTTCGCCCAATGGCACACTCGCCATCGACAACCATTTCATGACCGCGATGCCGGGTGTTTATGCGGCGGGCGATATCGTGCGTGGGGCGTCGCTCGTCGTCTGGGCGATTCGCGACGGGCGCGACGCTGCCGCCGCCATCCACCGCCAATTGCTGCGCAACAAAACCAGTGAGCACGCACATGTGGCATGAGGATTTCGACCGCCGCGCCGCCGCGCTCAATGAGACTGGCCTTTACTCTCCCGCCGATGAGCGCGATGCCTGCGGTGTCGGGCTGATCGCTGCGATCGACGGCGTGCCGCGCCGCGCCATCGTCGAAAAAGCGATCGAAGGCTTGCGCAATATGTGGCATCGCGGCGCGGTCGATGCGGATGGCAAAACCGGTGACGGCGCGGGCATCCACCTGCAATTACCGCAAGCGTTTTTCGCGGATTATATTGCGCGCATCGGCAAAAAACCGGACGGCAAACTTGCCGTCGGCATGGTGTTCCTACCGAAGAAAAATTTCGCCGCGCAGGAACTTTGCCGCGCCATTATCGAAACCGAAATCCTGCGCCTTGGCTATGAAATCCACGGCTGGCGGCAAGTGCCGGTCGTGGCCGAGGTGATTGGCGACATCGCCAACGAATCGCGCCCCGAAATCGAGCAGATTATCATCGCCGGCAAGCCGCAGCAGGACGAGGCGCGCACCGAGCGCGACCTCTACCTCATCCGCCGCCGCATCGAAAACGCCGTGCGCGCCCGCGCCATCGGCGACTTCTATATCTGTTCGCTTTCCGCGCGCTCGATCATTTATAAAGGCCTGTTCAAAGCCGAGCAGCTCACCTCGTTTTACCCCGACCTCAACGACGCGCGTTTCGTCAGTAATTTCGCGGTGTTCCACCAGCGTTTCTCCACCAATACCGCGCCCGCGTGGCACCTCGCGCAACCCTTCCGCGTCATCGCGCATAACGGCGAAATCAATACGCTGCGCGGCAACGTCAACTTCATGCGCAGCCACGAAGCGAACTTCACCTGCGACGCATTCGCGGGTGTGGAAAGCGACCTCGTGCCCGTCATTCCCGAGCATACATCCGACACCGGCGCGCTCGATGCGGTAATGGAAATCCTCACCCGTGCAGGCCGCGCTTTGCCGCTTGCGAAACTGATTTTAATTCCCCCAGCATGGAGCAAGAATAAAGAATTGCCGCCGCACCATCGCCATTTATTCGCCTGTTGCAATGCCGTTTCCGAGCAGTGGGATGGCCCGGCGGCGATTGCGGCAACGGACGGTGAATGGGTCATCGCGGGCATGGACCGCCACGGCTTGCGCCCGATGCGCACACTGGTGACACGTGACGGGTTGCTGATTTGCGCCTCCGAAAGCGGCATGGTGCAAGTCGAGGAGGAGGAAGTCCTCGAGCGCGGGCGCCTCGGTCCCGGTGAAATGATCGGGGTGAATTTGCTGCAGCAAAAACTTTTCCACGATTACGAATTAAAGGATTATTTGGCCGCCGAAAAACCCTACAGCCAATGGGTCGGCAAAACGATTTTGCTGCGCGAAATATTGCAGCAGGGGGTTGCAACAAAAATCGCGCCGGATGCAGCAAAATTACGGGCGCGCGAACGCGCCAGCGGCCTCACGCTCGAGATCGTCGAGCAGATCATCC
>OUNJ010000139.1_pt3 | contig 26250 bp, 20 predicted proteins | sample 1755361 | NCBI WGS metagenome assembly OUNJ01 (sample SAMEA3914825, study PRJEB12502) | metagenome | biome: forest; material: soil | place: USA | collected 2012-03-12 | depth 0.1 m
AAGATCTCGCTGATATAGACCCAGATGACCGCGCCCTGGCTGAAGGCGAACGAGACGATGAACAGGATCAACAGGGCCAGCAGATACTGACGGCCTTCACCACTCCACATGACGACCGCGACCCCGGCCAGGGCCAGGGCGCAGCCGATCGCGCCGGTGGTCAGCAGGCGTTTGCGGCCGAAGCGGTCGATCAGGCTCATGCCGACCAGGGTCGCCAGCAGGTTCGCTGCGCCGACCGCGATGCTCTGCTGGTCGGCCGAGACGCTGGAAAAACCGGCCGCCGAGAAGATGTCGTTGAGATAGTAGAGGATGGCGTTGATGCCGGTCAGCTGGTTGAACAGAGCCAGCAGAACGGCGAACAAGATCGGCTTGCCGTGCTGGCTTAAGGATAGTCGGCCCTGGCCGACGTCGGAACGGGCGAAGTCGGCGATCAGCGGGGCGGGATCGCTGATGCCGAGGCGTCTGAGGCTGTCCGCCGCCGCCTCGGTCCGGCCCTTGGCGACCAGCCAGCGCGCGCTCTGCGAAATGCCGAACAACAGCAGGAAGAAGACGCCGGCGGGGATGGCGGCCAGACCCAGCTTCCAGCGCCAGGCATTGCCGTCGTGGATCAGCTGGCCGACGGCATAGTTGCTCAGATAAGCCAGAAGGATGCCGAAGACGATGTTGAACTGGAACAGTCCCACCAGCTGGCCGCGCCGCTCGGCGGGCACGATCTCGGATATGTAGACCGGCGCCAGCACCGACGAGCCGCCGATGGCCATGCCAAGGACGAAGCGGCAGGCGACGAAGGGCCAGAGACCGGTCGAGACCGCGCTGCCCAGTGTCGCCAGGACGTACATCAGGGCGATGATCCGAAGCGCGTCGCGCCCGCCGATCATGTCGCCCAGCCGGCCCATGAACAGGGCGCCGATGAAGGTGCCCCACAGGCCGGCCGAAACGGCCACGCCGAGATTGGCGTCGCTCAGGTGATAGACGGCGCGCAGGGCGCTGGTGACGCCCGAAATGACCGCCGTGTCGAAACCGAACAAAAGCCCGGCCAGGCTGGCGATGATGACGGCCGTGAGGTTGATCTTCATGACGCTGGCTCCCCGTAATTCTTATATTTGATTACGGTTATGCCACGGCGCGGGCGATCAGGCAGCCTTTTTCTTGACCAGGCTGTCGAGCGAGCGCAGGTCGAGGCCGCGCGTTTCGGTGCCGTATTTGACAAACAGGCCCAGGCCGACGAGCACGGGCACCATGATCAGGGCGGCGGCCAGCCCCATCGGCGGTGCATGGATGCCGAGGGCCGGAACCAGCGCCGCCACGGTCATGAACTGCGCGAACACGCCGCCGCCTTTGGTGCATGCCGCCACCCATCCGGTCGCCCGGCCCCGGAACTGCAACGGATAGCTTTCCGAGGTGTAGGGCAGGATGATGGCGATGATGCCGTTGGTGCCGATGATCAGGAGGGCGATCGGCAGGACGGGGCTGGACAGCATGTCGTGCTCTAGCGCCCACACGCCGATCAGGCCCAGGAAGGTGACGAAGATCATCGAGACCATCGCCCATTTGGTGCTCCAGCGGCTGTACATCAGGGTACAGACGAAGACGACCGGGAAGGCGATCAACGCCGACAGGGCCAGCAGTTTCGACGACACCGCCATCGAATAGCCCTTGGTGACCAGTTCGTTCGGCATCCACAGCAGCAGGCCGAAATTGATCAGGCCCCAGGCCAGGGCGCCGATGGTCAGCGCCGCCGTCTTGCCGATCAGGCCGGGCGTCCATAACTTCGGTTCGGTGCCGTCATGTTTGGCATGATGATGCGCGAAGGTGTCGTCGGTATCCTCTTCGCCGTCCTTGAGTTCGTGGCTTTGGGTGCCGAAACGCGCCATGACCTTCTGCGCCTCTTCGCGCCGGCCGCGCGACAGCAGGAACTTCGCCGACTCAGGCATCAGCCCGCCCAGCAGGATGAGAAAGAGGCCGGTCGGCAGGTTGAGCAGCCACAGGATACGCCAGCTGAACAGCGGCACCAGGATGGCCGAGGCCTCGCTGGCGGCCAGATAGCCGCCGACGGCGCCCAGGCCGCCGATCAGGACCAGGGCCCAGCCGCGATGCTTCGACGGCATGGTTTCCGCCAGCAGGGCATAGGTGACCGGCAGCATGCCGCCGGCGCCGACACCCATCATGAAGCACATGCCGACATTCCAGTAGAGCGACGGCATGGCGCCGCAGATCGACGTGCCGACGAAAACCACCGCCGACAGCAGGATCGCCGCCTTGCGGCCGTAGATGTCGGCCAGCACGCCCCACACGATCGAACCGCAGGTCGTACCGATCAGGGCGAAGAAGGGCACCAGCGACGCCATCTGCTTGGTGACGCCGTATTCCTTGATCATGCCGGGGACGGTGAAGCCCAGGCTGGCCGGCTTCATGACGTCGATGATCAGCGCCACCACCAGAACGACCATAAGACCCCAATGGGCGAGACCGAGCTTCAGGTCTTCCGGCGCGGCCACGGTGATGCGCGCATTAGCCTGCATGTGGTCGGTCACCTTGGGGGGCAGCAGGCCGTAAGCGGCGACCAGGATGCCGAAGATGATCAGGAACATGCCGAAGATCATGCCGGGATCCATGGGCATGCCGGCCAGCCTGAAGCCCATGTCCTTGCCCATCATGAACATCGGCACATGCAGCAGCACACCGATGGTCACCGCGATACAGCCGAGCGCGAAGGCCCAGACAGCGCGCCGTCCCAGAAATACATTTGCGTTCATGATGCGCCGTCCCCGAGTTATTTTCGCGAGGCTAGCGTGATTTCTGGAAAAATAAAGCTTAAAATTCAGTATGTTGTTAAATTGTTGTGATATTATTATGTTGCTACGTTGGTAACATTCAATCTAAACAAGGCGTTGGCCGGATGAAAAAAGAGCCCCCGCCGGATATCGGCGGAGGCCCTGCATCATGTCATCGTCCGAGGGTCAGGCGGCTTCGACAGCCGCCTCGGCGCGTTCGGCCAGGACCGAGTCGAGCGCGCGACCGTCGGTCAGCCAAAGCTGGCCAACCTTTTCCGCCATGGGATCGGGGAAGATGTAGGTCTCGCCGGCCGCGATGCCGGCGACGATCTTTTGCGCCGCGTGTTCGGGCGTCGCCTTGTCCCACGGCAGGTCGCGCGCCATGTCGGTGTCGATCGGGCCGGGATAGACGCCGAGGACGGCGATGTTGAACGGCCTCAGCAGGGCGCGGAACGACTGGGTCGCCGACTGCAGCGCCGCCTTCGAGGCTGAATAGCCGGGCAGACCAGGCGCGGCGGTCAGGCCGACCACGCTGAGCACATTGACGATGGTGCCCGAACGCCTGGCCTTGAAGGCCGGGACGAAGGCGCGGACGACGTTGAGCGTGCCGAAATAGTTGGTGGTCATGTCGGCCGTGGCGGCGGCAACCGGGTCGTCGAGCAGGTCGCCGAAGGTCGCGGTGCCGGCATTGTTGAGCAGGATGTCGACATCGCCGGCGGTCGCGGCGGCGGCGGTGATCGACGCGGCATCGTTGAGGTCGAGCTGGAGCTGCTGGACGCGGGCATCGCCGAAATCGGGCAAGGACGACAGCGTGCGCGCGGCGGCATAGATCTTCGCGACGCCGGTTTTCAGCAGTTCGCGCACCGTGGCGGCGCCGATGCCGCGGTTGGCGCCGGTGACGAGGACGGTCTTGTTGGTCAAGGAGATGGACATGGCGTTTTTCCTTTGAAAGGCCGTTCGTCAAGGCGGCGGGCGGCGGAAGGTGTAAACCGATCTGTTTACATGGCGGTAAGTAAACAGATCGGTTTACATTGTCAAGCCGGTGTGCTATAAAATTTTCCATGCCCTACGAAACCAGCAGCAAGCGCCAGGAGATCATCGATCGCGCCTACGCCCTGTTCTATGACGGCGGCTTCCACGCCACCGGCATCGACAAGGTCATGGCCGACAGCGGCATCTCCAAGCGTACGCTCTACAAGTACTTCCCGTCGAAGGAGCACCTGATCGAGGCGGTGCTCGAACATTACGGCGCGGCGGTCGAGACGAAGATGCTGGAACCGGCGATGGCGCGCACCGCCGATCCGCGCGGTCGCATCCTGGCGCTGTTCGACGTGCGCAGGGAACTGATGGATGCCAGCGACTGCCTGGGCTGTCTGGCCATGAAGGCGGCGCAGGAATATCGCGGCCGGCACGCCGGCATCGAGGCCATCGGCCAGCGCGCCTCGGTGTTCATCGAGCACAAGATGGCCGAACTGTGCGCCGAAGCCGGCCTCAGCGATCCCGCCGTGCGCGGCCGCCAGGTCAGCATGCTGCTGCAGGGCGCGGTCCTGACCTCGCAGGTCCGCGGCGATACGGCGGTATTCGCCGATGCCAGGGCCGCCGCCGAACGGCTGCTGGCCTGATCGTGCTTGCGATCCGGGCCCGCGCCGTTAGACTGGCGGCATGAACGAAGATGTCCGTACACTGACAGATGACCGCCCGCAGGAAACCCTGCCCGTGGCGTTGCTGCTGATCCTGGCGGCGGGCATGCTGGACGCCTATACCTATGTCGCCCATGGCGGCGTATTCGCCAACGCCATGACCGGCAACCTGGTCATCATGACGGTGCGGCTGGCGCAGGGCCAGTGGCCGAAAGCGCTGCCTTACCTGGCGCCGATCGCCGCCTATATCGCCGGTGTCGCGGCGGCGCATTCCATCAAGGAAAAACCCCTGCGCAACCTTGTCCGCTATCCGGCGCGGTTCTCCCTGGCGCTGGAGGTCGTGTTCCTGGTCGTCGTCGCCTTCCTGCCGAAAAGCGTGCCCGACATGGTCATCGTGGTCGGGATCGCCTTCGTCGCGGCGGTGCAGGGCACCAGCTTCACCCGTATCGGCAAGTTCGCCTTCACCTCGGTGACGACCTCGGCCAACCTGCGCCATTTCACCGAGGCTTTCACCGCCGTCGTCCTGTTTCGCGGCAACCGGCACGAACGGCGCGAGGCGCTGTTCTTCGCCGCCATCTGCCTGAGCTTCTTCCTCGGCGCCATGTCCGGCGCCCTGGCGGCCCTGCGCTTCGGCCACGCCGCCGTCTGGCTGCCGGTCGTCGCCCTGGCGGCCGCCCTGGTGCTGTGCCTGCCGTGGAACCGGCCGTTACATAGAGTGCTGGGACTGAACTAGAACTGGCAGGCGTCGGGCACGCTGTCCTGGGTCCACGACGCCACATCCGGAGCCGGCCCGCTCAGGCTGACGGCCTTGCCGTCCGACGTGCCCTTGCCGGACAGGAAGTTGATGTCGCACTTGTGGCTGCCGTTGGGGTCCAGCGTGTCGTTCGTCGTCTCGGTCAGGCCGGCCACCACCATCTTGCCGTCGCGCAGGCTGAGATTATAGACTTGGTCCCAGTGGTCGCGGCCGCTGCCGGTATTTTCGGCGTGGACCTGAAGTCCGCCCGAGGAACTCAACTGCAGCTGTGGCAGGGTGCCCCAGACGGCGCCGTTCCACACGAAGGACTTGGCCGAGCTGGCCAGCTTCATGTTATTGTCACCGTCGGACAGGTAGATCAGCAGGTCGGCGCCGTCGTCGCCGTTGTCGACCAGCACGGCGCGGTCCATGCCGCCGTCATTGTTCCAGTCGCCGGTGACGGCGCTGATCACCGTCTGCGGCTGGATAGCGGCTTGCTGGGCCATGCTGGCGACAGGCAGGGCGGCCACGGGCAGGGCGGTAAGCGCCGACAGGGCGAGTATGCGCAGGATCATGTTTTTCCCCTCGAAAAATGAGACAGGCACATTAACCACGTTCATGTGACAGTGCCAAGTCCTTACGCTTCACAAGCCGCCAGACGAGGATTAATCTGCGAATCGAAAGCGGAACCCGACATGCCTGATCTGCGCGCGATCCCGGCCACAACCCAGCAAGTGCTGCTGCGCGTCCTGGTCCAGATCCGGCGCCACCTGCAATCGAACGGCCTGTGGTTCATCGTGCTGGCGGCGGGCATCGGCGCCCTGGCCGGGTCGGCTTCGGCCATACTGGGTCACATGGCCCATGCCATCCAGCGTCTGCTCTACGGCTTCTCGGCCGACATGCGGCTAAGCGAGTTGCCGCATATCTCGCCGTGGTGGCGGCTCCTGGCCCTGCCTCTGGGCGGCGCGGTGCTGGCCTTCATCCGCTATATCTGGCCCAACCGCACCCGCGCGCCGATCGACGTCATCGAATCCAATGCGCTGTACGGTGGCCGCATTCCCTTTCGCGACAGTTTGGTGGTGACACTGCAAACCCTGATGTCGAACGGGTTCGGCGCTTCGGTCGGCCTGGAAGCCGCCTACGCTCAGATGGGCGGCGGTGCGGCGTCGAAGATCGGCCAGTGGCTGGACCTGAAGCGCGCCTCGCTGCGCACCCTGGTCGGCGCGGGCGCCGGATCGGCGATCGCCGCCGCCTTCGGCGCGCCCCTGGCCGGCAGCTTCTACGCCTTCGAGATCGTGCTCGGCGGCTATACGCCCGCCGCCCTGGCGCCGGTGGCGGCGGCCTCGCTGGCGGCGGTCCTGGCGGCCACCGCCATGAACGCCGAGCCGTTCGTCGTCGCCTCGACCAGCCAGCACAGCATCATGCTGAGCGGCTATCTGCTCTATACGGCGCTGGGCGCCCTGTGCGCCGGCATCGGCATCGCGGTCATCCGGTCCGTGGCCTTCGCCGAGGGCCTGGTCCGCCGCATTCCCGTGCCGGAGCCGTGGCGGCCGGTTCTGGGCGGCCTGTGCCTGATGCCCCTGGCCTTCCTGGCGCCGGCGGCCCTGTCGTCGGGCCATGGCGCCATGACGCTGTACCTGGAGCAGGAGCATACGGCCATCCTCGTCCTGCTGGGCGTATTCGCGTTGAAGGTCGCCGCCTCGGTCGTCTCGCTGGCCTTCGGCTTCCGTGGCGGCCTGTTCTTCGCCTCGCTGTTCATGGGCGCGCTGCTGGGCATGATCTTCGCCCAGACGGTCGACCTCTTCCTGCCCCAGGCCCATCTCGACGTGACCAATTCGGCGCTGGTCGGCATGGCGGCGCTTGCGGCGGCGGTGATCGGCGGGCCGGTGTGCATGTCGCTGATGATCCTGGAGGTGACGCACGACTTCGCCCTGACGGCGGCGGTGGTGACGGCGGCCCTGGTGTCGAGCGCCCTGGTGCGCGAATTGTTCGGCTATTCGTTCTCGACCTGGCGCCTGCACCTGCGCGGCGAGGCCATCCGCACGGCGCGCGACATCGGCTGGGTGCGCACCCATACCGCCGCCAATTTGATGCGCACCGCCAACGCGGTGCTCAACGACCATATGAGCGTCGCCGACCTGCGCGAGAAGGTGCCGCTGGGCTCGACCAGCCGCGTGCTGCTGACCGACGACCACGGCGATTACCGCGGCCTCCTGGCCACCGCCGAGGCCTATATCGACAGCGTCGATCCCGACACGCCGCTCAGCCAGCTGGCGCGCCAGACCGAGGTCTATGTCCGCCCCGACATGGACATCGCCGCCATCCAGCGCGTGTTCGAGCACTTCAATGTCGACGACTTGGCGGTGGTCGACGAAAACCATCGCCTGTGCGGCGTCCTGACCGAAAAATACGTTGCCCGTCGTTATGCCGGCGCGCTGGAACAGTCGCAGCGCGAATTTTTCGGCGAGATGTGATCAGAACAGGCTGGGTTGTACCGCCGGGGTCTGGTTGGCAAGGCGCAGTTGCGTGCGCGCGCCCAGGTCGACCGGCCGCCGCAGCATCCAGTCATTCCAGCGTTCGACCGGCAGGATGATCGGCTCGCGGTCGTGGATCGCCGCCATGTCGGCGCCCGCCGGCCGTGTCAGTATGGCGAAACTCAAGCATTCGCCTTCGGTCAGCAGGGCCTCATCCCACAGGGCGGCGAAACCCATCGGCTGGTTGTCGGCCCGCGTGATGCGCCAGTTTTGCCGCGCCGTCTTCGGTCCGGAGCCTTCAAAGAAGCTTTCCGCCGGCACGATGGCGCGGCGATAGCGCCACGGTCCCTTGAAGGCCGGTTTGTCGGCCGCCGTCTCGATCCGGGCGTTGAAGGTCGCACCCTTGAACTCGCGAAGGGCGCCGCGATACCAGTGCGGCACCAGGCCGAAACGCGCTTCGACGGCCTCGATCTGGCCGGTTTCGCTGTTGTGGGTCAGGATATTGGCCGCCTGGCCGGGCACCACCTTGCGCGTCTCGACCGCTTCGCCGTCGAGACGGTTCTTCATCATGGTCAGGTAAAGCAGGGCTTCGAACTGTCCACACATGGCGTCAAAGTGCCGCGATTCTCTGGCGAAGGTACGGTACGATCTCGGCTTCGAACCATGGATTGGCCTTGAGCCAGCCGTGGTTGCGCGGGCTGGGGTGGACGAGGGGAATGTAGCCGTCCGCGACATAGTCCCGCCAGGCGCGGACGGTATCACTCAGGCTCGATTTGCGCCGCGCGGCAAGATAGCGTCCTTGCGCATAGGCCCCGATCAGCAGGGTCAGCTCGATGTTCGTCAGCCGGGCCAGCACCCTGTCGTGCCACAGCGGCGCGCATTCCGGACGCGGCGGGTTGTCCCCGGCCTGTCCCCGCCCGGGATAGCAGAAGCCCATCGGCATGATGGCGAACCTGGATTGGTCGTAAAAATCCTCCGCCGTCACACCCATCCAGTCGCGCAGGCGCCTGCCCGAAGCGTCGTCCCATGGAATGCCGGAAGCATGCACCTTGGTGCCCGGCGCCTGGCCGACGATCAGCACCTTCGCGCGCGGATCGGACGCGCGCAATACCGGTCGCGGCCCCAGCGGCAGATGCGCCGCGCAGACGGTGCAGGCGGCGATATCGTCGAACAGGCTGGTACTGGTCAAGCCACGTCCAGCGCGCGCATCACGGCTTCCGGCTCACGGTCGATAACCGTCAGCAAGACGCGTGCGCTGGCTTCGGGAAACCGTCGTCTCTGTTCCCAGTCGGCAACGGCCCCTTTGGAGAAACCGAAGCGCGCGGCAAAGGCAGCCTGCGTCATATGCAGGCGTTGGCGGATCGCCTTGACATCGACATGGCCGGCAACGTGATGCACCCTTGCGCCCGGCACGGCATGGCCGTGCAAATAGGTGGCGGCTTCGTGCAGGCCTTCCATAAGGCCTTGAAAATCTTCGTCCTTCATTTTTCCAGCCTCGCGGGCATCAGGGTCTTGACGGCGGTGGCCAAGGTGTTGACCTGGGCATCACTGAGATTGGCGGCCTGGCTTTTGGCAATCACCCAGAGCAGAAACACGGGTTCATCGGCACGCGCGAAATAGGTTATGACGCGATATCCGCCGGACTTGCCTTTGCCTTTTCCCGCCAGCCGCAACTTCCGGCATCCACCGGAGCCGACGATAAGATCGCCGGCTTCCGGATGACGGGCCAGATAGTCGACCGCGCCGGCCATCTCCGCATCCGTCATGCCGCAGGCTTTGGCAGCCCTGAGGTACGCCGGAAGTTCGACAACCGTCTGCAGGCTAATATACGGCATTGCCGTAGTTTTATCAAGACCCGCTGTCAACCTGGCGCAGGAGCGAGAAGCCCGAGTCGCCGTCGACCCAGGTGTCGCGGTCGCGCACGATGGCCTGGGGCGGCAGGCCTTGGGTCTGAACGCCCATGCCGGCGACCTTCTTGACCGCGGTGCCGATGGCCATGAACTCGATCAGGCCCTGGCCGATCTCGATGATATAGGTCTTGACGCCGACCACTTCCTCGGCGCCCAGGCCGTCGGCCTCGCGCTTCAGCCGGTCGAGGCAATGCTCGCGCGCGTCGTGGACCAGGGAGGTCAGTTCGGAGATCTCGCCCTTGGCGAACGACTTCAGCGCCGAGAAGATGCCGCCGACGACGCCCAGCGAATAGATCGAGGTCGACATCAAAAGCTTGACCGGCGCGTAGCCCAGGCTGGCCATGGCCCACAGTTCTTCGCCGGTCAGGTCCGACGTCACCACCTGGCCCGACGGCAGGCCGGGGTGCGACATGGCCGTGCCGGTCATGACCATTTCGTGCGTGCCCATCCACGGCAGGACGGTGGTGCGGATGCCCAGCACGGCGTTGGCGCCGTCGGCGCGGGCCGCGTCGCTGATCCGTTGCAGCGCCTGGTGGCGCGTCTTGTTGAAGATGTCGGAATAGTCGGAGATTTCACCGCGCGCGATCTGCTTCAGCGCGCCCAGGATGCCGCCGGTCACGCCCATCGAATAGGCGATGTTGCCGAAGACATGCTGGACCGGCGTGTAGCCGGCGTCCATGTGGCAGTAAAGCTCCTGGGCGTCGCCGGCGGTGGTGAAGAACTGGCCGCCGCCGTTACGCGCATTGACGCACGAGCCGACGAACAGGAACTCGGTGTTGCCGGACAGGGAGCGCAGGTCGCCGGTGACGCCGGTGACGCCCGAGGCGCCGTGGCCCTGCGCCTCCTTGGCCATGCGGTTGAAGGCGTGCATGCGGCCGTCCTGGATGGCCTGGGTGACCTGGGGCACTTCGCCGCCCAGGATGTTGTTGAAGCCGGCGCCCAGCGATCCCAGGAAGCCCATCGAGTTGACGCTGTTACCCACCACCAGTTCGCCGGCGCCGTAGCCTTTCAGCGCCATGCAGTAGATTTCATTGCCCGAAAGCCCGGATACCTTGGCCATGTCGCTTCTCCCTGTTAGAAAGCCGGCGCAGGTTGTCGCCCGTTTGGCGAAATTGTCAACCGGTCTTGCCGGGTATGGACGCACCCTCGGCCGGCAACCTGCCTTGTAATCCATTACAAGCGTGCTATGCCTTGGAAAAATGACACAACAGGGATCAGCCATGAAGCGTTTGGGACAATGGGCCGTGCTGGCCCTGTGCGGGTGGCTTGCGGCTTGCGGGCCCAAGCCGATCGACGCCACGTCGCAGGCCTCGGGCGCCGACTGGCCGTGGTATCATGGCAATCCGAACGGCACCCATTATTCGACGCTCGACCAGATCAATACGCAGAACGTCAAGGACCTGAAGGTCGCCTGGACCTTCGATTCCGGCGATGCCTTCGGCGAGGGCGGCAACCAGTCCGACATGGAAGGCAATCCCATGATCGTGCGCGGGCGGCTCTATTTCATCTCGCCCAAGGGCCGGCTGTTCTGCCTCGATGCCGCCAAAGGCACGAAAGAATGGGTGTTCGACCCGGCCATGGGCGCTCCGGTCACGACGCGCCAGCGCCTGCGCGGCGTCAGCTACTGGGCGGACGGCGATGACGAGCGCATCCTGTTCACCTTCGGCCACGACCTGCTGGCGGTGAACGCGAAGACGGGCGAACTGATCGAGACTTTCGGCCATAGCGGGCATGTCGACCTGCGCGAAGGCCTGGGGCGCGATCCCAATTCGGTGTCTGTGGCCGAGGTGTCGCCGGGCGTCGTCTACAAGGACCTCATCATCCTCGGTTCCACCGGCAATACGCCCGGCCATATCCGCGCCTATGACGTGCGGACGGGCGAGCAGAAGTGGATTTTCCACACCATCCCGTGGCCGGGCGAGCCGGGCTACGAAACCTGGCCGAAGGACGCCTGGAAGACAGCCATGGGCGCCAATGCCTGGTCGGGCCTGACGCTCGATCCCGAGCACGGCCTCGTCTATGCGCCGCTAGGTTCGGCCGGCATGGGCAGCAAGGATTTCTACGGCGCCGACCGCGTTGGCGACGACCTTTACGGCACATCGCTGGTGGCGCTCGATGCCAGTACCGGCAAGCGGGTGTGGCACTTCCAGTTGGTCCGCCACGACGTCTGGGACCGCGATCCGCCGACGCCGCCGACCCTGATCACCGTCCGCCGCAACGGCCAGGACATCCCCGCCCTGGCCCAGCCGACCAAGTCGGGCGTCGTCTTCATCCTCAACCGCCTGACCGGACAGCCGCTGTTCCCGCTGCAGACCGTCCAGGCGCCGGCGTCCGACATTCCGGGCGAGGTCACGGCGCCGACCCAGGTCATGCCGACCGTACCGGAACCCTTCGCGCGCCAGCACGTGACCGCCGACCTGCTGACCAACCGCACGCCGGCCGCCCACGCCGCCGTGGCAAAGGTCTTCGCCGGCGTGTCATCGCGCGGGCCGTTCGACCCGCCGTCGCAGGGCGGCACCATCCTGTTTTCCGGCATGGACGGCGGCGCCGAGTGGGGCGGGGCGGCCTATGATCCCGACACGGGCCTCCTTTACGTCAATGCCAATGAAATGGCGTGGATCATGAAGCTGAAACCCCAGGCACCGAAGATCGCCGGCAACAGCGGCGAGGCGCTTTACCAGAACACCTGCGCCGCCTGCCACGGCGCCGACCGCAAGGGTTCGCCGCCGGAGTTTCCGTCCTTGGTCGGTGTCACCGGCCACATGACAAAGGACCAGATCGCCGCCCAGATCAGGAACGGCGGCGGGCGCATGCCGGCCTTCGGCGGGCAATATTCGGCTGCCGACATCGCGGCCATTGTCGCCTACCTGTCGGGCGACCCCGGCCAGTCGGCCCAGGGCGCGCCGGCCTATCCCGACACCTCGGGCGATGCGTGGGTGTTCGATGGCTACAACCGCTTCCTCGATCCCGACGGCTATCCGGCGGTCGCGCCGCCGTGGGGGACCCTGCAGGCGATCAATGTCAACGACGGCAAATACGCCTGGAAGATCCCGTTCGGTTCGTATCCGGAACTCAACGATCCCACGACTGGCTCGGAAAACTACGGCGGGGCGGTGGTGACCAAAGGCGGGGTGCTGTTCATCGCCGCCACCATCTACGACAACAAGTTCCACGCCTACGACAAGGCGACGGGCAAGCTGCTGTGGGAAGCCACCCTTCCGGCGGCCGGGGCGGCGACGCCGGCAACCTATGCGGTCGACGGCAAGCAGTACGTGGTCATCGGCGCCGGCGGCGGCAAGAACGCCAAGGCCAGGCCCGGCGGCTCGATCATCGCCTACGCTCTTCCGTAGGCGGCTATTTCAAGGTCTTGAGATAGGCGATCAGGGCGGTGCGCTTGGTCGCGTCGGCAACGCCGGCGAACGGCATGGCGTTACCCGGCACCTTGGCCTTCGGGTCGGTCAGGAAGGCATCGAGATTGGCGTCGGTCCATTTGAAGCCGGCCGACTTCATGGCGTCGGAATAGGCATAGCCCGGCAGGCTGCCCGCCTTGCGCCCGGCGACGCCGAAAAGGTTGGGGCCGAAGCTGGTCTTGCCGGCCTGGCTGGCGTGGCAGGCCTTGCATTGCACGAACACGGCCTGGCCGTCCGACACGGGATCGGCCAGCACCGGCATGGCCACGGCGGCAAGGACAACGGTCAGGGCAGTGGCTTTGATCATAACGCACACGATGGATGAAATCTGGGCCGCATCAGACACGCGACCGCTGTTCAAGTCAACCTAACCTCCGACCTCGGCGATGTTGTCGTCGGAATCGCGGTCGATCCATTTGTTGTAGGGATCGACGCCGACGAAGGTCGGCTTTTTGTCGACCGTGAAGGTCACGACCTGGGTGCCTGTCTTCACCTCGCGCCGTTCCATGTGGATGACGTTGGAGGCGTTGAACTTGCCTTCGCCCGGCTTGGCGGTGAACAGGCCGAGGTCGATGGGCTCGTCCAGTGGCGTCTCGGTCTGCTTGCCCTTGCCGTCGGCGTAGAACTTGTGCGCCTCGACGGTGAAGGTGACATCGTACTTGCCGTCGGCGCGCTTGACGACGTGCGGATCGCGGGCGCGCAGGTCGACCAGGGTGATCTTCTCGAACAGGTCGGTGATCAGCGCCTGGTCGGCCGGCGACGCCTGGGCGCGCAGGGCGGCGACCAGGTCGGTCGATTTCGGATAGGGCGCGCCCTTGAAGGCATATTGCGAAAGCAGGCTGCGCAGGGCGGCGTTGACCTTGTCCTCGCCCAGGCGGTCCTTGAGCAGGTACATGACCAGCGAGCCCTTGTTGTAGTAGATGTATTGCTCGTGCTGCACGCGATAGAGCGGCATCTCGCCATCGGGATCGGTCTGGCGGCTGAACAGGTAGGTATCGAGCTCGTATTTCAGGAAACGGCGGATCTTGTCGGGACCGTAAAGCTTCTCCATCACCATCAGGGCTGAATACTGCGCCAGGGTTTCGCTGAGCGATTCCGAGCCCTGTTTGTCAGCGCCGACGATCTGGTGCGCCCACCACTGGTGGCCCAGTTCGTGCGCGGTGACATAGGTCGCGTAGTCGATCTTGTCCTTGTCGCGCACGTCAGCGATGAAGCCGATGCCTTCGGAATAAGGGATGGTGTTGGCGAAGGACTGGGCATAGGTGGCGTAGGCCGGAAACTCCAGGATGCGCGCCTGCTTGAACTGGTACGGCGAGAAATTGGCCTGGTAATAGTCCAGCGACGACGCCATGGCGTGCAGCATGTCGTCGACATTGTACGGATGCTGGGCGTCGTAATAGACGGCCAGGTCGATGCCGTCGTGGTTCAGGTGCTTTTCGAGATAGTGCGCCGACTGGATCGAGAAGAAATTGAGGATCGGCACGGTCGACACGAAGCGTGACGTGCGCCGCCCGTCTTTTGTCACGTCGGAGACGCGATAGCCTGGCGCGATCGGCGTCTGGTCGGCGACGGTCGACACCGTGATGTCGGACGTCGTCCAGTCGGCGTCGATATAGTTGCGGTCGTCACCGGCCTTGTCTTCCAGCGCGTGCATGACCACCAGCGGCGGCAGCTTGTACTTGCGGCGCAGGCGCTTGTCGGTCAGCTGCTGCGGATCGCCGATGCCAACGTGCGGGGCGATCTCGAAATTGCTGATGAAGGTGCCGTTGTCGACGATGCGGGTGCCGAGGCCGTCGTTGGAGAAGCCCTTCTGCCACTGTTCGGCGGCAAAGGTCAGGGTGCGCTTTTCACCCGGCTGCATCGGCGTGTCGAAGACGAACTTGCGGACGTTGTAGTCGTCCCAGGTCTTGACCAGCTTCGCGCCATCGATGGCGATGGATTTGAAGTCCGGCTGTTCCGCCGCGCTGATATAGACGACCGTGATCGGCGCCGCGGTCTTGTTTTCCAGCACATAGCTGCCCGACGATTCCAGCCGCTGCTCGTGCGGATAGAGGTCGACCCGCAGCTTGACATCGCTGACGCTGGGCTGGGGGATATCGGCCACGGCGCGGAAGATGTTTTCGAACGCGACCTGCCGCTTCTCGGATTCGTGGCCGGTGAAGAAGTGGTTGAGGACATTGGTATTGTAGAAGATGTAGCCGCCGAGACCGACGAAGGCGACCAGCGCCGTCAGCATGATCACGCCGGCGCCGCCCTTCAATCGCGCGGAGGCCAGTGACAGGCGCGCACCGAAGCTGGTCGCCACGCCGCGCCGCCACAACAGGTGCGCGATGACCAGCAGCATGACCGCGAAGGCCGCCCAATAGAGCTTGAACATCAGCCAGGCGATCCAGAAATGACCAAGGCCGTTCATGTCGGACAGCGGCATGCCGGGGCCCGAGCCGTACATCAGCAGGTGGTGGGTGACGCCCAGCTGGTTGGCGACCATGCCGAGGATCAGCCACAGCACCATGACCGCCCAGCCGACGAAACGGTTGGGCGACAGGGCCTGGACGAACATGGCCAGGACGCCGGTCAGGCCCAGGTTGAAGGCCACCGGCAGAACGTACCAGACGATGTACTTGCCGAACTCGAAATTCTGGTAGCCCTTGAACGCCTGCACGGCGACGTCGGCCACGACCGAGAACAGCAGGGTCGACAGGAGAACGATCAGCAGGGCCAGGGTCTTGGGAACCAGGAAGGCCCAGTTGGGAATGGCGGTGGCGTCGATGATCTCGTGGATGCGCCGGCCGCGCTCGCGCCACACCAGTTCGCCGGAATAGAAGATAGCGACGATCATGGCGAACAGGATGAAGCCCGAGCTGATCACGGAGACCATCACCCGCGTCACCGGATAGACCGCCGTGCCGTAGATCTGGTTGGCCTCGAAGGTGAAGAGCACGGTCAGGGCGACGGCCAGCAGCATCAGGATCGGATAGACCGGTCCGGTGAAGACCTGCGCCGCCTCGAAGCGCGTGCGCTTGATCAAGGTGGCCAGGCCGCTGCCGAATCCGAAACGCGGATCATGGAGCTTGCCCGGTCCGCCCTTGCGTCCGGACGCCGCCTCGGCCTTCTGCTTCAGCTTCAGCGCCTTGCTGGCCTTGACGCCGCTGACGTCGAAGCGGAAGAACAGGCGCGTCAGGAACATGAAGCCGATGCCCAGCGCCGCATAGAGCAGGCGGTTGCCGAGGATGACGCCGGTGAAGGGCGGCAGCTTGCTGTTGCTGTCGTCGGGCGTCCAGTAGCGTGTCACCTCGCTGATGGCGCCGCCGCCGAAAGGATCGGCCCAGGCGTAGATGTGCCGCGCCAGCTCGCTCTTGCCGGCCAGGGCGCTGAGCCCGAAATAGAGCACCATCAGCGCCACGGCGGTCAGATAGCTGCCCATCATCGACCGTGTCAGTGTAGCCGCGGTCGAGAAGATCGCCACCATGAACAGGATCGACGGCAGGATGATCAGGCCGTAGGTCCAGGCGTACCAGACGATGTTGAACGGCCCCAGCGTGTCCTTGTCGAGATAGGGCATCGCCGTCCCGATCAGGAAGCCGAGCGGCGCCGCCAGGAAGCACAGGGCGCAGACCAGGAAGGCGCCGATCGTCCGGCCGAGGACATAGTCGGTCCGGCTGAGACGCGTGGTGTAGAGCAGCGGTCCGAAGGCCGTCTCCTGGTCGCGGATGATGACGTTGGCGGCGAAGGCCGTCGTCACGAACATGTAGAAGGTCGAAAGCGCGGTCAGGGCGACGCAGATGACGATGGGCGCGTTCTTGTGGACGTTGGCGCCGGCCAGGACGCTGACGTTCGGCACGGCGACCATGGCGAAGCCAAGCAGCAGGAAGATGGTGAAGGAGACCCAGAAGGTAGGGCCCTTGAGCTGGTAGTTCAGCTCGAAACCGGCGACCTTTCCCAACATGTCATGCCGCCTTCTGGGCCGAAGGATGGATGGTCATGAAATAGAGGTCTTCCAGGCTGCCGGACACCGCTTCGAAGCCGTCGCCGGGATCGCTGTCGGCAACGATGTGAATGACCGTCTTGCCGGCGAACAGGCGCTGCGAGATCAGGCGATAGCGGGCGCGACAGGCTTCGAGCTGGTCGCGCTCGATGGTCTTCTTCCAGATGCGGCCCTTCAGGCCCGCGATCAGTTCGCCCGGCGGCCCCATCAGCTGGATCCGGCCGCCGGCCAGGATGGCCATGGACGGACACAGGTCGGCCACGTCCTCGACGATGTGGGTCGACAGGATGACGACCACGTCCTCGCCGATGCCGGCCAGAAGGTTGAGGAAGCGGTTGCGCTCCTCCGGGTCGAGGCCGGCAGTCGGCTCGTCGACGATGATCAGTTTCGGATTGCCAAGCAGGGCCTGGGCGATGCCGAAGCGCTGGCGCATGCCGCCGGAAAAGCCGGCCAGGGCCTTGTTGCGCACGCCCCACAGGTTGACCTGCTCCAGCAGGCTGGACACCGTCTCGTTGCGTTCACGGCCGTTCGACAGGCCCTTCAGCACCGCCAGGTGGTCGAGCATGGCATAGGCTGAGATGCGCGGGTAGACGCCGAAATCCTGCGGCAGGTAACCCAGCGATTCGCGCAGTTTTTCCGGTTGCGCGATGACGTCGATGTCGCCGAAGCGTATGCTGCCCGAGGTCGGCGTCTGCAGGGTGGCGATGCAGCGCATCAGGCTCGACTTGCCGGCGCCGTTGGGCCCAAGCAGGCCGAACATGCCCTTGGGCAGGTCCAGGTTGACGCCGTCAAGGGCGCGCACCCCGTTGCCGTAGACGTGGGTCAGGTTCTCGATCCGTAGCATGCAAATCCCCCTCCGGCCGATGTTGGGAAGCCGGGTAGGCGCCGACTGTAGCCCTTGCCGTGGCTTTGTCACATGAATTTCTCGCGATAGGCGCCCCAGCGCCATCGATCTCCAAGCATATGTGATTGTCTTGTGACGGATAATGGGATTACAGTATGGACAAGAACCGCGTCGGCGGTCGTACTTCACCGGCTGGAAACGTTTACGGGATGGCAGGATGTCGTTTCGCCCCTCCAATGTGCTGATCGGCCTCGTCGGCGACGTCGGCGGCACCAATGCGCGCTTCGCCATCGCCCGCGTTTACGGCGACGAAACGGAGCTTGAGCACTGTCATTCGCTGGCCTGCGCCCGTTTCGACGATTTCTACGGCGCGCTCGACGCCTATTTCGCGCGCATCGGCGAGACGCCGCGGCTCGACTTCGCCATATTGGCGGTGGCCGGGCCGGTGCGCGAGGGCGAGATCCGCTTCACCAACCTCGACTGGGTGGTGCGCGAAAGCGCGCTGCGCCACAAGACCGGCGCCAAGGTGGTCAAGCTGATCAACGACTACGGCGCCCTGGCCTACGGCCTGCCGCACCTGCGCCCCAACGACAGCTTCAACATCGGCGATGTCAGCCGTGGTTATGGTGACGTCTATGCGGTGATGGGCGCCGGGACCGGTTTCGGCGCCTCGGTGCTGGTCGACAGTCCCAACGGCGCGGTCTGCCTGTCGACCGAAAGCGGCCACGTCGCCTTTTCGCCGGTCGGCCCGCTGGAACTTGAGGTCGACCGCATCCTGCGCGAACGCCATGGCCGGGTGACGGTCGAGATGCTGCTGTCGGGCAACGGCCTGGTCAACCTGTACCAGGCGATCTGCGCCGTGCGCGGAGATGCGCCGCGCGCCCTGAGCGCCGCCGAGATCACCGATGTCGAGGGCGAGGCCGGTTGCCGCGATACGGTCATGACCTTCTGGGACATCATGGCGGGCGTGGCCGGCGACTTCGTCCTGTCGCACGGGGCGACGGCGGGTATTTTTCTGGCCGGCGGCATCGCGCCCAAGCTGATGAAACACCTCGACGCGGCGCGCTTCCGTGCCCGCATGGAGGACAAGCCGCCGATGTCGGCCATGGTCCAGGGGGTGCCGTGCCGCATCATCACCCATGCCTTCCCGGCGCTGCTGGGCGCGGCCAACGCCCTGTCGCAGCAGGAAATGATGCTGGTCGCCCATCCCGAAATGGCCCAGCCGCATATCCATATTTCGTAAAAGGGTTTATCCACAGATTACACAGATTTTTCAGTGCTTTATTTCGACATTCCTAGACAGCAACCGGGAAAGGAATGATCGCTTTGCGATCGATACTGTCTTAACCCCCGCAAGGTTTGTGACAAGACTCTGAAAAATCTGTATAATCTGTGGATTCTCTCTTCACGGACGTGTCCGCAAGCATCGATCGGGGACAGCGCCTCTGCCGAGCTATGTTGTTGAAGAAAATCAGATTTCCTGGTTGTACGCGCCCACTTCCGGGTGGGCGGCCAGGCGCGGCTTGACCTCCTTGCGGAACAGGTCGCGCATGTCGTCTTCGGAGCGCAAGGATTCGACCACCACCACGAGCTCCGGCTTGTTCGACGAGGCGCGGACCAGCACCCATGAGCCGTCCTCCAGATGGACGCGCGCGCCGTTTACGGTGATCACTTCCTTGATCTTTCGGCCCAGGATTTCACCGCCGGCCGCCGCCAGATCTTCATATTCCTTGACGATTTTCGCCAGGACATCATACTTGACCTCGTCGCCGCAGTGCGGGCTCATGGTCAGGCTCGTATAGGCCACCGGCAGGGCGTCCTTCAGTTCGCTGAGCTTCCTGTCGCCGTTGCGGTCGAGCATGGCCAGGATCCACGACGCCGCCACCAGGCCGTCGTCATATCCGCGGCCCAGCGGCGCGTTGAAGAAGAAGTGACCCGACTTCTCGAATCCGGCCAGGGCCTTCAGTTCCGAGGTCTTGCGCTTGATGTAGGAGTGGCCTGTCTTCCAGTAGACCGTCGTGGCGCCATTCTTCTTCAACACTTCGTCAGTGGCATAGAGCCCGGTCGATTTCACATCCACCACGAAGGTTGAGTTGGGGTACTGCGCCGACAGGTCGCGCGCCAGCATCAGGCCGATCTTGTCGGCGAAGATTTCCTCGCCCCGGTCGTCGACCACGCCGCAACGGTCGCCGTCGCCGTCGAAACCCAGCGCCAGATCGGCGCCGGTGTCCTTCACCGCCTTGGCCATTTCCATCAGCATGTGATGGTCTTCGGGGTTGGGGTTGTACTTGGGGAAGGTGTTGTCGAGCTCGGTGTCCATCTCGATGACCTCGGCGCCCATGGCGCGCAGGGTCTGGGGCGCGAAGGCACCGGCCGTGCCGTTGCCGCAGGCGCAGACGACCTTCAGTTTGCGCTTCAGCGACACCTTGGACGAGATATCCGCCATGTAGCGGTCCTGCACGCCCTCGATCAGCTTGACGCTGCCACCCGGGCGCTCGACACCCAGCCCGCCCAGCACGATGTCCTTCAGACGGCCGATTTCGTCGGGTCCGAAGGTCAGCGGCGCCTGGCAGCCCATCTTGACACCGGTCCAGCCGTTTTCGTTATGCGAGGCGGTGACCATGGCGACGCACGGCGCTTCCAGGTCGAACTGGGCGAAATAGGCGATCGGCGACAGGCACAGGCCGATGTCGAGCACTTCGCAGCCGGCCTGCACCAGGCCCAGGATCAGGGCGTTCTTGATGTTGATCGAATAGGAACGGAAATCGTGGCCGGTGACGACGCGCGGCTTGACGCCGCGTTCGTGGATGTAGGTGCCCAGGCCCAGGCCCAGGGCCTGGACGCCGAGATAGTTGAGGTCGTTGCCGAACAGCCAGCGCGCGTCATATTCCCGGAAGCCCGTCGGCGCCACCACAGCGTTGGTTTCGTAGGCATAGCTGTTCGGCTTGATGCCGGTCTTCGGCAGAAGGGAGGACATGGGAGCTTCCTTATGGCTGGGATGTGGTGGCGGCGTACAGGTCGGCGTAGAGGCGGGCGCTGCCGCTCCACGAAAAGTCGCTCCTCATGCCGCATTTCTGCAGCTTCGTCCATACGGGCCTGTCGCCAAAAATATCAACGGCGCGTCGTATGGCATGGCGCAGGTTGTCGTGGGTGACGCCGACGAACTGAAAGCCCGTCGCCACGCCGGCATTAAGCGCCGCGGCGTTGGCGTCGATGACCGTGTCGGCCAGCCCGCCGGTGCGCGCGACGACCGGCACGCAGCCGTAGCGCAGGCCGTAGAGCTGGGTCAGGCCGCACGGCTCGAACCGTGATGGGATCAGGATGGCGTCCGAGCCTCCCTGCAGCAGGTGCGAGAAGGCTTCGTCGTAGCCGATCTTCACGCCGATGCGGCCGGGATGGCGCGCCGCGCCCGCCGTGACCGCTGCCTCGATGGCCGGATCGCCGGCGCCGAGGATGGCCAGGCGCGCCCCCATGGCGACGATATCGTCGAACAGATCGGCCAGGACGTCGATGCCCTTCTGTCCGGTCAGGCGGCTGACGACGCAGAACAGCGGCCCCTTCCCGGACTTGATGCCCAAGGCTTTCTCGATGGCCGTCCGGTTGGCCTTGCGGGCGGCCAGCGGCCCATAGGTCGCCTTGAGCGCCGGGTCGGTCTGCGGGTTCCATACCTCCGGATCGATGCCGTTGACGATGCCGGTGACGTCGTCGCCGCGCATGGAGACGACGCCCTCCAGTCCCATGCCGAAATCGGGCGTGCGGATTTCCCGGGCATAGGTCGGGGAGACGGTGGTGATCTTCGTCGCGGCCAGCAGCGCCCCTTTCAGGAAGCTGACATCGTCCCAGAACTCGACGCCGTCCATGGTCCAGGCGGCGTCGGGCAGGCCAAGGCTTCCGAAGATCTCGCCGCCGAAGCGGCCCTGGAAGGCCAGGTTGTGGATGGTGATGACGCTGGGCACCCTGGCCGCCCGCCCCGTGGCATAGCGCATATAGACCGGCGCCATGGCCGCCTGCCAGTCGTGGGCGTGGACGAGGTCGGGCGTAAAGGCCGTCCACGCACCGCCGGCCAGGTCGGCCGCCGCCTTGCCCAGGGCCGCGAACCGCCGCCAGTTGTCCGGCCAGTCCCGGCCTGTCGCGTCGGTATAGGGGCCGCCCGGCCGGTCGTAGAGCATGGGCGCGTCGAGCAGCAGCCAGGCCTGGCCGGCGTGTTCGTGCCGCGTCAGGCGCGCCTCGACGTCAAGCAGGCTCTTCCAGCTGTGCACGGCTTCGCCCGCGCCCAGTTTGGCTTTCACCGCCGGATAGGCCGGCAGCAGGGTCGTCATTGCGACGCCGTGCGGCTTCAGCGCGCCGGGCAGGGCGCCGGCAACATCGGCCAGGCCGCCGGTCTTGATGACCGGATAGGCTTCGGAGGCAACAGAAAGGACATTCATTTCCACTTCTCCCCTTTTAAGGGGAGAAGGTGGCCCGAAGGGCCGGATGAGGGGGTCTTTCGCCGTTTTAACCCCTCACCCGATCGGCTTCGCCTTGCTCGCCTCTCGTCCTCTCCCCTTGAAAGGGGAGAGGTGGGATATGTGAGGTCTGTTCCGCACATGCCGTTCAACCCAACCGGTCGATCATGCTTTGGGTGATCAGGCACACGCCGTTCGCCGTGCGCCGGAAGCGGGCGGCGTCCAGCTCGGCGTCCTCACCGACCACCAGTCCGTTGGGGACCACGACTCCGCGGTCCAGCACGACTTTTTTCAGCCGCGCCTTTTCGCCGATGACGCAGCGCGGCAGCACCACCGCCTCGCGCAGCTCGGAGTAGGAATGGACGTGGACATTGCTGGAGATCAGGCTGTTATAGACGCCGGATCCAGAGATGATGCATCCGCCCGACACCAGCGACGACACCGCCATGCCGCGCCGGCCGTCGCTGTCGTGGACGAACTTGGCAGGCGGGGTCATTTCCTGGAAGGTCCAGATCGGCCACGCCCGGTCGTAGAGGTCGAAGTGCGGCGTCGCCTGGGTCAGGTCCATATTGGCCTCCCAGTAGGCGTCGACCGTGCCGACGTCGCGCCAGTAGGCCTCGGGCTCGCGCTCGGCGCGCACGCACGACTGCGAGAAGCGGTGGGCCACCGCCTTGCCGTGCTCGACCAGGTACGGGATGATGTCCTTGCCGAAGTCGCGGCTGGAACTGGGATGGGCGGCGTCGCGCTTCAGTTCCTCGATCAGGAACTTCGTCTTGAAGACGTAGATGCCCATCGACACCAGCGACACGTCGGGCTTGCCCGGCATGGCGGGCGGATCGGCCGGTTTTTCGACGAAGGCGGTGATCCGGTCGGCTTCGTCCACCGCCATGACGCCGAAGGCCGAGGCGGCCGAGCGCGGCACCTCCATGCAGCCGATGGTGACGTCGGCCTTCGAGTTGGCGTGCTGCTGCAGCATCAGCTCGAAATCCATCTTGTAGATATGGTCGCCGGCCAGGATCAGCATGTATTCCGGGCCGTAGCTTTCGATGATGTCGATGTTCTGGAAGACGGCGTCGGCCGTGCCTTCGTACCACTGGGTCTCCGACACGCGCTGCGACGCCGGCAGGATGTCGAAGCTTTCGTTCCGTTCGGGGCGGAAGAAGTTCCAGGCATATTGCAGGTGGCGTATCAGCGAGTGCGCCTTGTACTGCGTCGCCACGCCGAAGCGCCTTATGCCCGAATTGAGCGCGTTCGACAGCGAGAAGTCGATGATGCGCGCCTTGCCGCCGAAATAGACCGCCGGCTTGGCGCGGATGTCGGTCAGCTCATTGAGGCGCGATCCCCGGCCGCCGGCCAGGACATAGGCCATGGTGTCGCGGGCCAGGGGGCGGGTGCTGGATAGGTTCATGGGCGTCTCCCTCCTTTTTTGAGTCTTTCGCCCGGCTTAGGCCGGGTCGTAGGCGAAGAACAGGGCGGACAGGGCCGGGACGGTGATCACCGCCTGGCCGCCTTCGGCGTTGCATCCGCCCATATTACCGCTTCCGCCGCCGCCGTAAACGTTTGCATCGGAATTGAGCGCCTCGCGCCAGCGGCCGTCGCGCGGCAAGGGCAGGCGATAGCCGGACAACGTCGAGCCGCTCATATTGACCACCACGGCGACCGGCCGGTCATCGTCGGCCCAGCGGCACCAGGCGAAGACAGAGTTCCCGCTGTCGTCGACAACCAGCCACTGGAAGCCCGAGCCGTCGCAATCGCGCCGGTGCAGGGCGGCCTTTTGACGATAGAGCGCGTTGAGGTCGCGCACCCAGGTCCGCACGCCGTCATGACGGTCGGCGCCCAGCAGCTCCCAGTCGAGCGCGCGCGTCTCGCTCCATTCGCGGCGCTGAGCGAACTCCTGGCCCATGAACAGCAGCTTCTTGCCGGGATAACCCCACATCAGGCCGTAATAGGCGCGAAGCGAGGCGAATTTCTGCCAGTCGTCGCCGGCCATCTTGGTCAGCAGCGTACCCTTGCCGTGAACGACCTCGTCGTGGCTGATCGGCAGGACGAAGTTTTCCGAGAAGGCATAAGTCAGGCCGAACGTGATGTCGTTGTGGTGCCACGAACGATGGATCGGGTCGCGCTGCATGTAACGCAGCGTGTCGTTCATGAAGCCCATGTTCCATTTGAAATTGAAGCCCAGCCCGCCTGATGACGGCGGCTGCGACACACCGGGCCAGGAGGTCGATTCCTCGGCGATCGTGACGACGCGCGGATGTTCGCGATGCAGGTCGTCATTGACGCGGCGCAGGAAATCGACCGCCTCCCAGTTCTCGCGTCCGCCCTGATCGTTGGGCAGCCATTCGCCCTCTTTTCGCGAATAGTCGCGGTAGAGCATTGAAGCCACGGCATCGACCCTGAGGCCGTCGACGTGGAAGCGTTCGGCCCAGTAGAGCGCGTTGTTGACCAGAAAGCTCGACACCTCGCGGCGGCTGAAATTATAGATCGCCGTCGTCCAGTCGGGATGGAAGCCCAGGCGCGGATCGGCGTGTTCATAAAGGTGCGTGCCGTCGAACCGGGCCAGGCCGTGCGCGTCCATCGGAAAATGCGCCGGCACCCAGTCGAGGATGACCCCCAGGCCCGCCCGGTGCGCGCCGTCGACAAAACGCATCAAACCCGCCGGATCGCCGAAACGGGCGGACGGAGCGTAAAGACCGGTCGTCTGGTAACCCCACGATGCGTCGAGAGGGTGTTCAGAAACCGGCATCAGCTCGATATGGGTGAAGCCCATGTCGACGACATAGGGGATCAACTGGCCGGCCAGTTCATCCCAGGTCAGGAAATCGCCGGCGCCGTTCCGGCGCCACGAGCCGGCGTGGACCTCGTAGATACTGACCGGCTGAGCGCGCGCATCGGCGTGCGACCAGAAATCGAGGTGGGCCTGATCGCCCCAGTCGTGGCCCGGCGTCGCCGGCGTCACCGAGGCCGTGGCCGGCCGCATCTCGGAGCGGAACGCCAGCGGATCGGCTTTCTGCGGCAGCTTGTCGCCGTCGGGGCCGATGATCTCGTACTTGTAGGCGCGGCCGGCGTCGATGCCGGGCAGGAAGATTTCCCATACGCCGGTATCGTGTCGCGCCCGCATGACATGGCGTCGTCCGTCCCAGTCGTTGAAGTCGCCGACCACCGACACGCGCCTGGCATTGGGCGCCCAGACGGCGAAATGCATGCCGTCGTGGCCTTCGTGGCGGATGCGGTGCGCGCCCAGTACGTCGAACAGCCGTTTGTGACTGCCTTCGTTCATCAGGTAATCGTCGATCGGCCCCAGGACCGGCCCGAAACTGTAGGGATCGGTATAGAGCCATTCGGCCCCGCCGCCGCGGGCGCGATAGGTGATGGGCTGCGGTGTTTTGAGCTTGACCACGCCTTCGAAAATGCCGCCGCCAAGCGATGCCAGCGCGCCCAGGGCCTTGCCCTTCAGATCGAAGGCCTCGACCGTTTCCGCGCCGGGGATCAGCGTCCGCGCGACGCGGAGGCCGTCATCCTCGTGTACTCCCAGCCGTCGAAAAGGATCGCCGTGCGTTCCGGCAACAAGCGCATCCAGTTCGCTGCGGTCTGGCGTCAAATCATGCCCCAAATATCGGCTGCGTATTCGCGGATGGTCCGGTCGGACGAGAACCAGCCCATATTAGCGGTATTATGAACGGCCCGCATAGTCCAATCTGACGCCGCCAGCCAGCGGCCGTCGATTTCACGCTGTTTTGAACGGTAGGCCTCGAAGTCGGCGCAGACCATGAACCAGTCGGAATGGCGCAGGTCGTTGACCAGGTCGCCGTAACGGTGCGGATCGTCGGGAGAGAAGACGCCGCTTTCGATCGCCGACAGGGCCTGCGACAGGGCGGGCGAGGCGGCGATCGCATCCTGCGGATCGTAGCCCTTCGCCCGGCGTTCCGCCACCTCGGCGGCGGTCATGCCGAAGATGAAGATGTTCTCGTCGCCGACGCGGTCCTTGATCTCGATATTGGCGCCGTCCAGCGTGCCGATCAGGCCGCCGACATA
>OUNJ010001989.1_pt2 | contig 26035 bp, 19 predicted proteins | sample 1755361 | NCBI WGS metagenome assembly OUNJ01 (sample SAMEA3914825, study PRJEB12502) | metagenome | biome: forest; material: soil | place: USA | collected 2012-03-12 | depth 0.1 m
CGAGATCGTCGAGCAGATCATCCACCCCATGGCGATGACCGCCAAAGAAGCCGTCGGCTCGATGGGGGACGACACGTCGCTCGCCGTGCTGTCGAATGAATACCGACCGTTCCACCATTATTTCCGCCAGAATTTTTCGCAGGTCACCAACCCGCCGATCGATAGTTTGCGCGAGCGCCGCGGCATGAGCCTGAAAACCCGCTTCGGGAATGACGGCAATTTCCTCGCGCTCGATGACACGCATAGCGAAATTGTGCTCGCCGATACGCCGATTCTGCTCGCGCACGAAATGGCAGCGGCAACGCAGCATTTTCAAAAACGCATCACCCGCATCGACACGATTTTTGCGCTCGATGCCGCTGGCAACGGGCTGCGCCAAGGGCTCGACCGCATCGTCGCGGAAGCAGAAAATGCTGCACTTGCCGGGCGCTCTTTCCTGTTACTGACCGATGAGGCGGTGGATGAAGCGCATGCGGCTATCCCCATGATTCTCGCCATTTCCGCGGTGCATAGCCACCTCGTGAAAAAGAAATTGCGCAAAAAATCCTCCATCCTCGTGCGCACGAATGAATGCGTGGATGTGCATGCGCTCGCCGTCATGATCGGTGCGGGCGCGACCGTGGTGCATCCGGCACTTGCGGAGGACATCATCGCCCACCGCCATGCGCGCGGGTTGCTGGGTGATTTGGCCTGCGATGTCGCGCTGCAAAACCTGCAGGAAGCGCTGGCGCAGGGCCTGCTCAAAATCATGGCGAAGATGGGCATCTCCGTGCTCAGCGCCTATCGCGGCGGGTTGAATTTCGAAGCGATTGGTTTAAGCCGCGCGCTCGCTGCGGAATTTTTCCCCGGCCTGCCATCGCGCATTTCCGGCATCGGTCTGGGCGGCATCGAAACGCGCATCCGCAAGCAGCACGCACTCGCTTTTGCGGCGCATGATGACGTCGAGCCGCTACCCGTCGGCGGCTTCTACCGGCTGCGCGCGGGCGCCGAAAACCATGCATGGACGGGCGAAAATATCCACGCGTTACAAACCGCGGTCGGCAAAGGCAGCTACCAGCTTTACAAAAAATATGCAGCGAGCGTCTATGCCCGCCCGCCGCTCAGCATCCGCGATTTTTTCGATTTCAATTATGCGCCGACGCCGATTCCGCTCGAGGAAGTCGAGCCCGTCGTCGCCATCCGCAAACGCTTCATTGCGCCCGCTATGTCGCTCGGCGCGCTGTCGCCCGAGGCGCATGAAGTGCTCGCGGTTGCGATGAACCTCATGGGTGCCGCGAGCAATTCCGGCGAGGGCGGCGAGGGGCCGGAGCGCTTCACCCCGCGTGCAAATGGCGACAATGCGAACTCCGCCATCAAGCAGATCGCTTCGGGCCGTTTCGGCGTCACCGCGGAATATTTGAACAGCGCGCGCGAGCTGCAAATCAAAGTGGCGCAAGGTGCCAAACCCGGCGAGGGCGGCCAGTTGCCGGGCTTCAAAGTCACGGTTGAAATCGCGCGCCTGCGCCATGCAACGCCGGGGGTGATGCTCATTTCCCCGCCGCCGCACCACGATATTTATTCCATCGAAGACCTCGCACAGCTGATTTACGACCTGAAGCAGATCAACCCGACGGCGATCGTTTCGGTGAAGCTTGTTGCACAAGCGGGCATCGGCACGATTGCCGCAGGGGTCGCGAAAGCGATGGCGGATAAAATCGTCATCGCGGGCCATTCCGGCGGTACGGGCGCGAGCGCATGGAGCAGCGTGAAACATGCGGGCATCCCGTGGGAAATGGGCCTCGCCGAAGCGAACCAGGTGCTCACGCTCAACCGCCTGCGCCATCGTGTGACGCTACAAACGGATGGCGGCTTGAAGACCGGCCGCGACATCGTAATTGCTGCAATATTAGGTGCAGAAGAATACGCGCTCGGCACCGCCGCGCTCGTCGCCATGGGCTGCCTGATGGTGCGTCAATGCCATAGCAACACCTGCCCCGTCGGCATCACGACGCAGGATGAAATGCTGCGCAGCAAATTCGAGGGCACGGTCGAGAAAGTGGTGAACCTCATCAGCTTCGTTGCCGAGGAAGTGCGTGAGATCCTGGCCTCCCTCGGTGCGCGTTCGCTCAATGAAATCGTCGGCCAGACGCAGCTGCTCGCACAGGTGAATCGCGGCGGCGAGGACATGGTCGATGTCGATCTCAACACGATTCTCGCACAAGCGGATGCGGGCCCGCACGCGCGCTATTGCTCGCTCACCGCCCGCAACGAAGTACCCGACACGCTCGATGCGCAAATGCTCGAAGCGGTCACTGAAGCGCTTGCGAAAAACGAAAAAACGCAACTGGCCTACAGCGTGCGCAACACCATGCGCAGCATCGGCACGCGGCTTTCTTCGCTCGTCGTGCATCATGGCGGCACGGCATATGACGACCAGATTACCCTGCGTTTGCGCGGTTCAGCGGGCCAATCGCTCGGCGCGTTCCTCACGCGCGGCATCCGCATCGAACTGCTCGGCGAAGCGAACGATTATGTCGGCAAGGGGCTTTCCGGCGGCTGCATCATCGTGCGTCCGCGCCCGTCGAGCACGCTCGTGCCGCACGCCAATACCATCATCGGCAACACGGTGCTTTACGGTGCGACGGCCGGCCTGCTGCTCGCGAGCGGGCAGGCGGGCGAGCGGTTCGCCGTGCGTAATTCCGGCGCGGATGCCGTGGTCGAAGGCTGCGGCAGCAATGGCTGCGAATACATGACCGGCGGCAACGTCGCGATCCTCGGCGAAGTCGGCCAGAATTTCGCAGCGGGGATGACCGGCGGCATGGCATTTGTATATGATGTGAGCGAAAAACTCACCGCGCGCTTGAACGATGAAACGGTCCTACTCAACCGCCTCGCTTCGGCGCATTGGGAGGGCGTGCTGCGCGCGCTGCTCGAGCGCCATGCGGAGCAAACCGCTTCCCCGCAAGCGACGGAAATCCTTGCGAACTGGCCGGAAAAAAAGCGCCATTTCTGGCAAGTCTGCCCGAAGGAAATGGTAGATCGCCTCGCCTATCCGCTCGATGACGTAGCGCTGCGTGCGGCTTCCTAAGAAACGGCTTTTTCCTGCAAAAATGCTTGAGATTGCCCCGCTTTGGGGCTAGTGAACGCTCGAAATCAACCCAAGGACCGTTATGACCATCCCTACCCATGAATTCATCGTGCGCGACGAAATGCGCGACTCGCCCACCATGTCCGCCGCCGCGATGGCGGATGCAGCGAAAGCGCGCGGCAAAAAAGTCGAGATCGTCACCATCGGCGATTTGTTCCCCAAACCCGCGCGCGACGAGGTCGAAGGCTGGCTCACGCAACTGCTCACCGACGCAAAAAAAGCCGATAACGGTAGCGACGAGAAATTCAAAACCATCCGCGATGCGGCGAAGATCTACGCCTATTCCGAAACCACGGGCTTGCCGTCACTGCGCGCTGCTGCGGCGGAATGCTTCACGCGCGACACTGGTATTGTAGCGGTGACCGCGGCGGATGTGTGCATCGGCACCGGCGGCAAAGGCGCGCTCAACGGCGCGCTCGCATTGTTCAAACCGGGCGATGTCGTGTTCGTCACCGCGCCCGGCTGGCCGACCAATTACGATATGTTTCCGGCAGGCGTGAAGCTCATCGAGCTGGCGACCGGTGATGGCATTTTGCGCGCGGACGTGTTGAAAGCCGCGCTCGCCCAGCACCGCGAACCGGCGGCGATCCTCATCAATGCGCCCTGCAACCCGACGGGCGCGAACTACACGGCTGAGGAGCGCGAGGCGTTTTTTGCGACCGTTGCGAGCCTCACGCAAAATACCATCGTGCTCAGCGACGACCCCTACGGCAAGCTGGTGTTCGACCGCGTACCTTACGACATCGGCGAAGTGCTGCAGCGTGGTTCGGCGGAAAAAGCATTGTTCGAAGTGGGCCGCATCGCCGCCTTCCGCACCGTGTCGAAAGAATATGGCCTTGCCGGATTGCGCGTCGGCTTCATCATCTCGAAAAACAAAGCCATGGTTGCGTCGCTCAAAAAATGGAACGAGAGCAAGGGCGGCGGCATGGGCGTCGAAGACCAGCTCAAAGCACAAGCGGCGCTGATGTATGGTGACGCTTTCATCGAGCGCACGGTGGCAACGCTGATGGAAAAGCGCGCGCTGCTGATCGAGGGCATCGGCCAGCTGCATTACGCGAAGGTCGAAGCGCCGCGCGGCACGATCTATGGCTGGGTGGATTTCGCGGCGCTGAAAGGCGCCACCGTTCCGGCTGAAGCGTCGGAAACCGGCGAGGCTTACAGCATCGTGACCGCTGCGGACATGATGCGTTACCTCGTGAATGTTGCGGGGGTTTGCGGCGTGCCGGGCGTGCCGTTCTACGCGCCGGATTCGCCGAGCGCCGCGAACGACTGGCATGTGCGCATTTCCTTCTGCTGCGAAACCACGCAGTTGCAAACCGCACTCGCCAACCTGAAAGCAGCGGAGCAGAAACTCATCGCCGCGAACCCGCAAGCCGCGTAATTATTTCGCAGGTGCCGGGGTGCAGATCATGCCCGGTGGGCAGGGCGGTATCGGCGTGCAGATCATCCCGGGAGGGCATTGCGGCGGTGCAGGTGGCGTGGGCAGCGCACCGTTCAGCACTGGCGGGCTGTCATTCGCTGGATCGGGAATCGCTTTCGCGGGCAGGCTCGCGCTCATCGCCGCCGCAATTTCGTCCGACGCAGCCTGGTATTCCTTATCGAAGGCGGGGTTCTTTTCCATCTGCGCGTAAATCACGGCCGCGAATTCCTTGCCCGCTTCGACATCGCTCGGGTAATGCACCCCAGCCAGCGTGCGATGCATGCCGATCTCATAGGCGCGCTTGAAGAACGCATCGCGGTGATCGGGGAAAAGATCGCCCAAAATATGCGCCCAGACATGGTTCGTTGTGCTATGCCCGCTCGGATAGGACGGGCGCTTGATGGTGCTGACGAGGATTTCGACATGGTTATCCGTGAGCCACGGGCGCGTGCGGTGCCAGTAATCCTGCTCATGATCGCCGAGGCGCCAGGCATCCGACGCGGCGTGGCGCAAGAGCGTATAAAGCGCGGGGAATTTCGCTTCGGGGTAATCCTTGCCGAGCACGGGGTCGATCATCATGCCGGGAGTGATGTGGTCCTCCGCCATCAGCGTGGCTTTGTCAGCATCGGTCAGGCTATGCTGGCGGGCGATAATGCCATCGATCTCGGTGCGGTATTGCACGGAATTCTGCGTCGGCGGTGCAGCGATCACGCGTGGGTCGATCTGGTCGACCTGCACGAATTGCGGCGGGAACGGGTAGGGCGCTGGCGCCGGGTCGCCCGCGCAGGCGCTGACGAACAGCAGGAAGGGAACAAGCAGCAGACGGGCATTGAGCGGTCGCATACATCCTCCAAAAATGATGTGCGAGGAACCTGCCATGACTTGCAGGAAGTTGCAACTGGGATAGTGACGCGAACCCGCAGGGCAGTGAATTATGCTTTCGCTGGCGTCAGTTCCGAGCGGCGCAGGTTCAGGTACATCAGCACCGTCGCCGAAACATAGATCGAGGAATAGGTGCCGACGATCACGCCGAAAATCATCGCCGCCGAGAAGCCGAACAGCACGTCCCCACCGAAAATCACGAGGCCGAGCAGCGCCATCAGCACCGTGCCGCCGGTGAGGAAGGTCCGCGCGAGCGTTTCGTTACAGGCGAGGTTGATGACTTCCGGCACGGGCTTGACTTTGAACTTGCGCAAATCCTCGCGCACGCGGTCATAGATCACCACCGAATCGTTGATGGAATAGCCGATGACGGTGAGCACGGCCGCGACAGAAGTGAGGTTGAACTCGATATGCGTCACCGAATAAAACCCGACCACGAGGATTGCATCATGCAACAGCGCGAGGATGCCGCCAAAGCCATATTGCCACTCGAAGCGGAACCAGAGATAAATCGCCATCGCCCCCATCGCGAGCGCGAGCGCCATGAAGCTGCCGCGAATCAACTCGCCGCCGACCTGCGGGCCGACATAATCCACGCGCAGATATTCGATCGGCGAGCCGTAACCCGCGTCGAGCGTTTCGTGCACTTTCTGCGCCACTTCGTTCTGTTTCGCATCGCCCTCGGGCTTGAGGCGGATCATCACCTGCCGCCCGTCATTGCCGACGGATTGCAGCATGGCGTTTTTCGTCTGCGGCTCGGTTTCGAGAATCTTGCGCATTTTGTTGATGTCGGCCGTTTGCGCGGTGCGCACTTCCATCACCACGCCGCCGGAGAAATCGATGCCAAAATTGAGCCCGTTCACTGCGAGCGACACGAACGTCACCGCGATGCCGATAAAGGTCAGCGCGAAGCCCGCCTTGCGGTAGCCGATGAAATCGTAGCTCGGCACGTTCGAGAACAGATGGAAGGGAAATTTCATGGCAGCAGCCTAGCGGTTGTAAGTTTCTTTGTTGAGCGTTTTTTCGCTCGCGTCGATGATGAGCGTGATCGCGCAATCGCCGGTGATGTTGATCATCGTGCGCACCATGTCGAGGATGCGGTCGACCCCCAGGATGAGGCCAATGCCCTCGATCGGCAGGCCGACGGAATGCAGCACCATGCCCATGAAAATGATCGAGCCGGACGGAATCCCCGCCGCACCGATGGAGCCGAGCGTGCAAGTGACGAGCAGCATCGCGTAATCGCCCGTATGCATTTCAATGCCAAAGAACTGCGCAAAAAACAGCGCGCAAATGCCAAGGTAAATCGCCGTGCCGCTCATATTGACGGCAGCACCCAGCGGCAGCATGAACTGGGTGATTTGTGCACTGACACCGAGCTTCGTTTCCACCTCGCGCATCGCGGTCGTCAGCGTCGCTTTCGAAGAGGAAGTCGAGAACGCCATCACCTGCGTCGTCACCAGCTTGCGGTAGAATTTGAGCGGGTTGACGCGCCCGAACAGTAGGATCAGCACGCCATACAGCACATATTGCACGGCGCAGGCGCTAATCACCGCGGCGACGAGCATCGCGAGCACTTGCAGCACCTCGATGCCCTGCGTGCCCACCGTCCACGCCATGTAGCCGAACACGGCGAGCGGCGCGAGGCGCACGATATACTCGATCATGCGGAAGATCACGAGCGCGAAATCATGGATGGTTTCGCGCACGCGCGCCGCCTTGCCGCCCATGCTATTGACGGTGAGGCCGAACATCACCGCGAAGACGATGACCTGCAGCAGGTTCGCTTCGGCAAAGGATTTGAAAATATTGGGCGAGATGAGGTTCAGCAGGAAATCCTGCACGTTCATCGCAGGCATTTCCGGCGTCGTCGCACCGCTATTGCCCGCGAATTCGTTGATGTTTACATGCAGGCCCAAGCCCGGGTGGAACAGCGTGCCCGCAACGAGGCCGATCACCACCGCGAACAGCGCGGTGACGAGATAAGCGACGATGCCTTTCAGCCCCACGCGCTTGAAATTTGCGCTGCCAGCCATGCTGGTGATGCCGGAAGCGAGCGCGAGGAAAATCAGCGGCACCACGACCATTTTGATGAGGTCGATGAAAATCGTGCCGAGCACTTTCAGCGGTGCGGCGTCGCCTTTCAGCACGAAACCGGTGATAATGCCGAGCACGAGGCAAAGCGCCACTTGCTGCCACATCTTCAACCCGAATACGGTGAATTCTCTAACTTCTGTCCCGGCCATGATCGCTATTTTTTTGACGATAAAACGGCGCCACCATAGCAGCGTAAACCCGGAAGGCCAGTTCTTTTAAGGGGTTGGTGTGCGGTGCAATATACGGGTTGTGCTTTTCGGATTTTCCTCACCCAACAAAAAGGGCGCCAACCGGCGCCCTTTTCATTTCTGGCCTGCGATGCTTACGCAAACAGCTTCGCGAATTCGCGCTTCGTGCGGTTTTTCCAGTGGCCGCGATGGTAGGCATCCGAAGCCAGCAGCGGCATGACGGAGCCCGCTTCCGCGAACACCATTTGTTCGAGCGCGGTATCCACCTTGCCCCACGAGCATGCTTCTTTCAACGTGCTGGAGCTGCATGCACCGTCGCGCACATCCGCAATCGTCACCTGAATCGCATATTTATGCATCGCCACCTCGTCATGGCCGAGGATTTCGGCGCACACGACGGTGTCCTGCGTGAAGTTTTTCGGCACGCCGCCGCCGACCATGAGCAGGCCCGTGTCACCGGCTTTGATCTTGATGTCGGTCAGCTCGCGGAAATCCGCGATGGCGTCGAGCATCATATGCTTCTTCGGATTATCCACCTGGTGTTTCACGAGACCGAAACCGGCTGACGAATCGACAAAAGCCGGGCAGAAAATCGGCACGTTATGTTCGTAAGCCAACTGCACGAGGCTGTCTTTTTTCTTCGCGTTGCCGTTGGCCAGCCACTTGCCCATTTCCTTGATGAACTCGCGGCTCGAGTAGCCACGTGGCTCGAGCGAATTCGCGATTTCGAGGATGGTGTGGTCGCACGCTTGCAGTTCTTCCTCATCGATATAGGTGTCGTAGATACGGTCGATATAGAGATCGCGCAGGTATTTGTCGTCCTGACCCGACGCGCTGCCTTGGTAGTGCTTGAAGCCGAGCGCCTCGAAGAAATCCATATCGACGATGCTCGCGCCCGTTGCCACGATTGCATCCACCATGTTGAAGCGGATGAGGTCGGCATAGAGCTTCATGCAGCCGCCCGCGCTTGTCGAGCCCGCAAGCGTGAGGATGATGGAGCAGTCTTTATCCGCCAGCATCTGGTTGTAGATGGAGGTCGCGCGCGCGAGGTCGCGGCTGGTGAAACTCATGTTCGTCATGCCGTCGATAATCGGGCGGGCATCGAAGCTCGTAATATCGATATGCTCGACGGTTTTGCCGAGCAGTTCGGCTTTGGCGTTCGATTTGTTCTTGGCGGCGGCGGTCATGGGAATCTCCGTAATTTTTCTTGTGTGGCCTTATAGAAGAACGTCATTCCAGCGCAAGCTGGAATCCATCTTTTGTGCTAAAAAAGTGAAGGTGGATATCCGCTTCTAACGTGCCTTGCCGATATCCGGTACCGGGCGGTTATCGACCAGGTCTTTGATGTCATTATACCACTGGTGCGAACCTTCACCTTTCATAAGGTCTTCCACATAGGCAGCAACCAGCAAATCTCTCGTTTTTAAGAGCTCTCTTAATTTATATTTATCTTGGCGACTACGTACTTCGGGGTCTGCCTCCATGGGTAGAAGTCCACGGACGAAAATACTCAGGCCTGCTGCGCCAACAACGGTAGAAATGCCCAAATGCTTTACGAGTTGCATCAAGCGTATGGGTTCGCCTTTATCCAGACTTTCAAAAACCGTAAAGCCTATCCCCGCAAGTGCACCAAGACTACCCCCGAGGCCTGCAATTTGAACAACTGGATTTGCCGTCCATTTCTTGGCGACACGTGCCGAGAAATTAGCGGCACTTCTTTGATTAAGTATATCATTATTCAAATTATCGGCAGTGCGTCGCACCTTGTCCTGCCATGAGCTAGTATCAGTTGTTGTACCAATATCCGCCGTTTCCATCTCGTGCCACAGCTTATCCTGCGACTGTTTGTCGCTCGGCGTTGAACCTGAATCTCTGGCAGCATCACTCATTATGAGTGAATTATATAGCTATCACCCCGTCTTTGTATGACAGTTTGATGAAGATTCGGAGATTTAAGGCGGATTAAGCCCGTGCGGCGACCGCGACGCGGCGTTCGACCAGCGGCTGGTTATAGAGGCTCATCAGCGGCTCGTCCTTCACCATGACGGGCATCTGGGCGAGGGCAAACCCGTTGAAGCGCGTCGCCATCGTGCGCCCGTAAGCGCCGAGCTGGCCGATCTCGAGGTAGTCGCCTTCCTTGATGTCGGCGGGCAGCATGAAGGGGCCTTTCATGAAGTCCATCGTGTCGCAGGTCGGGCCGTAGAAGCTGAAGCCTTTTTCCTCCTCCGCGCCAGCGCGGCCGAGCAGGCGCGCGGGGAAGATGAATTTCGGCACGCCCGCATCGAACAGCGAGCCGTAGGTGCCGTCATTCAGGTAGAGGAAATCGCCCTTGCGCGCTTCGACGCGCACCACGACCGAGCCCGATTCGGCAACCAGCGCGCGGCCCGGTTCGGCCAGCAACTGGCAGCCATGGGCTTTGATGATGTCGCGCGTGGCGTCATGGATCGCGTTGAAATAGCTCACCATATCCGGCGGGGTCATGCCCGGGTAAATGCTCGGAAAACCGCCGCCCACATCGAACGAATCGATGCGCACGCCGGATTGTTTCACGACCTGTTTCGCCAGCTTGATCGCGAGCTTGTAAGCGTCTGGGTGCATGCATTGCGAGCCGACATGGAAGCACACGCCCGCATGGGCGGCGACAGCGCGCACCTCGGCGAGGAGCTGCGGCGCAGCATCAAGGGTTGCGCCGAATTTATCGGTGAGCGCGAGTTCGGCATAGGTGTTCGGAATCGCGATGCGCACATGCAGGCCGAGATCGTTGGCCTGTTTCGTTTCAGCGAGGATTTTCGTCAGTTCTTCCTGCGAATCGAGCGAGAAATGGCGCACGCCGTAGGTGAAATATGCCTCACGAATCGCTTGGCGCGATTTCACGGTGTGCATGAAATAGATTTCGGCTTCGGGGAACAACCCGCGCACCATCGCAACTTCGTGGAGCGACGCGGCGTCGAACTTACGTACGCCGTTGGCCCAGAGGTCTTTCAGCACGTGTTCGTCCGGATTCGTTTTGACGGCAAAAAGCACGTCGCCACGGAATTTGGACAAAAACAGGTCAACAGCGCGTTTCAGCGCATGCGGGCGGTATAAAACAATGGCTTGTTCAGGCTGTAAATGCTTTACAGCGGAATCGGGCGATGTGTAGCTTCGCATCTCATAAATCCTCGTTAGTACGTTAACCAAAACGCACCAACCGAACCTTGCGACGGATTTATGACAGCAGTGCCAAGGTCACCTTGCTGGATCGGCTGTCACTGCGGATGAAACAGTGCTAGGCCTACCCCTCTAGGGATCTCTACACGCCATGGGATTCAGCGGTCAGTTCCGAAATTATACATGCCGGGGGCGGTTGTAAAGTAAAAATAATGCAAGGAATTCCCGCAACCCAACTTTTTTGCCACAGGGTGAGCATTTCCGCCACATAAGGGTGGGGATAAACGCTACGCCTTGCTCGGATGCAGCACTTCTTTCCGGTCGACGCCCATGTTGAACTCGCCCTCGCTCTCGATGTAATCCGCCGAAGTGTGCATTTTCGGCACTTTCACGGAGTTGTTGTTCGAAATGAACGCATGGTAGGGCAGCTTGCGCACATGGCTGAGCAGCAGCGCCGCCGCGAGCGCAAAGGTCAGCGCGCTCGACAGGAAGAAGCCGTAGCCGTAATATTTATAGCCGAGCTGCATCGTAATCAATGTCAGGACAATATTGCTCAGCAGGTAGAATACGAAAATCCACATATTGGTTTTGCGGCAGTCGAAATAGCTGAGGATGATGGTCGCAAACAGCACCAGCACCTGGAAGAAGCTGCCCAGCACGCCGAGGCGGAAAATGCCAAGCTGCACGAAGAACATGTGCAGATGGTTGAAAATCTGCGGCGCGAGGATGATGAACAGGAACGCGATCACGCCTTGCACGACGACGATGGAGCGCGCGCCTTCGGTGATCGCATCCATGATCTTGCCGTGGAACTGGCGGATGCGGCGCATCGACGCGTGGGCGAGGATGTTGCCGTAGAAGCGGCGGTAATGGTGGAAGAAGTTCGTTTCGATCGCGAAGATGAACAGCGCGACCGACGGCAGAATCGTCATCGCCGAAAGGAACATCGACGAATCGTAATCCGGGAAGAAGCGGATTTTGGAATCGAGCTGCACGGCTTCCGGTGCATACCACATCAGCCATTTATCGACCCACAGCGCGCAGTTGTAGCAGAAACCGCCGACCGCCAGCTCCCAGTATTTCGCCCAGAAAGGCTTGAGCGCGAAACGCTTGGTGAGGTGGTAGGGATATTCCGAGAAAATCCGGCCCGCGAGCATGAACACAATGAGCGCAAGGCCGATATCGTAACCCGCCACCATCCCCGCCGCGCCGTATTTCAGCAGCAGTTCGGCGGCGATGACGGCGATGGTCATGCCGATGATGAAGGTCCAGGTCACGGCGGAAAAGTTCTTCAACGCGGTGAGGTAGACGGAAAGCAACCACACGCCCGAAATCAGGAACATGTTGGCGAAGCCAGCCAAGCGCAAGGCGAGGGGCATCTTGAAGTAAATCGCGTAGAAGAAAATCGCGACGGCGAGGTTGAACGCGAAGACGAGGATCATGCTTTCGAGCATCACGGTCGGCGTGCTGGTGACGTTTTTCACGTGGATCTGGTCGGCGAGGTACCGCGTCATCACGAAATACACGGGCGCGGAAAGCGCGAGCGAGAAGGAGAAATTATACACGATCACGCCGCGGAAGTTCAGCAGCTCGATATTGTCGGACCCGCCGTAGAAATAGGTCGTAAAAGCGAGCGCGACCACGGTGAACAGCCACGGCCCCGCAATCGCGAACAGCGAATGCGTGTAGGCGCCGAAGATGCCCATCAGGTCATCCCGCCGCGCCATTTTGTTCAGTTCAAAACCAATACCAGCCATTTTATGCTCCCGTCGCGACTACGCGGATCGTTTCAAATATTCCGCATACAGCGTGCGGTAGGCCTGCTGCTGGATGCTTTCGTTATAATATTGCGCGATGCGCTCGCGAATCACGTTGCTCGCCGTGTCGTACAACGCGGGGTCCGACAGCAGCGTGTAGACCGCATCCGCCGTCGAGGCGGGGCTGGCAAGTGGCGTCACGATACCGCCTGCGCCCAGATGCGGCGTTTCGTTCGGCGCGCCTTCGATCAGCTCACGGCAGGAACCGCAATCCGTTGCGACAATCGGGATGCCCGCTGCACCGGCTTCGAGCATGACGAGCGGCTGCGCTTCGGAAATGCTGGTCAGCACCAGCACATCGAGCAGCGGCAAATAATCATCCACCCGCGCTTGGCCGGTGAAGGTGATGGTTTTTTCCAAGCCGAGCAGTTGGATCAGGTTCACGCATTCCGCGTAATATTCCTTGTCCTCCTCGGTCGGCCCGATGACATAGGCCTTGATGTCCGGCACGGTCTGGCGCAGCAGCCCACACGCACGGATGAAGGTTTTGATGTCCTTGATCGGCACCACACGCCCGATCAGGCCGATGGTCGGCGTCGCTTGGCGGCGGTGCGACAGCGCAGCGAAGCGGCGAATATCCACTCCGTTCGGGATGACCTGCAGTTTCGCGACCGGCGCGCCATCTTCGATCTGCGGCTTCTGGTTGCTCGCGAACAAGGTGATGATGCGGTCCGATGCTTCGTAGCAGACGCGGCTGAAATTATTGATCGAGTCGATCCACATATCACGCAAATCGCGGCGCGGTTTGTCGATGGTGAGTGCTTTGGAAGAAGTCGATTCCAGCCAGTCGGCGCTCGTTACTTCGATGCGGCGTTCGTTGGTGTAAATCCCGTGCTCGGTGACGAAGACCGGCTTGCCGGTTTCCACTTTCGCGCGTGCGCCCATCAGGCCCGCATAGCCGGTGGACATGGCGTGGTAGACATCGGCTGCAGGCAGCGGTGCCAGCAATGTCGAATACACGCCGCCCGCAATCGCACGATACGACCAGAAATAATCGAGGAACGAATGATCGGGGAACGCGGTTTCGTAGAGATCGACCAGTTGCTTCCACGCTTCCTCGCGGTCGAGCAATGCCTCGGTGCCAAGGGTCGCACGCGCGCCGCGCAGTACATGCATGATCTTCTTGAGGTCGGCGAGTTCCATCGGCTTATCGCTGGTCAGCTTGCCGAACGGCTCACGCAGCGCGCGGTGCATGCGCGTGGCGAGGCCGGAATGGATTTTCGCGCCCGGCGGCAGATCGTTCAGGCGAATGGTGGTGACACCGATCACATTGCTCGGCAGATCGTATTTCAGCGTCAGCGCACCGTCGCGCGGCATGATCGCGCAGATATGGAAGGAGAGGTGGCTCTGTTCCTTGATGAGCCCGTGTGCCCAGCCGGAAACCCCACCCGTGATGTACGGGTAGCTCCCCTCGAGGATCAGGCAAACATCGGCTTTTTGGTTCATTCCGCGCATGGCTATTGTATCCCGTTCATCATGTTAGGCCACCTGCATCCACAGCGTGACGGCATCGCGCACATCGCGCGGCAAATCTTCCTGCGCGGTGATCCCGCGGCCGAATTCGAGGATGGCACGCCGCAAATCGCGGTGCTGGCCGAGGCGGAACAGCGACTCGAAATACCACAGCAGCATGGTCGGCATTTTCCACCCGCGATCGAGCGCGGCGCGGAACCAGTCCGCCGCTTCTGCCCATTGCTTGTTGCGGTAGAGCAGGCGGCCGACCGCAATCCACGCTTCCTGCGAATTCGGGTCTTGCTGCAGGTAGGTTTTGTAGCTTGCAATCGCGCGGTCGCGGTTCACTTTCTCGATCTCGTGGTCGAGCACGCCGGTGAACGCGTAATCGTCGTAGAATTTGGCGAGCGCGAGCGTCAGCGCCGGGTTGTTCGGCTGCATGGCGCGCGCCTGTTCGATGCGCAGCAATTTGCGGGTGAACTCGCGCTCGACTTTTGCAATCGCCGTCGCCGCCTGCACGCGGATGGTGTTGTTATTATCCGCGAGCGCCGATTTGAACGCTTCCGCAAAACGCGGAGAAAAGCGCGAGGTCATTTTCGCAAGCGCGCGACGCTTCTGGTTTTCGGAACCCAGGCGCAGCACGTCCGCGAACGGCATGACGCTGTACGGGCTCGGGTTTTCGTCGAGCCCTTCGGTGATGCTGTCATAGATCACCTGCGGCGGGCTGATCGGGTCGGTCGGGAAAATCGTTTCGTACCATTCGCTGAAATGGTGCGAGCGCGCGCGGAAAATCACGTTGAAAATAAAGCCGAACAGCGCACCCACCGCGCCGAAAATGCCGGTGAGCGAGGAGACAATGGCGAGCAGCGCGAGGTGCTGCGCATCCATCCCGCTGCGGTATTGCGCGTAGGCGATCAGCGACACGACCAGCGAAATCACCAGGTGGATAATCAGCGGCACCACCGGCCAGATCGTCGTGCCGAGGAACAGGTACAAATTGAACGCATGCAGCACCACGAGGATGATCGCGATGAGGATGAATAAGCCGTTCGTTGCCGTGGCGGGCGTGATGCGCTGCGCGTCGTGCACATCCTCGGGCGTGAGGATGCTATCGACGTAGCGCTCGTAATCGACCGGGATGATGCTATCGGGCTTCATGCAGCGCACTCACGATATAGTTGAAGCTGGCAGCGCTTTTGCCGCGCAGATGGCGGTCCATGTCTTTCGCGATTTTGTCACGCACGATCGCCGCACCGGCCTGCGCCGTCGCGGGCAGCAGCACGGAATATTCCTCGCCGTCCGTCTGGTAATCGAACGCGAGATCCACCGAACGCAGCACTGTGCGCACCGACTCGCCGATCTGGCGCGCGACGGTGATGCGGTCCGCATCCGACATGTTCTTCGCATCGTTGAGCTTGATGACCAGCATCGACAAATCGAAGCCGACGCGTTTAGCCAGCGTGCGCATATATTCGCTCTGGCGCGTGAAATAGCTGTAGCTCAAAATATTGCGTTCGGGGTTGATGATCGCATCCGCCTTCACGCTCTGGTAGTTGCGCGCGTTCACCAGCGCCGTGCCGATCCATTCGGCAAGCGCGCGGAACGTTTCGACCGTGTTGAGCGAGAGCGACGTGAAATCCATCTGCTCCACTTTCAGCATGCCGATGACGCGGCCCGAGTCCGGGTCGAGGATGGGACCCGCCATGATGCCCTGGTTGTCGAGCGCGATTTCGTGCTGCTCGTTCGCGATCACCAGCAATTCGCGCTGGCCGATGACGGCTTGGTAGAGCGGGCTGAACGAATCGATTTCCTGGCTGTATTTATCATCCGCCGACCAGCCATGGATGATCGTCGCCGACAGTTTGTTCTCGTGGAAAATATAGAGCGAGAATTTCTGCGGCCCGAGCACCGATTTCACGAGGCGTTCGACGCCCTGCATCACCGATTTCGGGTCGAGCGTCTCGACCGATTTCGCCGCGCGGTAAGCGTCGATGGAGGAAAGCAACTGGCCCGACACCTGCACTTCGAGCGATTCCTTGCGGCCTTTGACGAAATTATACGAATGCGAAATCAGGTTTTCGCGCTGGTGCGAATCATCGACTTCTTTCAGCAGCACGTTGCGCTCGCGGATATGGCGCTGGCGCAATTCGCCGAGGATCCAGCCGCCGACGAGCCAGAGGATGGGGTTAATGGCGAGCGCGAACAGCCAGTCATAATGGCTCACGCCCGCATCCTGCGCCGGGATGTTGCCGACCAGCAAAAACAGCGTCGCGAAAATCGCCGCGAGCAGCCCTTCGCCCGTGCCGTATTGCGCAGCGATGAGCAGCACCACGATCCAGAACGGGTGCGGGTTCACATTCCAGAAACGGTTGCCGGTGAAGAAGAAATAATCGATCAGCGTCAGCACCAACAGGCCGAGCAGCATTTCGACCAGCGCGGTGACGCGAAGCCCGAGAATGCGGTTATGTTCGTGTGAAAGCGTATCCGTTGCCATGGTGGTATCCTTACTCATTAAAATTTGTAGATGACATCCGCGCCGAGATTCAGCTCGTGATTGTCCGTATCGTTGGTTTCCTGCGCGTAGCGGGCGCGTGCGCCAATCTGCCAGTTCTTCGCAATATCCTGGTCGATATGCGCTTCACCCAGCGGGCTGAAGCCGCCATTGATGCGGTCATACGCGACGCCGGCGATGAACAGCGCATGGGTCTGCGAGGTCCAGTCATCCTGGTAAATCCCGGTCAGCGCATGCACTTCGCGCGTGCGCACTGGCAGCTCGAAGTAGGAATTGCCGAATGCATCGACACGGCTATCCGGCTTATCCATGCGATACTCGCCGTCGAAGCCGTAACCGGCACCGAGATACGGCTCGCTTTCCGTTTTCGGCTGCAATTGCTGAATCAAATTCACCCGCACGAGGGTGGTTTGCGCGACGCTGTCATCGAGGTCGATGTTGTAATTGTTCAGCGAGGCTTCGACACCCAAACTCGTCGTCGGCGTGAGGTTCGCAAAATGCTTCACGCCCACGCGGTCGCGCGTTGCATGCTCATACACCGCCTCGATGAAATCCCAGTACGGGCGATGGTATTCGCCGAGCAATTGCGAATGGCCGATGGGGCTGCTGAAATCGAAATAGCCACCCGCGCCGAGCGTTTTATCGTTCGCAAACAGCGAGGCCTGCGCGCGTGTATCGGCATCGAATTTATACGCAGCATACAGCTCGCCGCGCTGGCGCGTGGTCGAGTAATTGCCGATGCGCCCGTCGCTCGCGCGTTGGGTGTGATGCGTATCGACAAAATCGTTCTGCGCGGTGATGCCGAGTTCGACTTGATCTGTCGCGTTCACCACGCCCGAAGCCGTCGTGATCTGCTCATTGTTGCGGCCGAGCGCGCGGTATTCATGGTCGAGCTTAGCATAGTTCACGCCTTTTTCGACGCTGCGGATATTTTCTTCCTGCAGCGTGAAATCCTCGTTCTCCGGCGCGACCTGGTGCGCTTCCTCGATCAGTTTCACCGCATCCGAACGGTGGCCGTCGGCGCTTGCGATCGCGGCTTCGTAGCTCAGCAATTGCGGGTCGTTCGGGTAGTAATGCTCAAGCGCGGCGAGGCGCTCATTCGCCTTGTCCGACTGGCCCGATTCACGCTCGATGCGCGCATACAAAAGCTGCAAACGCAAATCCTGCTGGCGCTGCGCTTCAACCGCGGGCGGCACTTCCTGCGCTTCAGCAACCACCGCGAAATCCTCGCTCGACGTCGGCACATAACGCACCACGTAACCGGGCTTCGCCGAAATCGTCACGCTGTCATACCCTGCCTCGGCATGATCGACCCAGGCGAGCTTTTGTGCCTTCTTCAGGTTGATCGGCGAAGCTTCCTCGATCGGCGTGGTGAAGCTGATTTTCATCTCGCGCCCATGGCTGTAGCTCTCGATGCCGGACGTGCTTGCCGAATGGCCGACCAGCTCCGCGCCTTTGTGGTAATAGGGCGAAGTTTTGTCGTATTCGTTGGCGATGCGCGTCGCGTCGTCGAGGTATTTATACTCGATCAGCACGCTCATATAATCCGCGAGCAGGCCCTTATCGTCCGGGTATTGCTCGAGCAATTGCTCGAAGCCCGCTTTCGCATCCGCATGCTGGCCGAGATGGAATTCGGACGTATACATGCGCGACAGCGCGTCGGGCGTCGTCGCGCCCGATTGCGTGGTGAGGGCGATGACTTGCTGGTATTCCATCATCGCGCCGTTTTTGTCGCCCTTGCGGCGCAGCAATTCGGCCTTGTAGAAATGCGCCTGCGCCGGGTTCGTTTCCGGATCCGCCGCCTGTTGGTTCTCCGCCAGATATTGATCGATTTTCTGGCCCGCCGAGGTGAATTTCCCTTTGCCGAAATCGAGCGTCGCCATCTGGCTCAGCGCCTTCTGGTTGTTCGGATCGAGCGCGAGCACGCGGCCATAGCCGTTCACCGCTGCATCGCGGTAACCGAACGCCTGCGCGGTCGAAGCGTAGTCGAGCAATGCTGGCACATCCGTCGTTTGCGCGACCCAGTCATGCATCGCCACATCGTAATTTTTACGGCTGCCGGTGCGGGCGAGGATGCTGAAATATTTCTTACGCAGATCGCGATTATAAAGCGCATCCGGCGTCGCGCTGACATAGTTCAGTACGCTGTTATCGTCGCCGACATTGTTGACGAGGCTCGCCCATTGCTGCTTGTCATACGCACTCGCATTCGCCGCGCGGCTTTGCACCCAGGCGAGCTGTTCGGCGTTGAGTTTGCCGCCCCACATATACATGAGGTCTTTCACTTCCGGCGAATCCGGGCCTTTGTTTTGCGCGAGTTCCTTGAAGATCACGAGCGCATCCGCGCGGTCACCATCATGCAGCAGATTGAATGCGAGCTGGCGCTTGTTCGCCGCGCTGATGTTCGGGCTTTGGCTCATGCTCACCATTTGCTCGCGCGTCAGGCGCACGGCGACGGCACCGCCACCGGCTTTGGGTTTATTGGTCAATTGCGCGAGCATTTTTTTCCACTCACCACCACGGCTTGCCGCATTCGCGCGCGCGACCGGCACCACGTCCGTGCGCTTGCCGTTATTGATGAGGATATAGGCGTAGTTCAACTGCGCGCGGTTATCGCCTTTGCCGGAAGTGAGCGCCGCTTGCGCATAATTGGTGAGTTCCTTGCGCGCATCCGCATCGCGGCGGGCAACGGCGGAGAGTGCCGAGAGGTACAGCTCATCGTTCGCGTTCGGTTCTTTCATCGCCTCGCGCAAATAGGGCACGGCCTTGTCCGGGCGGTTCGCGGCGATGTAGGCCGATACCATCATGTCGCGGTTCATCGGCGACGGATCGCGCGCGTAGAGCCGCTCGCCAATGTCGCTGGCGAGGTCGTGATGGTGCAGGTTCGCGAGGTAGAAAAGGTCCTGCAACTGCGCTTCCGGCATGGTCGCGGAATTGGCTTCGAGCCACGGTTTCAGGATATCCGTGCGGCCCGCCGAAGCGGCGAGGCGGCGGTAAGCAAGCGCCACTTGCGCATCCGGATGTTCGCCGTTCGCGAGCTTGCCGACGGGGTCGACAATTTCATTCGCGCGGTCGGCGATGATGTAGAGTTGTGCGAACTCCGTCACCTGTTCCGGCGTTTGCTGCTCGATCGGCGGATAGAGTTTCACGATGCGGTCGAAGCAGGCGGTTTTCTTCGCACGCACGCAGGCATCGGCGAGTGACAAACGCTGCGTGCCGGTGAGGTCGGTCTTCAGCGCGAAGTCGATTTTCGCATCCTGCTGTTTGTCGTTGGTCAACATCGCGATGACGGCGGCGAGCACCGGCTTATCGGCGGTGATTTTCGCATCGTTGAAACGCGTGGTAAGGATGGCGAGCACGCTTGGTGCCGAAGCGCTGCGCGCGGTGGCGATCACTTGCAGCGCCTGTTCTTCAGTGAAGTTCGGCGCGTCGAGTTTTTGGGCAATCGCCTCGGCGGCAGGGATGTCGCGGCGGCGCAGCGTGAGGTCGAGGTAAGGCGGATAAAGTGCGGCGACCATTTTGCCGGAATCGTCGATTTTCTTCAGCACGTCATAAGCGTGGTCGCTTTTCCCGGCGGCGATGTTGGCGTTGACGTAAGCGAGCACTAGGTTCGGCTCGCGCTCGAGCATTTGCGGATAGAGATCGACCAACTGCACAGCTTTGTCGGCATGGCCGCTATAGAGCAGAATATTGCTGAAATCCGCCAGTTCCTGCGGGTGGCTATCGCCCGCACCGGCCGCAGCGGAAAGCGCCGTGCCGACGGCGGGACCCGCGTTTTTGTTGAGGCCGTCACCCACCGGCGCGGGCTGGTTCGCTGCGTTCGGATCGATGGCCGCAGCAGGCGAGGCGGGGCCATTCGGGTTGGGCACCGCAGCACCCGGTTTATCCATCCACTCTTTCGCCGCAGCAAACGCCTGATCGATTTCGCCCTTGCCCGCGAGCACGCTGACCATGATGCGCGTCATCGGGTAGCTCGAAAATTCAGGATGCTTGTTCTTCAGCGCCTGCACGGTTTTGAGCGCACCGTCCTGATCGCCGATCACGACCTGCATCGTCGCCAAATCCACGAACACTTGCGGCTTTTCGCCTTTCGTCACTTCCAGCATTTTTTGCAGCGTTTCCGTCTGCTTCGTGTAGTCCTTGCTTGCATGGTACATGTAAGCGAGGGCTTGCAGGTTTTCCTCCGTCGGCTCGGCTTTGGCGAGGAACTCGACTTGTTGGTAGTAACCCTCGTTATTGTTCGCTGCGAGGTATTCTTTCGCGAGGCGCTTATGGCCGCCAATATCCGCCGGGTTCGCCGCGACGTATTCTTCAAGCAGCTTGATGGCCTCCGGGCGTTTGCCCTCCGCGTCGCGCTTATCGGCGAGGGCCGAAATGATCGCAAGCGTGCGGTGGTTCTTCGCGTATTCCGCCTCGAGGTCGAGGTTGCTGACATCTTCCAGCACGGCACCCGCGCCGCCCTCCGCGCCCGCCACTTCGCGCGTTTGCGGCACGAGGTAAATACTGACAGCAATACCACCGGCGAGCAGGACCAGTGCAATGATGATATATTTACGCATGGAAGCTATCCTTTAAATGGTGCATGCTATTTCCGGTGAACCCGCGCTGCGTCTGGCTCGGGCGTGAAGTTACGCAGGTCGATCGTGGTGACGTAAGGGATGAATCCCGCCCCGCGCTGCGCTTCGTAAATCCTTGCCAAACCGTTAACATCGTCCGGGTTCCAATAGTCGAGTGTAAAGATCTTGAGTCCTGGTGAAATCGACTGTGCATGCTGCAGCTGTTCCGCCACTTCGCCGTAGGTATGTGGCGGAAATAGCACAGAATGTCCAGTGGAAACATCGGTGTCGCTCATGATGCTTTCCGCCAGTTCATAATCGATTTTTGATGCCACGGCGGGAAGCACCTCGAACGCGCGATTAACCATTATTTTCATGTCCGGATGGGCGGCGCGGATGTCGCCAATCAATTGAATGGCCGCGTCTTTCATCGCGTCGTACCGCTCGGGAGCCTTTGTTTTTGCCCAATAAAGCGGGCTTTCGATGGTGTCGAGCATCACCCCGTCGAAGCCTTTTTCCGCCGCATCGTCAACCGCGTCGAGCACCAGCGCCTGCCAGCGCGGCGAGGTCAGGTCCACGGCGCTGCTTTGCCAGTGATCTTGATGGAATAACAGTGCCTTATCTTCCTCAAGCTGCTGTTTTTCCGGCATGCGGTCGTTGATCTCCCCCGCGCTGACATAGCCGAGCACAATGGTTTCGCCCTTCAGCCGCTCGAAATGCGGGTAATGGGTGCGGTCGAACACTACTAAATCCATATGTTTGAACTTCTTGGCCGGGATTTTATCGTCGTAATACACCGCCCATTTCTGGATAACGCCGGGCTGGTGCGGCTCGGGCGTGCATCCGCTGAGGAACAGCACACATACCATGAGTTGTTTCAGTGCCCTACGCATGGCCTGCCAAGCCTTTCAGCCCTTCGGCGAGCGCCGTTTGCGCGACAAAACCGAACAGTTCGCGGGCCTTCTCCGGCGAACCGAGCGAATGGCGAATATCCCCGGCGCGCGCCGGTTCGTGGCGGGTGGTGAGGGGCTTCTCGAGGTAATTGCCGATCGCCGCCGCCAGTTGCTTCAGGCTCACCGCCTTGCCGGTGCAGCCATTGAGGATGAGCGCGCCCTCGCGATGCTCAAGCGCGGCGAGCACGAGGCGCACCACATCACCGACATAGATGAAATCGCGCGTCTGCTCGCCATCGCCGAAAAAGGTGAGGGGCTGCCCCTCGCGCGCGGCGGCCATGAACTTGCTGATGACGCCGCTATAGGGCGAGTACGGGTCCTGCCGCGGCCCGTAGACATTGAACAGCCTGAGGCCGACGCTTGGGATGGCGTGGAACCGCCAGCCGATCTCCGCCTGTTTTTCACCGGTGAGTTTATCGAGCCCGTAAGCACTTAAGGGGTTGGCTGCCACTGATTCGAGCAGCGGTTGGCTCGCATTATCGCCATAGACCGCTGCCGAGGAGGCATACACCACCGGGGTTTGGTTGCGCCGCGCCGCATCGAACACGGTGACCGTGCCAGTCAAATTCGTGCGGTGGCTCGCCGCCCAATCCTCCTGGCAGCGCGCGACAGAGGCGACGGCCGCGAGGTGAATCACCGCATCGCTATGAGGTACCAGGCGGCCCATGATCGCGGCATCCGCCACATCGCCCACCACCAGTGTCGCCGCGGCATTCAGCCGCTCGCGTTTTCCCGAGGAGAGGTTGTCGAGCACCGTCACGCTGTCGCCGCGCTTCACCAGCGCATCCACCACATGCGAGCCGATAAACCCGCACCCACCTGTCACCAAAACCTGCATAAAACTTGTGGTAAGCGCGGATTTACGCGATAGCAAGTGGATGCGCGCGCGAATGCGCCCACGATGCGCGAGATAAACCGGAGTATGACATGAATGATGCACTCAACGCCCTCAAAACCCGCCGTTCTGTCTCGGTGCGCGACATGGTCGCCCCCGCGCCGAGCGATGTGGATTTGCAGCAGATCCTCACCGTCGCCACCCGCGTGCCGGACCACGGCAAGCTCTGCCCGTGGCGCATCGTGGTGCTGAGCGAGGCGGGCGCGGTGAAGCTCGGCGACATCGCCGCGCAGCAATTCGCGAGCGCCAATCTGCAGGCGGAAGAAAAACACCTCGAGGCCGAGCGCCAGCGTTTCCGCCGTGCACCGCTATGCCTTGCCGTGCTGTCGATGCCGATCCTCGCCACGAAACCGGTCTGGGAGCAAGAGCTTTCCGCAGGCAGCGTCTGCATGAACATCCTCCACGCCGCGCACGCGCTGGGCTACGCCGGGAAATGGCTCACCGAATGGGTGGCGTATGACAGTGCCATCCTCGCCGCGCTCGTCGCTGCGAGCAGCCCGCACAGCACCCATGCCGCCGAACAACCGCGCATCGCCGGGTTCATTTATTTGGGCAGCAAAGCGAGCGAGCCGGAAGACCGCGAACGCCCGGATTTGGCGGAGGTGGTAAGTGAACTAAAATAGCCTGTTGATAAGTTTATTTTCTGCAATTTTTGTCGCACATAATGTGATATCCTTATTTACATAAATCGCAGCTAATTGCGGTGGTAAATATGGATGGCAAACGATGAACATGCTTATTGTAGAAGCAATCAAAACTTATAGATATTTAGAATTCAATTATCATGGATTCTCTAGATATGTAGAACCACATACTTATGGGGCAAACCAGTTTGGTCAGCGTTTGCGCGGGTATCAAACAGAAGGCGGAAGCCGTAAAGGTGGAATTCCTAATTGGCGCCTATACAGTTTAGAAGATGTCGCGAATTTGCGTATCTCAGAAAATAAGTTTTTGGGTCCACGTGAAGGATATAAACTCAATGACTCGGCAATGAATGTCGCACTTTATTGTGAATTGCCGATTATTGGGGATTTGGTGCCAGTGTTACCTCAAGGCCTTCTAATTCGGGGCTCAAAATAATCTGGCAGCTCAGGCGCGAGTTATCCTCGACTGCCATGGCGTCGTCCATCATCATCGTTTCTTCGGAATTGGCGGGCGTGAGTTTGCCGAACCACTCGGGCGCGACATAGACATGGCAGGTCGCGCAGGCGCAGGCGCCGCCACACTCGGCCTTGATGGGTAGCCCGTAATCGCGGATGACTTCCATCAGCCGCCAGCCGCTGATGCCGTCGAGCGCGTGCTGCTTGCCTTCGTAATCCGTAACGCTGATTTTGACGATGTCCATGCTGCCCCTATTGCCGCAATTTATGCATCTGCACGCGCAGTTTGGCCAGCATATTCCGCCGCGAGGCCTGGGGTTTAATCATCGCAAGGTAGGTCTTCAAAAAACGCGTATAGGGCTTCACCATCGCATGCGCTTTCTCGCGCCAGATCAGGCAATGTTCGTAGAGCCAGTTCACTTGCCGAACCTGCAGCAATTTCGGCTTCAGCACCGTGAACAAAAACGAGGTGATGCCGATGCCCGCGACCTTCGCGAACGCAATCGTGGTAATGCCGCTGAGCACGTGCCCTTCCGCCATCAGCCACAGCGCGACGAACTGCAGCGGGATGAACAGCGCAATCGGCACGAACAGCACGCCGAGCGTTTGCAGCGGCGTCAGTTCTTCCAGTTTGACGTTCAGTTCCACCACCAGCCGTGCGACGGGGGCCGTGTGCATGGCCCACGCCAAACCGCGGCTGATCTTCTCCCACAGCCAGGATTCAAGGAGGAAAACCAGCGCCAGCGCGAGCATCAACGGGCGGCGATATTTCTTTTTCATGGGTTTAAGTTAGTGCATCGCGGTGCAAGTTACAATGCTTACGCCACGTTGCAATTAGTGGTCCATATACGAATAGAAAACCAATCGTAATTGAGGGATTACATAGAGTGTGCCATGTGAGTTTGATCCAGACACATAGCCAGCATTCGTTCGCATTGCTTGTAATAATCTAAGTTGCTCATCCCGAGAGATTCCACCTGAGCAGTTAAAACCGACCGGTAACCCATCGCTGGTGTCGGAAGCTTGTAATTTGCGCCACGAATTGTACGAAATTTCGATTCTATCTCTACCTAATAGTTGGGGTAAGCGAATACTCTGCATATCGTTGCTAAAATAAGCCAATCCCTCTTTCTGAATTTCTGCCTGAGTCGCTTCGTCGAAACGAAATACAGCGTTGCCCCAACCGCCCAATAACCAACCAGTGGTGCACATGCCAACTTCTTCGAGTGGGCCAAATTTACTAGGGACATAGCTCTTAAAAAAGCTGCTTTGATGATAGTAAAAATAAGAATAGCCGACGATGGCCAGTGTAAGGATTAAGATGATGCCTTTACGCACCATTACGCCACGCCCAGCTTCTTTTGCAAATCGCTTGAACTGGTCGTGTACTGGAACCGCAATTTCTGGTCGGGATGCACATAACGGAAGGCCTGCTGCGCCATCAGCGCGCCTTCGTGGAAGCCGCTCAAGATGAGCTTCAACTTGCCCGGATAGCTGTTAATGTCGCCGATCGCGAAAATACCCGGCGTCGATGTCTCGAATTTTTCCGTATCCACTGGAATCAAATTCTCATGCAAATTCAGCCCGAAATTCGCGACGGGGCCGAGCTTCATGGTGAGGCCGAAAAACGGCAGCAGCGCGTCGCACAGAATGCGCTCTTTGTTCTTGTGCGCATCGGTGACTTCAATTGCCGCGAGCTGGCCATCCGTGCCCTCGAGGCCGCTGACCTGCCCGAAGCGCAAATCGATTTTGCCATGGGCGGCGAGTTCGCGCATGGCGGCGACGGAAGCGGGCGCGGCGCGGAATTCATCGCGGCGATGAATCAACGTCAGGTGGCGCGCAATCGGTGCGAGATTCAGCGTCCAGTCGAGCGCGGAATCGCCGCC
>OUNJ010016606.1_pt1 | contig 25708 bp, 32 predicted proteins | sample 1755361 | NCBI WGS metagenome assembly OUNJ01 (sample SAMEA3914825, study PRJEB12502) | metagenome | biome: forest; material: soil | place: USA | collected 2012-03-12 | depth 0.1 m
CGCATACATATACACCCGAAGGCAACGGCCTGCATTATTTGTGTCATTTGGATTTGCCATTTTTTCTATAATTTTGTCGATCGTATTTACTATTTTTAAGAATCACCTTCCGAAATTTAACCGTGAGATATTTAGTGACTCGGTAGTCTGTGCTTACATCGCGATGGTGTGTGTTGTGATGTGGTCTTTATCACCGAGCACCCGGCGAATATTTTTTGTCCAAATCGCCTCTGTGCTCCTTGCGGTGGCATCTCTTTTAATTCTGTCGGCATATTCATAACATCGCAGATAGCTAATCGACCTTGCCACAATCCGGCCCGCGGCGCGGTCGGCTAACACCGCCCATCCATCCGAAATTCCAGCCATGGCGATCAGGGCCGTGATCGTCTTATGCCGTTGGCCTGCCAATGAGATGCCAGCGCGAACCCAGCCAGTTGCACGGGCACCATGCGCGGCGTTCAAAGGGGAGCAAGGTGGCGCAGTCCAGCCGCCGGTAAACCCGCATCGCTTCCGCGTTTCACTTGTGCAGCTTGCCCCTGGCGGGCGCGTAAACGCGAGGTGTGACCGTCAGCTTCAAGGCCCGCGCCTGAGGCTCCCCATGAAGCCGCGGAATGGTTCCGTGGCGAAATGGTAGGAGTTCTCTCATGGCAAAATCTCAACAAACCCAACCCGGCAAAAAGCCCACCCACCGCCTGTATCAAGTCATCGGCGAGGGCGACAAAGCCGTCTGGAAGCCCATCGGTGCCGCCTGGTCGCACCGCGATGGCAATGGCTGTAGCTTCACCATCGACGCGATGCCGCTTCAAGGCCGACTGGTGATGCGCCTTATCACCGAGCGCGCACCGGTCGAGGGAGGTCAGCAATGACCTCCTTTTCCCACGAGGATGCCGAGCTTGCCTTCAAGATCGTCACCCGTGCCTTTGGCCGTGACATGGCCGCAAAAGGCTTCCCGCCAATGACCGATGCCGAACTCGCGGCGACGTTGGAGCGCTATCTCGGGATATTTGGCGGCAGTTCCGGCGGCGGCGAGCCGCACGTCACCTATCAGGGCTCCGGCCTGAAAATCTGGGGCAGTTGGGGAATTCACAACCACCATACCACCAAGCCCGTTTTCCAGGGCGCAGCCACGCTTCGGATGGCGCGGGCCGTCTATGGCATCCGTGACTCAAGGGACCAGCAATTGACGCTGTTCTAATGTGTGGATCGGCTAGCGATGGAATGATTCATCAATGACACGACGCCGTCGGATCTATCGGGGTTGTCACGGTATCGCTTTTAGGTTTAGCTTTGCCCGGTTGCAGCTTTCCATCTGCGTTCGCAATCTCGGGGGCCAAGTTGAACGAAAAAAAATCCACACCAACGAACCGCTATCTTGAGAAAATCGCTTCCTTTGGCATAGTGCTTCGGTCGGGAATGGTGAGGAGCTTGCTGTACCTCCTCTTTTCTATGCTTGTTGGGTTTGTATTGGCCCTTTGTTCAGGAAAGAGCGTAAGCAGTGGTGATTTCGCCACCATAGCGACCTATAGCTGCATATTGACGTTTCTGTCAGAGCAATTGCTAGATTTAGCATATCGGCTGTCTAAGAATACCAAATTATTGGAAAAGCAAAATAGAGATCTAAATCATGCAATAACTGCGATGCATGTAAATGAAAAGATCTTGCTCCCCGTCGCTTACCAAGGTCGAGCCGCCCATGAAGCTTATGCATCTACAATGAGCTGGTTCGTCAATCAGGCGATCTTTGATGACCACACAATTTATTTGTCTGGTCCTCGTGTGTCGAAGGAGCTTTATGAGAATTTTTGGAGCCGAATTATCGACGCGCAGAGAATTGCGAGGGACGACGGAAACAAGAACCCCGTCAAGGTGTATTTAACCCATGCAAGCGCCGTTAAGCCTTGGATTACAAAATATTTTTCTGAGATACGTGAGGCGCAAATAAAATTCGCCGCGATGGGGGGCCAAATCTATCGGCTATTTTTGCATAACATTAAAGTTCGAGAGAGTGCAGCGGACTACGCCGAGGCCATAAGTTGGTTAAAGAGAGAGCCGGATGCATCGAGTAACACGCATCTTTTCTACATGAGGACAGATGACGACTCGGAATTGAACGATATGGACTTTTTGATCGTCGCTTTTGGCGGTGAATTTTATTGCATGCGGTGGCAGATTAATGGATCGCCTGCCTTGGTAAGTGGCGCAGTTAGCGCCTGTAAAATTAGCATTGATGATCGAGGATTTCCGAAGGAATTCATCGGGGACTGGCACCAAGCGCTCCGAGAGTTGGAGGTATCTAACCCGATGAAATTCTTGGAAAATGATGAGTCGCTTGCAAAGGATACAGCCGAACGGGCTGAACAGTTGGCGATTCTGACCGCTAGGCCCACTTCGGACGAGTGGCGACAAATGCTTACTTACTAGCGGTCGAGGCACTTATCTTCACGCTTTTTACCCAGCAAATTTATGTAGTGATGCAAATGGGGGTCGTTTTCGATCGCTAGACCGAACTGCTCCCGCCACCCGTTGATGTGCCCCTGCTGATCGAACCGCACACTTGTTTTGTCTTGCGCGAGCAAATCGGCCAATATGTTTGGAGAAGTGGCCTCAAGCCCAGATAATATTGCCTCGAAATTTGTCCGGTCGACCTCGCATGCGTGCCGCTTTACGGTCAGATTCGTGACTTCTTTTTGTATTTCTGGATTTGGCTTTTCGTATATACTCATAAATAGGCTCCTACGTCATGTTTTATTAAATATACACGGAAGTGCGAACTATTTATATTAAGATTTGGTTACAGTTATTGTTGCCGTAGACCACTATTTTGGTGAAATTGCAGCCCATTTATAGTAAGATGTCCCAAATCAGCAGGGGTAATATATCTCGATTCACCTCCCAAACTGGCCAATTCCACCGCATCAACGCTTTGGCGTTGATGCGCAGGCTAGCCTGCGCGATGAGGGCGCGAGCCAAATCGCCGCTTCGTCCATGGAGCTTCAGCGGCAACTGGCCGCGCTGACCGGCGCGGAAGCGCCCAGCGTGCGAACCTCCATCGCAAGCCATCTTTCAACCCTCGACCAGCTTCGCGCTGCCATCGCCTCCGGCAAGCCGGTCAGCCTAGCCGAGATCAACGCGGCGACCTCCGGCGCGCGCAGCGCCGTACAGCAGGCCCAGGCTGCCACCGCGAACGCTTCCTTGGCGGAGAGCGAGCACGCGTCGCAAGCGGCCCAGAAGCGAACCGCGGAACTCGATAAGCTCGTCGCCGGCACCATGGAGGCCGACCGCACCAACAACGCCCTCGCGCATGCGATGGCGAAACGCTACGGCGTCGATCTGACCGACCTTGACGCACAGCGCGAGGATTTGGAGCGCCAGCTTCGCGAAGCGAAAGCCAGCGGCGACAAAGACGCCGAGCGTCACCTGCAAACCCTTATTTCAAAGAACACCGACAGCGCGTTGGAGAAATCCGAACCGTTTGTCACCGACCCCGGCGAACGCTCCGCTTTTGAAAAGACGAGGACGGGTGAAAAGAAAATCGTCGATCTGCGCGCCTCAGCGGAAACGGAGCAGCAAGGGCTAAACGCCACGCTCGCGGACGATAGCAAGCTGACCAAACCAGCGGATGCATCGCAAAGCGCAAGCTTTGCCCTCACGCTCGATGGTGGCTCGACCATCGCCCTCAGCGACAAGCCGGACGCTCACACCACCGTTGAAACACCGCCGACGAAGTTCGCCGTCGCCGCGTCAGGTGCTGTGCGCTCATAGTCGCGCATAGCTATGCCAAAGCCGTTGGGCGTAACGCCGCTGCTCCGCGCCAACCATCTGCTGATACACCAGCGTCGATTCCAACCGTGAATGTCCCATCCACTGGCGCGCCAAAGACAGCGGCACTTTTTGTTCAAAGGTGTTCACACCAAAACTGTGCCGTAAGCCCTTTGGACTAGCCTGAATCCCGACAATCCCCGCGCGCTCCATGACCAGCTTGATGCGCCGCCACGCCGTGGGGCGGCTCCATGACCAGATCCGCGCCGCGCGCTCCATCGACCAGGTGAGGGCGACCAGTTCGCGCATCAGCTTCGCCGGCACGGGCACGGCCCGAAACACAAGCTTGCGGCGCTTCAACGTGCGGAAAATGATAGCCACCAACCCTGCGTCAAGCTGCTGCGGGGTAAGCGCCAATGCTTCGCTGACGCGGCAACCGGTCAGTGCCAGCACGAGGCAGAACAACCGGGTTTCGGCATCAAGTTTTCGGCAGGCGCGCAGGAACCGTACCAATTCACCTTCGGCAAGATACTTTCTGCGACCGGCACGGTCGAACAAAGAAAGGGCATCGCTCTCAAATCTATCCATGGATGACCTCGGTGCGTGAAACAAAATTGCCAATTTTGATTCACCTGGACCGGCTAATACTCGACGGTTGCGGCGAGTTGTTCATTACCGGCTAACGATTTTTCTAGCGCACGCAAAAAGTGACCTAACCCTTGTGGCGCAAGAATTTTTCGCCTGCCGGGATTGAAACACTATTGGCAATAGTGTTAAATTTTCCCCGATTTTCTTGGTTAGGCGGGGAAAATAGATGCGCGCGCACAACACAAAAATGCTTGCCGCTTGCTTCCTTTTCTTAATGGCATCGCCTGCGCTCGCCAATCCGCCCCTTGATCCCGATCAGGTCACGAAAGAAGATCAGGACAGGCTCGTCGCCCATTTCAATCTCAACGCCGTCAAATACTCGACTTGGCAGAGCGACGTACATGTGGCGCTGTTGAACAGAGAGCCCGCCGAAATGCTTGTCCGTGTGCGCCGTGCCTGCGCGGTCGGCAACATGCCGATCATCTATGCGCTGGTCGCGGCGGATGGCGTGAAGGCGCACAAAGAAGGTGGCACCGCCACGCCGATGCCGGACCTGACCTTCTTCTGCCATTCGGTCCTTGACCTCGCGAAACAAACCGACAGCATCAACCTTCTCTACCAAAACCTCGCCCTTCAGGAGCAAGGCTTCAGGGAACGGATTTCGGCGAACCAGGACGCGGGCATAACCGGCGGCCAGCCTGCCGCCACCATGTTCGCTATCCTCAAAGCCGCCAACGCGGCGCAGACGAGCTACACCGCGATCAGCGGCCAGTCCCGCCCACTACCTTGCCCGCTCGCGCTCGACGCTGGGTATAGCTGGGCGACCGGCGACGCCTCGGCACAAGTGCCGCTGGCGCTCGACGGTAATGAGGCCATCACCGCCGAGGAGCAATGCTACCAGCCCGGCGTCACCTCTATCACGCTCCAGGGCCATGTGTTGCCGGCGTCAAAGGCAGGGCTTATTCTTGGGGCGTGGTTCGCGAAGCAATAGGCGCGGAAGTTTTTCGCCGATGATGCGAGCGGGCAGGGTTGTCATTGTGCAGCTTTGGATTGATAACAGCGCTATTGTCCGCAGCGGGGGCCGCAGATGGCAGCAGAAATAATCACGGCATGTCTTGCCGCAGGCGCAGCAGTTGCGTCGGCCATATGGGCGGCGCGAGCCTCGACAAGAGCGACAAAGATTTCAGCCGCCGCTGATCTCAATGCGGCGAAGCTCGAGGCGGCTTTTAACGAGGAGCGCCTTAGACGCGAATTTCAACTGGAGTATGCGTCCGAACGAGTGGCGCACAAACTGCTTAGCGATGAGCGTTGGCCGCTGAGGACCTTTGATACGCTAAGTCGTCACCTTGCAGGTTTTGAAGATGACGCACTTAGGCAGCTTTTAGTTCGCGCCGGGGCAATCAAATTCGATGGTGCTGATGGATATGAATATTGGGGCTTGTTTGAGCGTAACCAAGAGCGGCTAGGTGTTAGGTATGTGCCAGGGCCCGCACCAGCCAATTCCTACGATGAGTTTATTTATGAGGAAACCGCATGTGCCGGGTCCATCTTGGCGGGACAAGATTAGGGTCTGTCTAGGTTAGACGACGCCACCGAGCAGCGGTGCCTAACTCCGGCGTCACCACAACCACGCTTCAGGGCCGCGCGTTCTCTGCGACGAAAGCAGGGCTTATTCTTGGGGCGTGGTTCGCGAGGTCGGACTAGTCTGCGTGAAGTCGGCCATACTCAAATTGTAGCTCGAGCTATTGGCCAGCGAATCAGTGGAACGCTTGGCCAGTTCTGGGTTTAAATCCGACGGATAGACAGTTTCGATGCTTCCTTCACCGTCCGGGTGAACGATCAAATCGTAGACTGCATCGAATCTAAGCGTTTCCGTCTGAAGCTGCCGCTTCACGATCTCGGCGGCCCACATACAAAGGGTAAAATTGTCGTGGGTCGCATAGGTCAGGAGGATACGCTTTGCACCTCCTTGCTTCTGTGACTTTTTCCTCAATAGATCGAGATAGAGTTGAGCCCGTTGGCCGGGCTGGTAGGAATTCGGCACTTTGCCATAATCGCCCCCGAATTCGTTTAAAGGGGCGAATTCTGTTAATTCAAGAAGGGCCTCCTTGCCGCCAATATCTACCGTGAAATCCAAATTGCTTTCGTGATTTTGGACGAGGTTTGAAATGGCCTCGTCGGGACCGGCGGTTTTGTTCATCGCGTTGACGAAACACTCCGCAATGAACTGCTCAATGTCGTCTTTCCGCTCGGGAAGCCTGAGCGTTTCTTCGCCCATTTCCCAGCCGCGCCCCGGCCGGAACGAAATGTGCATCATGCTCCTTGTACCAGTAGGCTTTTTCGGTGGCTCCTTCGCCATGTGCTTACCTCCCACGCCTGTGTGCCTGACGTTACGGAACCGATTTGGTGATGCCGATCAGCCAACACAAGAGAGAGCCGCTTTACCGGTCAAAGTCCAACTCCTGCCCCTGATCGAGCCCGCCGGTCTGGAAATCCCAGCCGGAATCTCCAAGCCCCAGCGGGTCTTTATCCTTTCCCGCTGCGCCATGAAGCCCGTCGAGCACGTCGTGCTCGTCATGCTCAATTGGGTCCAGCGTTTCGATTTCGGGCACCCCGATCTCCGGCGCTTCCACCTTGATCGGCTCGATCTTTGACGGGCCGTCTTTCGATGGCGGCTCCTTCGCGTTCACCGGAATATCGACCTCCGAACCGCCAGTGCGGTTGAACCACGCCTCATCAATCAAGGCCGTCCGCACTTGATCGACCGCGCCGCCGAACCCGTCGCGCATTTCCACGGCGATGTCCCTCGGCGCGTCCTTGATGCCCTCCACGATCTTGTCGAAAAAACTGTTGAACTCGTACTTGTCTGCCTTTGCCATCGCCTATTCTCCTACTCGTCATCGCCGTCAGCGCTGTCGATTTCGGCGGTCGCCGAGCGCATGAGCAGCGTTTGGCAATAGCCCGGCAACGCCATGAAGATTTGCTGTTGGGTAGGGACCGCTCGCGGCGGCGCGACGCAGATCGCAACGAACTCGTCACTAGCCGCCCGGTGACGAGGGCGGCTACGCCACCGCCGATAAGCCCACCGCACCACCAAGAAAAGCCCGGCCAGGACCATCAGTCGTAGGGCATAGGTGTTGAACGGCACCGGCAGGAAGTAGATCGAGCCAATGCCAATGGCAATCCAGGCCATCACGTTGAAAAGGGTGCGCCGCCACCACGGCCTAGCCGATGCCCCGCCTTGGCCGGTGCCCATCGCATTCCATTCGCGCTCGTAGGCGCGGTACTTCGCGACCACCTGCGCCTCCTTGGCGCAAGCCGCCGCCATCAGCAGCATAATGATACTCAGGCCCGCTGCGTCCCGCCCGCAAAGCCATTCGAATACGAAGAAGCCCGTCATCCCAAAGGTGAAAATGCAGAACGGAACGCTGCCCGTGACGTAGCTGTAAAGGCTTGGCTTTTTCATTTTTGCATGAACCTCGTGTAAAGGTAGTTGGTGCCGGTGGCCCTGAAGGTCCGCCCGGCCTGAAACCAGATACCCGACACCTCAAAGCCGTTCTCCGGGCCGCCCGTCTTCAGGTGCCGCGCGAAGAACGAGGGTTGCAGGTCGTAGTCGATCTGCTCCGATTGCCCGCTGGTCGAGCTGTAGCCTTCGTTGCGCCCGCGATTGACGCCCGTATTCGTGCCGCCGCCGCTGCTGCTTCCGAAGCTGACGGAGGACGACTCGCGGCCTTGGGCGTCCTTCGACATGCTCACCGACGAGTTCTGCCCCCAGCTCTCATTTTCGCCCATCGACATGCCGCGATTGAAACCGACCGTTTCACCTTCCGACCAGTTTCGCCGGAGCTGGACGCCTTTTCCGCACGTATCCGCTGCCCACTGCGCAGTTTTTTGGTCGAGGGTATGAAAGATTCTGGAGCGGCAGTTTCCGCAAAATTGCTCCGCCGCTTCATGGGGCCGCTTCCCGCCGACCATGTTGACGAGTGACGCATAGCTCTGCGTCAGGAACACTGACGCCGCGTTGCTCTGGCGGCTGACCGACAGGAACTCAGCGTCCTGTGGCAGCAGGAACAACTGACACTCATCGGCATAGCAGAAGGTGAGAGCGCGCCGGTGCTGCTCCGGCAAGCTGTTGCGCGACAGAACGCAACGCTGCCAGGCCAGCTTCATCAGCTTGTTGGCGATAACGCCGTCCTCGTTCATCGTGAGGACGGGAAACGCCACGAGGATGATCGCCCCGTGCCAGGTCGATTCCATAGTGAAGGTCGTCTTCCCAGTGAAGCAACGCTTCAGCGGCCCGGTCGAAAACCGGTCGAGCGCCACCGTCAGGCTGATGCACATATTGCTGCGCGTCTTGTTGTCCAGGCGCGCAAACTCATCGCGCCAGTAATGGCCAATATGGTTGAATTCGTCGTCGCCAATCGGCACGATCGGCTTCACGCGTGCCGCGTACATCGTCCGAAACCAGAAGGAGTGCTCCTTCCACTTGTCGTCCTTGTACTGTTCTGCATCCGTTGGTGCGGTTTGGATAAAACGCGTCACGTCTTCGAGCCGCACCGTGCCGGTCGCCGAGTACAAGATCGGCAAGGTCTTCCTAAGGAGCAGCTTCTTGGAATCGGCCCAAAATTTTTCCTCGGTCCCGCCACCGCCATCATTCACCGCGTCAGCGATGCACATGATGTAGTCCGTAATTGCGCCGATGGCCTCGCTGCCTCGACGCGCCAATTCGACATCAATCGGATTAAAGCAGTGGCCGCTCTCCGGTGAGAAAACGATGAGTGATTGTTCGCGACCATTTTGCCGCGCGTCGTGGCACCACAGTTCGATTTCGTCAGGCTTCGCGCATAGGACGATGCCGCCGCTGGGTTGCCCAACCGAAGCCCCGGCCCGCATGAGCGCCGCCCGCAGCGCCTTTCCCGAGCCGGATGTCTTGCCGGAGCCCGTAATTCCAAAAATCAGGAAATTTCCGGTCAAATCCTGCGTCGAGATATAGTCCTCCGGCGCGATGCGTAGCAGCGCATCGGGTGGTGGTGGTTTCAATTTCATGGGGGTGTTCCGTAAAAAAGAAAGGCCGCATCGTCGGATGCGGCCTCTAGTGATCGTTGCTCATTGATCCGCGTCGCCAATGCCCAGGATGGCGTTTACCAATTCCTCCACGGTCATACTGCCGTTGCGATAGGTCAACATCCCGTGCGCGAGGGCACGAGAATAGACCGTGAAGACGATGGCGTTTTTCCCGAGCCTGAGCGCGATCGCCGCTGGCAGGAGGAAGCGCACACGCGCCATCAACATTTCGACAAAGTTGACGCTGTTGCTCAGCCGTTCGAGCGCATTGGCCAGACAAACGCCCAGTTTGTCGGCGTCCACGATGGTCATGGGGTAGTTGCGAAGCTGGGCGAAGTCCATCGCGACCGCTGTAAAGTGCGGTGCGAGAACGGCGAGGCTCGTTTGCTCGCCGAAGATCGTCCCGGCACTGTTCGTCACGATGCGAAGCACGTGCTTGCCGATGACGCGTGAAAAATCTGACGGGACAGTGTCCAGCCAGGAGGGTGGTTTCCGTTGTTGTGACATTTCGATACCCCTCGGCCTTGAAAGGCCGATGCAAGACAAGCGTGATTGCTACCTCGCACTAGGGAGATGGGGTGGCGTTAACTTTGATGCAATATCACAGCCCACCAAAATGGTCCGAAAAATAAGTTTTACCCTTTGGCAATGCGAGCGCCGCTGCTTAAAATGTACTGCAACCGGCTAGGTCGAAAATCACCAATGAACTCCACAATTTCCGCAGGGGTCACACCGACTATCTTTGAAAGTGCAACGATTTTGCGTTCAAGGGGCGTCCCCTTCTTAGGCTCTGGCTTCAATGACTCAAAATAGTCGTCCAATTTGAGTGGTGGACTTCCTGTCATTGCCTTTTCCCGGGCAGCAGAATAAAGTTTAAGATCTTTACGCTGTAAATCTCCCGTGGAAAAGGTGCCGGATTCAATTGCGTCTTGGTACCAGTATTGCAAAAATAAAAGTGGATCGCCGCTTTCTTTAATGCCTTTGTACTTCTCCACCGTATATTTAAAAATGTACGGATGTGCCATTTCTTTTAATTCCTTTGCGCCCTCAATTTCAGGACACGCTTCGCTCAAAAACGCGGCAAGTGCCTCGGCAGAAGGGATTTCTCCTCTGGCGGATAATGCATCAAAGAAACTCTTGGAAATTTCTTCATATATAGACTGCGAAGTATCTTTGGTAATAACACCCTCAAAGTGCTTCTTGGAATAGGCAAGCATGTCGTTAGCAATTGCGTCGTAATTAACTACACTTATCGTGTATTCCGGTTTAAATGTAAACGGTTTTTCAAGTAAAAATAGTAACGTTTCGTTCTTTGCTATTTTTATTTCGTGTGTCTTAAGGCAGTCTTCATCTTGCAATATGCTTTTTATTTGATTTACGGGCGGCAAAGTTTCGAATGGTATTTCTATAGATTTTATTTTTACCTTTTGCAGACCAGTTAATTCTCTATGCGCCAAATAATTATAAATAAAAGGCGTCAATTCCAGAAATCCTCGGCCAAACTTGTCCAAATTATCAGGATTTAGTCTTGAGCGCTTATCTTTGGGCGTCCGAAAGGCTAATATGAGGAGGTCGCCGTCCGAAGATGAAATTTCAAATGGCACAAAAAAACCTGGCTTCTGGTGAAAGTCGTGCCAGGACATGAGAATATGTGATCTCGAAGTAAAGGCTCTTAGGGCGGGAGTATTTATTTTATTCATTTTCGATCTATTAGCATTAATGCCAAATTGCAGTGATGATACGCAAGGGTTATTTCAAATGCTTGCGAGTGTCATTGGTGCCTAATATCTCTACTGCGGTTACTTGAGCATGTTCGCATTGCAAGCCATGCCAGATGCCGGAATGATATTGCTGAATGAAACTGACCCCGTAGCGTCGCAATCGTTGGCGCAAATCATCTAGCTTTTGCCCATGAATGACAATCACCCGATGAGGCAATAGGATTCGTAGCTCAGTATCGTCATAGAGATCGCAGCCCATGTAAAGTCGCCATGGAAAATCTGTTGCGATAGGCACAGTCGTTCCATCAAACCAGCCGTAAACCGTGCAACCTTCATCGGTGCGGCCACCGGCCATTTGACCCCATGGCTCATACTCCTTCATGTCGCGCGGTAGCGCGGGGAGGGCTTCGGCTTTCGCCGGTGGCCCTCCTACCTTTTCGGTGAAGGACCGCCGCAAGGTCGGGTCACGGAACATCTCATCTAGATCATCGCTCATGCGCTACCCCCGGCCTTTCTTTCGGCGGTCGTCGGAACTGCGCAGCGAAGCTCTCCGCCATATCGCCAAGCTGCATGACAAAATCCATCATCGTCGCCGGGTCCGACCGCGCCTCGATCTGCTTCACCTCCTCATATAGGGACGCGCGCTTTTTGATGCCGACCCACTGCGTCACACGCTCTTTGATGTGATCGTATGCCTTCTCGATATGGCGCGCGATGCCGAGGCTGATCTGTGGCAGCCGGTCGAAAATGCCCTGCTTTTCGAGCGTCCTGTGGTCGATGCGTTCTGCCGACCCGGCTTCTTCCAACGCGCTGTTGGCGTGGACCTCCCACGCTTTGCGCCATTGGAACACGTTGCGCCGGGCCTCCGCCGCTTCCAGCGCCACCCGGTCCTCTTCGAGGCCCGTATTGTTGAACCGCTTGCGCGCTTCCCCAACCATCCGTTTCACGTCTGCGGGCTCATCCCAATCCGTTTCTTTCGTCGCCGAAAAGCCCGTAGGAGAATTTGCGTCCAAACGGCGGGTCGTGCAGAGGATGTGGCAATGTGGGTGAAGTCCTCCCGCTGTCGTCGGTTGGTGAAATGTTACGTCGGCGATCATGCCGCGGCTTAGGAACACGTCCCGCACGAAGCCGCGTACCAATGCGATCTGCTGTGCCTGGCTCAGCTCGCGCGGCAGCATCACCTCGCATTCGCGGGCGAGGGCGGCGTCCTTCCGTTTCTCGCTTCGCTCGACCGCCACCCAAAGGGCTTGGCGGTCCCGTGCCCAATCGGGCACATCCGGAAGGTCCGGAACCATCACCTCTTTGTGGAATACATCGTTCTGGTGATTGAACCATCGCCCGCCGTCCAGCGTCGGGTCGAACAGCCGTTCACCAGCCCGATACGACGCAGCCGCGACCACGCTGTTGCGCGTCACGCCTCCCGGCAAGGGGTCACGCCCCAAGCTCCGGGAGATGATCTTCAGTCGTAAGTGGTAAGTAGCCATAAAACCCACCCTGCCTGTTCCAAGGAAGTAAGAAGTAGATGTGCACTTAGGTGTTGCGGGGCAACACGCACATCGCAGGAAACGCGCAATCATCGGTTGCCTTACAGGAAATCATTGCAACCGAACGAAATTGCGGAACAGGCGGGTGGTGGCGAGGGACATTCGGCTGTCCCTGTGACCCTGCCCGAACCGGCGCTTAGGCAAGGCTACCAGCGCCGGGCGGGACCGGTCCCGCACCTTGCCGAGGGGCTCCAGCGCCGCCCCTCGAAACCCCGCGTTCGTTCAGAATTCCCTTCGCGTTGGCAATGGTCATTGCTAATGCAATAAGATATATCTGATAGTTGTTAGTCGATACAATCAGACATAGCTGATTGACAATCGCACATATAATCAGATATAACTTATCACATGATCCAGCCCTATGAGCAATTAGACCGCCGCTTTAGCGAACTGCGTCCCCTCGCGGAGCAGGCCACGCGCCCGTCGCGCGGCTGGCTACGCGCCGTTCGGGATGCGTTGGGAATGACCACGGCGCAACTGGCGAAGCGCATCGGCGTCACCCAGCCGCGCATTATCGAAATGGAGAAATCCGAAATCAGCGGGGCCATTTCGCTGCATAATCTCGAACGCGCCGCCGAGGCGATGAATTGCCGCGTCGTCTATCTGTTTGTGCCGACCGAGCCGTTGACGCATACCGTCCGCGCGCGCGCCGCAGCGATCGCCGAGCAGCAGCTTGCCGCCGTCGAGCAGACAATGCAGCTTGAAAATCAGGGCGTGACCGATAAGGTGAAGCGCGATGAAGCACTCACCGACATCACCAATCAACTGCTACGCCGACCGGCGCGGCTTTGGGATGCGCTGTGACCGATGAGCTGTTCATCGAGCCCGACGATGCGACACCGCTGACACCCGAGGAGCGGGAAGGGCTTATCCCCTCTTACATCGCCCTCCGCCGCGAACTGAACGAACTCGAACAGCAGAATATCCTCGCCGCCGCCACCTGGGCGCTTGCTCGCCGCCACAATCCCGTCAATGAAGCCTTCGGTCGCAACTTGCATAAGCGCATGTTCGGCAACGTCTGGCGCTGGGCGGGCGAATATCGCGGCACGGATAAGAATATCGGCACGGCGCACTGGGAAGTGCCGGTGCGGCTGCGCGAAGCCTACGACGCCGCGCGCTATTGGGTGGAACACGGCAGCTTCCCGGCGGACGAAATCGCTGTGCGCTTTCACCACGCGCTGGTATTCATCCACCCGTTTCCAAACGGCAATGGCCGCTGGTCGCGCCTCATGGCCGACTTGCTCATTGCCACGCTTGGGGGCGAACGCTTCACGTGGGGGCGTAGCGCGCTGCGCACTGCCGACCAAACCCGCGCCGCCTATATCGCGGCGCTCAAAGCGGCGGACGCGCATGACTTTGGGCCGCTGATTGCTTTTGCCAGATCGTGAGGACACGAGCATGACAAACTCTACCGTGCGTCCGGTTCATTTTGAAGATTTTGGCGGAGCCGAGTTCGAGCGATTGGTATTCGCCTATCACCTTCGGGCGGGTTGGAACGATCTCGCCTGGTATGGTCAAACGGGCAGCGACCTCGGCCGGGACATTATCGGCACGGAGATATTTGACCGCGAGCCCGATCAAAAGACAGTCATTCAATGCGTGAACCGCACAAGCCTGACCCAAGCCAAGGCCGAGCACGACATGCGTGCTGCGGTAACGGCGGCAACCGGTGGGCCGGACGCTTTTAAGTTCGTGTGCCGATCAACCGTGTCCGCGAAACGCCGTGACGCCATCGAAGCGGCGGCAAAGGCATTGGGTATCAAGAATGTCACCATCTGGTCCGGCGTCGAATTTGAAGAAGCCCTGCGTATGCGGGGCGAGTTCTTACTTCGCCGGTTCGTGGATGGCGTGGCCTTTCCCGACGAGGCAATCGAATTACGTCGCTTTGTCGATGATTTCCCCGATCTCGCCGACGACGATATTTTGAGCCTTATGGCAGCGGTCCTAGATCGCCCCGCTTTGTGGACGCCCTTTGCCTACGAGAGCTATCTACCCGCGTTCCAACAAGGCATTGAAGATACCATCTGCGCCCTGAACACCGGCGTCTGGCGAACACGTGAAGGCGCTGAAATTCGTCAAATTCCCTCGCTTCACCATTTGAAATCGCCAGCGGCAAGATCAGGCATCACGACGGTAGTTCGAGAACTCGATGAAGTTCGCCGCATATTCAAACGCAGGCTCGCCGATGGAAGTATCAAACCCTGCGGGTGCGGCAAGCCGGACTGCCCGACATTCATGGTAGAGCATGCTGCCGCCCATGCGCTTGACGTTGCACGGCATACAGTACTGCGCTCTTTCAAATCGTTGTACCCCAGTTTTCATGTGCAGCTACGCTAGACGGGAACAACGAATCGCGACTCACTACGGATCGTAGGTGATGGATAACTGGTTGGCACCAGCCCGGTTCGCTCACACGCTCCAGCCTTTTGTTATCGCGCCCGGACAAGAAGCCGGGGAACGCTTAGCAGAAGGAACGCCCGGGGCGCTTGTCTATGCCTGTGTACAGGGCAACGGCAGACCCATTATCCGGTGAACGAGGGGAAAATCGTTCTCCCGGCGCGATAACCTCGCAACCTTCTGGCTGCGACCGGTCGCCGCTTAGGGTCATTCCCATGACTATTAAGCCGCGAATAAACGTGGATGTAAAAGTAGATGTAGCCGCCATCGTCCGCTGGATTGTGGTGCTCATCATCTGCCTACATTGACAGGGGCAGGCATCTCCGGATGCCTGCCTTTTCTCGTTTGATTGCAAAATCGACATCTACGCGGGCCTCGCCGTCGCTGATAAGGCTTCACACAGCTCGTCGATATGGTGGATGACTATTTCCTCAAACTCACCGGCGGTCACACCTCGAAAAGAAAGCAACTGCGAACGCGATTGGTGAGGCGCGCAACATTCAAGCCACAGGCCATCTGGATGTAGGCTCAAGGTGGTTTTATACGCCATGGTTTCAGCGTGTTCGGCCATCTTTTTCAGCGACGCAAGATCAATATCCTCGAACGGTGTGATGGGTTTACTCGGTACAAAAACACCCCCGCCTGTCGCTTCCGCTATTCGTTCCAGTATTTCTTGGAATTCCGTCGATTGCTCAGCTTCGTTCACCTTCTCTAGCTTTACTTTGACAGCATCGTCGCTGGCGAGGGGCGAATGAATGAAGCCAATACCGGCGTCCTGTAGGCGCAGACCTGTCACGCCGACGCCACTTAACCTTGCCGTGTGGGCAGCATATTTCCACTGTGTTTTGCCGCTGGCCCGATCGTTCAACTGGTCTTCCGTTTCCGGCACGCCAATGGTTATTGTGTCCCATAGTGTGACGCCAGCGTGAGGTTCGTAATGATGGTCGCCAGGGCGACAGACCAACACGTTAGGCACACCCCCGACTTCGGCATTGAAGGTCACCCCGGATTCGCCCATCAATTCCCGAAAAGCTGACCGAAACTTCAGTTCACCGGGTTGAATGCCAGGGATGAACCCCGGCCTCAACTGCGCTTCTTTCGCCTCCAGATCACGTACAATATCCAGGTCGCCGATAGCCGTTTCTGGCAATGGATTGGTCAACACGCCTTTGCGGATTTTCCTCAATTCAGCGTCCGGGCTATGTGAGGCGATTACGAAATCAATATCATGCTGCCGAGATGCCTCTTGAAGGATGCTATACACGGAAGAAATGCTCTCACCAGCTTGCACAGCTTGCCAACATTTCCTGATGGCGGTTAGCGCCTGATCGGAAAGACCGGCGTAGGCAATTGAAATATTGACCGAGATCGCTATCGCCTTCAGGCGCCCAGGGATGGCGTTAGCACGAGTTGCGCCAGCATTGGTTATCATCGTGTCGCTGAGGATGATAATCCGGTCGCCGAACACTTTTGCAACGACAATTGTCATTGGTTCCTACCTTTCACCGTCGTCAAAACAACTCCCCCTCCGGCGGCCAGTCCTTGCCGCGGCGGATGAGTTCGACATCGAACGTGCCCGCCGGTGCGGGGGCAAGTAGCTCGCCGTTGGCGTCATAGAGCCAGTCGCCGAAGCGCTTTGGTGTCACCACCACGATCTGCCGGTCATGGATGGGCTCAATGTCGGGGCCTGGATCGGTGGTGAGCATCGTGAAGAAATCCTGCCCGCCGATGGTCTTCCAAAGCCCGGCGATGGCCATCCACTGGTCTTCTTTTGGCGTGAACTGGTACTTCGCTTTCGGGCTTTTCGTGCCCTTGTATTCGTAGAACGCCGACATGGGGATGAGGCAGCGTTCGCTATCGCGAAACTCGCGGCCCTCGGAGCGAAAATTGAAGACCGGGCCGCCCTTGCCACGTGGCGGGAAGCCGAACTTCGCGGGCGAGAGCGCCATGCCATTGCCGGCGACGCGCAACACGGCGGCGGGCTCCGTGATGCGAATGCTGTCCGCTGCGGGCAGGTCGAGTTCCGTCTGGATCATCGGCACGCCGATATCGAGGGACGCCATCAGGTCGAGATAGGCTTCCCATGCAATCCTTTGTTGAAATTCGTTGCACATGTGGGCCTCCGGGCGAGGAGCCTAAACCCTTGACGCAATTCTGAAAAGTCAGGCCGTCCCCAGAAGATGATTCTGGCCTATTGACTCTGCGCGAACATGAGGAACAAAATAAGAACATGAACGCGCCAATCCTGCCCTTGTCCGGCCTTTTCATCCTGCGATTTAACTCGCTCGCCATGCTCGAAGGGCATCCATGGGTGTTGCCCGCGCAGACCGTTGCCCGCGACCGCGATGTCTTCCGCATCGGCGGTTGGCGCTACACGAAGCACTGCGAACCGCAGCACCCGTGCGCGCCCGACATTGCCCAAGCCTGGGCACCGGATAAAGACAGCCGCACCGAGATGATGCGCCGTCGCATGGAGGTCGAAAGCTTCCTAACGCAGCCTTCCAATGATCCGGAAATGTCGTTGCGTCTGGTGGACGCCGCGCTGGACCGCATGCCGGGAAGCTGGCGCAACCCGGTCATCCGCCCGAGCTGGGGCATCCTGCGCGACCTGCTGCATCTCAACGGCATTCGCCTCAGCACCGGCACGTTTCAGCGCTGCGTCGCGCGCTGTCCGATCCGCGCCTATCGCGGCGTGCCGGTCGAGTTCAAGCGCGCCGTGCGCTGCGAAATCGGCGGTGCCCATCACGGCCAATATGAAGCGCTGCCCATCGTGCCGCGCGGGAAATAGGTGAACCATGCTCGATCCGCACAGCCATAAAGTTCTGTTCCACCGCGCCCTGGTCGTCATGGAAAATGACAAAATCTATGACGCCAAGCGCTGCGACAAAATGGGACCGAACATCTACCGCATCGAGGGCCAGTTCTATCGCCGGGACGGCACGCCTCGGCCCGTCAACCCGAACGCGCCAGCCATCGCTTCTATCGTCACGTCGCTTCAGGCCACGATGCATATGCTGCTCGACCCCGGCGAAGTCTACGGCGCACAGGGCAGCGGCAACCGATACCCGCAATATGACTTCAAAGAGCAATATTCGAAAAAGGCATGAGCCATGGGCTGGAAAACCGAAACCCCGCTCGCCGACCTGCCGCGTCGCATGGCGCTGGTCATGTGGGCTAACGGCGCATGGGAAGACACCACGCCGTATGAGCTATTGAACACTTACCATTTCCCGCGTTTCCTCACGGTCGATCAGATCGAGTTCGCACTGGAAACGCAGATATTCGACGCGCTGGAAAAATTCCGGGGCGAGGCAGAAGGAGAAACCGATGGCACTCGAAATTTCCGGAAATACGGAACCGTATCTCGACTACCACCTGCGCAAATATCTGGGCCAACTGATCGCGGGCGCATACGCGCTTGACGATGTGGTCGAAGATCTGAAGCGCCTGGCAGTCGCCGCCGCAACTGACGATCCCGCATTCTATTACATCATCGGCGAAGGCGATCCCATCGTCGCTGCTGATGGCCGCGAACTCGACATGGACCCGAAGCGGCCCGACGCACACGAACCGCTCACGCCGCAGGAAATCATCCGCGCGCTCAACGCCAAACCGCAATGGCATAGTGTCACCGCGACCGCCTCAAACACCACGGCAAGCAATCAGCTCAGGTGACGCAAAGTTGACAGAACTCACCAAATTGGGGAATTGCGCGGAAGCCTAGCCACTGCCATCAATGCGGTGGCCGGTCTTTTTCCTGGGGCGGGTCGAAGGCGGATGGCTGCTCGCTCACCCCTCAATGGCCATCCGCCACCCTCGCGGGCGTAGTTCGGGTTCAACGATCACAGGCGATTGCCTTGTATCGTTTGGGAAATTACGTCGGGATGCCGAAGAATGAAGCGACCGGCACCCTAAAATGCTTTGCCAGCCTATAAAGCTGTCCTGCGGGTATTTGGGCCTCTCCACTTTCCCAAGCATCAACGACCGCTTCCGCAACGCCAGTCAGCGCCGCAACGTCGATACGGGTTTGCCCATTTGCTTCACGCCGCGCCCGCAGTTGCGTACCGACGATCTGTTTCGTGGTCATGCCATACCATGGAGCGCGGTCTTTGAGTTGGATGATGTCGCCCATTTCTGCCTTCTCTTCTAGAGTCAGCAATCATAGGGGATCGCGGGGCGTAAACAACCTGCCATTGAGCGAAATGCCTGGCCGGATTGTCTATTTCCGTCGTCAACTTACCTGCCGTATCTCGGCATAGGTGTTGTCGATTGCGGCGGATAAATTCAGCCGCTTCGCATGGCAATACCGGACGAGGGCGTTCGCAAATACGGCGGACAGATCATTCGCTAGTTCGGTTTCTTCAACATCACAGGCTAGCTCCTGTAGCATTTCGAGCTGGCTAAAGATCGCAGTCATCGCGCGATCCTTCTTCGATTTAGCGACGGTCATCTACAAATACTCCGGGCACTAGTTCTACAAAAATAGACAACTTTGAGCTTTGGCTCATATCCTAAAGGGGGAGTTAATTTGAGCTTCCCCCGAGAGTTGAATTTTTTCGTGATGCAAATAAGGATCGCCCGTTTGCGCGGCCCATGTCGCTGCACGCGGGGCCTGAGCAACAATCAACGCGCTCATTTTGGCGAATCGTCGCCTATCGAAAATTTCAGGCTCAGCGAGGACTATGAAAAGGGCCGTGCGGCTGAAAAGCTCCGCGCTCAGAACCCTTTGACGCGGTGCACGCGCTTCCAGACCTCCATGGAGCCAAGAATCGCCGCCCCCACAGCCAGATAGTTTTCAGCCATTGGCAACCGCTCGTTCCAGAATACTAACCCATAAAGACTGTCACATGCGCCCTCAATCAATAGCGTTGATGATAGGACGCCCCAGAAACTCAAAGGATAGGAACGCATCGGGAAGAATGGAGCGGAGAGCGAGTAGGTGTTTAACCACTGCCCGCGCCCACTTCGGTACATTCGCGTGAAAGTTACGAATACAATGATGGCGGCAAACGTGGCCATCATCACGTCGCCCATCAGGTCCGCGTTTACATTCGATGGGTTGGCTGGAAGTATCAGGAACACCGAAAACCCGAGCAGCACGAACACCCTAGCGACGATCCATAGAGCCGGTCGCATCGTCATCTGTACCTCATCGGATGGAATGGCCGCGGACGCTATGCCCGCGCGATGATCGAGCGCCTGCAAACCATGTGCCGCATCTTCGACGACGATGCTCGCTCGCCCCTATCGGCCGAGCGCTATTGCAGTTAGCTCATGTTCGGGCCGACTTTCAGCGGATTTGGTCCATGGCTTGCCCAGAAATCAAGGTCGGTGAACCCGTCTTGATTAACTCGGCTCTCATCGACTTCCAAGCACTCGGCCATATGGTAGGCACCGATTGAGGAAATTGCCTCAGTGGTCGCCATGCGGCGGCTAATGACGATTGTATCGGAACCAATATCGTAGGCACGAAATCTACAAACGCGGACAGTCATGCGAGCCTCCATATTGCGAAATAAGTCGCGAATCAGCGCGCACGCTATCCTCTACCAGCGGCGATTACTATGCGTATTCCATAACGGAAAATGGCATAATTCATCAAATAACTTTTGCGGCCGCGATCAGATCGTCAGTTTGTAATTGCCGCTTTCATCGAAAGTCGGTGTCGCTGCTTTGCCCGCCAAGCCTGCGATATGGTCCAGCATTGGCCTTAGGACGCTCGCGGTCTGTTGGTCATCAGTTGGAACTGCTTCCAGCACGCTTTCAATGAAATGATATTGGTCCCGATCAGCCGGGATTGGCGTGTCCGGCCATAGGCGGCTGGCATTGCCAATGACGAATTTCATGCCGCGCACATTCAGGAGGCTTGCGAGCACAACCAGCGGCGGCTGGACGCCGCATAGATGGAGCCCATGTGCGTACAGGCGGGCATACCTTACCAAATGCGCTTCCGTTTCAATTGTCCGATGCGGGTTCCATGTCCTTACTGACTCAACAGCGCCGGAGCGGAAAACCTGGACATAGGCGTGCTGCTCAGCTGCGTCCTCGTTCACATTTGATACGCCCAAAAAGCCATCGAAATTGAGTCGCGGATATTGCGACTCCTTGCGTCCTAGGGGGGGAAACGCCCGCCAATGTCGTTCGACTTCCGCCAAAGATAATGAGCCTCGTAAATCAAAGGCGCTGTAAGGGATAACATGCAACACCAGAAGCCCATTTTCAGCCACCAGCGGGACCGGTGTTTCCCGGGCAACGATCTTAGCAATGCGTTCCATTTTGAACGCCCGGATTCGCTCGCTAAGTTGGGGAGCAACCACGAAAAGGCTTCGGAGTTCTTCCACATTGGGCTCGTATCTCCGCGCCGAAGCTGACGACCGGGCAAAGAAGCGGCGCGTACCTTTATAGGCCACACGATGAGGCGGGTTGTAGCTCCTCGGAACACGCAAAATTATTACGTGCCCTCCTTGCATTAAAGGCACCGCGGCGGTCTGCAAATTTGATAAGGGGGGCTCGATGCCTCCGCGCGCCATTTGATCCAATCGCATGCGCTCAGCATCGACGTTCCCGAAGAACGGTTCAAACGCGGTGGGCTTCCCGTGGTCTTCGGCCATTCCGATGACGAGGTCGCCACCGGCTGAATTCGCAAACGACGAAATGTCGGCGAGAAATTCCTTATGGTCTTCGTCCTTGCCGCCATAGGTCACACGTTTATACTCAATATACAAAGATTCCGCCGTGGCAGCCTCAATCAACCGTTGAAGGTCGGCCTCGGTTACTTGTTCCAGCGGAATATGTGTAAGGGCCATCGTTTGTTGCCACTCCCGAGCGAGAGTATAGCCCTACCGTTCTTTTCTCAGCAATCAAGATTAACTAAGGGGCGTCGCCCCTCGCGCCTGCAAGGGTCTTCGATGAACGGTCAGGCCGTATCCCCAACTTTCATTGGCTGGCGCTGCATGAAAGCCGGGTGATCCCCCTCGGCCTCGACCGCCCTTGCAGTTGCTACCCCCACCCTCGGCGGGAGCCAGGGTTGCATTGCGCAACCCATTTCTCAAAAAGGCTGTATAACCACGCTTGAAGTCCTGCCCACTTCGAGAGCATGCCGCCTCGGTTCGTCAGGCCGATATTACTTTCTCTCCAAATTGAGTTGTAAATTATTCAAGACCAAACCGGAGGTTCCGTCGTGCTGACACGCAGCCATTCCGCTCCATTCAGCGAGTGTAGCGCTACTGGTGGTACCGTTTGAATCGGTTGCAACAGCTTCAAGAGTTGCGACCGCTGGGTGCCCTGTTCCCGTGAGCAACTGCACGGGTTCAACTTTTATTGGCTGTTTCTCGTCGAATGAAATTTGCACCGGTTTAGTGGGGTAACTCCCTGCGGGAACAATGAGGCGCAAGCTGGGATTTACCCCGCCTTTCACGATAAGGTCGATTGTTTTTCCATCAACATCTTCTTCGCAATTTTTGCTCAAATCAGTTGTACCGCCATCCGTCACTTGAGCGACAATTGAGAGCGGCTCAGAGGCAGAACTGCTTGGCTCACCGACTGAACTAGTAGAACTGGCCGAATTGGGAAGGGCACTTGAATCCTGACTGCTGTTGACACCGCAACAGGGGACGGGTGCGGGGCCGTGCATCAGCGCTAGCGGAGGGCTCAACCATACGACAAGTCCAATTACCATTACAGACAAGCCAACAGGTCCATCAATGGTGGTGCCGTCGGGAAGCTTGATGACTCCGTTGCCCTTTGAGCCTTTCCAGAGGAAGACCAGGCCCGCAACTAACAGCAATATCCCTACGACGGTTTTTATAAGCTGAACTTCCATTTGCGCCCCACGTCGTCAACGTTTCCAAGCCCCAATGTAAGTTGAAGGCTGAAGCTGCACAATGTCAAGGTGTGGCCGCGTTTGCGGTGGCAGTCTTTACATTGGAAGGCGTATCGCGCAGCGCTATGCTTTACCGCTAACTTACACAGTCCTTACACACTCGCTATCGCGTATCGAAAAAAATTAAATTATTTCAGCTACTTGAAAGTTATTGACTCAGACTTAAAATCTGTTTCGAGTAATCGAGTACCGGTTCGATTCCGGTCGGGAGCACCACGCTTCGCTCCTTCTGGGCTACGCGTGGCACGGCCACGCTACCCTTGAGCGAATGGCCAACTTATAGCCCCCCGCTTATTCAGTTCGCAGGAAACTATTTCTTCGTCGTCGGCGCGGGAGCCGCTGTCGGGGCCACTGCAGCAGGCGGTGCAGGTGGTGCGCTCGGTGGTGTCGCCGGGGCGGCCGCTTCCGCTGCAGCGGCTTCGCTTTGCGCTGCTTTCTTGCGGCGATCGGCCAGTTCCTGCGTCACATCCTTCGCCTTTTTCGGGCTCATATTCGCGAGCACCAGCGCCACTTTGCGCTCCGACATCTTGCCGATCACATCGAGCAAAATCGGCATTTCCATTTCGTTGAAAATATTCGCCGCATCCTCGGGCTTCATGTTCTCGTAAATTTTCACGAGGCTCTTGATCTGGCCGTCCTGTTTCTCGTTATACTGCGCGAGCACTTTCGACAGCTCGACCTGCAGCGTTTTCATTTCGGCGATTTTGTCGGTGAGGCGCTTTTCCGAAGCATCGAGCGCTTTTTCCTTGATGTCGAGGTCGGCCTCGCGCTGGTCGAGTTCGTCGCGGCGCTTGCTGAGGTTCTGCAACAAATCGAGTTCGCTCTGCGTGAAGCGCGGCTGCGCGTCGCGCGCTTTCATCGCCTCGATGTCTTTCACGCTGGTTTTACCCGTGCCGTAGGTCATTTCTTCGGCGGGTTTCTTATCTTTTTTGCCGTCCTTCTTGCCGGAATCTTTTTTATCGTCGGGCTTGTCGGCATTGTCGCCTTCCGCCGGTTTATCCGTCGCCGCGGCGCCGTCTTTCGGCGCGCTCGCATCCGCCGCCGTTGTGTTCCCGTCCGTTTTCGCAGCGGCATCCGTGCTCGCCGCATCCGGCTTTTTCGCATCTTCCGCGATCGCCTCACGCGCGCTGTACATCTCGCGCAACGGCTTACTGTCGATATACAGCTCGTTCATTTTGACGATGAACAGCAGCGCCATCATGGTGATGGTGAGCGGCAGCAGGCGCAGGCGGCGGCGCTTCGGGAAGGTAAGTGCGGATTTTTTGGCCATGGATTATCCGTTCGATTCGCTGCTGTTTTTCTTGCCGATCAAATTCAGCAATTCCTGTTCGGCGCGGCTGCGCATGCGCGGCGGGCGACGGGCGGGATCGGCAGGCGGCGTTGCCGCTTCCGCCGCCGTAGCGGCTGAACGGCCGGGCAAAATATCCGCAAGCGTGCGCGGTGCCGCCGAGCTATCGCGCGCCGGGCGTGGCGCGGGCGCAGGCTCACTCTTGCCCGCCATTTTATTGCCACGCGCGATCAGCGCCTCGAGATCGTCCGCAAGGAAATTCGCCTTGTCGATCTTATGCTGGATATTGTCGCTGATGCGCATCGTCGCCGCGTGGATTTCGTTGATGTTCTGCGTCGCCCGCCGCGTCGATTCGTCGAACTCGCGGATGATGCGGCCAAGGTCAGACTTGCTGTCCTGCAAATCACGGATGCGGCGGTTGAGCTTCAAGCAATAGACCAGCGTCGCGAGCAGCAAGCCCGCCATGAGCAAATCCAGCAGCGTCGAAAAAAAGCTCATCAGAACGCCCCTTGCTCGCGCAATAATTCACGGAACTGGCGAATATCGTCGTTGATCGCAATCGCGATACGGTCGCCAACACGGCCCACCTGCCCCGTCGTCACCGGCACGCCGCCGCATTTGATGCGCACGGGATCTTCGGGCGATACATCGAGCAAAATCGTCGAGCCGATCTTGAGGTCCACCACTTCGCCGAGCGAAATTTTGCGCTCATCCAGCACCGCCTCAAGCTCAATATCGGCTTGGCCGACTTCGCGACCGAGATGCCGTTCCCACACTGAATCCTGCCCGAATTTTTCACCCATGAACAATTGCAGCAGCAAATCGCGGATGGGTTCGAGCGTCGCGTGCGGCAGCAAAATCTCGATCATCCCGCCGCGCTCCTCCATATCCACGCGCAGGCGCACCAGTAGCACGGGGCTATTCGGGCGCGTGATCTGCGCGAAACGCGGGTTGCTCTCAATCCGGTCGAAGGCGAAGCTGACCGGCGACAGCGGATCGAACGACGAACTCATGTCCGACAGCACGATATCCGCCATTTTGCGCACGATATCCTGCTCGATGGTGGTGTAGGGCCGCCCCTCCACCCGCACCGGTTTCGCCGTGCGGCGGCCACCGAGGAGGATATCCACCGTCGAGTAAATCTGCGAGGAATCGATGGTGACGATGCCGAAATTCTCCCACTCCACCGCGCGGTAAACGACGAGCAGCGCGGGCAGCGGGATGGAGTTCAGGTAATCGTCGAAGCGCATCGACACCATGGAATCGATCGATACATCCACGTTGTCCGAGGTGAAGTTACGGAAGGATGAACTCAGCATGCGCACGAGGCGGTCGAACACCACTTCGAGCATCGGCAGCTTTTCGTAAGCCATCATCGAGCGGTCGAGGATGGCGTAAATGCCGGAATTGCGGTCCGGCCCCGCCGCGCCGTTATCGAAGCCGAGCAGCAGGTCGATCTCGTCCT
>OUNJ010010267.1_pt1 | contig 25306 bp, 26 predicted proteins | sample 1755361 | NCBI WGS metagenome assembly OUNJ01 (sample SAMEA3914825, study PRJEB12502) | metagenome | biome: forest; material: soil | place: USA | collected 2012-03-12 | depth 0.1 m
ATCGAGGTCAACGATATCCTCAGTGACGACCTCGGCCGCCGTTATGCGGTGGCGTCGAGCGAACTGAGCGATATGGGCTGGCGGCTGAGCGCGACGCAGATCGTGGTGTCGCGCCAGAGCGCCATCGGCGGGCTGATGGGGACGATCCGATGATCGCCGCCCGTTGCAAGCCAGCGGGGCTCGACGCGGCGCTTCAGCGGCTCGATACGTCGCGCCTGGCCGGAGCGGTGGGGCAGGCTTTGAATGCCCAATTGAATGCTGCCGTCACCGCTTTGCGCGCCGGGCGATTGCCCGATGCCAAACGGGCGGCAATGATCACCGCCAATGTCACCGAGGCCTCGGCCTTTCCGGTACGCGCCGTCATCGCCTCGCAAGGGGCGGTGCCTTCGCCGCAACAAACACCGGACAAGGAGGCGGCTGTTGGCGGCCTCACGGCCAAACCGCAGGCCCTGTCGCCGTCCGACCTGCGTGACGGCATCGACGCCGCCGAACCGGCGATCCGAGCCGCCATCGCCACGGCTTTCACGGAGACCCTGTCGCCATGACCACACGCGAAGACGTCTTTTCGACCCTTTTCGACACGCTGTCAGCAATCACCTGGGGCACCAATGACACCTGGGCGCACGCGTCACGGCGCCTGGCCCTGTTCGCCGACGTGGCGCAACCGGCGATGATGCTGACGGCGCACGACGAAACCATCCGCCAGCGCGCCGGCGGCGACTACTATCAAAGCTGGAAGGCGTCGGTGCTGATCTATCACCAGACCGGCGATGTCTCAGCCATTCCGCAGCAGACCGACAACCTGATCCTGGACGCTGTGTTCGCCGCCTTGGCGCCCGACGACGCCTTGGGCCGCAACTTCACGCTCGGCGGGCGGGTCAGCCGCTGCTTCGTCGACGGCGCGGTGCGCAAGTTCCCCGGCGATCTCGACGGCCAGTCGATGATCGTCATCCCCATCACCATCATCGTTCCCTGAGGCAACATGTCAGATACTCCCGAGCCTTCGCCCGCACCGCCCGAACCTGTCGTTCCCGTTGAATCGGAACCGATGCCGGAATGGTGGCAACGCTTCCTGAAAGCCTGAATTCTGAATTTCCGGAAGCACGCTTCCGGTGCCCCGATCGCTGCTTGGGCAACAGCTTTTCTCCCAATGGAGTTTTCGTCCATGTCCACCCAAACCCTGTTCGGGATCGGGGCGGTTTTCGCCACTCCGGTCGGTGTGTCGAACCCGACGCCGGTGCCGATCGTCGCCCTGCAGAACATCAGCTTCGACATGTCGTTCGAGGTCAAGGAACTGTACGGCAACCAGTCCTTTCCGATCGATATCGCCCGCGGCAAGGGCAAGATCGGCCTGACCGCCTCGGCCGCGGTGTTCGACCCGACGCTGATCAACAACCTGTTCTTCGGCATGACCCAGACGGCCGGCGAAACCCGAGCTTCGGTCGCCGAGGCGGGTACGGTGCCGGCGGTATCGACCTACACGATCACGGTCGTCAATTCAGCGACCTGGACAGAGGACCTCGGTGTCGCCGCCCTGTCGACCGGAAAGGTGCTGACGCGCGTGGCGTCGGCGCCGGCTACCGGTCAATACGCTGTGTCGGCGGGCGTCTATACCTTCGCCGCCGCCGATGCCAACATGCAGGTCTTGCTGAACTACAAGTACACCGTCGCGACCGGCGCCGGCGTCGGTTCGGTGACCAGCATCACCAACCAGGCCATGGGCGTCGCGCCGGCCAATAACCGCCTGGTCTTCTATACGCGCCGCTCGACGACCGGCAAGCAACTGGTGCTGACGCTCAATTCGGTGACCTGCACGGCGTTCAAACTGGCCGCCAAGAACGACGACTTCGCCATGCCGGACTTTACCCTGTCGGCCTTCGACGACGGCACCGGCAATATCGGCAGCTTCTCGGCCAACGGCACCAACTAAACGCTCCGATCCCAGGACAAAGGACAAAGACGTGGCACAACTGACCCTGGACGGTGACAGTTTCACCGTGGCGCCGTTCACGCTCGACAAGCTCGAACGCGCTGCCGACGACATCGACGCCGTCAATGCGGCGCTGAATACCCGTGACGGCAGCTGGAAATCGATGGTTTCCAGCTACCGGCCGGTTCTGCGTATCGCCGAGATCGGCCTGGCCGGCACCGATACGCCACTGACGGCTGACGAGCTGATGCAAAGGGCGTCGCTGCGCGATGCGCCGGCGATCTTCGCCTTTTTCACCACGGTGCTCGAAGAGGCGGGGCTGCAACAGCTGGGGGAGCCGGCGGCGGAGACGGAAGCGACGACGGGCCAAGTCTCGGCGGAGGCCACCTCGCGCGGCAAAGGCAGCCGCTCCGCCGGCAAATCCGCCGCATAATCACCGACCTGGTACTGGCCGGCATCGAAGGCGGATCCCGCGCCCGGGTGTCGGGCCATCTCACCCTGTTCGACGTCGCCGACTATCGCGATGGCTGGGCGCGCAACGGCCCGCCGGCCTATATCACCCAGGCGGCGATGGCCGGGTGGAAGCCGCAAAAAGAACAAAACGACGATCAGCGGTTTGATGATCTAATGCGCATGCTGGGCGGTAGTTGAGCGACACGTGGCGATCTTTCGGGATCGCCTTTTTCTTTGGAGTGACCCATGGCCAGTTCGGACGACGGCAGGATCGAAATTCCCGTCAATGTCGATGTTACCGGCGCCGAAGCGATCGATGCCCTGCGCGACAAGGTGGAAAAGCTCAACGACAAGCTGGGTGAGCTGACCAAGGCAACGGTGGAAGGCGCTGGTGCGGCTGCCAATACGGCGGTGAACGTGCTGAAACTCGGCAGCGCCTATGACGCCGCCGCCGGCAATCTGTCGCGGTTTCTGAGCACGCTCGGCAGCCAGACCGGCATGCTGACGCAAAGCGTGACTCAGCTGGCGGCGGTGCGTACCGAACTGGAAGGCATCGCCAAGGCGACACCGGCCGCGACGAAGGCGGTCGACGGGGCCAAGGGCAGGGCGAAAGCGGTCCCGGCGCCAGACACGCCGATGCAGTCGAAAATCAACCAGAGCCTGGGCGTTGGCGCGCCGGTTCACAGCGCCAAGGACTCGGCCTCGGTATTCGAGGCGGATTTCGCTGCCAAGGCGTCCGGCGCCGGTCAGGCGGTCGAAGACGTCGCCGGCAAGGTCGAAAAGCTCGAATCGTCCGCCAGCAAGGGCAAGGGCGTCATATCCGGACTGGCCGGCAATCTGCTGTCCATGGTGCCGCAGCACCTGACGGAGACGCTGGGCGAAACCGCCGGCAAGTCGTCGATGGCGACCGAGGCCATGGAGGCCCTGACCGGTGCCGTAGGCGTCGAACTGACGCCAGCTTTGGGGATTGCAGCGGCGGGCGCGGCGGCGTTTTACGGCGCTTTTGGATTGCTGCACGCCAGCCTGCAGAAGGGTATACCGCCTGATCTGACCAAGGGCATGAACCTGACGGCCGAACAGATGCAGCGGCTGAAGGAGAAGGGCACCGACCTGACGGTGACCTTCAATGACACGGTGCAGGCGACGTTCGAGGTCTTCGCGCAAAAGGCGCAGTCGGCTTTCGAGGACGCCTATGCGCCAATAAAGCCGTTCATGGATAAGGCGGTCGGCGCCATTTCCGATGGTCTGGGCAAGGCCTTCACCTTCACCATCGGTCTTCTCGGCACCGTTTTCGATGCCTACAAAAATATCGCCATGGCCATTTTGACCTTTGTCGGCCCGGTCGTCGCCAAGGTGGCATCCCTGTTCGGCACGGCGATCGGCAATGCGGTCAGTGCCTTCGAGCAGATCGCGGCCACGGTGTTCAATGTCGTCAAGACAACGATCGAGACCGTTTTGGGTATTGCCCTGGGCGGGTTCAACGCCATCACCCTGGTGTGGAAGACCTTCCCGCAAATCCTGCAAGACGCCTTCATTACTGGCGTTAATGTGGCCGGACAGAGCGTTGCTGACTTCATCAACAAGGTCGAGGGACCGATCAATTCAGCGCTCAAGGCCTTGGGAGCTTTTGCGCACGTCACTATACCCGAGATTCCGCCCGTGAAATGGGACAATTTGCCGAATGGCGCCGCCGGCGCCATGGCAGCAGTGGGTAACATATTCAAAGTCAAAATGACGGATGCCAAAGATATCGTTGAAGGCGCCGTCGGAGCCATTTCGAAAAACTTGCATGACAACATCGCTGGCGCAAGCGCCTATGCTGGTGAAATCCAGGGGCAAGAAGTTCAGGACCGGAAAGACCGTATTGCTGAAGCCGCAGGGCCCTCCGGGGCCGGCGCAGGGGGGACGCAACCTCGCGGGCTTCAACCTCAGAGCCGTTCGGGAGGGAACGGCATTCGAGTTGCACCCGATAATGACGAAATCACACCGATTGCCGCAATCCCCTCGGTCCAGCCCCTGGTTGATCAGGCGATTGACGGACAAAACGAAATCAGCGTCGCGGTTGTCAAATCGACCGGCACTCAGGCCAATGCCTATCGCCAGATGTACACCAATATCGGCAACGAGATGCGCACGACGGTTGAGGGCCTGATCAAGGGAACCGAAAGCTGGACGCAGGTGGCGCAGCGGTTGCAGGACAGCTTTATCGACAAGCAACTGCGCAACCTACAGAAATGGCTGACGGCCCATCTGGAAGCTAACACCGCCAAGACCGCATCCGATGCGGCGACCGCAGCGACGGCAAAGTCGGTGACTTTAGAGGCGGCCATCAGCCAGGCCAACAAAAACGCCGTGCTGGCGGGGCAAGGAGCGTACACCCAGACCATGAACGCGGTCCCGCCGCCGCTCAACTTCCCGTTGGCCGCCGCGTCGGCCGCCGCCGCCTATGCCGGATCGATGGCCCTGGCCGTGTTTTCTGCGCGTGGCGGTTGGGACAGCGTGCCCTATGATGGAGCGGTGACGGCGTTGCACAAGAACGAGATGGTGCTGCCGGAGAAATACGCCTCGCCGCTGCGTGACATGCTTGGCCGCAATGGCGGCGCGACGACCGTCAACAACCGCAGCGTCAGCCGTCGCGGCGACGATCACTATCACATCTATACGCAGCCCGGAATGAACCCGCGCGATGTCGCCGACGCCATCCTGAAGGGCCGCCGTGGCAACATGTACGATGCAAGACGGTTTGCGTGACGACGTGCTTGCTAAAGTGCCGGACTATCATTGAAGCTAGTGTGACGGCTTGGCTTTCAGTGACCACGCGGTGTCAGGGCAGGCGGCAAAGACCTGATTTATCTTGTCCGCGGCATCGCCAAGGTCGAATTCATCGGTGATCGGCACGTCGCCGCTATCGAGAATTTGCAAGACAATGTGCTTCGCTGTGAGCAGGCGAGAGATCAACTTTCCGCCCGGAGAATCGGGTTTCGCGCCATTTTCGATCAATATGCCATGACCGGAATAGTTGGCGGGCATTTCGAACGGCGTGCCGCCGTCGATTCGTATTTTGACGGGACGTTGTGCATCAATCACAGGCTGGCGTGAAACTAAACCGACTGACATTTGGCCGCCTGTTCTCGCGTCACAGACAATTCCCACTTGGAGGTCCCCGTCGGCATTGAGGGCGGCAATGCCGCCGGCGGCGTCGGTCATTGGATCTTTCATCGGAAAAAACTTATTTTCCGCCGAGGCGGCGCCAGCGACCCCCAGCAAAACAATCGGCAAAAGACAGAGCGCGCGCATTCGGTTTCCCCTCGCTGTGGTTGAGTGGACGCTATCATTGGTGCGAGCGTCCGGCAAGGCGTGACAGCCGCTCAAAAGGGCGTTGTACCCGCCGGCATTGTCGTTCGCCGATGGCTATTCCTATTTAGCAAGGTTTTTGGCATGATGACTTCCGTTCCCGGCCGCTGGGTCGTCAGTGAAAGCGACCTGTCGGTCGCGCCTGACGTCTTCCCGGCCTTGCCCGGCCAGGGCTTCGTCAAGAAGGGCCCGACCTTCAAGACGGCGACGCGCCAGGTGGTCAATGGCCGCGAAACGCGCAATGCCCGGTGGTCGACGCCGCGCTGGGCCTTCGAGATCAGTTACGAGGCTATCCGCGATCGTGTCGCCCTGCCGGAGCTGCAACGCTTCTGGGCGTTCTTCTGCACGGCGCTGGGCGCGTATGGCGCGTGGTTCTTCCACGATCCGTTCGACGATACGGTGGTTGGCGGCACGCTGGGCGACGGCGATGGCGCGACGACCGATTTTCAGGCGACGCGGACGCTGGGCACCGGCACGGGCTTTGCCTTTGATGACGCGGTCTACGCCTTCTGGCAGCAACCGCAGGTCTACATCGACGGCACGCCGACGACGGCGTTTACGGTGCAGCCCTGGGGCACGATCCGCTTCGATAGCGCCCCGGGCGGTGGCACCAACCTGACCTGGTCGGGCAAGTTCCTGTTCGTCTGCCGCTTCGACCAGGACGAGGCCGACGTCCAGCAGATGACCCATGACCTGTTTTCAAACGACGGGTTGAAATTCCTGAGCCTGAAACCCTGATGAAAACCGCATCGAGTGCTCTGAAGGCCCTGCTGACCGGCGGGGACTTCGTCTATTGCGACCTCTATACCTTCACCTTGCCGGGCGGCGACGTCGTCCGGCTGTGCGGGGGCGACCGGCTGATCGGTGGGGTGGGGGTGGGCGAGCTCGTCACCAACACCGGGGCGCGCCTGATCACCGATACGGGCGCAGGCTTCGCCATCACCGTGTCTGACGGGACGGTGTTTCCGCTCGGCTGCGCCATTACCGACGGCGGCGTCAAGGCGCGCATCGGGCTCGACGCCGAACCGGTCAGCCTGTCGCTGTACGGTGACGCCACGACGGCGTTTCACAACGGCGTGGCGCTGCAGCCTTTCCTGCGCGCCAATGGGCTGAATGGGGCCGCGATCCGCATCGACCGCGCCTATGCAATATCGTGGCAGTCGATGGCGCAGTTCGGCCCGACCGGCACCATCAACCGCTTTTCGGGTCTGTTCGGCGCGGTTACCAGCCTCAGCCGCACCCAGGCGACGATCGACGCCTATCCGGTGACGTGGCTGATGAACGCCAACATGCCGCCCAATGTCTATCAGGCCAGTTGCCTGCACGTGCTGTTCGATATCGGCTGCGGGCTTCATCGCGCGGACTTCGCGGCGACGGGAACGGTCGGGAGCGGGGCGACGCAGGTCGTGGTGCCGTCGAACCTGACGACGCCGGTCGGCGATTTCACGCTCGGCAAGATCGCCTTTACCTCGGGCGCCAATGCGGGCCTGCAGCGTACGGTCAAGCTGCACGACGCCAGCGGAGCGATGACCCTGATCCAACCCTTGCCGGTTCCGCCGGCGTCGGGCGATACGTTCACCGCTTGGCCGGGATGCGATCTCAGTGAGGCGCGGTGTACGTCGCGATTCAATAACCGTATCCACTTTCGCGGCTTCCCAAAGGTGCCGCCGCCGGAAGCGTCGTTATGACGACGCGCCAGGCGGTCGTCGCGGAAGCCGAGCTTTGGCTCGGCACGCCGTGGCATCACAATGCGCGCGTCTGCGGCGCCGGCGTCGATTGCGCCAATCTGCCGCTGGCCTGCTATCACGCGGCGGGACTGATCCCCGAGCTTCGACCCCATTACGACCAGCAATGGCACCTGCATCGCGACGAGGAACGCTTCCTCGATGTCGTGCGCCAGCATGCGCGAGAAATCGAGGCGGACGCAGCGGGGCTGGGCGACCTTCTGGTGTGGAAGTTCGGCCGCACCTTCAGCCATGGCGGCATCGTCAGCGGCGCGGGCGAGGCCATTCACGCCTGGATCAACGCCGGCGTCATCCGCACACGCTGGCGCGAGCACAGCGATCTCAATAACCGGCCGATCAAGGCCTTCACCCTGTGGAGCGACGACGCTTAGATGGCCGGTTTGCGCAAGACATCGACGGGGACCCAGCGCCTGAACCAGGCCATGATCCAGTCATCGACCTTCGGCATCCCGATTACGCTCGGGTGGGGGACGTTCCGCTGTAGTCTCAACCTGGTCTACCTGGGGCCGCTGCAATCGCGGACCGACAAGTCGTCGAGCGGCGGCAAGGGCGGCAATGGTGGGACCAAAACCTACGATTATTCGGCCAACGTTATTCTCGCGGCCTGCGAGGGCGGGGCGTCGGGGATCGTCGGCTGCAAGGAGATGTTCAAGGATAGCAGCCACTTCGTCGATGGTGATCTGCATACGCGGTATAGCGCCATCGCCACGGCCTTGAGCGCGGCCGGCAACGTCGCCATGGCCGCCGACTATTCGACGCTGGCCACGCTGGCCCAGGCGATCAATACCGGCGCGACCACGGCGATGCAGTCGGCGGGATTGTCGTTGGCGCCGGGCGCCCTGGGCCAGCCGTCGCAAGGCTGGCTGAGCGGCGACGATGCCATCGGCTATTCCGAAACCGCCTATTTCTGGGCGCAGAACTATTCGCTGTCGACTTCGGCGACCCTGCCCAATCACACGGCGACACTGTCGTCCACCACGCGCGCCGTGGTCGCCGGGGTGACGCTGGACGATGCCGAACCGTCGGCGGTGATCGCCGACGCCCTGGGCAATGTGCATTACGGGTTGCCGGGGTGGCCGTCGGGTGTGCTCGGGGACCTGTCGGAATATGCGACGGCCAATGTCGCCTATGGCTTCTTCATCAGCCCGGTGTGGGATAGCCAGACCTCGGCGGCTTCGGCGATCCAGGAAGTCCTCGACGCCACCAATGCCGCGGCCTTCTGGTCCGAGGGCGTGCTCAAGGTCAGGCCCTATGCCGACACCGGGCGTTCGGCCAATGGCGTTGTCTTCACACCGGATCTGACGCCGGTCTATAGTTTGGGTGACGACGACTATGTGCTGAATGGTGATGACGACCCGGTGACCTGCGCCATCAAGGCACCGTCGGATGCCTATAACATCGTCCAGGTCGAGTTCGACGACCGCACTCATCAGTATAATTCGCAGACGGTCCCAGCCCAGGATCAGGCGGCGATCGATCAGTTCGGCCCGCGCAAGGAAGATCCGGTCAGCTACCGCTGCATCAAGATGCCGTCGGTGGCCACCGCCATCGCCCAGGTGCGGGTGCAGCGATCGGCCAATCTGTGGCAGACCTTCAGCTTCAAGCTCGGGCCCGAATTTGCCCTGCTCGAGCCCATGGATCTGCTCGAGATCAGCGATGCCGTGCTCGGGCTGAACGCCAAGCTGGTGCGCATCACGGCGATCGAGGAGGGGGACGACGACCTTCTCACCATCACGGCCGAGGAAATGCTGGTCGGGGCCAGCCATCCACCGCTGATTACCCGTCAGGGGCCGACCGCGGTAATCACCAACTACGATGTGGCGCCGGGCAATGTGAACGGGCCGGTACTGATCAATCCGCCGCGGACGCTGACCGGCGGCGGCAACGAGCTATGGATCGCCGTCAGCGGCGGCGCCAATTACGGCGGCTGCGAGGTGTGGATCAGCCTTGACGGCACGGGCTACAGCAAGGCCGGCGAGATCAATGGCCGGTCGAGCTACGGCACGCTGACGGCGGCCTTGGCGGCGGGATCCGATCCGGATACGGCCAATGCTTTGCATCTCGATCTGTCGCCATCCGGCGGTTCTTTGGCCTCGACGACGACGGCGACGGCCGATGCCGGGGGCACGCTGTGCCTGGTCGGACCTGAGGTCATTAGTTTCGCCGGGGCGACCCTGACCGGGTTCGACACCTATACCCTGAACTACCTGCGGCGTGGGCTCTACGCCACGGCGAACGCCGCGCATGCTCTGGGCGTCGACTTCGTGCGGCTCGACGGGGCGATTTTCAAGTATCCTTATGACGCCATGCAGGCCGGCAAGACGATTTCGGTCAAGTTCCTGGCTTTCAACTTGTTCGGCCGGGCACCGCAGGCCTTGAGCGACGTCGGCGCCTATGCGCTGACGCTCGATCCCGGAGCGCCACCGGAGCTCGATATCGTCGCCAACCGCATTGTCGGGCAGGGGACGGGGGCGACGACCGATGTCGGATCGCTGGCGACCCAGAACACGGTTGGCAATTCCGACATCGACAATAGCTCGGTAACAACCGACAAGATCGGCAGCAATGCCGTAACGCAATCGGTCGCCGATACCTCAACCAGTGCGCTGACATGCAATAGCACCGATCTCCAGGTGCTGAGCGACACCATCACCTTGACAGCCGACGCGGTGGTCGAGGTCCAGGCGATCATGAAGCTGGATTTTACGTCCGGTACGACACCGTGGAACTGCAAGTTGTTCATCAACGGCAGCCAGATCATGCAGACCTACGGCACCAACTTCCAGGACGCCTGCATGGTCGGCGGCAGCTTAACGGTCGCCGGCGGCACGCCATCGGTGCCGATCAACGTACCGATTTCGGTAACGGTGAACGCCAATTCGTCGGTTGTGGTCCGTGACCGCAACCTTTTCGGCAACGCTTTCAAACGCTGAACCCATGACAGATATTCCTATTCCAAGCCTGCCCGATGCGGCGTTGCCGCTGATGGGTTCGGAGCTCATCATCGTCAATCAAGGTGGGGTGACCAAGAAAACGCCGGGGTCGTCTTTGGTCGACCTGGCACAAGGCAATGTTTTCACGAACAGGGCAGCGCTAGAGGCATCCGAGGTCGCCCATCTCTTCGGTCAGGTGCTGGTTTGCGGATATAGCGCGGCCGGCGATTGCGGAGAGCTCGTGCTGCTGGTGCCGACGACGCAGCCGACGTCAAACCCTGGCGTCTGGCAATCGGCTGACGGGCAGAAATGGCTGATCGCCTGCGCCGAGCCAAACCCCGCTATGTTCGGCGCCAAGTTCGACGGCACGACGGACGATACGGCGGGTTTTCAGGCGTGCCTGGATTTTTGTTATGCTAATAGCCGTACCTATATGCGGACGCCGTTTTATCGGGCGCGCATCGATGGCAACCTGACCATAGCGCCATCATTTGTGGGATGGAGAGGATGTGGTCTCACAGTGGATTGGACGCATGGAACCGGAGCGTTTATCAAGCATGTAAGCCCGACGGAATATTCTTCCACTCTGTATTCTGTCGACAATCTTCGTATTAACGGTCCTGGAATTACTGTTCCGGGAACGCGCTGCCTCGAGCTTAACGAAAACTCAAACGGGGTTACTTTTCGAAATCTCCAAGTAATGGATTGTTACAATGACGTGTACTTCACGTCATGGCCCTCATTTATCCTGTTCGATAATTGCGGCTTCGGCGAGAATCTAGGTTTCGGGACCTCTAAGGAAAACGCGGGCTATTCCATAAAATGGGATCCATCATTGCCGGAAGGCCCTGAGCAAATCCGCTTCATGAACTGCACTTGGACCTCGCGTATTCACTTGCTGTGGTCGCGCACCAACGGCGAGGTACGCTTCGACAATTGCTCGTTCGACGGCATGTTGCCGAGGATGGTTGATATTCAGAGCTCGCTTAACGGCGGCATGACCTGGAAAGATTGTCATATCGAGACGGACAATGATCCGGCCTTTGTCGACAACGATTACTGGATTTATATTTCGGGTTGGCGTTTCACAATCGATGGCGGCGTGTTCTTGTACGGCGGCCCCGACAATAACCACGGCCTTATCTACATGCCGTATGACGACTCTAACGTCGATGGTCTAATTTTGGCAAATAGCGTCACGTTCCAGATGGACGGCTATTATACCGCCAACTATTTTCCTCCAGTCGTGCAAGGCGGCACACTTATTCGTGGCGCCATAAATGCGATGATCTATCCGTTTGCGACATTCCAAATAATTACAGATTCTCCATCTGCGAACGTCATGCCTTATGGAGACATGGAATCTTCGATAACTCTGCAAGAGTGGTTTTCGACCAATCACAGCTTCGACCCGTCGTTGGATGCAAGCACGAAGCACAGCGGGACCCAATCGCTACATCTCCATTTCCCGGCAGGAGCAAATAATTGGTACACGGGCGGCACCGTTATGTCTGTACGGCCTGGTCAAACCTCTTTAATTGATTTCTGGCTCAAGACTACCGGGGTGACATCGGCCGGTATGGGCGGCGTCTATATTGCTATGGCCCACATGGACAAGAACCTTAATCCCATATGGGATATGGGCGTTCCCATTGTCAATATTCCGGGAGACACGGTAGGAAGCGCTTGGCAGCGTTTCGCGCGCGGCGCACCGCCGGCTCCGCCGGGTGCCGCTTACACATATTTTTACATTCAGGTGGGATGGGATCATCCGCCAAATGATGTCGACCTATGGATTGATGACGTCATCGTAAACCAAGCCGGGTAGCCAACATGTCTGACAATATCGGCACGCCACCGTATCCACGGTTGAGCAAATTCTGCACGGTCTCTATGCCGAAGAAGGTTGGCGGCGGCACATTTGTCTATGAATATCCTAGTAGATGGTCCCTAAAGATTGGCGACAACCTTGTCGTGGTTGATCATTGGTCCGGAAAGGCTATGCAGTATTTGCAGGCCCCCGTACTGGCCGTGGATGTTTTGAAGTCTGGCTCCTGCGAAATGGCAATCGGGTGCAGGGGGGGCAAATAATGTCCGCACCCGCATATCCCATCACCATCGAAACCGGCACCGACTTTGCCCAGGGGTTCCAGATTCGTCAGGGCACGAAGTCAACGGACCCCTTGGCCGATCTTACTGGCGGTTCAGCGCGCGCCCAATTGCGCACCGCGCCCGGCGGCGACCTGCTGGCGTCATTCACGCCTGAAGTTGACGCCGGCCAGTCGATTGTCTGGCTGCGTCTTGGGCATGCCGTGACCGCGGCCTTGCAGGCAGAAAAAGCAGTCTATGACTGCATCTATACCGACAGTTCCGGTGTCGAAACCAGGATCGTTCAAGGTACTGCCACTGTGATCCGGAGCGTCACCGAATGACTGACGAGGCCGTTGTTGTCCTGGCGTTTCAGGAAGCATCGGTTGCCGCAATACCATTTGGCCCCGCCATCGATGCTGTTGATGTGACGAAAAAGCTGGTTTCGCTTAGTCTGGCGCCGGCCGTACTCGCTATTTCGGTTGCCGCTTCTGTTGTCGTGATGTCGGTTGACCTGCCGCCACCTTACGCCGGATCAATTGGTGTCGCCACAACGCCGGTGCTTCACTCTATCGGTCAGGCTGTCGCCGGTGCGGTTACGATCGAGGCTGGGACACTGCAAGCCACGCGCAAGATGGGCCATCAGGCCGCCGCCGCCTTGGCTATCGCGGCCCATTCGGCGTCGATGCTTGGCGCGTCCTCGTCGTTCGCCACGGCTGGCGTGCGTATTGCCGCGTCAGTGCATAATGTGTTGGGTCACATCGGTCAGACGATGAATACCGCCAACGGCCATACGGCGGCGATTGCCCAGGCGCTGAAACATCTGGCGCAGGCGGCCGCCGCGACTGTGCGTATCGATGGAGCCCAGGCCGAAAGGTTGGAACACATCGGCCAGTCAGCGGGCGGCGCGGTCAAGGTGAAGGGGGCCAGCTCAGAGACACCAGCGCATGTGTCTCAGGCTGCATCGGCGCAGGTGCGAATTACCGGTACGACGGCCGAAGGGCTGCGCCACATCGTACAGTCGTTCGTTGGATCGGTACCGGTGCATGGCTTGGCTGACAGCAGTCTACATCAGGTCATGCAAGCTATCAGTGGTCAGGTCTTTGACCATGCCACGGCGGCACAGATGCTCGGTCACATCGCACAGAACATCGTCTCCTCGGATATCCGTACAGCGGCACTAGCCCAAACCCTCGGCCACCTATCGCAGTCGGCGGCCGGAAAGGCGTCGGTCCGTGTCACGGCCAACCATGGCTTGCGGCACGTCACTCAGGCGCAGGCCTTGGCTGTTCCGGTATCCGCGACGGCCTCGGGGACGCTGCATCATTTGACGGAGATTGCGGCGGCCGGCCTGAAGGTCACCGGGACGTTGTCGCAGTCGCGGGGCCACCTGTCGCAGGCGATGACGGGATCGGTCCCTGTTCATGGCGCCAGCGCCGAAATCCTGGGTCATATGCGTCAGGCTGTCGCTGGCGTGGTCACGGATCACGCCGCTGCGACCCAAACGCTAAAGCATCTGACCCAAGCCCAGGCGGCCACGGTAACCGAGCACGCCGCCGCGGCACAGGCCTTAAAGCATGTCACGCAAACCTTTACGGGCACGACTGGCGGAACAACGCTCGACACGGTCACGTCTGCCTGGGTATCGGCTTGTACGACCACGCCGACCTCGACGCGACAGGGGCAGATGGATACGCTGATCAAGTCGTTGCGTACCAACGGCCTGTTGTCGATTTTGGATTGGCTCTCTATTTTTGCCTGCCACCAAACCAGCAGTGACGGCGGCGCGGCGGATGGTGTTCGCAACATCTTGTCACCTTCCAATAAATGGACGGCTCATACAGGCCTGACGTGGACAACAGACCGAGGATGGAAATCAGGGGGAACAACGTCAAGCGGATATCTCACCGGTCCTACGGCCTGGGTCGTGAGCGGTCAGCACTACACGCAAAATAGTGCTTCCTATGGCGTAGCCGCAAATACCCAGGGTACCACGCCGGCGTCAACAACCATGGCGACGTGGATACAGAGCAACTCCGGCGGCTCGACAAATAACGTTCTGTTCGCCACGGCATCGACAGGCGTGTTGCCAGACGCAATTAATGCCTCCGGGTCGAGTTTCACTTCACCTTCACCAACGCCTACGACACGCAAGGGGCTGTGGAGTTTGGTGCGGACGTCGAGCACCGCATATACGGCCTATCAAAACACAACGTCGATTATTACCGGGTCAAAGACGTCCCAAAATAATACCGACACCATGTCGATTATGTATTCGGGCTCCGGAACAACGTCACAAGGCTGCAACGACCAGATCTGCGCCTTCTACTCTGGCGGTGCACTGACCTCGACGCAGTTGACCAATCTAGAGAGCGCTCTGAATACCTATCTGACCGCCATTGGCGCCAATTACCGCTGACGGCAGCTCAATCCGCCGTTTCGGCGGCTTTTCTCCCAAGGAAATCACTATGTCTTTGAAGACCTCCAAGGCCTCGGCCTCGGCGCGATGCGCCGCGCATACGGCGTTGCTGAATGGCGGCACGCTGGAATTGCGTACCGGTTCGCCGCCGTCGACCCCGGAAAGCACGCAAACCGGCACCGTGTTGTCGACGCATACCTTGCCCAACCCCGCTTTTGGGACGCCGGTGACGACCTCGGGCGACGCTGTCGCCACGGCCAACGCCATCACCTCGGTAAGCGCTTCAGCCACCGGCACGGCCGGCTATTTCTGCGCCAAAGATTCGTCGGGCAATCCTGTCGAAATCGGCACCGTGACGGCGACGGGTGGCGGGGGCGATCTCACGGTCGACAACACCTCGATCGCATCCGGCCAATCCATCGCGATCACCACCTGGACGATCACGGATCCTACCTGATAGAGTCATCGGCGAAGGTTGACAAATGCGTCGGTGCACGGGCGAATGCGGCACCTTTTTGCCGTCGAAAGGCAGCTTGATGTCCGTCAATCCGATCCTCAATACCGATAGCTACAAGGCCAGCCACTTTGCCCAGTATCCTGGCGGCACAGAGCACGTCTTTTCCTATGTCGAGGCGCGGGGCGGACCGTATCCCAAGGCTCTGTTTTTCGGTCTTCAGGCCATTCTGAAAGCCGAGTTCGGCCGCCCCGTCACCCGCGCCGATATCGACGAAGCCGAGGCGTTGTTGCCGGCGCACGGCTTGCCGTTTCACAAGGCCGGCTGGGAACTTCTGCTCAACCGCCACGGCGGCCGCCTGCCGCTGGAAATCCGCGCTCAACCGGAAGGCACCATCGCTCCAGTTCACGTACCGATGATGACGGTGGTCAATACCGATCCGGACTTTCACTGGCTGACCAGCTATGTCGAAACGGCCTTGCTGCGCGTCTGGTATCCGATCACGGTGGCGACCATCAGCCATGGCGTGCGCGACCTGATACGCGCGGCGCTCGTCAAGACCGCCGACGCGCCCGAGGCCGAGCTGCCGTTCAAGTTGCACGACTTCGGCGCCCGCGGCGTATCGTCGGAACAGTCCGCGGCCCTGGGTGGCATGGCGCACCTGGTCAACTTCCAGGGCAGCGATACGTTGAGCGCCATCGTCGCCGCCAAGCGCTTTTATGGCGAGGCGCTGGCCGGATTTTCGATCCCGGCGGCCGAACATTCGACCATCACCAGTTGGGAACGCGCCAACGAAGCGGCGGCCTATGCGAACATGGTGACGCAATTTGGCAAGCCCGGCGCCTTGTTCGCGGTTGTGTCGGATTCCTACGACCTTTACCACGCCATCGATCATCTATGGGGCGAGCAGTTGCGCCAGAGCGTCATCGACAGTGGCGCCACCCTGGTCGTGCGTCCTGACAGTGGCGATCCGGTCGAAGTGGTGTCGAAGACGCTGCACCTGCTGGCCAACCGCTTCGGCACGACGACCAACGGCAAGGGTTATAGGGTGCTCAACAATGTCCGCGTCATCCAAGGCGACGGCGTTAATCCCAACAGCATTGCCGCCATCCTGGACCGCATCATAAGGGAGGGCTTCAGCGCGTCAAATATCGCCTTCGGCATGGGCGGGGCGCTGCTGCAAAAGTGCGATCGCGACACCATGGCCTTTGCTTACAAGGCCTCGGCGGCGCGCGTTGGTGGCGTCTGGCGCGACGTCTACAAGGATCCGGTGACCGATAGCGGCAAGCGCTCCAAGCGCGGACTTTTGGGGCTCAGCGATAATTTCGAGACCCTGGCAGTACGCGACGGCGATTTCCAGGGCGTAGACGGCCGCCACAATGTGCTTGAGCCCGTCTGGCGCAATGGCGAGTTGTTGCGTGACGAGACCTTTGCCGCCATCCGCGCCCGCGCGGCGTCCTTCGACTGACGCCGGTCCAATAATCATACGTCTTTCAGCCGCCCTTCGGGGCGGCTTTTTTGTTGCCCGAAGGAGGGCCTTTCATGACCACCCCATCCACCGTCAATCAGGTTTACGCCTTTCTCAAATCGCTGGAGACCGCCGCGCTGAATTCGGCCAATGCCGAGGTCAAAGCCTTCGGTCAGGCGATGACCGACGCCGTCGGCAAGTTCGAAGCCGCCGTGCCGGGCCTAGCCACCGAAGCCGTCAATGCCGGCATCGCCGCCCTGACCGCCAAGGAGCCGATCTTCAGCATCCTGGTGCCGCTGGAAAGCGTTATCGACCCATTGGTCAGCGGCGTTGCTCAGACCTTTGAAACCATGCTGATCAAGGGCGCCGTCGCCGTGCCGGTTGCGGCCGCCGCGGTCCCTCAAACGCCGGCGGGCCAATAAACGCAAACCGGCCGCCGCTAATCCTGACGACATTGGCCGTCAAGGCGACGGTCGCGACGGCTGCTTTGTTCGGGCTCAGTCTCGATCCGCGCGACAAGGGGCTGATCGCCGCCGTGGCGCTGATCATCGGCCTGACGGGCGACGCTATCACGGCGCATTTTCATCTCAAGACGCAGAAAGGGCCGTGACATGGCCATGCGAACCAGCCCCGCCGGGCAGGACTTCATCCGCCGTGCCGAAGGGCAGGGCGAGGCGCCTGTATTGAAGGCCTATGCCGATCCGGGCGGCGTCTGGACGATCGGATTCGGCACCATCCGCTATCCTGACGGCGCGCCGGTCAAGGCCGGCGACACCTGCACGGCCGCTGAGGCCGAAGCGTGGTTCGTGCAAGCGCTCATGGTGCCGGAAGACGCGCTCAACCGCCTGGTTCAGGTCGCGTTGACCCAGCCGCAGTTCGATGCCCTGACAAGCTTTGTCTATAACGAAGGCGAGGGCAATTTCGCTGGCTCGACCTTGCTTAAACTCATCAACCAGGGCCGTTTTCGCGACGCGGCGGCGCAGTTCGGCCAATGGACCAAGGTGCGCGTCAAGGGTGTGCTGATGCCATGCGCCGGGCTGGCGGCGCGGCGGGGGGCGGAACGCGACCTGTTCCTGTCGGGCACCGCGGACGGGATAGGGCGCGTCACATGAGCGAGCGGCCCACCGTCGCCGGCAATCTGGCGCGCATCGAAAAACATGAGGCGGTGTGCGCCGAACGCTATCGCCGCATCGACGCCAATCTGATGGCCCTGAAAGAAGCCCACGCCGCCGCGGCCGCCGATCACAAGGAAGATATCAAGGCCTTGAAGACCGTGGTGTCGCGGCTGATCTGGTTCGTGCTGGCAACCCTGGTCGCCTGTACCGGGGGCGCTATCGGCATGATTTTCGCCCTGCTGACGCGGGTGCATTAATCGTCGATCATGCGGGCCTTCAGCGCCGTTTCCAGTGCCTCGACATGTAGGAGGAGGCAGCGGCGGAAGGCGGTATCGACGACATCGGCAATGTCAGCCTGGCCCGCGTGCTTCGCTGTATCGCGTGCCTGTTCCAACAGGTCGAGGACCTCCTGAACGCGAGCGGCGCGGTGATCGGCAGACTCCATGATCATTCCCCCAAATGACATGTCGTTGAGCGGTGGCGTAAAGTCGTCGCTCAACCGTTCCTTGCTTTGACGCACCTTTCGACAATCGTCAAGCTTGGATCGCGGACTATTGATTCGCACATCTTCAGCGTTCAGTTTAAAGTAGTTTCACACGTATCGCGCGTATTTCTGCGGACGAACTTTGTCACACGTGTAGAAATAAACTCGCTATGGTCGAAATCGGAGAACTTGCTTGGGACTAAACTGGTAATGATTGACATTGCCGCGTTTATATAAGAAACGGTCTCAAAAGCGACTTTTAACCACCGAAAATTATTCGCGAAACTGCGCCGGCGCGAAGTCATGACCCTCAGGAAGGATCTAGTCTTTGAACGAATCTGACACGAACGCGCCCCACAGTGTTGATCTTCACGTCGGCGGCCGTGTCCGTATGCGCCGCAAATTTCTCGGCCTGAGCCAAGAGGCCCTGGCCGACCAGATCGGACTGACCTTTCAGCAGGTGCAGAAGTACGAACGCGGCACCAATCGCATCAGTGCGTCCAAGCTGTATGACATTGCCCGCGTGTTGAAGGTGCCGGTCGGTTATTTCTTCGACGGCTTCGAGGGCGGCGCGGGTGCGGACGGCACTTCGGCGTCGGAAACCGAAGCGGCGGTTCATGGCTTCCTGATGACCACCGAAGGGATCGAACTGGCCGAGGCGTTCCCGCGCATCAAAAACGCCAAGTTCCGCCGCCGCATTCTTGAGCTGGTGCGCACCCTGACCGAGACCGAAGACTAATCCATTAATTCGTCCGTTAACGGCAATTTACGGTTCATTAAGCATAAATCCGTCAAAAATCCTGTAAATCCAATGGCTGGAGAATCACTCCGGCCATGGGCGGGAGAGTATGGACCATGCCGATACCGTTGGGGCTCGACGCGCTTAATGCCCGCGTCAGCGTCCGGGGCCGCATGCGGATTTTAAGCGTGCTGATGATCATACCGGTCGTTGTGGCCGGCTGGTCGCTGTATGGCGCGCTGAGTACCGGTGCCGATACCGCACGTGCGGAATTACGTGGCAATAGTGAGTTGCAGGGCGTGTGGCCGCTGCTGACGCAAGGGGCGGAGGGCCAGACGGCCAACCCGTCCGATGTCGTTGCCCTGACACTCGAAGGCGGACAGAAGAAGGCCGACTTCACCACGGCCGATGCCACGGCACTCGACGGCACCAAGGGCGCCGAACTGATGAGCGCCGCCGCTGATATCGCCGATACCGTCGCCGACAAGTCGGGCTTGAGCCACGACGGCAATCCCGACAGCTTTTATCTCGCCGACGCCATCGCCGTGCGCGCGCCGGGCTTTGTGGTCGCGGCGCAAAAGCTTTATGCCGCCAATCGCTCGGGCTCCTCGGCCGGTCTGCCGGCGGCGCGCGCCGCCTTCGATGCCGCGCTTTCGGATCTGACGGCTTCGCTGACCAAGGCCGGTGATTTCAGTACTGCCAAGACGCTGAGCCCGGAGGCCAGCCGCGCCCAGGACGCGCTCAATGACGCCGCCGCCGACTTCCGTAAGACGCCGACGATCGAGCATTTCAGCGCCACCGTCGATGCCACCACTCAGGTCTTCGGCGCCGCGCGTCACGACCTCGATGTCGTGCTCAAGCACCGCGTCCGGTCGATCAACAGCCATCTGATCGAAACCTTGGGCAGCGTTACCCTGTGGCTGCTGTTCGCCTTGCTGGCGGTTCAGGTCATCGGCGGCGGGCTCGACCGGCGCCTGCGGGCGCTGGCCATGCTGATGCAGCGCATGGTCAATGGCGAAACTGTCCAGGCCATTCCCTATCTCGACGACGGCCACGAAACCGGCGCCATCGCCGATGCCCTTATCACCTTCCAGGACGCCATTACCGAAGCGGCGCAACTGCAGCGGATGCAGACGCAGAAGGCCATCACCATGGTGGATTCGCGTCGGCAAAGCATGCTCGACCTGGCCGACGAATTCGAACGCAACCTGCTGACCGTGGTCGACGACCTGGGCGACGCCGCTCGTGCTCTGAACGACTCGGTTGGTGCGCTGCGCGGCGACGCTGAAACGACGTCGATGCGCACGGGCGCCGCGGCCGCCGAAATCGACGCCAATACGGCCGGCGTCCAGTCGGTCGCCGGCGCCACCGAGGAAATGGCCGCCTCCAGTCAGGCCATTGCCGATCAGGCCGCCCATGCCGACACCACCGCTGCGGGCGCTTCGGCCCAGGCCGAAGAGGCCATGGCCGTGGTTGTCGAGATGAACGCCGCCGCCGACAGTATCGGTCAGGCGGTCGAACTGATCGGCCGCATCACCGCCCAGACCAACCTCCTGGCGCTCAACGCTACCATCGAGGCGGCGCGTGCCGGTGAGGCCGGGCGCGGCTTCTCGGTCGTGGCGTCGGAGGTCAAGGCGCTGGCCAAACAGACCGCCAAGGCGACCGAGGAAATCACCTCTCAGGTCCAGGGCGTGCAGGCCGCGACCGCGCGCGCCGGTGCTGCCATGGAGCGCATCTCGCAGTCGGTGGTTCAGTTGCGCGACATTTCCCGCGCCATTTCGCAGTCGGTGTCGCAACAGACACAGGCCGTGGGTGAGATTTCGCGCTCGACCGCCGAAGTCGCGGCCTCTGCCTCGCGCATTTCCCAGACCATCGGCGAGGTCAGCGTCACCGCCGACCGCACCGGCGAACGCGCCCGCGCGTCGGCCGGATCGCTGGAGGCGCTGTCTGATACGGTCATCGCCCTGCGCACGGCGGCGGACGCCTTCCTTGGCGGGGTGCGCGCTGCCTGAGGCCCTGCCCCGAAGATGGCGGCGTGAGAGAAGCGCCGGCGTCGCCCCGACCCGAGGATTTAGATGACCGCATCGCGCTGGAAATTGCTGGCTTTCGCTATCGTCTCGGTCGTTTCGGCCGCCGCGGTCATGGGCTGGGGCCTTTACCTGCAGGGCCATCGTCCGCACGCGCCCGATGCCATGCACGGCTACACCATCGCCGTCAGCCAGAACGGCCAGACCTTTTACCTCAGCCCGGTGGATCAGTACGTCTTCTTCGGCCTGTTCGTCTGGCTGGTCGTCACCGTCGTCGCCATGCAGTTCTATGTCCGCGCCTCGCGCCGGAAGCAGCGGGCGCAGTAGCGCCTAGCCCGCCTGACGCTTGCGGAAGAAGGCGGCCAGGCCCGACGGCTGGCCGGTGTTGAGCACATTGTGCTCGAACACGCCGCCCAGCCATACCAGCTCGATCGCCATAAAGGCCAGCATCAGCGCCGTGGTGCCGACCAACTCGAAGGTCTGTACCCCCGTGCCCAGCCGCGCCAGCATGGCGAACGGCGTATAGACCGGGATCCACGACAGGACCTTGGGGAAGAGCCCGTTGGGATCGTGGATCATGCTGGTCATCATCAGTGAGTAGGGGATGACGATCAGCATCAGGATCGGCTGCAGATAACCCTGGGCGTCCTGCATCGAATTGGAGGTCGAGCCGACCGCCAGCAGGATCATCGAGATCATGATGAAGCCGCAGACGAAATAGGCGATGACCTGGGCGATGATCCACGGCGAGCCGATCGAGGTCAGGGCGGGCTTGAGCACATCGACCAACTGGCCATGGAAGCCGTAGGCGGCGACTGCGGCACAACCGCCCCAGAAGGCGACCGTGGTCAGGCCGAGGCCGACGACGGCCAGAAGCTTGCCATACATCAGCTGGCGCGGGCTCATACAGGCCAACAGCGACTCGATCAGCTTGTTGGAGCGCTCTTCGACGACGCCGAGCAGCATCTTGGTGCCCGAGGCCATGACCGAGATGAACAACAGATAGGTCAGGGCCATGGGCAGGGCCGAACGCACCAGGATGTCGCCCTGGCTCTGGCCGGCCGGCGGCGCCGAGACGGCGATGGCCGGTTCGACATTGAGCACCTGTTGCGCCTTGGCGGCATCGAGCCCGGCACTGGTCAGGGCCTCGGTGCGCAGGGTCTGGGTCAACTCATCATGTGTCAGGTCGATCAGGCCGTTGTCGTTACGCCCCGTCCAGACGCGCAGGCCGGGGTTCGACCACGAAAAATCCTTGGGAATATAGATGGCGGCGGCCAGTGGACGCGGTCCGGCCGAGGTCTCGACCTTGCTGTTGAGCAAAGGCGCCACGGTACGCGCAAAGGCATCGGCGCTTGAGGTATCGACGCTGGCCGGCACGGGCACGGCGTAATGGGTTTGCGACGGCGGCGAAAAGGCCGGCGCGTCCTTGGGCAGGTGCGGCGTCAGGCGCGCCACGACCGGGGCGGCGCCACCGGCGGCTTCGAAGGCCTGCGCATCCGTGTCGGAGAACCAGCGCCGCGCATCGCTGAGACTGGCCGGGGCATAGGCTTCGACGTGCCAGCGGTGGACGTAGTGCGCCAGCTCCGACATCACGGCACGCTGATGGTCGGTATCGATGCGTCGCTCGATGATCGGCGCATAACGGCCGGTGGCGTCGGAGATCATGAAGCCAATGCCCTGAGGCGGCTGCATCAGGACCTGGCCGCCGATCATAACGACGAGCGCCAGTGGCACCGACAGCAGGGTCAGGCGGTAACTGCGCGTCTTGGCGGCCGTACGGTATTCGCGGGCGGCGACAAGGAAGATGTGCTTGAGGTAGCCGATCATTGCGCCACTCCGTGGTCCGTATGATGGCCGACCAGATGCAAAAAGACGTCGTGCAGGCTGAGCTGCGGGCGGGTGAAGTCGCGCAGGGCGACGCCGTGTTCGGTGCAGTACTGCAAAAGATCGCCGCCGTCGGCGCCGGACGTCATCTCCACCGACCAGGTGATCCAGCCGTCCTTGTCGCCGACGCGCGTCGCCTTGGCGACGCCCGGCAGGCCCGACGGATCGCCCTTTGCCGTCAGCCGCAGATGCTGGGGCAGGGCGGCGCGGGCCTCGTCCTGCGTGCCTTCGAAGACGCAGCGTCCGGCCGACAGCATCAGCAGGCGATCGCACAGGCGCTCGGCGTGTTGCATGATATGGGTCGAAAAGATCACCGTGGCGCCATTGGTGCGTGCCTCGGCGATGACGGTCTCCAGCAGGCCCTGATTGACGGGATCGAGGCCGGAAAACGGCTCGTCGAGGATCAGCAATTGCGGCTGATTGACCAGGGCGCAGGCCAACTGCACCTTCTGCGCCATACCTTTGGACAGCTTATCGACGCGCGACCTGGCCCAGTCGCCGATCTCGAAGCGATCGAGCAGTTTCAGACCTTCGGTGCGGGCGCGGCCGGTGCTCATGCCCTTCAACTGGCCGAAATAGACGACCGTCTCGATCGCCGTCATGTCGCGATAAAGCCCGCGTTCCTCAGGCAGGAACCCGATATGCTCGGCGTTGCCACGTCCGGGACGCTGCGACAGAATCGATACGCTGCCTTCGGTCGGGCGGATGATGTCGAGCATCATGCGCAGCGAGGTCGTCTTGCCGGCGCCATTCCCCCCCAGAAAACCGAAGATGATGCCTTCCGGCACGGCGAAGCTTAGGCGGTCAACGGCGGTGAAATCGCCGAAGCGCTTGGTAACGCCGTCAAAAACAATCGCGGACATGTGCATCCCCCTTGGCCTGTTCTACCACGGCGGCCGGACGGAGCAAGCGCCTGATTTGACTTGCTTGTCGGCGTCGGGCACATCGGAGCGCAACCAAGAGGATGACGATGCGGCGATTTCTGACTGGACTGATCTGGCTTCACGCCGCGACGCTGATTCTGCTGGCTCTCAATGAGGCCTTCATTGCCGCCCATGGCAGCATCAAGGCCAATCTCCTGTTTCTGGCGGCCAATCTGCTGGGTGGGTTGGGCTTTGTCGTCTGCGTCGCGATTTCACCCGTCATGACCGGGCTGTTCGTCCGCCGCGCCCTGCGGCAACGCCGTTTCGCCTGGAGCGCGGCGATTATCGCCGCCGACCTCGTCAAATACGGGCTGTTCTACGTCTATTGGCGTCAGGATCTGTGGCTGTTCGTGCCGGCCCTGATCATTGGCGCCGCGCAGTTCTGGGTCTTGCGCCGGTTTGAAGACAAGCCAGCCTGAAACGGACCCAAGCCTTAAAACGGGAGAAGGCCCGGATCGTGAAATCCGGGCCCTCGTGGTGCCGTATGGCAGGATTGAACTGCCGACCTCAGCCTTACCAAGGATGCGCTCTACCACTGAGCTAATACGGCGAAGGAGAGCGCCTATAGCCAATGTTTCGGGCCCGGCAAAGCGAAAAATCGCCGCGCTTGCAATTATTCCCCGCTTTTCCTATCCCTGCGCCGGAAATTCACCGGGTGCGCTTATGACCGACCGCGAAAATTCGCCTGACGACCAGGCGCCTGAAAACCTGGGAGAAACGCCCGGCACGCCAAAGCAGCGTCCACATCGCTCAACCTCTCAGGGCTTTCGCGATCAGCGGGCCTCGGCGCTCAACGCTGCTCTGCGCGAAAATCTGCGCCGGCGCAAGCAGGCCGCGCAAAGCGAAACCGCTGATTCTCAAGGCCCGGACGACGCTCACGACAATGCGAAGGGCGACGGCACGCCCAAGCGCTAAAATCCCTGTTGCGCGTCCCCTAATGTCATGTAAGACCGCACCTTTCCGCCGGTGTTCGGCGGTTGTGTAGGTAGCGACATCTATGGACCGTATTGCCATTGAGGGCGGTAGCCCTCTGTTCGGAGACATCCCCATTTCCGGCGCGAAGAATTCAGCGATCAAGCTGATGGCCGCGTCGCTGCTGACCTCCGAACCGGTGCGGCTGACCAATATGCCGCGCCTGGCCGACACCCGGCTGCTGGGCCGGCTGCTGCAGCGCTTCGGCTGCGGCATCAGCGAGACAGACGGCCCCGACGGCCCGGAGACGCTGCTTCACACTCCCGAAATTACCTCGGCCTTCGCGCCTTACGACCTGGTGCGCCAGATGCGCGCCTC